>SMVA01329777.1_pt1 | contig 18199 bp, 16 predicted proteins | sample 2456451 | NCBI WGS metagenome assembly SMVA01 (sample SAMN11095933, study PRJNA526329) | marine sediment metagenome | biome: Marine sediment; feature: Surficial sediment; material: Deep marine sediment; isolation source: Hadal surficial sediment | place: Pacific Ocean | collected 2014-05 | depth...
ATCCTCAACCAATGTCGAAGTTCACTATCGAAAGACGAAAGACCGGTGAACCACCACAGCGCGATTCCGGCGAGGTCTATGTAGTGGCATCTTTCGACGTCAACAGACGCGGAAATGTCTGGAACATCGAAATTCTCGACGCCTACCCAGCCGACAACCGTAAGATCATCCGGCGCGCACGCAAGACCTTACGCGCCACGCGTTTCCGGCCGCGTATCAGCCACGATGGCCCGGTTAATTCTTCCGGTACAATACGCTACGATTATCCTGATGACTCGATATAAGCGCGGGAGCATCATGCCGTGATTCGAACATTGTCTATCCCGATTGCAGTATCGCTGCTCGCACTTTCGGCATGCAATACGCCGCCGCACAAGCCATATACGCCACCGTCCACGCAAGCCCAAATCGAACCGCCGCCACCGGTTGCAATGGAATCGAAGCCGGAGGAAAAACCGGCCCCCGACACGGCCGTCACCGGGCAACAACCGATGACCGCGCCCGAGCCACCGCGGGCGGAATCACCGCGAACCGACGGCGAACCACCCATGAGCAGTGCGGCCACCGATGTAGAGATCACCGATATCCCGGTAGACGAAGACGGCAATCCAGTGATCGAAGAGACCGTGGCCGGCACCAATAATCGCCCCACGGACCAACGCAGTTTCCCCCCTCAACAGACCGGCAGCGCAACGCCCGGTAGCGGGCAACGCGATGACGATAGCGGCAGTTCGATGGGCGGCACACCGCGGGTCGGTGGGGGCGATGCGACCCCGGGATTCATCATCGGCGCCAAATCGGATACGGAGCGCCGGGCCGCGCTGGAGCACGATTTGAACACTAGACTGGCCAAATTCGACGAATTGATGCGTCGCGCACGGGCGCTAGCAGATCAAGAACGGGCGGCCGAAGGGGGGGGTGGTCGTTCCGGTGGCGGTGCCGGAGGTCGTTATGCTGGAGTGGAAGATGGCCGCGGTACTCGCGAAAATGCACCACCTAGCGGTCGTGGCGCTGGCGGCCAAGCAGATACCTCATCCGGTCTCGGCCATACACCGGATATCACGGGGTCAGACCGCGAGGGCGAATTCAAATATGCCGCCGCCGGCTCGATCCCGCACGACCTTCCGAACGCGCGCGACGACGACATCGTTGCGCGCCAACTACGTGAAGCGGCCACGCGCGAAACCGACCCGGTCCTGCGCGAGAAGCTCTGGGATGAATACCGAAAATACAGAACGGGGATTGGCCGCTAATGAGACATACCACTGCAGGTACACCCATAGTGCTATTTACCATCATCGCGGCCCTGGCCGGGTGTAACTCTCAGACCGTACGTACGGCTTCGGTGCAAACGACAACCGCCGTATTAGAGCCAATCCCCGAACACCTATTGCTCGATGTTGGGGTAGATATCTTCGATCCAGGGATCGACTACCTCGACGAAGAGACGTCGACCAGCACACCGAGTGTGCGCAAGGCAGAGTCTGTATACACCGCCTATAGCCTCGCACAAACGTTGCAGGGCACCGGCAGCTGGGGCGCCGTACGCCTTATTCCAGGCGGTCAGAGCGAGACCGATGTCACGGTCAGCGGGACGATCGTTGATTCCGATGGCGAATCGCTCAAACTTCAAATCACCGTTACGGACATCTCCGGGCAACAATGGTATACCCGCACCTACAGTCAAACGCTGAGCCAGTACGCCTACGAACCCAGCCTGCGGCAGCAGCAAGAACCGTTTCAACAACTTTACAATGACATTGCGAATGATATGTATGAACACATGCTTCGCCTCAAGCCGGTGCAACGCGAAGAACTACGGGTTATTTCCAAACTCCGTTTCGCTCAGCGATTCGCGCCCCAGGACTATAACGATTTCATGACCATCGATAGTCGCGGCCGCTACAAACTTGAACGTCTGCCGGCAACCAGCGACCCGGTGATGGCGTGGATCGATTCGATCCGGATCCGCGACCAAATGTTCGTCGATCGACTGCAGGATCATTACGCCGCATTCAAGCGGCGGCTTGAGGAGCCTTACGATCAGTGGCGCGAAGCGAGCTACCACGAAACCAAGGCCTTGCGAAAATTAAAGGGCGAGGCGACCGCACGTAAACTCGGTGGGGTTCTTTCGGTACTTGCCGGCATTGCGATCCTAGCGACAGGAAGCAGCAACCAGGGCGCACGCGCGGCCGGCGTGCTCGGCATCGGCGCCGGCGCGTACCTCTTTAAGACCGGTCTCGACCGCGGCGCGGAGGCGCAAATTCACCAAGCAGCCCTCAAGGAAATGGCCGACTCGTTGGGTGCAGAAATCGCGCCATACACGATCGTTCTCGCCGATAAAACGGTTACCCTGAGCGGTACGGTTGAGGAACAATACGCCCAGTGGCGCGTCATATTGAACCAAATCTACCGCGCTGAAATCGAAGGACTGCCAGCCCCAACCTACACCGACGAACAACAATAAGTCATTTTTCACGCCCTCGGCGCGATGATTGCGCTGTCGCGGATCGCATAACAAACACGCAATGGCATGGCGCTCATGTTTGATCGGCAACGATGGGCCATAATGCCGTTGCCCGCAGGGTGACCCGAACGCTATGAGCGCAATAGAGCAAGAAAAACAGGTGGGATCCAACATCCCGATAGCCTCGGTCGATCGTGACCGGGCACCAGATTTCGACGATGAATCACGCGCGCAAGCGTCCGCCAACCTCAAAAGAGTGGCGATTGTGTCTGTGTCCGTCGTCTTGTTCTTTGTCTTGCTCACCGTGATTTTTGTGCTGCCGCGATTCGTGCAAACCGATCAATCGGTTGCGGACGATGGCGCTGAAGCGTCGGCCGTTGTAGCAGATGACTCGACGCAGGTAGCGGAGGTGCACGATCCCACCGAAGCCGCCGTATGGCGACGTACGAACCAGGCGCGGCTCGAGCAGGCGCTAGCGTTGGTCACCCACCTCAAGGCGCGCAATGTCACCCAGTGGGCTGCGGTCGAATTTGAAGCCGCGATAAATGCCATCTCGGTTGGTGAAAAGGCCTACACTGAACAGCGCTATGAGGCGGCCCAAAGCGCTTACGCCGAGGCCATCGAGTCGCTCCAGAGGATCGCGGCACGAACTGAAGAGGTCGTTAGCCAAGCCGTCGATGAGGGCTTCTTAGAGATCGCCTCGAGAAATTCCACGGCCGCGGCGGCGGCGTTTGAATTCGCTCTCAGTATCGAACACGAACACGAACAAGCCAAGGCGGGATTGGCGCGGGCGCGAACCCTGGACCAGGTAACCGCGCTGGTTAATGAGGCCGAAGGCTACGAGGATCTGGGTAATCTGGACGCGGCACTGCAACGCTATGGCGAGGCTGTGGCGCTTGACGGACAGGCCGCTGGGGCGACAAGCGCCATTGCACGCATCAAACAGGTTCAGCTTGAGGCCCGCTTTAAACGGGCAATGTCCGACGGGTTTGCGGCGCTCGAGGCAAAAAAGCTCACCCGGGCGAAATCGGCTTTCGCGCGCGCGATTAAGATCAGACCACGCGCGCAAGAGGCCCTGGACGTGCTTGAGCAGGTTGAAAACCAGATCCTGGCAAACCGGATTTCGCAGCACCTGCGTGCGGCGATCTCGTCGGCGCAACAGGAAAAATGGGTCGAATCGGCCGCGCAATATCGTGCGGCGGTAAAGCTGGATGCAGATCTCGACGGCGCCGCGACGAGTGCCGAACGCGCCACGGACCGCGCCAAACTCGATCGGCAGCTCGAATCGATGATCGATCAGCCACATCGACTGGGTAGCAACGCCGTACATCAAGAAGCGCAGACCATCCTCGGAACAGCCCGCTCGATTACCCAACCGGGGCCGCGACTGTCGCAACAGATCAACCGCTTGGCGGACGCAATCAAAATAGCTCGGACGCCAATCGCGATAACCTTGGTGTCGGATAACGCAACCGAAGTCACGCTGTATAAGGTCGGACCTCTTGGGCGTTTCGAGCGACATTCGGTATCGATTATTCCAGGACGCTACGTCGTCGTTGGCCGGCGCAATGGCTTCCGTGACGCACGGGTCGAATTCGAAGTGTCACCAGACCATCATGATGCGATGATCACAGTTCGTTGTGAAGAGAAGCTGGCCTTCGAAAGCGATCGATAATGAATCAGCGCGGACACGACCCGGACACAAAACCGGATCTCCGGGACGTTATTCGGCCCCAAAAATTTAGGCCGCCCACGGGCGCACCTCAACTACCGAGAATTAAGCTGCCATGGGCGCGCGGGTTTATTTCGATCATCATGATGGTCGCGGCGTGGGGCGCGTGGTACGTGATCACTGCCCGCTCGGTCAATATTGTTACCGAACCAATCGAGGCAATCGTCACGGTCGACGAGCTGTTTGCCCCCAGCATCGGCGACCACTGGGTCTTACGGGCGGGCGCACGTCGCGTCATTGTCGAAGCACCAGGCTACCAAACTTTCCGCGGTAATTTAATCATTACAGATGAGCCCTTACAAAATCATACAATAGCGCTCGCACCCCTGCCGGGCCATTTAAGGATCGACGTAACACCCGTTGCTACGGCGAAAGTCACCATCGACCACATTATCGAGGCAATCGCACCAACGACGATCAAGAACATTGAGGCCGGTGCGAGAGAAATTTCGATAACGGCCGAACGATACATTCCATTTACCACCGTGGTCGAGATCGAAGGACGCGGTATCGAGCAACAGATCAGTGTCCGGCTAAAACCAGCGTGGGCGGATCTTACTGTTCAATCCCAACCGAGCGGTGCAGCGGTCACGGTCGACGGTGAACGGTTGGGTACGACACCGCTCGAATCTGAGTTACTCCAGGGCGAAAGGGTCATTCGATTGGCCCTAGACGGATTTAAGCCATGGCAGCGAATGCTAAGAGTCGTCGCCGGGACACCGGTTGATTTGCCGCCCGTTTTGCTCGCTAAAGCCGATGCTTACGTCAACGTCGTGACGTCACCGACTGGCGCTTCTATTACCGTGGATAGCGAATTTAAAGGGCAAAGCCCAATAAAGTTTGCCATCACTGCCGACATTGAGCACAAAATTTCGGCGCACAAAGAAGGCTACGCCACGGCCGCGCAACCTATCACCGTGGGACCCGACATTACTGAAAACATCACGCTACAGTTGCGCGCCGAACTCGCCGCCGTGCAGATCATTACGACGCCGGACGACGCGGAACTGATCGTTGACGGGAAACCGCGCGGGAGCGCCAATCAAATCATCAAACTGGCGACCCACACCCATACCATCGAGATCCGGCGTGCCGGCTACGTCACCTACAGCGCCACCATCACGCCGCGCAAAGGTATCCGCAAACGTATCAAGATTCGACTCAAAACGCCCGCCGAAGCGGCTAAAGATGCCACGGCGCACTCTCCGGGGACAACCCGCAAAACGACCATCACCGCATTTGCCGGGCAGCAGCTGAAACTTTTTCACGGCGGTACAATAACGATGGGCTCTTCGCGAAGGGATCCCGGACGACGTGCGAACGAAGTATTAAGGAAGGCGCAGTTGGTACGGCCTTTCTATTTCGGTTTGACCGAAGTCAGTAACGGTGAGTTCCGAAGCTTCCTCGCCAACCATCACGTAGCGCCCGTCAATGGTATCGATATCGACGGCGACACACACCCGGTGGTCAGTGTGAGTTGGGAAAGCGCAGCACTTTATTGCAACTGGCTCAGCCGTAAAGATTCTTTGGGGGTATTTTATCAAATCAAAAATGGCAAGGTCCTCGGGATCAATCCCGCCGCACTGGGCTACCGATTGCCAACGGAGGCCGAATGGTCGTGGGTGGCACGCTCGGCACCAAAGACCGAAAAACCGTTCGATTTCCCCTGGGCCGGAAAATTTCCGCCGCGCGGGCGTTCAGGAAACTATGCCGATCAAAGCGCGAACCGATTTCTTGGGCAGGTGATCACGGATTATACTGATGGCTTCCCGGTGACGGCCCCGGTTGGAAGTTTTCCGGCCAGCCTACGCGGGATCCATGACCTCGGCGGCAACGTATCGGAGTGGATCAACGATTATTATGCGGCAACACCAAACCAAGAAGAGGACGTTGTGCACGATCCATTGGGGCCACGTCACGGCGAAACACGCGTGATCCGCGGGTCGAACTGGGCGGACGCTACGGAAACCGATCTGCGCTTGGCCTATCGCGATTTTGGCAACGACCCTCGGGACGACGTCGGATTCCGGATCGCACGGTATGCGCAGTAAATTTCTGGTCGTCGGTCTGCTTATTTGCGCGTTGGGCGACACCGTAACTGCGCAGGAAGATCCCGATCCCGCAAAAGAGCACGATCCACCGGATACCGCAAGCGAAAATCCGGAACACACGCGCCGGTCACTCCCGGCGGACACATTCAAACCCAGCGAGGAAATTTCCGAAGATTTTTCCGTTCCATTCCCCGTCGATATTTAGACCTTAAACTATGAGACGCAATCCGTTTTCCGAATTCTATTTTCAGTTGATTGCCCTGATGATCGCCATCATCGTCGTGCACGCCGTGTATATCACTATCGTGCGCCCGCACGCGGAAGACGTGTTGGCGGAGCAGGCGGAACGCCAGGCGGCGGGTGACTATACCGGGATGGAACGCTCGGGTTACGTCGTGATAAAAGATTATGAGCAGGAATCGTGTTTTATTCTGGCGTTGTGGGCGACCGCGATAATCGGATTCAAGGCGCGGCAAAGCCTGGCCGAACGGCACTTTCTAAGCCGATCGCTACTGGACGTCGAAAGCGGCACCCGCATCCTACCCGAAGACACCCGCCAGTATTCGCGCTCGTTGCAGGCGCTGCCGTCTATTGAGCGTGAATACTTCGTTCCGCGTGCGCTGTTGGCAGCCTTGCAGCGATTCGGATCGACGCAAAATATTCAAGATGTCGCGAATGCGGTGAGAGAGGTATGTGAAACGCATGCCGCTCGTCTGGACTCCGAACTGTCGATGATTCGATACATTGTGTGGGCGATCCCCTCGATCGGATTCATCGGCACGGTCCGCGGCATTGGCCAAGCCCTCGGCCAGGCGCATCGCGCCGTTGAAGGCGATATTATCGGCGTCACGGTGAGCCTTGGCATCGCGTTTAATTCGACGTTCATCGCGCTTGTCATCAGTTTGTTCATCATGTTTATCATGCACCAACTGCAACTGTTGCAGGAGCGCCTAGTGCTCGACACGCAGTCGTACTGTGATGTTAATCTACTGAACCACCTGGCTGTGCGTTAGTGAGTCGAGCATGGCAGCCGCTATTATCGAATTGAACGATCACGAGTTGAGGCTCGCCGAGAATGGAAAAATCGTCGCCCGCAGCCCGGGCTGTGCGATCGTAAAGGGGACCGATATCACCGTTGGTGAAGCAGCCTGCAGCCAGGCCCACCTGCATCCACGCGATTACCATAATCGATTCTGGTATCAGCTCAATCAGGTCTCGCTGCGCAAGCCATCGCGCGCCGCACGACATCACGCGGACCTCGCATTCAAACACCTGGAGCAACTTCATCGGGCCGCGGGTGCGCCGGATGCGGTGATATTCGTAATATCGGCGGGTTTCTCCAAGCAGCAGCTTGCGCTCCTGCTCGGGATTGCGGAGGCGTGCAAAATTAACCCGGTAGCACTGGTTGATGCCGCCGTTGCGAGTGCAGCGCACTGCGTCGCTCCAGGAACCTATCGTCATATCGAGATCGAGCTGCATCGGGTTGTCGTGACCGATCTGCTTATCGACGTTGACGTGACTCGTACGAACGTCGATGTCATCGACGGTGCGGGCTTCGATAAATTATCCGAAAAATTTGTCGCCTTTATCGCGGACCAGTTTCTGGCCCAATCGCGATTCGATCCGCTCCATCAGGCTAACACCGAGCAACGAATGTTCGACGAGCTACCGAATTGGTTACAAGCACTGCAACAGCGCCGCGAAATAAAGATTTATATCGAACACCGCCAAGCGCGTTTTGAGGCGACGATCTCGAGAGACGATATCGTCGGTGTTGCCCAACCGCTGTATAAGGATATTCGAGCCCGGATCTCGGCGCACGATCGATGTTTAATTGGACCCCGCCTGGCGAGCTTACCGGGATTTATTGAAACACCGGCGACCCAGTTCGTGTTATCCGAAGAGATGGTTTTTGGCGGCTGCGCCTCGCTGGCCAAGCAGCCAGCCAAACCGAACCAAGGCCTGAGCGTGATAACGCGACTCACCGCTACTGAAGATCCCAGCATTGCGCTTTCGACCAGTTCGGTGGAACCAGCACCAGTGCAACCCTCGACACCTGGCGCCGTCCTGGCAACCCATGTGCTGTGCGGAATACACGCCTACGAACTCAGCACGACACCGCTATACCTCACCGCCGACGGACGCGCCGAGCGTTCTCTAAGTGGTCATTCGATCGCAAGCCTGCGCCACAACGGTTCGGCGACCCATCTGGTCTGCGAAAACGACGCCCAATTACGCCTCAACGATTTGCCCGTCAAAATAGAGTCGCCGGTCGTTTCCGGCGACAAAATAACCCTCGAGGGCAGCACAATCGTTTATCGACCGATACGCGTCGTCGCGCCCGATGCGCCATAGCCGCCGCGGATTTTCTGCCATCAGTCTATCTTTTCTTGACATCATGTCGTGCGGATTCGGCGCGGTCGTGCTGCTCTTTCTGATCATAAAACACCATGTCGACGTCCAGGAGATGATGCCTGAATACGATTTAAACCAGGAGATAGGATTACTCGAACAAGATATCGGCGACGCACGGCAGAAACTGGCGAGCGCGAAGAGTCGGGAGTCAATTGTCGATGCCGATCTTTTATCGACGCAAGCTCAAGCCGAGCAGATCCGCAGCGCGCTGGCCGCGGCACGGGCCGCCGTCAAAGTATCGATTAAGGGCGTAGGCAATCGCGAAATTGAGCAATTGAAGATTGAACTCAAGCGTCTCGACAAGCAAAAGATGACGGTTCAGGCTGAGATAAACGCCAAGTCCGGCCAGGTGAGAACCTTCATCGGCGAGGGTAATCGTGAATACCTGACCGGGCTTAATCTAGGTGGAAGACGCAACCTGATCCTGCTTGACGTGTCGGCCAGTATGCTTGATGACACCATTGTGAACATCATCCGCCGACGCAACATGGACGATGCGGCAAAGCGCCGTTCATGGAAGTGGCGCCAGGCACTGGCTACCGTCGATTGGATCAGTGCGCGTTTCCCCGCGGGCAGCCAGTACCAGATATTTACCTTTAACACCGCCGTCGAACCGGTCCTTGCGAACACCAAGTGGAAGTGGTTGCAAGTAGACGATCTTGACCAGATCAACCACGCTATCGACCAATTGAAAAGGGTGATCCCCGCGGGCGGATCGAGCCTCGCCAAAGCCCTGGCGTCGATCAACCGCCTGTCTCCGAAACCCGACAATATCTTCCTCCTCACCGACGGCTTACCGACCCAGGGACTCGCGCCGCCGCGCGGTAACACCGTTACGGGGCGGCAACGACGCAACCTTTTCGAAGACGCAATGACTCAACTCCCACGGGGGATCCCAATCAACACCATTTTGCTACCGATGGAGGGTGATCCACTGGCCGCGTGGGCCTACTGGCAGATCGCGGTAACCACCGGCGGCGCCTTCCTGACACCGGCGCGGGATTGGCCATGAAGATCCATCGCCGTGAGAACGAGCCCGTCAGTATTGCTTTCCTCGATGTCATTACGTGCGGATTCGGGGCAATCATCCTCCTGTTGATGATTGCTAAGGTCCACGATCCGCCGGCCATCGATATTGAGGATCCGCGCGCCGCTCAAATTGCAAAAATGCAGCGGGACCTGTTCGATCATCGCCGTGATGTTGTCGCCGCCGAACATGCCCTCGTGGCGAAGCAGGAACAATTAACCACCTGGCGCAACGAAACCACACGCATGCAACACACGCTGGCCGCGTTGCGCTCCACTGATCAAGACAAAAAGAGCCGGGCCGCGCTAAACGCGGTGATTGCGGGTGAACTTAGAACCGCACAACAGGAACTGACAGAAGAGATGCGTCGGCTTTATGCCCAGCGCGATCGAAAACGCACCGATCTGATCGGTGGGATCCCGATCGACAGCGAATACATCATTTTCATCATTGACACCTCCGGCAGCATGTTTCGTTATGCTTGGCCAAAGGTCGTTGAACAAATCGTGCAAACTTTAGAGGTCTATCCAAAGGTGAAAGGTATCCAAATCCTCAATGACATGGGAACCTACATGTTCTCGAGCTACCGCGGTAAATGGATACCGGATACCCCTGGCCGCCGCCGCATCGTTATAGAGCGCTTGTTGCATTGGAACGCGTTCAGCAATAGTAGCCCAGTAGAAGGCATCATGGCGGCTATCCGCACGTTCTACAGCCCAAATAAAAAGATCAGTTTATTCGTCTACGGCGACGAATTTACCGGCAAGTCGATCCGCCAGGTGGTCGAATTCGTTGGCAAAATCAACCAAAAGGATGCCTCGGGTAAGCCACGCGTACGAATTCATGCCATTGGTTTTCCGGTAATGGCCGCCAATCCACCGCACCTGCAGATAACCGGCATCCGATTCGCGACGTTGATGCGAGAACTGACAAGACGTAACGGCGGCACGTTTGTCGGTCTGAATCGGTTTCGTTGACCGCACTGCGCTGAACGATGGAGATTCGTCCCTCATCTGGTCGAAAAATTAGTCTGGGCATTGCTATGGCGACAATGCTGGTCGGTGGTTGTAGCCAACGGATTGCGCTAAAAATCGATAGCGATGTCCCTGACGTGTTGGTCCAAACCCTGCCGTTGACGGTCGGCGTGTATTACGACGACTCGTTGCGTCACCATCGCTACATCGAAAACAGCGATGACCGCCCAGACTGGCTGATCGAAAGCGGCGCTTCGCAAGTCGCGATGTTCGACCGGGTCTTCACATCGACCTTCGCACACGTCGTTCCGCTTGATAGATTACCCTCGGCGGACGCGCCGGTTGAACTCGATCTGGTCTTCGTTCCCGAGATCCAGGAGATGCAATTTGCGATACCATCCGAAACATATTACGACTACTACGAGGCATGGTTCCGATACGATATCGACCTGTTGACCGGCACCGGAATGCAAATCGCAAAGTGGGAAATCACCGCCTACGGTAAAGCCCCGAAAACGCGTTTCGGCGGGCAGGCGGACGATTTAAATCAAGCTATTGGTCTCGCCTTACGCGACATCGGCGCAAAACTATCGACTGGCCTACCGGACCACCCGGTGGTCAAACAACTGCTTGAGGTGGAACGATGATATGTCTCGAGCGCATCCGTGCGAGGTTAGCGGATCCGCGATCGGTTTGCGCCCAGTTAGTTATCGTCGGACTGATCGGCGGCTGTAAAACCACCACAATTGTCGATGAATATCGCGCCGCTGCAACCACGATCGCGACGAACGAAGCCATTGTCGTCCTCGGTCGCCGTCACGAAATGGACAAAGATACGGAGGCGGACTTCGTGCGCTGTGTCGGGGAGTCGCTGGCGCACTCCAACACCCAACTTCGTGTGATTCCAGAGAAACAATTCGTGGATGCCCTTTACCCATGGTTCGAAGTCAGCACCGCGCCGATGGATGTCGCCAATTTGGATCGATTAATAAAAAATTCGGCGGTGGCGACGAAATTTGATGAATTCCAAATTCGCTACTTTGTTTGGATTGACGGATTTACCGAAACGACGAGTAGCGCGGGTTCGGTGTCATGTGCGGTTGGACCGGGCGGGGGTGGCTGTATCGGTTTCAAGACCTGGGACGACGAGGCGAATTACGAGGCCGCGATTTGGGATTTGAAGGATACGGCGCTTGCCGGCAAAATCAATACGGAAACCGCTGGAACGTCGTACTTGCCCGCCGTTATTATTCCGATCCCACTACTCGCACGGGTCAAGGCAACCGCCTGCAATGCGATGGCAGATCAGCTGCGGTCCTTTATTGTCGGTGACAATTGATTAACATTACAGACGTTATAGGAAATCGCAATCAGCTCACCGTTCACGGCCCACAAAATGTACCCTAGGTTTGGCGACGCAGCGTATTCGTCGTCCGTTGATCGTATTCGCGCAGCGTAACCCGACGCAGCACTAAACACATTAATTCATAGTTGCACTGCGCGTAGCGTTGGTCCTACTTAACGATCCGATCCGTCTTTTAAGCCGAACAGATCGTCGAGCGACCCCGATCCGCCATGGTCACGCAACTCAAGGTACCCGCAAAAATTCGCCCGCGTTTTGTCCGAGACGAAATCCGCGATCGGTTCACGACAGGCGTTGCTGACCCGTATCGTAGAATCGACACATGCGGCACACATTTAAATCGGTCCCGCATTGGGCGCATTCTTCCGTCCGCCGTAAAGGCAGCAAAAGGTCGTCGTGCATAAATGCGCATTTCCAACATCTGACATTGGGCTCCTTCATCGCTGACTTCCTGGATTCATGACGCCGATCGCCTGCTCGGCTCCCACTCACCGAAAGCGTGATCTTCGGGTAAAGTAATCCGCCGCATTTTGTCGAGGGTTATCTGTGGTGTGCGAGCCGGTAATCGCCAAGCTCGAACTCAGGTTCCAGGTCCATTACCTCCGCCGCGACCGCCTTCCCCGCACCCGCAGCCATCGTCCATCCCAAATGCCCGTGGCCTGTATTCAAATACAGGTTCGAGATCGCGGTCCGCCCCATTATCCCAACCCCATCGGGTGTCATCGGTCGCAGGCCGGTCCACCGGTCCGTCGTCGCGCGATCTAAATACGGTTCATAGGCGGGATACATCGACAATAAAAGGCGAAACAGGTTATCGATCCTACTTTTCGTCAAAACGGAATTGTAGCCAGCAAATTCGGCTGTTCCAGCAACGCGTACGCGATCGCCCAACGGACATACCGCCGTATGCAAATGCTCATCGATGACCGGAATCATCGGAGGATGGTTCCATCCATCCATCGCGGCTGTGATCGAATATCCCTTGACCGGCTGTATCGGAATACGTAACCCGATCGTCCGCGCCAACAACGGACAATAACTGCCGGCGGCGAGTATGAATTTGTCGGCCCACACTCGCCGTGATTCGGTATCAGCAGATACCACCCGCGCGCCTTGGCGAGTCAATTTAGTCACTCGTGCATTGAACTGGAACTCAACGCCGTCGCGTTTACACGCGGCTTGCAGACTGCGACAAAATTTGAAAGCATCGCCGGATTCATCTTCTGCGGAAAAGGTCGCGCCGACAATTTTATCTACAATTGGCCGGAGCGCTGGCTCCAATGCTACCGCCTCTATCCCATCGATGATTTGGAACGACATTCCGTCTATCGCATAACGTTCCGAAAACTCCCCGGCCTTATCGAGTTCGCGCTGCGTACGATAGATCGTCAGTGACCCGCGCGCCGAAAAATCGTAATCCAAAGTCTCGGCCGTTCGCAGCTGGCGCATGACCATTAATGAATATTTTGCGAGGCGCGTATTCCGCTCGATGTTCTTCGCATAACGCTCGGGATTGGAATTGCGAATAAATCCGACCCCCCACCGCAACATCCGCGGGAGTGCATGCTTTCGAATGAGCAGCGCCGAGTCCTCGCGACCGATCATGGTTAAGGCAGTCCAAAGGATCCCGGGCGAGTTCCAGGGACTTGCTTGGCTAGCGTGGAGCATGCCACCATTGGCAAAACTGGTCTCGCGTCCGGACGAATCCTGCCGATCGATGACACAGACTTCCGCGCCGTGTCGACGCAGATAATAGGCCGTCACCAATCCCATCAAGCCACTACCGATGACGACAACACGCATATTCCCTCCGAGAGGATTTCCCACACTTCCATGTGAGTGGTCGAGATTACGCCAAGTTCACGAGCGATTAGTTTATCGTGCATTTCTTACCAGATCGACGCGCGCTCGCGTGGCCATCGAAGAGTAAGAACGTTTTCTGTTTTTTAAAATAGCCTATTTGATTACATCGCCGGCGGCGAGTGAATTGTTTCAGCTAGCCGGAGCGGCTAGGGCCGTCGTTTGTGGGGTGACACTTTGTGCACGGGCGGTGTCACTTTCGAACTATTAGCTGCCACTTTCAGGACCGATTCCGGCGGGAACCGAGCGGCGCCAACTGGGAAGGTTGATCGCGGATCGGATGAGTCCGATCCGCGACCGACAGCTCGTGTCAGGCCACCACGTCCTTGATCGCCTTCATCGCCGATGCGCGAACGGATAGGCTCGCGGGGCGCGCGTCCACATGGACCATCTCACCCGTAAATGGATTGCGCGCCATACCCGCCTTACGTGCCGCTTTTTTCACTCGGCGCAGTTTCACCCCTAATTCAGGGACCGTTAACTCACCGGATCCGCGAGCGGCGAGGTGACGAGCTGCAAGGTCTTTAGTCGCAGCCAAGACCGCTTGCACTTCTTTTTTCGTCAATCCGGTTTCTTCGGCCAGCGTTGCCAAGATCTGACTCTTAGTTTGCTTTTCCTTAATTGCGCTTTTCTTCGTACTGGACATACTACCTCCCAAGGTCAATTGCACTCAATTGATGCACCACGTTAAATATTTTCCGCCCCAAGCAATCGAGCTCAACGCCAATATAATGTCTACGGCCGTTTTACGCTTGGCTCGCCCGAGGTACTGGTGGTCGCTAAAAACACCAGCATTTCGACAATTCGTCTTAATTGATATGAATTACGGTGATCACGCCAAATTACGCGACAGCCGCTAATATAGCCGGATGGGAAAAATATGGAAGTCTTGACAGGGAGAAATCTGCCATTTTCTTGGGATATTTCCACTTTTTTTCCCTAATCAGCGATTTACTCCTGGAAGATGGGCTTCGGAGCTCTTGAACGACAGCGCGCTAAAATAAATTTCTCCCCCGACGCACACGTTTTCGCTACCTCGTTCAATTCTCCAATGTTTGCTTCCCGCACTTCAGTTCTCCGAGAATTGCTGCCAACGCCTTTCCGGCGCCCGTCGCGAAACGATGGGTAACCAGATCAGACAGTGGCGTTTCATCCGGATTTATCTCAACCGTCATAATACCGTGGCGCGCGGCCTCCGCAACGGGTTCATAAATGTACGGAAATCCCGCAGTTGTTCCGACCGCGAATACGACATCGAATCCTGTTCCAACGATCAGATCATATTGATTCGTCGCCGAGACGGCTAAGCACTCACCAAACAATACGACATCTGGTCGTACAATCCCCGCACAGTCTTCACAGCGCGGCGGGATCGTGAGGTCAGCGTAATCCAATACCTTTTCCTGTCTGCCACATTCGGTGCATATCAGCTCACGCAGGTTGCCGTGCAGTTCGATCACGTTAGAGCTACCTGCATCGCGATGAAATCCATCGACGTTCTGCGTAATCACCCAAACCTCGACGAACTCCTCCAGCGCCGCGATTGCGCGATGGGCATCGTTGGCCTGGGCGCCGCGGCATGCCCGCTCTATTTCGGCGATATATTTCCATGTGATGCCTGGTGCGCGTGTAAACATCGCGCCAGAAAGAACCTCCTCGATCGGTAGTCCTTCATCCACGGTGATATCGTTATATAGGCCCCCGATGCCGCGATAGGTAGGCAACCCGGATTCAGCTGAAATTCCAGCGCCGGTAAAAAACCCGACGCGTCGCGCCCGGACAATCGAATCCGCGACTTCTTTTACTGCGGCTTTCATGCTCCGGTCGGTCCTCACATTTCTTGTATACTCATAAGCCCGGATTTGATCGCAATCAGGCAAAGTTCAACGTCCGTTGTCACCCCCAACTTTTTTTTCAGTCTGGCACGGTGACTTTGAATCGTTTTCTCGCCAACGCCACATTTTTCTGCCACCACCTTAATGCTGAACCCTTGCGCGATGTACTTGAGGACTTTGAGTTCTTTCGGAGACAGCGACCGTATTTGATCGATTGGACTATGAGCCTGGCATTGCGTCGCTAAAAATACAGCGATTTTAGGGCTGATAGCCAGTTCGCCGGCCGCTACCCGTGTGATCCCGTCGATGATTTCGCGACCTGTAGCTGTTTTTGATATAAACCCGAGGCCACCAATTTCGAGAAGCGATATCGGATGGTGATCGACGTCGTGAATAGATAGCCCAACTATTCGTATCGCCGGATCAATCTTCAATAGACCTCTAGCAACGTGAATGCCGTCTTCCTGGTCTAATTCCATGTCCAGAAGGACAATATCGACCTTTTCCGTCTTTGCAATATGCAACGCTGCGGATCCGCGATTCGCCATCCCAACTACTTTAATTGAATTTTCAGATGACAATCTCTGAGCGAGTAGCTCGACAACAAATTTATGATCATCGACGATCATGACGCGAAACGGAGGCTTGAGCGGAGGATAGTTCATGAGAGGTTAGCGGCCTTATGACAGTTTCTTTTAGGCTCGAAAATTGAGCTACTCGCTAAAAAGCAGTCGATTAAAACTCGTAATTGGTTTTTCAGAATATTATTAGCCCAGCCGACCTATCGCGCGAATTCGCGTACGAATTGTCGTATATCGTCCGCATTCGAGGCGATTGCCTGTTTCACAATATCAACATCTTCCAATATCGCCCTACAAAGCGTGTCTTCACTCATATCCCGATAATTGTCGACGATTACCATCAACCCATCAATATGCATTGCGGCGGCCGATCCTTTTAATTTGTGCAACAGTTTCTTGCACCGTGCTGCGTCGCCTGCTGCCGCACTCCGCTGCAACTCGGCGACGATACCGTGCGCATCATCGACAAATTTTTGTACCAATTCGTCAATTTCACTCTGGCCTACTCTGGCATTGAGCAGTTCAAGATAATTTTCTTGCGAGAACGAACGCGGCAACACCGCCCTCAAACTCGGCTTTGGTATTTCTTCGGCGCCGCACCTGGTGCGGTCAGTATCGACGTGCATATATCGCTTGACCGCCATATGCAGCTCGGATGGTTTAATCGGCTTGGTGAGAAACCCGACGACTTCCGGAATGTCCGCATCGGCACTGGCGGCCTTGGTCGCATCCGCAGTTAGCATTACGATCGGAATTGGCGATAGTGATTCTGCCGCATAAGCCTTTGCCACATCAAGACCGCTAAGCCCCGGCATGTGCATATCGATGAAAGCGAGGTCGAAATTCTCTTGTTGCAGCACGCGCAACGCTTCGTGCCCACTACTTACTGTCCGAACCGTATGACCGAAGCTTGCCAATGCAATTTCTGCAGACTGCAAGTTGGTTTCATTGTCATCGACCACCAGTATTGAATAACCGGTGGCAAAAGGATCCATCTCGGCGATTTCCTCTTTATCGATCAGCGAATATAAATTCTGCAGATGATTCTCGTTGCCCAGATCGACCCGCGTGACGAAACATCCAGGCAATTCTACGCCCTTGGGAACCGATGCTCCGACGAGAACAATAATAGTGTTTTTATCATTTGCCGCGATATGGTTGGCAATGTCTTCAATCCGGCTGCCGCGAGATTCATATATAAAGGCGATATCCGCCCGACCAATCCTTATACGGATACTCAATTTCTCGCCGTCCCACTGCACTACCTGCGTAGCGAAACCATGCTGCTGTAACCATTCTTGCACGTCGTTTCGATCCTCTTTCGAAGCCACGAGAACCGCGCGAACGTCCCTGTTGGTGCGTTCAATAGGCGGCTTATTAATAACCTTAAATGGCATCTCGATGTTTACAATCGTGCCGATCCCCTCGTCTGAATCAATCTCGATTTTTCCACCCATTTCGTCGAGATATTGTTTCGTTATTGTCAGGCCCAGACCAGTACCTTCGAATCGTCGTGCGCGACTATCGTCGCCGATAACGAACGGTTCATAAATTTCACCTAGTCGTGACGGCGATATTCCGATCCCCGTATCTTCGATTCGAAAACGGACAACCGAATATGCATCGTCTGCTCCGTTAGTCAGGCATTGAACGGTAACCGATACAGCCCCCGTGTGGGTATACTTGACGGCATTCCCGATCGTATTTATAAGCACAGCTTTCAGGTGCTGCTCCCAGGTTGCGACCCTGCGTGGCACGTCTGGATCAATAAACCAACGCATTTGCAAGTTAATCTTGTGGCTATCTGGTCTGGTGATCCCTATGGACGTTCGAATTAGTCGATACAAATCGACTTCAACCGGCTCGCCCAATACGAACGTTCCGGCATCGCTTG
>SMVA01277489.1_pt1 | contig 18174 bp, 24 predicted proteins | sample 2456451 | NCBI WGS metagenome assembly SMVA01 (sample SAMN11095933, study PRJNA526329) | marine sediment metagenome | biome: Marine sediment; feature: Surficial sediment; material: Deep marine sediment; isolation source: Hadal surficial sediment | place: Pacific Ocean | collected 2014-05 | depth...
GGGAGATCGGAGAACGCATGAAACTCCACGCCGAACAGCAAGTGGAGTTCCATCAAGCGCGGCTCGCGTCGGATGAAGAGGTGTCGAAGCAGTCCAAGGCTGATCTCAATCTTGGGTTGAAGGCCGTGACGGAGCAGGCTGCGTTGGACGGGGCCGGCCTGTTGGAGCAAGCAGGACACACTGCATTGGCCAGGATGCTCGGGCCGAAGAGCGGAGCAGATGTCGATACCGCAGCCCGCGAACTCGTGCGGCTGGCCGGTTTGACGTCCTATGGAAAGGCGAAGTTGCGTGACGGCCGCACGGGCGATTGGTTTGAGTCCGAGGTGACTGTCGGCACGCTGTACATGTTGAAGCTGTCGCACTTGGTGGATGACAAGATTCACGCGCGTTCCATCGGTCCGTACAGCTTGGTGACGCAGCAGCCGCTGGCCGGGAAGGCGCAGTTCGGCGGGCAGCGGTTCGGGGAAATGGAAGTGTGGGCGCTGGAGGCGTACGGCGCGGCGCACACGCTACAGGAGATGTTGACGGTGAAGTCCGACGACGTGAACGGGCGTAGCCGGGTGTACGAGGCCATCGTGAAGGGGCAAAATCTTCCGCAGCCCGGTACACCAGAATCGTTCAATGTGCTTGTCAAGGAACTCCAGGCGCTCGGTCTGAAAGTGACCCTTGGTGTCACCGACGCCGCCGAAGAGTAGGAGACCAGATGATTGATTTCCGCAGCACGCGCGAAGCCCGAAGCTCGAGCTTCGACTTCATTCAGATTAGGATTGCAAGTCCCGAAGAGATTCGCGGCCCGCGTGATACGAAAGAACGAGGGCGCCTAGCGCTTCAGGGTCAGCGGTACTGGTGGTCGTGGGGCGAAGTAGTCAAGCCCGAGACGATCAACTATCGCTCGTTCAAGCCAGAGAAGGACGGTTTGTTCTGCGAACGGATCTTCGGGCCCGTCAAGGACTGGGAATGTCATTGCGGGAAGTACAAACGCATTCGGTACCGCGGCGTAGTGTGCGATCGTTGCGGTGTAGAGGTGACGCTATCCAAGGTCCGCCGTGAGCGCATGGGCCACATCGAACTTGCCGTACCGGTGGCACACATCTGGTTCTTCAAGACTCTGCCGAGCCCGATGGGCAACTTGTTGGATATGACGCTCAAGGATCTCGAGCGCGTGATCTATTACACCAACTACGTGGTCATCGACCCGGGTGAACTAGAGGACGTCAAACGGCTCGAACTGCTGGACGAAGAGAAGTATTTCGAACTGAAAGCGAAGGCCAAGGAACTAGGCGACAAGGCCTTCCACGCTGAAATCGGTGCGCCGGCAGTTCGCGAACTGCTGGGCCAGCTCGACATCGACAAGGTGTCGGAAGAACTCCGGGCCTCGGTGGTCAATGAGACCAGCCAACATCGGAAGAAACAGACGCTCAAGCGCCTGAAGATCATCGATGCGTTCCGTAATTCCGGTCACGCCGACGATGTACGCAACGATCCGGCCTGGATGATTCTGGATGTTGTCCCGGTCATTCCGCCAGACCTCCGCCCGCTGGTGCCGCTCGACGGTGGCCGGTTTGCCACGAGCGACTTGAATGATCTGTATCGCCGTGTGATCAACCGCAACAACCGGTTGCAGAAGTTGATTCAACATCGTGCGCCAGAGGTGATTCTGCGGAACGAAAAACGGATGTTGCAGGAAGCCGTAGACGCGTTGTTCGACAACGGACGCCGTTCGCGCGCCATCCGCGGGCGTGGCAAGCGACCGCTCAAGTCGTTGTCCGATATGCTCAAGGGCAAGCAGGGCCGGTTCCGGCAGAACTTGCTCGGGAAACGCGTTGACTACTCCGGTCGGTCCGTCATCGTGGTGGGGCCGGAGTTGCGGTTGCATCAATGCGGCCTTCCGAAGACCATGGCTGTGGAACTCTTCAAACCTTTCATTATTCACAAGTTGGTGGAGAAGGGGATTGCCGAAACAGTCAAGCGGGCAAAGAGGATCGTCGAAAGCGAAAGTCCGGAGGTCTACGAGATTCTCGAAGAGATCATTGAGGACCATCCTGTGCTTCTGAACCGCGCCCCGACGCTCCACCGTCTGGGAATCCAGGCGTTCGAGCCGGTGCTCGTCGAGGGGAAGGCCATTCGGATTCACCCGCTCGTCTGTGCGGCGTTCAACGCGGATTTTGATGGAGACCAGATGGCCGTGCATGTGCCACTCTCCTTCGAGGCACAAATCGAAGCACGCGTGCTCATGCTCTCGAGCAACAACATCCTCAAGCCGTCGGACGGCCGGCCGGTGGCGGAACCAAGTCAGGACATGGTGCTCGGCTGCTACTTCATCACCAAGGCTCCCGATGATCTAGCCGACTCCATGGACGATGCGCCCTACGTCGGCAGTCTGTACGAGGTGGAGATGGGGTTCGCAACGGGACGTTTCGGTTTCCAGTCACCGATCAAGTTCCAACTGCCGGAAGAGGCGGTGAAGGCCATGGCAGACAGGGAGGATGTCGAGGGTGTGTGGGTGAAAACCACCGTTGGACGAGTGCTGTTCAACAGCATTCTCCCTGTGACGTTGGTCCAGGAAATGGGTTTCCATAACAAAGTCATGCGCAAAGCCGCATTGTCGGAAACCGTGTTCGAGTCCTACCGTCGTGCCGGGTTGTCGGAAACGGTCGAGTTCCTCGATCGCCTCAAGGAGTTTGGCTTCAAGTACGCGACGGTTGGGGGGATCTCGATCGGCATAGCCGATCTCGAGATCCCTGATCAAAAACAGGAGATCTTGTCCAAGGCCAGTGACCGTGTCGAACGCTTCCAGAAAGCGTACGCGACTGGCCAGATCACGTTTGGTGAGCGCTACAACAAGGTCATCGATGCGTGGACCCACGCGAACAGTGAGGTGGCGGACGCAATGGTCGAAAACCTCTCGAAGTCACGTGGGGGCTTCAATCCGGTGTTCATGATGTTCGACTCCGGCAGCCGAGGGAGCCGGGACCAGATTCGCCAGCTGGCCGGGATGCGTGGCTTGATGGCCAAACCACAGAAGAAGCTCACTGGTGGGATCGGCGAGATTATCGAGAGTCCCATTCGGTCGAACTTCCGAGAAGGTCTCACGGTGCTCGAGTACTTCATCTCCACGCACGGGGCACGGAAAGGTCTCGCCGACACGGCACTCAAGACCGCCGATGCCGGATACCTCACCAGACGGCTAGTCGACGTCGCGCAAGATGTCACCATCTCCGAAGAAGACTGTGGAACCATTCTTGGGCTCGACATTTCTGCCCTGAAGGAGGGTGAGGATGTCATCGAGCCGTTGAATGAGCGTATCATCGGAAACGTCGTGGCCGACGATGTGATCGACCCTCATGAACTCGACGAGCACGGCGATCCGTTTTTGTTGGCGGCCGGCGGCGAGTTGCTAGACGAAGAGACCGCCAATGCCATTGAAGACGCCGGGATCGAAGAAGTGCGCATCCGGTCGGTGCTAACGTGTGAAGCGCGGCGCGGCATCTGCCGGATGTGCTACGGCCGGAATCTTGCCACCATGCAGATGGTGGATCTGGGTGAAGCCGTCGGGATTCTCGCGGCGCAGTCGATTGGTGAACCGGGGACGCAGCTTACGTTGCGGACTTTCCACATTGGTGGAACCTCCGGGCGTATTGCGGAACAGACGCAGAGGAAGACCAAGCTGCCCGGTATCATCAGGTATGGGGAGCGTTTGCAGGTCGTCGATGCACAGAACGACGCGAAGATCGTGACTGGGTACGAAGGTGACCTCGTGCTCGAGGACGAGGAGGGCAACGTCCGTTCGCGTTTCCATGTGCCGCTCGGTGCCGAACTCAAGGTCGAGGACGGTGCGATGGTGAAGAAGGACGGACTGATATTCACGTGGGATCCCTACGCAAACCCGATCATCAGTGACGTGAACGGCACAATCCGCTTCGTGGACATCGTCGAAGACGAAACCGTCCGCGAGTCCCTGGACGAAATCACTGGTTTGCGTCAGCGCGTCATCATAGAGGACCGCGACAAGAAACTTCACCCGCACATCGAGATCGTGCGGACGAAAGGTGAGAAAGAACGTAAGGTTCGGAGCTATGTGATTCCGGAGGGCGCGCAGATATCGGTCGAGGACGGCGCGGAAGTCCACGCCGGCGAGACGTTGGCCAAGATTTCGCGTGAAGCATACAGAACCCGGGACATCACCGGTGGGCTCCCGCGGGTCGCAGAGCTGTTCGAAGCTCGGCGTCCCAAGGACCCGTCAACAATCTCTGAGATCGACGGTGTGGTCCGGTTCGGAGACATTAAACGCGGCAAACGGGAGATTCTCGTAGAGCCCGAAGGTGGTGAGTCCCAGGCCTATGACGTGCCCGCCGGTAAGCACCTGCGTGTGCACGAGGGAGACAAGGTCCGCGCCGGCGACCGGCTTACGGAAGGTCCGGTGAACCCGCATGACATTCTGCGGATCAAAGGGCCGCGGGCGGTGCAGGAATATTTGCTCAACGAGGTTCAGGAGGTCTATCGCCTCCAGGGTGTGAAGATCAACGACAAGCACATCGGGGTGATCGTCCGGCAGATGCTCCAGAAGGTCCGCACGGTCGATCCTGGTGACACGGACTACCTCGAGAGCGAGAACGTAGATAAGGTGCCGTTCCGCGATATGAACGAACGGGTGATCAGAAAGGGCGGCAAGCCGGCGACGTCAGAACCCCTCCTTCTCGGGATCACCAAAGCGTCGCTCACTACCCAGTCGTTCATCTCGGCGGCCTCCTTCCAGGAGACCACCCGGGTGCTGACGGACGCTGCCATCCGGGGGCTCCGAGACGATCTGCTGGGTCTCAAGGAGAACATCATCATCGGGCACCTAATCCCGGCCGGGACCGGCGTGTACAAGTATTCTGATCTGGAGGTCGAGCCGCCAGAAGGGTTTGAGCCACCACCGCCTCCACCCATGGAAGAGGAGCTGGGGGGGGCACCCAGCCCGTTCGTGGAGCCTGCTGCGAAGGTGGGGGTCCCTGCCAAGTAGGTCAGATCCGACTGAGGGGGGGGCTCTCGCCCCCTCCTCAGCCGGAAGTCCTTGACCTACACCGACCTACCCTCTAAAATTGTAAGTCTGTCTACTTTTGCGGGCCCTGCTTCGGGGTCCGGTGTTTTTTGGGAAAGTCTATGCCAACGATCAATCAGCTAGTCCGACAGGGACGGCGGAAGGTTTCCAAAGCGGACAAGACGCCTGCGCTCAAGGCGTGTCCGCAGAAACGTGGGGTCTGCACGCGAGTGTATACCACCACTCCGAAAAAGCCGAATTCGGCTCTTCGGAAGGTGGCGCGTGTGCGTCTGACGAATGGGTTCGAGGTGACGAGTTACATCCCGGGTGAGGGGCACAACCTGCAAGAGCACTCGATCGTGCTCATTCGCGGCGGTCGAGTCAAGGATCTTCCAGGGGTGCGATACCACATCATCCGTGGCACTCTAGACGCGTCTGGTGTGGCAGACCGGAAGCAGCGGCGCTCGAAGTACGGCGCCAAGAAGACCAAATGAGCCGTCGGAAGCGGGCAGTCAAGCGTCCGGTCCCGCCGGACCCGCGATACGATAGCCAGACGGTGACGAAGTTCATGAACCGCCTCATGCGTGATGGCAAGAAGTCGACGGCCGAGACTGTGTTTTACCGGTCGATGGACCTGATCGAACAGCGGACTGGGCAGCCGGGTGTGCAGGTGTTCAAACAGGCACTCAACAATGTCAAGCCTTCGGTGGAGGTCAAGAGCCGCCGGGTTGGTGGGGCTACGTACCAGGTGCCGATTGAAGTGCGTCCGGATCGCCGGGCCACGTTGGCAATGCGTTGGATCGTTGGGTTTGCCCTGGCCCGGGGCGAGAAATCGATGTCGGAGCGGCTGGCGGCGGAGTTGATCTCTGCGTCCAAGGGCGAAGGCACGTCGGTCAAAAAGCGAGAAGACACGCACCGGATGGCGGAGGCCAATAGGGCATTTGCGCATTACCGGTGGTAGTGCAGTCGACTGTTGACAGAGTGAAGTAGCAGGACCGGGCGATCACGCCCGGGAAAAATACCCGGCCCCTATGTATGGGGAGCTGGCGGCGACAGGGGGCGACCCCGGCCGAATGCGGAGCGGGACCAGTCCACGTTAGTGGATGTCGGTCGCCCCGGTTTTTTAATGCCTGCTTCGGATTGTGCGGCGGGATCGGGATGAAGGGGTTGGGATGGTGAGTGAGAAAACTTGGGAGAGATGTGTACTGGAAATAGATGGCAATGGCACGCACGACTGAACTGAGCAGAGTCCGTAATATCGGCATCATGGCGCACATTGATGCCGGTAAGACGACGACGACCGAGCGGATCCTCTATTACACGGGCCGCACGTACAAGCTGGGCGAGGTCCACGACGGTACCGCTATCATGGACTGGATGGAGCAGGAGCAGGAACGCGGAATCACGATTACCGCCGCTGCTACCTTCTGCGAGTGGACTCGGTTCGACCAATCATACCAGGTCAACATCATCGACACGCCCGGTCACGTCGACTTCACGGTCGAGGTCGAGCGATCGCTTCGTGTGCTCGATGGGGCCGTGACTTTGCTCGACGCTGTAGGCGGCGTCGAGCCTCAAACCGAGACGGTGTGGCGTCAGGCTGATCGGTACGGTGTGCCACGGATTGTTTTCGTGAACAAGATGGACCGCGTGGGAGCGGATTTTGACCGCTGTCTCGACATGGTGCGCGAGCGCCTGGGCGCCAAGGCGTTCCCGGTTCAGTTCCCATTGGGGTCGGGCGAGTTGTTCACCGGCCTGATCGACGTAGTCCGTCAGGTTGAGGTGGTGTATGATGACGAGTCGTTGGGAGCTGATTGGGTCGAGCGTGATGTGCCGGACGCGTTTGCCGAGCGGACGGCGACCTTAAGACACGAACTGATCGAAGCAGCGGTCGAGCACGATGAAGAGCTGCTGTCGAAGTACTTGGATGGCGAGGACCTCACCGAAGACGAGATCCGATGGGCCATTCGGCGGGCGACGATCGGAGGACACATCGTTCCCGTGTTCTGCGGGTCCGCATTCAAGAATAAGGGCGTGCAGCGTTTGCTGGATGGAGTCGTGGACTATTTACCCAGCCCCGTGGACATCCCGGCCATCCGAGGTCACTTGCCGCATCACGACGAGACTTTTGTCGAGCGTCAGCCGTCGGATGACGAGCCGTTCAGTGCGTTGGCGTTCAAGGTGGCGACCGATCCCTACGTCGGGAAGTTGACCTTCTTCCGCGTGTACTCAGGCGTATTACAGTCCGGATCCTACGTCTATAACTCGACGAAGGACAAGCGTGAACGGGTCAGTCGTCTATTACAGATGCACGCGAACAAGCGTGAAGAAATCCAGGAAGTCCGGGCTGGTGACATCGTGGCAGCGATTGGCCTCAAGTCGACAAGCACGGGTGACACGCTGTGTGATGTGGATGATCCGGTCATTCTCGAGGCTATGCGATTCCCGGAGCCGGTCATTTCCGTGGCCATCGAGCCCAAGACCAAGGTCGACCAGGACAAGCTGGGCACGGCACTGCAGAAGCTCTCCGAAGAAGATCCGACCTTCCACGTTCGCACCGACGACGAAACAGGGCAGACCATCATTTCCGGGATGGGAGAGCTCCATCTCGAGATCCTTGTGGACCGCATGAGGCGGGAGTTCAAGGTCGAAGCGAACGTAGGACGGCCGCAGGTGGCCTACCGGGAAACCATCCGCGAACGGGTCGAGAATGTCGAGGGAAAGTTCGTGCGGCAGTCCGGTGGGCGTGGTCAGTACGGTCATGTGGTCATTCACATGGAGCCGACCGAACCGGGTAATGGATTCGTGTTCGAAGACAAGATCGTGGGTGGCAAGGTCCCGCGTGAATTCATCGGACCGGTTGAGCAGGGTATCAAGGCGGCGTTGGAGAATGGTGTGATGGCGGGATACCCCGTTGTCGACGTCCGTGTCGAACTCGTCGACGGGAGTTCACACGACGTCGACTCTAGTGAGATGGCGTTCAAGATCGCCGGCTCCATGGCGTTTAAGGAAGCGGCGAAACGTGCGAAGCCAGTCATTCTCGAGCCGGTCATGGACGTAGAGGTGGTCACGCCGTCCGCGTATATGGGTGATGTGATTGGCGACCTGAATTCGCGTCGTGGCAAGGTGGGGGGCATGGTTCAGCGGGGCGAAGCGCAGGTGATCGGCGCGAGTGTGCCGTTGAGTGAGATGTTCGGGTATTCGACGACTCTCCGGTCGATGAGCCAGGGCCGGGCGGCTTACTCGATGCAGTTCTCGCACTACGCGCGGGTACCGCGATCGAAGGCCGAAGAAATCGTCAGCAAGATCAAGGGATAGTTCAAACAGTTCGCGAACGTAGTTCAAACGAATAGGGAAGAGACATGGCGAAGGAAAAGTTTGAGCGGACGAAGCCGCATGTAAACGTTGGGACGATAGGTCACGTTGATCATGGTAAGACGACGTTGACGGCTTCGATCACGCTGGTGCAATCGAAGAAGGGATTGGCGGATCACGTGGCGTTTGATGCGATTGATAAGGCTCCAGAGGAGCGGGAGCGTGGTATCACGATTGCGACGGCGCACGTGGAGTACGAGACGGAGGCGCGGCACTACGCTCATGTGGACTGTCCGGGGCATGCGGACTACGTGAAGAACATGATCACGGGGGCGGCGCAGATGGACGGAGCGATACTCGTGGTGAGTGCGGCTGACGGTCCGATGCCGCAGACGCGGGAGCACATCCTGCTGGCCAAGCAGGTGAACGTGCCGTACATCGTGGTGTTTTTGAACAAGGTTGATATGGTGGACGACGAGGAGTTGTTGGAGTTGGTGGAGCTCGAAGTGCGGGAGTTGTTGTCGAGCTATGAGTTTCCGGGGGACGACATTCCGGTGATCAAGGGTTCGGCGCTGAAGGCTGGGGAGGATCCGGATGGTCCGGATGCGGTTTGCATCCAGGAGTTGATGGAGGCGTTGGACACATATATTCCCCTGCCGGAGCGGGAGGTTGACAAGCCGTTCTTGATGCCGGTGGAGGATGTATTTTCGATTACGGGCCGTGGTACGGTAGCGACGGGACGTATCGAGCGTGGGATAGTGAAGGTTCAGGAAGAGGTTGAGTTGGTGGGATTGGGTGCGGAGAAGAAGACGGTGGTGACGGGTGTTGAGATGTTCCGCAAGCTGCTGGATGATGGCCGGGCCGGTGACAACGTGGGATTGTTGTTGCGGGGAGTGGACAAGGACGAGATTGAGCGTGGAATGGTTTTGGCGAAGCCGGGTTCGGTGACGCCGCATACGTATTTTGAGGGTGAAGTGTACGTTCTGACGAAGGATGAGGGCGGTCGTCACACCCCGTTTTTCAAGGGATACCGGCCGCAGTTTTTCTTTCGGACGACGGATGTGACGGGTGATGTGGAATTGCCAGAAGGGGTGGAGATGGTGATGCCGGGAGACAATACGAAGATGACGATCAAGCTGATCACGCCGATTGCGATGGATGAGGGGCTGCGCTTTGCGATTCGCGAAGGCGGCCGCACGGTCGGCGCCGGCGTCGTCACCAAAGTCATCGAATAACGGCTTGAGGAACGATACGATATGTCGGGACAAATCCGAATCAGGCTGAAGGCCTTCGACTACGTCGTGCTCGACCAAGCGGCGGTGGACATCGTGCGAACGGTCGAGAAAACTGGGGCCCAGGTGTCAGGCCCGATTCCGCTGCCAACGAAGACGTCGCGGTGGACCGTGCTGCGGAGTCCCCATGTCGACAAGAAGAGCCGGGAGCAGTTCGAAATGAAAATACACAAGCGACTGATCGAGATCATGGATTCGCGGGCGCAGACGGTCTATGCGTTGACGAAGCTCGATCTGCCCGCTGGTGTCGACGTTGAGATCAAGGTCGAGTAGCGATGAACGGTTTGATTGGTCGTAAGCTCGGCATGACGCAGATCTACAGTGACTCGGGCGAGGCGATCCCAGTTACAGTGATCGAAGCCGGCCCGTGCGCCGTCGTTCAAGTGAAGCCGGCGGGGACGGGGGGCAGCGTTCAGCTTGGCTTCGGACAACGAAAAGCCAAGCACGCCACGAAGGCGCAGGCGGGGCACGCAAAATCTGCCGGGCTCGAGACGATTCCCGGTATCCTGCGTGACTTCACGCTGGTGGAAGGTGCTGATCCGCCCAAACGCGGTGACACCGTCACCGTGGAAATGTTCACGGCTGGTGACTCTGTCAAAGTGACGGGCACGACCAAGGGCCGCGGATTCCAGGGTGTTGTCAAGCGCTATGGATTTCGTGGTGGTCCCGCCTCCCACGGCAGCACGGGCTACCGGAAGCCTGGCAGCATGGGCCCGGGTACTGACCCGTCCCGTGTCATCAAGGGCAAGAAGCTTCCTGGCCAGTACGGAGCAAAACGCATGACCGAGTTGGGTCTTCGGGTGGAACGTGTCGATGCAGAAGAGAATCTACTGTTCGTGCGCGGAGCGGTTCCAGGGCCAACACGTGGAATCGTGTTGATTCGCAAACAGGCGGGACGCGGACGCTATGCTTGAGGCCCAGTTCTTCACCTCTGCGGCGCAGGCAAAGGGCAACGTGGAACTCCCGACTGAGTTCAACGGCGTCGTGCACAAGGGCGCGTTGTACCAAGCGGTGCGAGCGTACCGGGGTAACCAGCGTCAGGGGACGCATTCGACGAAAACACGTGCGGAAGTGTCCGGCGGTGGTCGGAAGCCTTGGCGGCAAAAGGGTACAGGGCGCGCCCGTCAGGGGACAACGCGGGCGGCCCATTTCCGCGGTGGCGGAGTTGTATTCGGACCGAAGCCGCGGAGCTATCGTATCGAACTTCCCAAGAAGATCCGACGGCTGGCTCGTCAGTCGGCGTTGAACCAGCGCGCAAGCGAAGGTGCGCTCGTGGTGATCGAAGACCTCGATTTCGAGGCACCCAAGACCCGGCAATTACGGGAGACCCTAGAGAAGATCGGGTTTAGCGGCCGCAAGGTGTTGGTTTTGACCAATGGCCCCAAATCCAACGTGTATCTGTCGGGTCGCAACATGCCGCGAGTCTCGGTGCTCCCCTATGCCGACGCGAGCACGTACGAGATTCTGTGGGCGGACAAGGTCGTGATCGAGCAGGACGCCCTAGGAGGGAATGCGGACGGAAGAAAGGTGGCGGATAATGGCTGACATCTTCAGGGTCGTCGTTCGCCCAGTCGTGACGGAAAAATCGTCGGCGCGTTATGGGGCGCTCCGCGAATACGCGTTCGAGACGCGTACCGACGCGACGAAACAGGAGATTCGCGAGGCCGTGGAATCACTGTTTGACGTGCGCGTGACCAAGGTGCGAACGCTGCAACAGCCGGCCAAGCGGCGTACCCGCGGGCGTTCGGCTGGTCGGATCCCTCGGTGGAAGAAGGCGTACGTGCGTCTTCGCGAGGGTGATGAAATCGATATCTTCGAAGGGTAGCCCAGATGGGGATTAGAAAATTTCGCCCGATGACGGCCGGCACGCGGTTTCGTTCGGTTTCGGACTTTGCGGAGATCACGCGGTCGACGCCGGAAAAGTCGCTTTTGGAGCCCCTCAAGAAGACAGGCGGCCGGAACGCCAAAGGGCACAACACTGCGCGGCACCGAGGGGGCGGGCACAAGCGCCGCTATCGCCGCATCGATTTTCGCCGTGACAAGCACGGCGTACCGGCCAAGGTCGCTACGATAGAATACGATCCGAATCGTTCGGCGCGTATAGCGCTCTTGATCTACGCCGATGGTGAGAAGCGCTACATCATCCACCCTCGCGGTCTCAAGGTCGGGGATACCGTGACCGCGGGCGAGGGCAGCGATATCCAAATCGGGAATTCGTTGGTGCTCCGCGATATCCCGCTTGGTACGACGGTGCATTGCATCGAACTCAAGCCCCATAAGGGCGCGCAGATGTGCCGCTCTGCGGGCACCAGAGCTCAGGTCATGGCCAAGGAAGGCAAGTACGTTGCCCTCAAGCTTCGCAGTGGCGAGGTCCGAATGGTGCTCGCGACGTGTCAAGCCACGGTGGGCGAGGTCGGCAACTCCGAACATGAGTTGCAAGTGTGGGGGAAGGCCGGAAAGGCCCGCTGGAAGGGTCGTCGTCCCATTGTGCGCGGTGTGGCCATGAACCCGGTCGATCACCCGTTGGGCGGTGGGGAAGGCAAGACTTCCGGTGGGCGCCCGCCGGTCACGCCGTGGGGCAAACCCGAAGGTCGCAAGACCCGGAAACGTGGCAAGGCAAGTACGAAGCTCATCCTGCGCGGGCGCAAGCGCGGGAAGGCAACGAAGTAAACCGGAGTCGATAAGCGAATGTCACGAAGTCTCAAGAAAGGTCCGTACGTTCATGCGTCCCTCACCAAGAAGATTGCCGCGTTGAACGCGGTGAACGACAAGAGGGTGATCAAGACATGGTCACGGGCTTCGACCATTACACCGGATTTTGTCGGTCACACGATCGCGGTACACAACGGGAACAAGTTCATCCCGGTTTACGTGAGCGAGAACATGGTTGGGCACAAGCTCGGTGAATTTGCCCCGACCCGGCTGTTCCGTGGCCACAGTGGGAAGTTGGCGGCGGATCGAAAAGCCGGACCCGGCGGCTGAGGAGTCACGAACGTATGGCTGCACGAGCACTGCAACGGTGGGTCCGCCAGTCACCTCGCAAGATGCGATTGGTCGTTGATCAGATCCGTGGCAAGAACGTGAACGAAGCGTACGCTTTGCTTCGGTTTTCGAAGAAGCGAGCTGCCAAGCAGATCGAGAAGGTGTTGCGATCGGCCGTATCGAATGCGGAGCAGGACGCGTTGCGTGACAACTCGGCCTTCGACGTGGATCAACTGTTCGTATCGTACGTCGCAGTGAACGATGGACCAACGCTCTCGCGGTTTCGTGCGGCGGCCATGGGACGAGCTGCGCCGATTCGCAAGCGGATGAGCCATGTGGAGATCCGTGTCGCGCCAAGAGAGGAGAGCGAATAACGTGGGCCAGAAGACTCATCCGTATGGATTCCGGCTCGGGATCATCAAGCCGTGGCGGTCACGGTACTTCGCAGGTTCGGAACTTCCGGAACTGCTGAAAGAGGACGATCTCATCCGCCGCTACTTGAAGGCGCGCCTCGCGCATGCGGCGCTGTCGGATATCCACATAGAGCGCAAGCCTGGGAAGGTGACCGTTACACTGTTCACTGGTCGGCCCGGTGTGGTAATAGGCAAGCGCGGAGCCGAAGTGGACAAATTGCGTGACGAATTGGGGCAGCTGACCGGCAAGGAACTCGGCGTCAATGTCGAGGAGATCAAGCGTCCGGAATTGGATGCGCAACTAGTAGCGCAGAACGTCTCGCATCAGCTCGAGCAGCGTGTGTCGTTCCGCCGCGCTATGAAGCGGGTGCTGCAGAGTGCCATGCGCATGGGTGCGCAGGGGATCAAGGTCAAGACGTCCGGTCGGCTGGGCGGAGCTGAAATCGCACGGACCGAGGGATACCATGAGGGCCGCGTACCGTTGCACACACTACGGGCTGACATCGACTACGGCGTCGCGACGGCAAAGACGACGTACGGTACCATCGGCGTGAAGGTATGGATTTTCAAAGGTGAGGTCGTCGAGGATCCTCGTGGCCGTACCTATAGCACGGGAGCGTAACGATGCTTGCCCCGAAGCGAGTCAAGTATCGCAAGCAGATGAAGGGTCGCACGAAAGGCCATGCGACTCGGGGAAATAAGGTGTCCTTCGGTCAGTTTGGGCTGATGACGTTGGATCCAGGCTGGATCTCGAGTCGGCAGATCGAGGCAGCGCGGGTCGCCATGACTCGTACGATGAAGCGCGGGGGGAAGATTTGGATACGTGTGTTTCCGGACAAGCCGATCACGAAGAAGCCGGCCGAAACACGCATGGGGAAGGGAAAGGGGAACCCTGAAGGCTGGGTCGCTGTAGTGAGGCCGGGTCGGGTGATGTTCGAGTTGGAAGGTGTGACGGAGGAGATTGCGCGTCAGGCGTTGACGCGGGCAGCAGCCAAGCTCCCTGTAAAGACCCGTTTTGTGCTGCGTGAGGACATCTGAGACATGGTATTGAAGGACGCTGAACGGAAACCGCTCAAGGCCGGGCAGTTGCGCGATTTAGACACCCGGGAATTGGCGGACGAACTCTACAGGCTCAAGGAGGCGCGGTTTCGACTCAAGTTCCGCGCCGCCACCGAGCCGATCGATAATCCGGCGCAGTTTCGAATCATCCGACGCAATATCGCTCGGATCGAGACGGTGTTGAAGGAAAAGGGGAGTGAGTCATGAGTGACAAGGTGGCCTCACGCGCTAGTCGCAAGGTCCGGACCGGCGTTGTGGTGAGCGATAAGATGACCAAGTCGGTCGTGGTGTCGTTAACACGTCAGTTCGCGCATCCCCTCTACGGGAAGCAGATCAAGCGGACGAGCAGCGTGAACGCCCATGACGAGCATGGAGCCCATATAGGCGATACGGTTCGCATCATGGAAACCCGGCCGATCTCGAAGACCAAGCGTTGGCGCGTGATCGAGATTCTGCAGCGGGCGAAGTAAACGAGGACGCCATGATCCAACAGGAAACGATCGTTCGCATTGCCGACAATTCCGGCGCCCGAAAGGCATTGGTCATTCGCGTGTTGGGCGGGAGCAAGCGCCGCTATGCCCGCGTTGGCGACATCGTAGTTGTGGCCATCAAGGACGCATTGCCGAATGGGCAGGTGAAAAAAGGCGAGGTCGCCAAGGCCGTGGTCGTGCGAACTGCCAAGGAGACACGCCGTCGTGATGGGAGTTACATCCGCTTCGACGAGAACGCGGCGGTGCTTATTAATGATCAACGTGAACCTAGGGGTACGCGGATATTTGGACCCGTGGGACGTGAACTCCGCGAGAAACGATTCATGAAGATCGTGTCGCTCGCGCCGGAGGTGTTGTAGATGAAGCCGCTCGTGTACAAGAAGTCGCGGCAGAAGAAACAGCGCAAAGACCGGCCACACAAAATGCACATCACCAAGGGTGATCGGGTGCGCGTCATCAGTGGCGCGTTCAAGGGGTCGGAGGGTGACGTGATTCGTGTGATGCCGCGGAAGGACCAGGTGGTCGTCGACGGCATCAATGTCGTAACGAAACACCGAAAGCCGACAGGGAGCGAAGAGGGCGGGATCGTGAAATTTCCCGCGCCTATTCACGCGTCCAATGTGATGTTGCTCGATCCGAAATCGGGAGATCCGACGCGGATCCGGCGTCAGAAAGACAAGGATGGCACGGTCGAACGCTTGAGTGTGCGTTCGGGGCAGGCCATTCCGAGGAATCTATAGGTATGGCGGACCACAACGGAAACGGCGCGGCACCGAAGGCCAGATTACGGAACTTCTACCGTGATAAAGTCAGGGCCAAGCTGATGCAGGAGTTCGGGTTCGGCAATCCTCATCAGGTGCCGCGGCTCGAGAAGATCGTGCTCAACGTGGGTATGGGAGATGCGCAGAAGAATCCGAAGGCGCTGGACAGCGTAGTCGAGGAGTTGGGGGCGATTACGGGGCAGAAGGCCGTTATCACCCGGGCGAAGAAGGCGATTTCGAACTTCTCGCTTCGGCAGGGGATGCCGGTTGGTGCGCGCGTGACCCTTCGAGGCTCGCGGATGTATGAGTTTTTGGATCGGTTCATCTCGGTCTCGGTACCGCGGGTTCGAGATTTTCGCGGATTCTCGACCGATTCGTTCGATGGTCGCGGGAACTACTCACTGGGCATTCAGGAGCAAATGGTGTTTCCGGAAATCGATTATGACAAGGTGGACAGGATTCACGGGATGGATATCACGTTCGTGACCACGGCAGACCGTGATGATGTTGGCATGGCGCTGCTCCGGGAAATGGGAATGCCGTTCCGGGGCCAAACGCCGGTTCAGATCGGATAGGGAGGATAAGGAACATATGGCCAAGAAGTGCTTGGTTGAGAAGGCGAAGCGGAAGCCCAAATTCAGTGCGCGAGCGTACAACCGGTGCTCTCGATGCGGGCGGCCCAGGGCCTTTCTGCGCCGTTTCGGTATGTGCCGGATCTGTTTTCGTGAACTGGCGCTGCGGGGAGAGATCCCCGGAGTGCGGAAGGCGAGCTGGTAAATGGCGATGACCGATCCAATCTCCGATATGTTGACCCGTATCCGCAACGCGTGCCGGGCCGGACATCGACGGGTGGATATTCCAGTGTCTCGGTTCAAGACCGAGATCGCGCGATTGCTCCGTGATAACCATTACATCCAGGACTACAAAGTGCTCGATGATGGACGCCACGGACTTCTGCGGGTGTATCTGCGATATTATGAAGACAAGCCCGTGATCCACGAGGTCCGTCGGGTCTCGCGGCCGGGTCAGCGCCAGTATGTCGGCGCGCGCAAGATCCCACGCGTCAAGAATGGGTTGGGGATGGCAATCATATCCACGCCGAAAGGCGTGATGAGTGATCGTGATGCGAGACAGGCGCATGTCGGCGGTGAAGTCGTCGCGGTGCTGTGGTAGGGGGAGACCATGTCGCGTATTGGTAGGAAACCGGTCGTCGTCCCCCAAGGGGTAACGGTGACGCTCGATGGGAATGCCATCACGGTCAAAGGTCCCAAGGGGGAACTCGCGCGAACCCTGCCCTCGGAAATGAATATCGAACTCGTTGACGACGAAGTCAGGGTCACGCGACCTTCCGACATCGGCCGCCATCGGGCGCTTCACGGGCTGACACGGTCGTTGGTCCAGAACATGGTGACCGGGGTGACCGAGGGGTACACGAAGGCCCTCGAAATCCAGGGCGTGGGCTACAAGGCGGAGGAGCTTCCCAAAGGAGTCCGGTTGGTGGTCGGGTTTTCACACCCTGTCGAATACGAGGCTCCAGATGGGATCAAGATCACCGTGGAGAACCCAACGAGCGTCAAGGTGAACGGAATCAACAAGGAAGTGGTCGGCCAGGTCGCTGCCGAGCTTCGGAGTGTACGACCACCAGAACCATACAAGGGAAAAGGAATCCGGTACGTGGGCGAGCAGGTCCGCCGGAAGGCCGGGAAGACTGGAGCGAAGGCATGAGGCCGGTTCGTAACCCCAAGACGCGGAGTGCACGCCGGCACCGGCGCCATGTTCGCGTGCGCCAAAAAGTGCATGGCACGGTGGAGCGTCCACGCTTGGTCGTGCGGCGGTCGTTGCGCTTCATGTATGCGCAGATCATCGACGACGTCAACGGTGTCACGCTGGCCGCGGCGAGTGACCGCCAACCCGGTTTCACGGTGGAAGAGGGCAAGTCGGGGAAGATCGGGGCCGCGTATTCGGTTGGGAAACGACTCGCGGCTCAGGCCAAGGCGAAAGGTGTCGGGCACGTCGTGTTCGACCGAGGCGGGTACATCTATCATGGACGCGTTCGAGCGCTGGCCGATGGTGCTCGCGCGGGCGGGTTGGAGTTTTAGAGATTATGGCACAAGAGCGAGAGCGATCGCAACGGAAGGGCGACAGTCGGGATCGGCGCGAGCGCGAATCGGAATTCATCGAGAACGTCGTTGACATCAATCGAGTAGCCAAAGTCGTCAAGGGTGGGCGGAGGTTCTCCTTCACTGCGCTCGCAGCAGTCGGTGACGGTGACGGCAAGGTGGGAATCGGGACTGGGAAGGCCAACGAGGTTTCCGAAGCCGTGCGCAAGGCGGTGGAAGCCGCACGGCGCGACATGGCCCCTGTTCCTCGAGTGGGCACCACGATTCCCCACGAGATTGTCGGGAGGCACGGTGCCGGGCGCGTCATGCTGAAACCGGCTTCGACTGGAACCGGTATCATCGCTGGCGGCCCTGTGCGGGCGGTCCTTGAATGCGCCGGTATCTCGGACATTCTGACGAAGTCGTTGGGCTCGGCGAATCCGCACAACATGGTGTGGGCTACGTTGGGTGGATTACGAAGCCTTCTCACAGTCGAGGAAGCCGCGCGTCAACGCGGGATTGACCCGGATGAGATTGGGTACAGGCCTCGCCAAGAGGTTCCAAGTGTCTAAGTCAAGCGATTCAAAGAAGAAGGCGACGAAAAAGAAGGCGACGACAAAGAAGGTCACGACAAAGAAGGTCACGACAAAGAAGGCCCCCACGACCAAGTCGACGGCCAAGAAGGCGACCACTGCAGCCAAGGCTACCAAGTCGACGGCCAAGAAGGTTGCGACGACGA
>SMVA01093999.1_pt1 | contig 18167 bp, 21 predicted proteins | sample 2456451 | NCBI WGS metagenome assembly SMVA01 (sample SAMN11095933, study PRJNA526329) | marine sediment metagenome | biome: Marine sediment; feature: Surficial sediment; material: Deep marine sediment; isolation source: Hadal surficial sediment | place: Pacific Ocean | collected 2014-05 | depth...
GCCCTTGAGCGCGGCGCCACACGAATAATAGTGGGCGGCGGAGACGGGACCATCAACGCCATTGCTAACGCACTCATTGGAAATGGCAAAATCAAACCGGACGTAACGCTCGGCATTTGTCCATTAGGAACAGCAAACGACTTTGCGCGCGGCTGCGAACTGCCAGTCGACGATCTCGCAGAATGCTTGCGCATTGGTTGCGAGCGAGAGGGGCGCGAAATCGATGTCGGCGTACTGAACGGCCGGAATTTTGTCAACGTTGCAAGCCTGGGATTCGGCGCCGAGATTACGGCAACGACGCCCATCAAGTTAAAGAAGGCATTGGGCGGCGCAGCCTACACATTGATGGGTATGGTCAAGGCGATGAACCTATCTCCTTACGAAGGTCGCGTGGTCATCCCGGGCGAGGAGACCATCGAGGGCAGCATGCTCTTTGCTGCTGTTGGCAACAATCACTTTGCCGGTGGAGGATTCGACGTTGCACCATTGTCGAAGATCGACGATGGACTGCTCGATCTCGTGGCAATCCGGTCGGATCGAGGCGTGCAACTGACAAACATCAACAAAGAATTTGAGGATCCGATGAATCCGGACAACGTTCATGTTACTTATCGTCAGCTTGCAGAGTTTACGATCGAGTCCGACCAAAAGTTGCACTGTAATCTGGACGGTGAGCCGGTGAAGAAGAAGAAACTCCGATTCAGTATTCGCCCCCGGCACCTGCGGGTCGCATTCTGAGTTTCGTTCTCTTTGGCCATGTTATCGTCACTTAACACCAGATTGTCCGCGCTTCACGATTGGGCGGTTGAAAGACGGTACGTCGGCGTACTAGTGCGTGCCAGTGACAGAGGACTCGACCATCAGGGAAGGGACAGTGCCGCAAGTATTGCGTATTACACGCTATTGTCACTATTTCCGTTGATTCTCGGCCTCATCTCCATCGGTGGTTTCTTCTTAAAATCCGAAGTAATCCAGTTGCAGGTAAATGATCTGATTGTTCAGCTGTTTCCAGTTAGCGCAGAATTCGTTACGCGGAATATTGAATCACTGGTTCGAATTCGTGGCGCTGCTGGCATTACAAGTGGAATTGTACTGTTGTGGTCGGCGAGCAAGATGGTTGGTGCACTAAGCCGCGCGATAAATCGCGCTCTGGGAATGCAGCGCAACTACGCAATCTACCTGTCGTCACTGCGCTACTTTGCGCTAACGATGCTCGTGGCACTGTTGGTCCTCCTAACCTTGGCTGTCGCGCCGGCGGCCGAATTATTATCAGAACTGCAGCTGGAATTGCTCGGCAAGCGGTGGAATACAGCCCTGGATGTCATCGCCAACCACACGGTAGGCCTGCTTATTACTGGAATGCTGGTCGGCGCGGTCTATACGTTGGTGCCCTACCAGCGATTGCCGTGGCGCGAGATTCTACCCGGGCTGCTGGTTTCGATATTCTTGATCGAACTCGGCAAGTCGTTGTTCGTTTGGTACGTGGAAACGGCGGCTAATTACAGCGCAGTGTACGGGTCGGTTTCATCGATCATTGTACTGTTGATTTGGCTCTATTTTTCGGCGCGCGCCGTGTTATTCGGCGCGGAAGTGATCAGCGTCAGCAGAGATAAAAAATGACAAGCGGAGAAAACTGACTACGTCGAACTAAGACATTGACGACCAATGTTGTGCGGGATTTTTGCGTGATTCCATTGTGCATTGTCGTGCATTGTTATTGGAAATGTGCAAACAGGTGTTTTTGGAACCCCATACCACTCACTGCCAAACCTGACAAAACCCAGCTGACCTGATGTCAATCAAAGATGAGGGCAATCGCCTTGGACCAAAATACTTTTTGCGCGATTTGCTGGCTGCTATCGGCGACTGACGCCAAACAGAGACACTCCCTGATCTAGTAAAACCCGAAGTAAATCAACGTCCTAAACCGTGTGTTGTAAAACTGCTACGCAGTCCCTGAATGCGATTAGACATGCGTGCAAAGTTGCGGTTAACATTCGCGCCGTTTCGCGACCGAACCAATTTGTTGGCGATATAACCAGCAATAATCAGGAGAGTTGGATGAAGATACTTTTTCTATTGGCGGGACTGCTTTTGCAGAACATCGCCGTTGCACAAACGGTCGAGATCAAGCCAGTTGATCTTAGCTATTCCTACGCAGAGATGCGTTTTGTCGATGTCGACTTCAGAGGCGGTGACGGGATTCGATTCAACGGATCATATGAACTGAATAGTAACTGGCTCATTGTTGGCGGCCTGACGATGCTTGACTTTAACAATGATGTCGATTCGACTCTTTTGGAGCTCGGCGGCGGTTACGTTTGGCATTATTCAGAAAACTTCGATCTTGTGAGTACACTCCGAATCGTTCGGTCCGAAACTGACATCGGGGGTATTGATGTAGATGACACGGGTTTCGCGATTTCGGCAGGGACTCGTGGCTTATTGACACCCCAGTTCGAGATACGCGGGTCGGTTAACCACATTAACCTTGACGACAGCGACACTTACCTGGAGCTTGCGGGCGACTACTATTTCACCGAGCAGTTTTCTGCAGGCGCAAGCCTGGAGTTTGCAGGTGATACGGACGCCTACACGATCGGAGTACGTTGGTCATTCATGTAAGCATGTTTGGCGAACGACAGTCTTTCAACAGGATAGGACGTTAAAGACCGCTATTCGGGTGAATCGGTCGTCCAGATATTAGCCACGGCCCCACCCAATGTAGGAACTGGTGAGCTTACCTGTGTCTTTGCTGTCTCCCCACGATCTGTGCACCTGAATCGAGTATTAGCGGTTGGCTGATCACTTCCTCCTGTGCTTAGATCATAGTGCGGATGTGTCATATGTACGGGGGGAAGTCCACTGCCGGCAACCAAGCAACGATCAACTAACCCATCCAGAATCCCTTCCGGTGTGAAATTGACAACGTGTTCAGGCAAGACGGGCAGAAGTAGATATACCTTCTGCCCCAGAATCCGCCATGAAGTTCCCTGTACGAAACGGTATCGATGTCCTTTTTGCAGTGAGGACACATCGGGGTTTTCTCTTCTTCTTGCATTAGCCCTAAACGTGCACGACTCATTATAATTCGTCCCGTGGTTTGCAATATCGTATTGTAGCGTATGACAATCCCTGGCCCTGAGTAATTGCAAACCTATGGGCCCGCTGCAGCCTAACAATGCGCTACACTTGCCGCCGGACGGTCTCTGTCACGACATGAGCTAGACTCCATATCGCTATCAATAACCAGTCGCAGTAACGGAGGTACAGCATGATCCATCGAATCGCGTCAGGAATCACTGTCTGGATGCTTGCATTGTCTGCATTTGCCTTGGATGTCAGCGAGTATCAACTCGTTGATCTGAGTCACTCCTACAACGAAGACACTTTGTATTGGCCAACCTCGCCGACAAAGTTTGAAAAAACGGTGTTAGCGTTCGGCGAGACGGCAAACGGCGGGTTTTATTCCGCGTTTTCGATAAGTACACCGGAGCATGGCGGTACGCATCTGGATGCTCCACTGCACTTTGCGGCCGATGGTCTTGCAACCGACCAAATTCCATTGCAAAACTTGATTGGTAACGCAGTCGTTATCGACATAAGCAAGCAGGCCGAGAGCAATCGTAACTACCTTCTTAGCGTCAATGACATTCGTTCATTTGAAGATCAATACGGCCGCATCAATGCAGGCGATATCGTGCTGTTGCGTACTGACTGGAGCAAGTTCTGGCCCGACGCAATGCGCTACCTGGGCGACGATACACCGGGCGATGACAGCCATCTTCAATTCCCGTCATATGGCGAAGACGCAGCGCGCTTGCTCGTCGAAAAACGCAAGGTTGCAGTACTGGGTGTCGATACAGCATCGACTGATTTTGGCAAATCAAAGGACTTCGTCGTACACCGCATCGCGGCAGCGCGCAATGTGAGCAATCTCGAAAACCTGACAAATCTGGACAAGTTGCCACCGACCGGTGCTGTGGTATTCGCCTTGCCTATGAAAATCGAAGGCGGTTCCGGCGGTCCTGTTCGTGTAGTCGCCCTAGTTCCCAACAGGTGAGCTTTTCCCCGAAAACGAATATTTGCCGGCGTACCCGGTCATTGTTCCACAAGGCCTATTCTGTTGAGTTACTGCTTGCGGCAAAGTCAAATGTCCAGAGGGCTTCGAACAGCGTGTCCAACTCGTTTTAGGACGTGTGTGTAAATCTGAGTGGTCTTAACATCTGCATGTCCCAGCAATTCCTGCACGGTGCGGATGTCACAACCGCGCTCGATTAAATGTGTGGCGAATGAATGTCGAAACGTATGGGTAGTGGCACGTTTGCTTATACCGCTTTCCTCAACAGCGGCCTTTACTGCGCGAGACAAACCGGATGCGTGCGAGTGATGGCGTCGCCGACCCTGGTTGTGATGAATGTAGGCGTATCTTCCTGACGGAAACAGGTACTGCCATTTCCAGGACGTCGATGCTGCCTCGTACTTTCGATCGATCGCGTAAGGAAGTGAAACCCCGTTCTTGCCGAGGGCGACATCTTTTTCCATGAGCCGTCGTACATCGTCAAGCTGATTCTTCAAACCTGGGATGAGACGTTCTGGCAGAATCGTATGTCGGTTTTTGTTGCCTTTGCCGCCCCTCACAGATAGCTGCAGGTATTCAAAGTCGACATCTTGGACACGCAACCGCAAACACTCAATCATCCTGAGGCCGCTGCCGTACAATAAGCTCGCCATCAACCAGTAACGACCGTGCATGCACGCCAATACGCGAGTTACCTCTGTCCTGGTCATTACAATCGGAATTCTTTTCGGACGCCTCGCCCTGATGATGTCACTCATCCAAGGCAAGTCGATTTCGAGCACTTTTTTATAGAGAAACAAAATAGCGCTGAGAGCCTGGTTCTGGGTAGACGCCGACACCCTACGTTGAACAGCTAAATGAAGTCAGAAACTGCTGAATCTCAACCTCTCCAAGCTCCCTGGGATGTCTGTTACCATTAAATCCAATGAATCGACGAATCCAGTAAAGGTACGTTTCTTCCGTTCGATACGCGTAGTGCTCGGTCCGAAACACTTCACTAATGACTCCAATGAGCTTTTTGCCGATAACAATTCTTGCCCCATTCCCCGTGCAAACTATCTATCGAGGAAATGAGGTTAGCAAAGGGATTCAACGACCCTTCAACCGCTCTTCTTGCCCAATCTCAAGAGTTTCTCTTGCGTTTCAGGCGTCGAATTAACGTTAGATTCCAACCGACCGCCATCAAGGCGATGTGGCCACGCCCTTGAAGATAGTATCAATAGTGGTATCATCATCGAGCGGCTTCGATAGACAACATTCTCGCGAAGATGAAACAAAACCCGAAAGGGATTCGTTTCGCCGAGCTCTGCAAGGTCTGTGACCATTACTTTGGCAAGCCACGTAAATCTGGAACCAGTCACCGGGTATATAAGACTCCTTGGGCGGGTGACCCGAGGGTGAATATCCAAAATTCCCGAGGCAAGGCTAAAGCCTATCAGGTGAGACAGGTTCTGTTGGCAATTGAGCGTTTAGAGAGTAGTGATGGCTAAAAAAGTAGATCGATATACATATCGAGTAACCTGGTCGGAAGAAGATCGGGAATACGTTGGCCTGTGTGTGGAATTCCCAAGCCTTAGTTGGCTGGAAAAGTCACAGGAGAAGGCTCTTCTTGGCATCCGAAAAGTGGTTGCAGAGACAGTGACGGACCTCAAACGAAGTAAAGAGCCCGTACCAGAGGCACTCTCGGCCCGACCCTACAGTGGCAAGTTTATGGTTCGAGTACCGCCTGAAGTCCATCGTATGCTTGCGATGAAGGCGGCCGAATCCGGAGTGAGCCTGAACAGGCTGGTGTCGAGCAAATTGTCGTAAAAGGAATCTAACCATGCGCTGCACTTGCATGTCCGGCTTCCGTCACGGTTCTTGCAGTGGCAAGAACCGTGACGGAAGCTGGTCATCAAGTTAGCTTAAACGTTAGGCAGCGCTAAACATTGACACGTGTAACGTATCGCGTTACACTGCATCAGTGATCCGGAGCTTCAAACACAAAGAACTGGAACGTTTCTTTCTGCGAGGTACAAAAGCAGGGATTCAAGCGCCGCAAGCCTCGAAACTTCGACTGATTCTTTCCAGGCTGCACGCATCTGTCGCTCCGAATGATATGGATCTCCCGGGTCTATTCCTTCACCAACTGAAAGGATCTAGTAAGGGCGTGTGGTCCGTTCGGGTCAGTGGAAACTGGCGGATTACATTTAAGTTTGACGGTCCGGATGCCGTTGATGTGAATTACGAGGATTATCACTAACCATGACTATGCAGATGCACAACCCACCTCATCCCGGCGAAGTTATTCGTGGTCTCTGCCTTGAGCCATTAGAGATTACTGTCACGGATGCTGCCGAAGCGCTTGGCGTTAGCAGAAAGACATTGTCCGCCATCTTGAATGGCCGGGCGGGGATTAGCCCGGAAATGGCATTGCGGCTGTCGATTGCATTTAACACGTCACCGGAGAGCTGGATGAATCAACAAACTCAATATGACCTTTGGTTGGCGAAGAAGGACAAGAAACGTCTCCGCGTAAAAAGGCTGTGCGCAGCCTAACAATGCGCTGCACTTGCATGTCCGGCTTCCGTCATGGTTCTTGCAGCGGCAAGAATCCCGCCGTAAGCTGGTCATCAAGTTAGCTTAAACGTTAGGCAGCATTCCGGTCATTTTCTCAGGTTGACATACCATTTTCGATATATATACTATTTAGTATATGTGGCGAATCTTCGAGCATCGCAATATCCAGCGTCGCGTCCGAAAGACGCCGAAAGACGTTCTCAAACGATATGAAAAGTGGAAGGATATCGTCGAAATCTCCGGACCAGCTGGACTACGGCTCATCCGGGGATTCAACGACGAACCTCTTCGGGGAGATTGTAAAGGACATCGTTCCTCTAGGCTCGGGGATCAATTTCGAGTCATTTATCGAATTGAGAAGAAAGAACTATTTGTGCTGATTATTGATTTGACCGTGCACGACTATCGGAGGAAGTAGTGATGAAGGATTTTAAGCCAGCGAAGAGCCATGTCGCGGTATCGATCGCCGAATCCGTACGCATTCTGAGAGAATTGCAGGAGATGAGCCAGAATGAATTGGCTGAGTCCAGTGGAATTCCTCAGTCAACAATTTCGGCGATTGAAAATGGTCGCGTGCGTTTGGGTGTAGAGAGAGCGAAGACTCTTGCCCGTTCGTTGCGGTGCCACCCAGCGGTCCTGCTTTTTCCAGGGTGGGATGTCGCGGTAGAGTCTGCAGCCTAACAATGCGCTGCACTTGCAAACCACTTCCGTCACGATTCTTGCTTACGGAACAATCGCGCCGTAAGCTGGTTTCAAGTTAGCTTAAACGTTAGGCCGCATATAGCCGAGATTTGCACGTAGTTCCAGATAAGGCGTCCTGCCAATCTGGATCGATGAAAGTCCGAATACTCCTGCGCCTGTTGAAGAACGACGGTTGGGCGCTTGTTCGAACTCGCGGAAGCCATCGCCAATTCAAACATCCTACAAAGCGAGGTACAGTCACAGTGTCCGGAAAGCCTGGAATTGACATACCTCCGGGCACACTGAACAGTATTCTTAAGCAGGCTGGGATAAAATCAATTTCATGAAATACCTCGTCGTAGTCGAAAAGAGTGAAAACGGATACGGAGCCTATGTTCCTGACCTGCCGGGGTGCGTCGCAGCCTCTAAAACAAGGGCTGAAGTTGTTGCTCTTATTCAGGAAGCAATCGAGTTTCATATCGACGGTCTCAAAGCATCTGGCGAATGCGTACCGTCCCCCAAATCCCAGAGCGAATTTGTCGAGGTACATGCAGCCTAACAATGCGCTGCACGTGCATGTCCGGCTTCCGTCACGGTTCTTGCAGTGGCAAGAACCCCGCCGTAAGCTGGTCATCAAGTTAACTTAAACGTTAGGCGGCTTTCCAACCAAAAAACGTGATTTCCCGCATTGACGAGCGGCGTCAGGGCTTCTATGGTCAGACTCATGAGTTCTGATTCCAGAAAAATTGAACGAAAAGCGCAGGATCTTCCAGCCAAGGATCGGGCGAGAATCGCGTTGAAACTTATCGAGAGCCTCGACGATGGCGTAGATGAGGATGTCGACGAGCTATGGCTGGATGAAGCTGAGCGACGTCTCGCTGAGCTTGATGCCGGTGATGTTGAGGCTAGGCCAGCCGACGAGGTTCTTGAAGACATTAAAAAGAAGCTGGGATGATCCCAGTCTTTTTTCATCCGAAGGCTTCAATCGAACTTGAAGCCGCCGCCGACCGTTCTGATTGGAGTGCACGTGTTCATCAAATTCGACGAAAGCCCCGTTCGTTGCAGTGGATTTGTCGTTAGTGAAACGCTGTTCGGAATCCGGGTGGACGCTCAATGTCGTCGCTGAATTTTGGTTCAATGCCGCGATTAGTTTACTATCTGTGCGAGTGGCATACCCTTCATACAAACACGTACTCGTAGTCAGTGTCCTGTCGACACTGCTATGCGCCGGAACGACGCTAGCCGATGCTATCGTGCGCAGCCAGGCGATGTTCGCCGACACTATCGCCGAATACTACGTCGAGGACGATCACCTTCGACTGGAATTGGAGATTGGATCCAATGACGTTACGGTGTTTCGAAACTTGCTACCCGATGCTTTGTATCAACAGCTCGGTTATGACGATACGCCACTGAGGGAAAGGCTAAGCAAATTCGTAAGCGAAGATATGCCGGTGCTAGTGGATGGAAAGAAACTGGCCGGTCAGGTTACCAATACTGGCCCGGCAACACGGCCTCTGCGGGACCAGATCACCGGTGAGGTGCTGCCCACACCGGAAGACGAGGCGACCGTCGTTGTTCGCGCGACGATTGTTTTTCCATTCGATGATCGCCCTGATTCGTTGACGCTGGTTGCACCGCGGGCGACCGGTATCGCCAACATCGGCTTTGTGCTGTATCACAAGGGCGTTGCCGTTAACGACTATCGTTACCTGAGTAGCGGAAACACCGTCAATCTCGACTGGCAGGACGCGTGGTACTCGTCGTTTCCCGAGCGCATCATGCGGCGTCAGTATTATTCACCTATGACCGGCTTCATATATGTGGAGCCGTATGAAGTTCGTAAGGAGATCATCGTGCGTCCAGCCGACATACAGCGGTATGTCGATCTGGGGTTGGATGGTGAGACGACGATTCCCGCTGAACGGCACGACGAGATAAAGGCCAGAATTGTTGAATTCCTGAGCGATCACTTTCCGGTGAAGATTGATGGCGAGCCTGTGGAAGGGACCGTCGATCGGGTCAACTTCCTGAGAAGGACACTGCGCAGCAGTGTTGTCGTGGACAATCAGGACCTTAAACTCCTGTCGGCGACCGTTGGTGTGATTTATGTTTTCCCCACCGAGGGGTTGCCGCAAACTGTGGAGATGGAATGGGACCTGTTCGACGAAAAATCGCCAATGATTCCCGCAGCTACGGTGGACCAGGCTGGCCCGTTACCGGTCATTCTCGAGCCGGATTTCAGCACACTTCGCTGGGAAAACTTCCTCAAGTTTCCGGAATTACCAACCCTTATCGGCATTCAGGAACCGCCAACAGAATTGCAGAGTATCGCCGGCTGGGGCCGCTGGCTGATGCTGGCGCTAAGCATTGTCCTGCTCGCCGGGTTGTTGAGAATGTCGTTCGCGAAGCGGCCATTGTCTGTACCCCTGCTGTCATTTTCACTGTCGGCCCTGGCAATTACTGTCGTATTTTTCCATCAGCACCGCCAAGTGGCAATGAATGACGAACGCCTGACGCAACTTGTTGGCGATCTTCTGCATAACGTTTATCGCGCTTTCGATTATCGCGGCGAGGAAGTTATCTATGACGTGCTCGAAAAGAGTGTCTCGGGCGAACTGCTTACGGACATCTATCTCGAAACACAAAAAGGTCTGGAGCTGGCCAACCAGGGCGGTGCGCGGGTCAAGGTCAAGACGACTGAAGTAAGCAGCGCAGAATTGCTTAACCGCGACGGCAATCGGTTGACGATCGAAAGTGACTGGAAGGTGTCTGGCTCGGTAGGCCACTGGGGTCACATTCATCAGCGCACCAATGGTTATCGGGCAAACCTCGAGATCAGCGTAATCGACGGCGTTTGGAAGTTAACGGGCCTCGAGATTCTCGAGGAGCAGAGGCTTTAGAATCGCGATGATCAACATCAGCGAGCTGGCATTTAGTTACCGGGGGCGTGGATCGAACCTGGAATCGTCTTTCAGTATGCAGGTACACGAGTTTGCAGTTCCGCTGGGTGCCAGCACGGCACTTGTCGGGCCAAGCGGATCCGGTAAAACGACGCTGCTTGGACTGATCGCAGGCACGCTGCGAGCCACTTCGGGCCGCATCATTGTCAACGATCAGGCAATTACGGATTTCAGTGACAATGAGCTTGGTCGATACCGTATCCGCAGTGTCGGACAGGTGTTCCAGGCCTTCGAGTTACTCGGTTATTTAACGGTCATCGAGAACGTCATGTTGCCCTGGTATATATCCGGGGATGGAGTGAAAGCCAATATTCGAATGCGTGCTGCAGACCTGTTGCTCGGCGTTGGTCTCGAGTCGAAACGAAATGCAATGCCCGGCGAGTTGTCGCAAGGCGAACAACAGCGCGTCGCCGTGTGCCGGGCCATGCTCAATAATCCGAAAGTGTTGCTGGCGGACGAGCCTACTGGCAACCTCGACCAGGCCAACAAGCAAAACGTCGTCGATCTGCTGGTGGAGCAGGCGAAGCGCAACAACAGCACGTTGTTGATGGTGACGCACGATGAATCATTGCTCAACAAATTCGATTCCGTGCTCGATATGCGTAACGTCGCACAGCCGTTGGACGCGAAGAGTTAGCCATGAGCGGCGCATTGTTTCTCGGTTGGCGTTATCTTGCGCATCACCGTTTCAAGAGCGGCATCCTGATTGCATCAATCACCTTGATGCTGTTTTTGCCGGCTGCGACCCGGTTACTGGTTCAAGATAGCGCGACTGCGCTGACTGCACGCGCGGATCAAACGCCGTTAATACTCGGTGCGCGCGGCAGTGAACTCGAACTCGTTCTGAATACGCTTTATTTTCACGCCGAATCGCCGGTGGAAATTCAGGACCGGACTTTCGTTGAAGCTCAAGACACAGGTCTCGCGGATTTCATTCCGATTTATTCGAGATTTCAGGCCCAGGGCGCGCCGATCGTTGGTACATCACTCGACTACTTTGATTTTCGTGGCATGAAGATCGCACGTGGCCGGCAAATAGGATTGCTGGGCGAGTGCGTCATTGGGGCGAACGTGGCGAGACGTCTTGGACTCGGCCCCGGTGAATCGATCATCTCGTCCCCGGAGACAGTCTTCGATATCGCGGGTGTCTATCCACTCAAGATGACGATCGCCGGAGTGCTGGAAGCCGCCGGTACTGCAGACGACGACGCTGTTTTTGTCGACGTAAGAACATCCTGGATTATCCAGGGTCTTGGGCATGGTCACGCCGATCTGGCGGAACCGGAAGCCGCGGCTGCCATACTCGGTCGCCGTGACGGTATTGTCACGGCGAATGCTTCGCTCACCCAATATGCCGAGATCACGCGGGAGAACATTACGGCATTTCATTTCCACGGATCGGCAGATTCGTTTCCGCTGACCAGTGTCATTGCTGTGCCGCCTGATCAGAAGAACGCTGCCCTGTTGCGTGGCAGGTACCAGGATAATGAGTTACTGCAGCTTGTCGTGCCGGGCAACGTACTCGACGACTTGCTGGAGACGGTGTTTGCCGTGCAGAACTATGTGATCCTGGGTTTGGCTATCCTAAGTTTCGCCACGATCGCCGTTATCACGCTGGTCTTCCTGCTGTCACAACAATTGCGCAAGGGCGAGTTTCATACGCTGTTGCGTATTGGTGCGTCCCGAAGCTATGTTTCCGTACTCATTGCATCGGAGATCGGGTTCGTGTTTTTACTTAGTGCGTTATTCGCGGCAGGCCTGACATTGGTCACACGGTATTATGCTATGCAGATTTTACAGACGTTCCTGACTTTATGATCATTCTACGAATCCTTCTATTAGGTGTCGCCCTGTTTGTTGCTGCGTGTGGTGGCGAGAACCGCCAGGCAATCAGCGAAGACTCGTCAGAAACAGAACCCGAAAACGCGCTTGTTGTCGCCAGCAACTATCCGTTGTATTTCTTCGCGAGCAGGATAGTTGAAAGTGTAGACGTCGCGCCCGACATCGTCTTTCCGGACATCGATGGTGATCCGGCGTTCTGGATTCCAGATGCAGAGCAGATTCAACTTCTGCAATCGGCGGACGCCGTGATCCTCAACGGTGCCGGCGCAGAGACATGGCTGGACCTGATAACAATCGACCGGCGCAGTCTTGTTGATACGTCGGCTAATATCGCAGACCGACTGATCGCACTTGAGGATTCGGTTCTGCATCAGCATGGCCCGGAGGGCGAACACTCTGACCAAGGCACTGCATTCACAACCTGGCTCGATCCGCAGCTCGCCATCGCACAGGCACAGTCGGTGACCAACACGCTAGTTAAACTCGCTCCATCGGGAGAAACGGGATTCCGAAACAACATGGCGAAACTGGAACAGGAATTGACGCAGCTTGATTCACAGCTTGCCGAAGTGTTCGCGCAACTCGATGGTAGGCCCGTACTGTTCTCACACCCTGTCTATCAGTACTTGCAGCATCATTACGGAATCAACGGTCAAAGCGTGCATTGGGAACCCGAACAAGCGCCAACCACGGCAGCCTGGATCGCGATGCAACAGATAACCACCACGCACCGGGCGACGATAATGATCTGGGAGGACGAGCCACTGACCTCTACCGCACAGCGCCTATCAGAGGCTGGTGTCATCTCAGTCCACTTTCATACGGCAGCAAACAAGCCCGAACAGGGCGATTACCTGAGCGTGATGCGGGCAAATGGCTTACGACTTGAATCGATACTGTAGGATCGGGCCCTGGCACGCGGTTACAAATTGTATGATCCGTCCAGTAACATAGAGGTAACCGTAGGCCCAGATACACCAGAATCAGAATCCAGGAGTCGGTTCGATGAATAATCATTTCCGTCTACAGCGTTTCTCGATCAATATCGTGATAGTTCTCTCGCTATTCGTCGGCATTTTCGCGCATGCCGCCGGTGGCGTTGTCACCGATCCGAACGGCATTGCACCCGATCGCTATGTTTATTACCCGGGTACGGAAACACTTGCCGAAGATGAAATTCGCATTATCGCCTGTGGCACCGGCATGCCGGATCAAAGGAGGGCCCAGGCATCAGCCTGTTTTCTGTTCGAACTGGGCAATGGCGACAAATTCATCTTCGATATTGGTTCGGGATCGATGCGCAACATCGCTTCATTGATGATTCCGTACGAATATCTGACCAAAGTTTTTCTCAGTCATTTGCACACGGATCACTGGGGTGATCTTGATTCGTTATGGGCGGGCGGCTGGACTGCAGGGCGTCCGGTACCGCTAGAGATCTGGGGGCCAAGCGGTGCAACAGAGGACATGGGCACGGCTTATGCGATTAAGCATTTCCTCAAGGCCAACAACTGGGACAAAAAAACTCGCGAGTTCAAGATTTCGCCAATTCCTGGCCAGATCACCGTACACGAATTCGATTTCAAGGGCGTCAACGAGATTATCTATCAGGAAAACGGTGTGACGATCCGCTCCATTTCCGCCATACACGCCGGCGATGGCCCGGTCAGCTTCATCGTTGAGTATGCGGGGCTCAAGGTCGTCTTCGGTGGTGACACGTCACCGAATAAGTGGTTCGTGGAATACGCCAAGGATGCGGACGTTGTTATCCACGAGGCGTTCAATCCGCCAGGAATATTCGCGACTCTGGGTGCTCAGCCGGCACAGCTTGCCTGGCGCGCCTGTTGTGAATTTCATACCTCGGGCCCGTCGTTCGGCAAAATTATGAGTACGATCAAGCCGCGTCACGCCATTGCCTATCACGCGTTGCTCGACCAGGGAACTCAGCAGTACAACGAGTATTACGACAGTATCAGATCGACTTACGACGGTCCGCTGTCGATTGGCTCTGACTTGATGGTCTGGAACGTCACGAAAGATGAGGTATTGGAACGCATGACGGTTTCGACCGGGAACGCCTGGGCCGTGGAAGGAACGACAAGACAACCGCCGCCGCAGCGAGGGACACCTGATCCGATGAGCGATTTCATTAGGAGCGGGGAATGGGGACCCGGATTCAACGCGCAGAACCCGATGCTTGACGAGCACATGGAGAAATACAATCTTGAGGACGAGGACTGGCGCCCAGGAAAACCCTGGTACGAGAAAAAGAATTAAGGAGTAAATAATGAATAGTTACTACAATAGAATCGGTAAATTCATATTGCCACTATTCGTAATATGTATGATATCTACGGTCGCGACAGCACAGAATTCCTCAGACAAGGACAACAAGATTGTATTGACGCCTTACCTATGGGGAACTTCCATTAGCGGAACAAGTACGATCGGGATGTTGCCGCCCCTGGATATTGATGCCAGTTTCAGCGATCTGTTCAGCAATTTGAATTTCGCCGCGTCGGTACATACGGAATTCTGGGTAGGCGACTGGATTTTCGTCATCGACCCGACCTACCTGTCACTCGAGATGGATATCGGCCTACCGCCGCCATTACCCCAAGACAGTTCGCTGGCGATGGATGTCGATATCTGGCTGGTGGAGGCATGGATTGGCTACCGGTTCACTGAAAACTGGGAAGCGATTGGCGGTGCCCGGTATCAGAGTCAGGACATATCAGTCAACGGCCTGCCAAATCCGCCGTTTCCAGACAACATCGGCATCAGCGAGAATTGGACGGACTGGTTTCTCGGTGCGCGATTCAGAACGGATCTTGGTGAAAAGTGGTTCATGATCTGGCGCGGCGATGTTGTTGTTGCCGGCGACTCGGACACGAGCTGGAATGCGTCCGTCTTTTTTAATCGCCGTGTGGGGAAAAAGGGAAATAAAGCGCTCAATCTGGGTTATCGGTATTTTGTTAACGATTACAATAATACCGGATCGTACCGATGGGACGTTACCCAGGACGGACCGGTAGTGGGCTTTACGTGGGTGTTTTAACGTGTGGACTACACGGGCATGAATAAATAAACCTGACACCTTTTTCGTGACACCTTTTTCGGAATAAATAAACCTGACACCTTTTTCGTTTCATGTCGACTCAACCAACACCGACCGTCGTCTGTGCATAAAAACGAAAACCCCCATGTACAAGAACATGGCGACCAGCGCCATACTTCCGCTAACCACAAACATAGTGCCATAGCCCAAGCCTGCGCCAATCACCGAAGCAGCGACATTAGGGCCGACGAACTGCCCAAAACCCTGAACGGCTGGCAATAGCGCAACCAGCGATCCACTTCGGTCCATATGCGCCATCATGGCTGATTGGTAAACATCGACGAACGTCCACAAGGTCATGAAGGCAAACAGGCTTACCAGGATGTTGATGTTTGTTATCCCACGACTGAGCATGATGACAATTGCTGCCATAGATAACAGGGATACGAACAGAGGCTTGAACAAACCAAATCGCGTACAGAAAAATGCAAGCACACAACCGACAATCGCGAATATGGACGACCAGGTTAGCAATGGGCCAATCCAGTCCTTCGCGATACCATCCGAGTGGGCAGCCAGTTCAATATAGGTGTAGTAACCGCCAATATTAATGTAGGTAAAGCAGACAGCGACGAGGCAAATCACAGGCAAGATCCGAGGCACATGCCAGTCTTCCACATGATCTTCGCCCTTTTCCTGTAGAGCCAGTTCTTCGGCGTTGAGGGGCCGGGCCGGTATCCAGCGAATGAACAATGCACAAACCGTAGTCAAACCAATGAAGAACAGGTAAATCTCGGTCATTGATAACTTCGGCAATAAATGCAACTCAAGCGCCGTGGAAAAGGCAAATCCGAATAACAGCATGTTGAAAGCACGCACCGGTTTCGTCGTGCCTCCCAACGTAACCACGGCAACCGCTGTAAAAATTCCGCTGCCAATACCGGCGGCGACGCGAAGCCACAGCACCTGCTCGTAGTCTATAAAGGCGATGCACATGGCATTGGCGCCAACCGACAAGATGACGCCCACCCAAACGAGAATCTGGCGGTTAACCCGGGCAACCAATATCGCGGATATGATTGCGCCCAATGACAGCCCCCCGAGATCGGCTCCCCAAACTCTTCCGACCTGCTCCTCTGTGAAACCCAGATGCGCCACCAATGCGGTGCTGAGTACGGGAACGCTAACCATTACAGTGTATCCAACCAGGGCCATAAACAGAGCGATAGAAATAGAACGCCAGCTATCGAATTTATTGGATGTACGTCCGGCGTTGGTAGCATCGTTTGTCATGTCTGTCCTTTGATGTGTTCCGGGATGTCGTGGTTACTGCTGGTATCGACCTGCAACAGATAGTAACGGATTGTTTTTTTGTCGATCAGGGTTTTTGCCCGGTTTCCTAGCTCATCAACTCATCAATAACTGGGCAGTCATGCAACGTGCCTTCATGGCACTGTTTTTTTAGACGGACCAACGCTCTCTCCATTCGTTTCAGTTCGGCGACTCTCTTGCGGACGTCAACAACGTGCTCATCGAGAAGGTCGTACACATCAGAGCAGGCCGGTCGTTTCTGATGCGCCAGGTCAGTCAGGCGCCGCACCTCTTTCTGGCTAAATCCCAGTTCCCGGCTGCGTAGAATGAACTGCAGCCATTTCTGGTGCATGCCCTCATAACGTCGATAGCCATTCGCCTGGCGCGCAGCCTGCGGCAACAGTCCGATTTTCTCGTAATAGCGGATAGTTTCGACCGGACAACCGCAGTTACTTGCTAGTTTTCCAATACGCACAACGCTTGACCCTGTAGTTGCTACAGGGTCTACCATACTCTCTCCATCCGCGTTTCGCCATCGAAGAGATCAGATTACATGGCAGATTTTGTTGAGTATTCAGTGATTACGTGTCCGCATTGCAAGCACGAGGCGCGCGAGCTCATGCCGACTAACGCCTGCCAGTTCTTCTACGAATGCCTGGGCTGTCGTGAGTTATTGCGGCCAAATCCAGGTGATTGCTGCGTCTACTGTTCCTTCGGCACAGTGAAGTGTCCACCCATTCAATTGGGACAAGGGTGTTGCGATGGATGATCGAAAAAAAATCCGGGGACAGTTTACTTATCTACAGAGTATGAATTAAGTAAACTGTCCCCGGAATTAATCAAATCAATCTTTCGTCGTGTGGACGAAGTCGGGTGAAGCAATCAGGGAACGTTCGGCGATGTCCTCAAGAAACATTAATATCTGGCGTGACGAATAACGTCGCGCGGGTTCAAGTTCCGCTTCATTGGTCGCTCCAATAAGCTGCCCGTCAGGACCGAAGAAAATGGCGACCGGGAAGCCGACTACAAAACCGATTACAGCGAGTGTCGATACCCACTGCGGCAAGAACAGTTGATCGACAACCGTAACGATAATCTCGGTCGCGCCCCAGGCGACCACACCGTAGATGGCTGCAACCTGAACAACCTTGCGCTTACGAAGTTCCTGTAGAAACGATGTCTCGCTCATTATTGACGGATGAGCCCCCGGATCGGTCGATTTGCGAAGGATATCTCATCCGCTTCCGATTAGTAACCGGCGAGCTGAAAGCCAGACTTAGAAATCGAATTTCACGAAAATCAGTCCGCCATCGTAATCCCAGTCCAGCTTGCCGTCAGCGTTTTCCCTATGCACTCCAAGATTCATTCTTACACTATTAAAGCCAGCACCAATTGCCCAGCGATCGAACAGTTGATAATCGATACCGGCGTATGTGTCGTACAGTGATCCGTCGAAGTCGCCGTAAGCGAAGGCGAAGATTTCGCTGCTTGCCCGAAAAGACCATTTCTCGGAGAAATGATACTTACCCCGGAGACCAATCACGGGCAGCGGTGCCGTAAATGCGCCACCGTCACGGGTGCCTATCGTCGGAGCCGAAAGTGAGGTACCGATGTCAGCGATATAGAGTCCTGCCGTTAATCCGAGGAAGCCCCAATCGCGTCGCATGAATGA
>SMVA01200627.1_pt1 | contig 18161 bp, 16 predicted proteins | sample 2456451 | NCBI WGS metagenome assembly SMVA01 (sample SAMN11095933, study PRJNA526329) | marine sediment metagenome | biome: Marine sediment; feature: Surficial sediment; material: Deep marine sediment; isolation source: Hadal surficial sediment | place: Pacific Ocean | collected 2014-05 | depth...
AACAATGCGGCGGTATTGAAGAAGGCGAAAATCAGATACAGCACCGAATGCACCGGGTTGGCGGCACGCACCACTAACCCAGCCGCGACCAATGTCATGGTGCCGAAGAGGTAAAACAAAAGCGCTTCTATAAGGGCGGGTGTCATTAATCCTTACCTGTATTTCGCGTCTTTTTTAATGTTGGCTGCGATCTCGGATTCCCAGCGGTCGCCGTTCTCAATCAATTTTTCCTTGGTGAACATCAGCTCTTCACGGCTTTCGGTGGCGAACTCGAAGTTTGGACCCAGCACGATGGCGTCAACCGGGCAGGCTTCCTGGCAAAAGCCGCAATAGATGCACTTGGTCATATCGATATCAAAACGCGTGGGGCGCCGTGAACCGTCTTCCCGTTCTTCCGCCTCAATCGTGATCGCCTGCGCCGGACAGATCGCCTCACACAGCTTGCAGGCAATACAACGCTCTTCGCCGTTGGGATAGCGCCGAAGCGCCAGCTCACCGCGAAAGCGCGGGGAAAGCGGGCCTTTCTCGTGGGGGTAATTCAGCGTTACCTTGGCCTTGAAGAAATACTTCAGCGTCAACCACATGGCGCGGACAAATTCCCACAAGGTGATCGTCTTGATCATGTCCTTGAATCTGCGCATGCTCAAATCCTCCCCAACAGTAGGCCCAGCCCGGCGTAAATTACGACCCCGGCGAGCGAGAGCGGCAAAAATACTTTCCAGCCCAGGCGCATCAGCTGGTCATAGCGATAGCGCGGCACGCTGGCCTTGACCCAGGCAAAAATAAAGAAGAAAAAGGCGATCTTTGCGATCATCCACAACGGCCCGGGGATGAAATCAAGCACCGGCAGCGGCGCCTGCCAGCCGCCGAAGAACAGCACCGATGTCATCGCGCACATCAAGAGGATATTGCCGTATTCCCCGAGCCAGAACAGCGCAAACGCCATTGAAGAATATTCCACCTGATACCCGGCAACCAATTCGGACTCGGCTTCGGGCAAATCAAACGGCGGGCGGTTGGTTTCCGCTAACGCGCTGATGAAAAAGATCACGAACATCGGGAAAAACGGGATGAAATACCAGTTCCAGAAGCCGCCCGCCTGGGCGCTGACGATATCGCTGAGGTTGAGGCTGCCCGCCCACAGCAGCACGGTGACCAGAACAAACCCGATCGATACCTCGTAGGAAACCATTTGTGCGGCGGATCTCAGCGCACCGAGGAAGGCGTAGCGCGAGTTCGAGGCCCACCCCGCCATCAAAATGCCGTAAACCCCAAGCGAGGAAATCCCCAGAATATAAAGGATGCCAACGTTGATGTTGGCAATCACCACCCCGTCACCCCAGGGCACCACCGCCCAGGCAATCAGGGCAAGGGTGAAGGTGACCACCGGCGCCAGCAGGAAAACCCCCTTGTTGGCCCCGGCCGGAATGATGGTTTCTTTCAATAAAAGCTTGAGGCCATCGGCAAAGGATTGCAGCAACCCAAAAGGGCCGACGACATTGGGGCCACGGCGCATTTGCATGGCGGCCCAGATTTTGCGGTCAAAATAGACAACAAAGGCAATTGCCAGCAAAAACGGAAGTACAAATAATAGAATAAAACCAAGGGTTTGCATAAGATACTGCAAGTAAAATGGCAACCCGCCCCAGGTCTCTATGAACCAGCTAACCATCGGTTCCGGTCCTTTTTACTGCTGCGCTAAAACCCCGGGCTTCGGAACATTCGGCCATGGTTTTTGAGGCCCGGGCAATAGCGTTGGTGAAATAGAAGTTACCGAGCGCACCCTTAAGCCTGGTGGCAGCGATTTTGCCTTTTTTGCCAAAATGACCCCACTGGCTTTTCAGGAAGGCCTCTCCAGCCGCGATTTCCGGAATATCCCGGCCCAGGGCGGCACGCAGCTGGTCCAGGGTGTCATAGGGCAGTTTTTCGCCCAAAACTTCCGACAAAGCCCGGAAAATGGTCCAGTCCTCGCGGGCATTGCCGGGCGGGAAGATAGCCAGCCGCCCTTCCTGGATGCGCCCTTCGGTATTGATATAGAGCCCATTTTTTTCGCTGTAGGCCGCCGCGGGCAAAATAACATCGGCGGCGGCGGCACCGGCATCGCCATGATGGCCGATATAAACCGTGAAGGGCTTGGCCAGCGCCGCCATGTCCACCTCATCGGCGCCGAGGATAAAGACAACCTTGCATTTGCCCGATCTGGCATCGCGCAAGATGGCCTCAATGCCGCCGCGGGTGGTCAACCCGAGCGCCAGCGCACCGACCCGGGCGGCGGCGCAATGGAGGACATTAAAGCCATTCCAGTCCATGCCGTTCAGTTTGAATTTTTCGGCAATCGCGCGCGCGGTATACAGAATGGCGCCCCCGTCTTTGCGGATCAGCGCCCCCTGGCCAACAATCACCATCGGGTGTTTGGCTTTGCCCAAAACTTTTGCGATCGGGTGTTTTCCGCTCAGGATTTGCTCGAGGATACCCGGGTCATCGCCCAGCTCTTCGACGGGGTAGGTCAGGTCACTTTCTGGGCCAATGCGGGCAACCTTCAATTGGCCGCCGCGGACAAGCCGCCCGATGCGGGCGTTCAGTACCGGCGCTTCGGCCCTCGGGTCGGTGCCCACCAAAAGGCAGAAATCGGCCTTTTCCACCCCGGCGATGGTGGTGTTGAATAGATACCCGGCGCTGGCCCCGGCTTCCAGTTTGGCACCGTCCGGGCGCCCTTCAAGGCGGGTTGAGCCCATCGTCGCCAGTAAATCTTTCAAGGCCTTCATGCCCTCAAGCTCACCCAAATCACCAATTATCCCGGCAATTTCATTGCCTTTTTTACCTTTGACTTTTTTGGCAATGGCCGCAAACGCCTCGACCCAGGTCGCCTCAGCCAGTTTGCCCCGGCGCCGGACATAGGGCCGATCGAGCCGGCTGTATTTCAAGCCATCACAGGCAAACCGGGTTTTATCGGAAATCCATTCTTCGTTGACGTCTTCATGCAAGCGCGGCAAAACCCGCATCACTTCATTGCCCCTGGCATCGACGCGGATGGCGCTGCCCAAAGCATCCATAACATCGATGCTCTCGGTTTTTTTCAGCTCCCAGGATCGCGCGGTAAAGGCATAGGGTTTTGAGGTCAGGGCGCCGACCGGGCAAAGATCAATGACATTACCCGAAAGCTCACTGTCGATGGTTTGCTCCAGGTAGGTGGTGATTTCCATATGTTCCCCGCGGCCGATCGCGCCGATATCCTCAACCCCGGCCACTTCTGTGGCAAAACGGATACACCGGGTACAATGGATACACCGGGTCATCACGGTCTTGACCAGCGGCCCCATGTTCTTTTCTTCGACCGCGCGTTTGTTTTCCGTGTAACGGGTCTTGCCGCGGCCAAAATACAGCGATTGGTCCTGCAGGTCGCACTCGCCGCCCTGGTCGCAAATCGGGCAATCAAGCGGGTGGTTGATAAGCAGGAACTCCATCACCCCTTCGCGCGCTTTTTTCACTTCCGGGGTATCGGTCCTGATTTCCATGCCATCGGCCGCCGGCATCGCGCAACTGGCGATGGGTTTGGGTGAGCGTTCCATCTCCACCAGGCACATCCGGCAGTTGCCGGCGATTGAAAGCCGCTCGTGATAGCAAAACCGGGGGATTTCATGTCCGGCTTGTTCACAGGCCTGAAGCACGGTGGCGCCCGCTTCAACCGTGATATCCTTGCCGTTTATCTTTAAGGTTGGCATCTTTCCCCTACTCCGCCGCTTCGGTTATGTTACTGGCAATTTTGCTTCGCGCTTCGATGCGCCGTTCAATTTCCGGCCGGAAATGCCGGATCAGCCCCTGGATCGGCCACGCCGCGGCATCGCCCAGCGCGCAAATGGTGTGGCCTTCCACCTGCTTGGAGACGTCGAGTAACTGGTCAATCTCGGGCTTGGTGGCCTCGCCGGTGACCAGCCGTTCCATCACCCGCCACATCCAGCCGGTGCCCTCGCGGCACGGTGTGCATTGGCCGCAGCTTTCGTGCATGTAAAATTTTGACAGGAGCGCGATCGCCTTGATGATATCGGTGGATTTATCCATGACGATCACCGCCGCGGTCCCCAGCCCGGTGCCGACATCCTTCAAGGCATCAAAATCCATCGTGATGGTCTCGCAAATCGACGCCGGAATTAAGGGCACCGACGAGCCCCCGGGGATCACCGCCAACAGGTTGTCCCAGCCGCCGCGCACCCCGCCAGCGTGGGTGTTGATCAGCTCTTTCAAGGGGATACCCATTTCTTCCTCGACATTGCACGGGTTATTGACGTGGCCGGAAATGCAAAAAACCTTGGTGCCGGTGTTGTTGGGCCGGCCCAGCCCGGCGAACCAGTTGCCGCCACGCCTCAGGATGGTTGGCACCACCGCGATACTTTCAACATTATTGACCGTTGTCGGCGCGCCCCAGACACCAACATTGGCGGGGAAAGGCGGTTTCAGGCGCGGCTGGCCCTTTTTGCCCTCCAGGCTCTCAATCAGTGCGGTTTCTTCGCCGCAGATATACGCCCCGGCGCCGCGGTGAACATAGATGTCAAAATCATAACCGGACTTGCAGGCGTCCTTGCCGATCAGCCCGGCGTCATAGGCCTCCCGGATCGCCGCGTCCAGCGTGTCGGCCTCTTCGACAAATTCGCCGCGGATGTAAATATAAGCGGCCTCGGCGCCGATCGCGTATCCGGCGATAAGACAGCCCTCGATCAGCTTGTGGGGATCGTGGCGCATCATGTCGCGGTCTTTGCAGGTGCCGGGCTCGCCCTCATCGGCATTGACCACCAGGTACGCCGTCCTAGAGCTGTCCTTGGGCATAAACGACCATTTCAGGCCGGTCGGGAACCCGGCGCCGCCGCGGCCCCTGAGGCCGGAATCCTTGACCTGCTGGATAATCCAGTCCGGGTCTTTTTTCAAAAGCTTGGCCGTGCCCTTCCAATCGCCGCGCTTCATGGCTGCGCTTAAGGTCCATGGCTGATGGCCATAGAGGTTGGTGAAAATGCGGTTTTTGTCCTTCAGCATCCGCTGCCCCTTCACAGCTTCATTGAGCGAGGTCAGCTCGCCAACCGGCGCTGAAGTCTGGCGCTCAATCTGCGGGCCAGATTTTGGCGTCTTGCCGGCTTTCAGGGCGCGGATAATCGCCTTCATGCTGGCGGCATCCAGGTCTTCGTAATATTTCTGGTGGATGGCGCAGACCGGCGCGTTGACGCAGGCCCCGGCGCATTCAACTTCCAGAAGCGTAAATTCGCCGTCGCTGGTGGTTTCACCGACACCAATGCCGAGCTCTTCGCTGGCGGCGGCGACCACCTCATTAGAGCCCCGCAGCCAGCACGGCGTGGTCGTACACACCTCGATGACGTGCCTGCCGACCGGCTTGAGGCGGTACATCGAATAAAAACTGGCCACTTCCAGAACCCGGATCATCGGCATGCCGAGGAAAACCGCGACGCATTCAATGCCGGCCTGGCTAAGCCAGCCATTGTTCTGTTCCTGGGCGCGGGTCAAAAGCGGCATCACCGCCGACTGTTCGCGGCCTTTGGGATATTTCCTGATCTGGGCCCTGGCCCACTTTTCATTGGCCCTGGTGAAGACAAAACTCTCCGTCAATGTCAGGCTGGCGGTCATCGGTCGACCTCCCCAAAAACGATGTCCATGGCCCCGAGGATGGCCGGGGCATCGGCAAGCATATGACCACGGCTTAAGGTATCCATCGCCGCCAGGTGGGCAAACCCGGGGGCGCGGATTTTACAGCGGTAGGGTTTGTTTGAGCCGTCGGAAACCAGATAGACCCCGAATTCGCCCTTGGGGGCTTCGACCGCGGCGTAAACCTCGCCCTCGGGTACGCGGTAGCCTTCGGTATAAAGCTTGAAGTGGTTGATCAGGGCTTCCATCGAATTCTTCATCTCGGCCCGCTTTGGCGGCGAGATTTTGGGATCAAGCGTGGTGATCGGCCCCTTTGGCATTTCCTCAATCGATTGGCGAATAATCCTCAAGGATTGGCGCATTTCCTCTAGCCGCAAAACAAAACGGGCGTAGCAATCACCGTGCTTGCCGACCGGGATATCGAAATCCATTTTGGCATAAACTTCATAGGGCTGGGATTTGCGCAGGTCCCAGGGCACACCCGAGGCGCGGATCATCGGCCCTGAAAACGCCCAGTCATAGGCCTGCTGTTTGGTGGCAACCCCGATATCAACGTTGCGTTGCTTGAAGATGCGATTCTCAAGCACCAGCTCTTCTATGTCGGACTGCACCTTGGGGAAGGTTTCGGTCCAGGCCATGATATCTTCGGTAAGGCCGTCGGGCATATCCTGGTGAACCCCGCCGGGGCGGAAATAGGAGGCATGCATCCGTGCCCCCGAAACCCGCTCGTAAAATTCCATCAGCTTTTCACGTTCTTCAAACGCCCACAGGATGGGGGTCATGGCGCCAACATCCATGGCGTGGGTGGTCAGGTTCAGAAGATGGCTCAGGATGCGGCCAATCTCGCAAAACAACACCCGGATATATTGCGCCCGCGGCGGCACCTCACAGCCCAGCAAGCGTTCGGTGGCAAGCGCAAAGGCGTGTTCCTGGTTCATCGGCGCGACATAATCAAGCCGGTCGAAATAGGGCACGACCTGCAGGTAGGTTTTATATTCAATCAGCTTTTCGGTGCCGCGGTGCAGAAGCCCAATGTGGGGGTCAAGGCGCTCAATAATTTCGCCATCGAGTTCCATGATAAGGCGCAAAACGCCATGCGCTGCCGGATGCTGGGGCCCAAAGTTAAGGTTATAGTTTTTGATTTCAACCTCAGGCATCGCCATCTCCTTCGCCGTCTTCCCCGGGAAGAATATATTTGGCGCCTTCCCACGGGCTCATGAAATCAAAACGGCGGAAATCCTGTGTCAGGGTTACCGGCTCGTAAATAACCCGTTTTTGCTCTTCGGAATACCTGACCTCGACATATCCGGTTAAGGGAAAGTCTTTCCGGAGCGGGTGCCCTTGAAAGCCATAGTCGGTCAGGATCCGCCGCAAATCCGGATGGCCGGCAAACATCACCCCATAGAGATCCCAGATCTCTCTCTCAAACCAGTTGGCTGATTGAAAAATGCCGGTGGCCGAAGGCACTGGCTGGTCTTCTGAGGTTTCCACCTTGACGCGGATGCGCATGTTAAGGATGTAGCTCAAGAGGTGATAAACCACGTCAAAGCGTTCACCACGTTCCGGATAATCGGCGCCTGAGATATCCACCAGGCTTTCAAACAGGCATTCGCCATCTTCTTTCAGAAACATCAGGGTGCGGATCAGGTGATCGCGGTGAACCGTGATGCTCAGCTCACCGTAGGCGATGGCCGATGAGATGATTTCGTTCTCAAGCCCGGCCCGGGTGTGGACCAAAAGTTCTTTCAGCGCGCTGTTCATAGCTGCTCTACTTATCCTTGCCCTAACGCCGGATATTTCCGGTTCTGCGAATTTTTTTCTGAAGTTGAAGAATGCCGTACAAGAGCGCCTCAGCCGTTGGCGGGCAGCCGGGCACATAAATATCCACCGGCACGATCCGGTCACACCCCCGGACCACCGAATAAGAATAATGGTAATAGCCGCCGCCGTTGGCGCAGCTGCCCATCGAGATAACGTACCGGGGTTCCGACATCTGGTCGTAAACCTTGCGCAGGGCCGGCGCCATTTTATTGCAAAGCGTGCCAGCAACAATCATGACGTCCGACTGGCGCGGGCTGGCCCGCGGCGCAACGCCAAAGCGCTCAAGGTCATATCGGGGCATCGATGTGTGCATCATTTCAATCGCGCAACACGCCAGCCCGAAGGTCATCCACCACAGCGAGCCGGAACGCGCCCAGTTGATCAGGCTATCAACGCTGGTGACGATAAAGCCCTTGGCGGCCATTTCTTCGTTCAAGCCCTGGAAATAAGGATCGTCGGCCATCTCGGTCGGAGACAATGCGCTGCCTGGTTTCAGTGCGCCCATTATTCCCACTCCAGGGCGCCCTTGCGCCACTCATAAATAAAGCCAACCGTCAGCACTAAAAGGAAAATAACCATTGACCAGAAGCCATACGCCCCGGTCTTGCCGAGCGTGATTGCCCACGGAAACAGGAACGCGACCTCAAGGTCAAAAATAATGAACAGGATGGCAACCAGATAGAACCGGACATCAAAGCGGTCGCGGGTATCCTCGAAGGCATCGAAGCCGCACTCATAGGCGGAAAGTTTTTCCGGGTCGGGGTTTTGTTTTGCCACCAGATAGGCGGCACCGATAAAGCCCACAGATAAAACGAAGGCGACCCCTAAAAAGATCAGGATAGGCAGGTATTCGGTTAGTGCCGCTTCCATGAAAATTCTTGCCCGTTAATGGTCCCTATTTCCCCAACAGTTCGAGGGCTTTCCATAGGTTTCCACTTAGCGCATGGCGGGCGCTTGCACCAGCCTTTTTTGACGAATACCGGTGTTATTTTTCCTGGTAAAAATAATTTTCGAATAAGAGGGAAAGTGGCGGGAGTGACGAGACTTGAACTCGCGACCTCTGGCGTGACAGGCCAGCGCTCTAACCAACTGAGCTACACCCCCGAAAGGTGAGAAAATCAATTACGCGAAGTCGCGCCTATAGTCAACATTCGCTTTCTTCTTAAATCCTTAAGAAGATGGTGGGTGATGACAGGCTCGAACTGCCGACCCCCTCGGTGTAAACGAGGTGCTCTACCAACTGAGCTAATCACCCCTAAGTCACAGGCGGTGTTATAAAAGTTTTGATGGTTTTGTCCAGCCCCAAATCACCATTCCGGGTACGCTTTTCAAGCGCCCTATTCGGCCTGGAATAGTACCTCTTAAAAAAAGGAGAGGGACGCGAAAATCCCTCTCTCCCCTCTTTTAACTGAAGACAGTCTTAGTTTACAGATTCTTTCAACGCTTTCCCGGCCTTGAACTTGGGCCGGTTGGACGCCGCGATCTGGATAGGTTCGCCGGTCCGGGGATTTCTCCCGGTGGTCGCTTTTCTGTGGCCGACGCTAAACGTGCCAAAGCCGGTCAGCCGAACTTCGCCGCCACCGGCAAGAGCCCCGGCAATTCCGTCTAAAACTGCATCTAAAGCGCGGCCGGCATCTGCCTTGGACGCGCCGGTAGAACCTGCCACATGGGCAATAAGGTCATTCTTGTTCAACGTAATCCCCCCTCATAAATAAGTGTCTGTGAAAATAAAACGCTTTGATATTGAAGACTCATCCCCAATTCGCTGGGAAGCTTACGCCTTAAATATTGCTGGTGTCAAAAGAAAACGGCGATTTTCCGCCGTTTTCCATATATTTTAGTACTTTTGTGATCAAATTAATGGGTAATAGGCGTCGGCGGCTTCTCTTTCGGGGCTTTTTCGCCTTTTTGTTTGCCGGCCTGGGCCGCCACTTCCTGCGCGTCCCAATCAATCGGGACCAAGGGCAGGGTCAACGCAAGTTTCAAAATTTCATCAACGTGGCTGACCGGAATAATCTTCAGGCCCTTTTTCACATTGTCGGGGATATCCGCCAGGTTCTTTTCGTTTTCCGCGGGAATCAAAACCGTTTTGATGCCGCCCCGGAGCGCCGCCAGAAGTTTTTCCTTCAAGCCGCCGATGGGCAAAATCCGGCCCCGCAGCGTTATCTCACCAGTCATCGCGACTTCGCGTTTGACCGGGATCCCGGTCAGCGTTGAGACGATCGAGGTGACCATGCCAACCCCGGCCGAGGGGCCGTCCTTGGGGGTCGCGCCTTCGGGGACATGGATATGAAGGTCCTTGGTCTCGAACACGCTGGGCTTGATGCCGAACTGGAGGCAGCGCGAATGAACGAACGAGCGCGCGGCCTGGAACGATTCCTGCATCACCTCGCCCAGCTTGCCGGTAATCCTGATCCGGCCCTTGCCGGGCACGACCAGGGCTTCAATGGTCAAAAGCTCGCCGCCAACCTCGGTCCAGGCCAGCCCGGTGGTGGCGCCGACCTGATCATCCTCTTCAGCCATCCCGAAGCTGAAACGCCGGACCCCGGCAAAGGTTTTCAGGTTCTGGCGGGTGACGCGAATTTTGGTCTTGTGTTTCTGGACAATTTGCTTGACCGCTTTGCGGGCCAGGTTGGCGAGTTCACGCTCGAGGTTGCGAACCCCGGCTTCGCGGGCATAATAGCGGATGATATCCCTGACCGCGCCTTCTGAGATTGACCACTCCTTGGCCAGAAGGCCGTGGTTTTTCATCTGTTTTTTAACCAGGTGGCGCAGCGCGATCTGTACTTTTTCGTCCTCGGTGTAACCGGCAAGGTGGATCACCTCCATGCGGTCGCGCAACGCCCGCGGCATGTGCAAGGAATTGGCGGTGGTGACAAACATGACGTTGGAGAGGTCGTAATCGAGCTCAACGTAATGATCGTTGAACTTGGAATTTTGCTCAGGATCGAGCACCTCCAGTAACGCTGACGATGGGTCGCCACGGAAATCCTGGCCCATCTTGTCGATCTCATCCAAAAGGAACAGCGGGTTATTGGTCCCGGCCTTTTTCATGTTCTGCATCACCTTGCCGGGCATTGATCCGATATAGGTGCGCCGATGACCACGAATTTCAGCTTCATCGCGTATCCCGCCCAGCGAAAAGCGGACAAAGCGGCGCCCGGTGGCGCGGGCAATAGATTGGCCGAGCGAGGTTTTACCCACCCCCGGCGGACCCACCAGACAGAGGATAGGACCGCGGATTTTGTCGGTGCGTTGCTGGACCGCAAGGTATTCGATAATCCGCTCCTTGACCTTGGCCAGGCCATAGTGATCCTCATCAAGGATGCGCTCGGCCTTGCCGATATCCTTGTTCAGCCGTGAGCGAATGCGCCACGGAAAGCTCAAAACCCAGTCCAGGTAGTTTCGCACCACGGTGGCTTCGGCCGACATCGGGCTCATCGATTTCAGTTTTTTCAGCTCGGCCTTGCATTTTTCGCGGGCCTCCTTGGGCAACCGGGTGTTCTTGATTTTGTCGGTCAGCTCGGAAATTTCATCCTTGCCTTCCCCGTCTTCGCCGAGCTCTTTCTGGATCGCCTTCATTTGTTCATTGAGATAATATTCGCGCTGGGTTTTTTCCATCTGGCGCTTGACCCGACCGCGGATCCTCTTTTCAACCTGGAGAACGCTGATCTCGGCTTCCATGAAACCAAAAATTTTCTCCAACCGCTCGGCGACATCGATACTGGCCAGCAGCGCCTGCTTGTCGGCAATCTTCAGGTTGAGGTGCGATGCGATGGTATCGGCCAGCTTGGTCGGGCTGGTGATCTGGGTGGTCGAGGTCAGCACATCGGGCGCGATCTTGCGGTTGATTTTGATGTAATTTTCAAACTCGGCCATGACCGAGCGGGTCAGGGCCTCCATGTGGGCTTCATCCTCTTTGGTGAGGCCCTCTTCATAAAGCTCGGCGCGGGCTTCGAAAAAATCATCGCGCGGGGTATATTCCTCAATCCGGGCGCGCTGCAGGCCTTCGACCAGCACCTTGACGGTGCCGTCGGGCAATTTCAGGATTTGCAGCACCGAGGCCAGCGTTCCGACATCATAGAGGTCTTTTTCCTTGGGATCATCGTCGCTGGCTTTTTGCTGGGAAACCAGCAGGATCTTGCGGTCGTCCTTCATGATGCTTTCCAGCGCGCGCACTGATTTTTCACGGCCGACGAAAAGCTGGACAATCATGTGGGGGAACACAACGATGTCGCGCAAAGGGAGTACCGGATAAATATTTTCTTCCATTTAAGGTTTCCTAATTTTCCTAATAAAAAGGATGGCCCGTCAGCCACCCCCTATCAATTACTTTAACCTAAAGCGCTCATTATGAACATGGGTAATTTTAAGGGACCGTCAAGGGGGGGGAATTGCCTGCGGCGGAACTCTAATTAGAAATTCGAAATTGAAGGACATTTGAGTGTCAAAGATGAATCAATTGAGCGATGTTGTACAACTAATTGGTTGTTGAGTGTTTTAATTTTCGCCAAGGCCAGTAATTGTGTATGTTTGATATTCATTTTTTTTGGCAATGGGTTCAAAGTCTTTTTCTCTACCCCACCATTCCCTTATAATAAACTTATCTTTCCCCAAACTTAAAAAATAATCCCCTTTACTTTTAACATCTTTATTAACGGCCGAAAAAACTATAACAGCCAGCAGCGCCCATAAAATTTTTATGGGGATGTTCAATTTCCCATCTGCAAACTTCCAAGACACCGCCCCATCTTTTGGGTAGGTAAATTCGAAATCAGTTGAGACAGAATTTCCATGTAAATGAGTGCACCTGAAAATGTGGTATATAATATCCGCTAAATCTGGTTTAGAAATACCTTCGATGCTTTTAATATTTCCAAATTTAGTGGTTGAAACGTTAATAGCGCCTCCGATCATTGGTTGTATTACCCAATAGTACTGCCGCAGAAAATTTTTATAATTTTTTCGACTGGACTTTCCTGCTGAATAATATTTTTGAGATGATCCATCTATAGCAATACAGGCATGCATTATTGCATTTTCCACATTTCCTTTGCTGTAGTCATCGATCGTGGAAATGACATGGTTTTCGATTGAAGCCATTTAAGATGCTTAAGCGGGTTTTTTGATTTTTTTGGCGGGTTTTTCGGAATAGATGTAAAGCGGCTGGGCGTTGCCCTTGACCACTTCACCGTTGATCACAACCTCGACCACGCCGTCGAGGCTGGGCAGGTCGAACATGGTATCGAGCAAGATGTTTTCCATGATCGAGCGCAGGCCGCGGGCGCCGGTTTTCCAGAGCATGGCTTTTTTGGCGATCTCTTTGAGGGCATCTTCGGTAAAGATCAGCGAAACGTCTTCCATCTCGAACAAACGGCCATACTGTTTGATCAGGGCGTTCTTCGGCTTGGTCAAAATTTCCACCAGCATGCCTTCATCGACGTCTTCAAGGGTGGCGATTACCGGCAGACGGCCGATAAATTCAGGGATCAGGCCGAATTTCAACAAATCTTCGGGCTCAACAGACTTCAAAAGCTCGCCGGTCTTCCTTTCATCGGGGGCCTGAACCTTGGCGCCGAAGCCCATCGATTTGTCCTGCATGCGGTCTGAAATCAGCTTGTCGAGGCCGGAAAAGGCGCCGCCGCAGATAAACAGGATATTGGTGGTATCAACCTGGAGGAATTCCTGCTGGGGATGCTTGCGGCCGCCTTGCGGGGGAACCGAGGCCACCGTGCCTTCCATGATCTTGAGGAGTGCCTGCTGGACGCCCTCGCCGGAAACATCGCGGGTGATCGAAGGGTTGTCGGATTTGCGGCTGATCTTGTCAATCTCATCGATATAAACAATGCCGCGCTGGGCGCGCTCGACGTTATAATCAGCGGACTGGAGCAATTTCAGAATAATATTTTCAACGTCTTCACCGACATACCCGGCTTCGGTCAGCGTGGTCGCATCGGCCATGGTAAAGGGCACATCGAGAATCCGCGCCAGGGTTTGCGCCAGCAGCGTCTTGCCGCAGCCGGTGGGCCCGACCAGCAGGATATTGGATTTGGAAATTTCGACATCGCTGGACTTCCCCAGGTGGTTGAGGCGCTTGTAATGATTATGAACGGCAACCGCCAGCACCTTTTTGGCACGATTCTGGCCGATCACATAGTCATCGAGAACTTCCAGGATTTCAGCGGGGGTCGGCACCCCCTCACCGGCCTTGACGATGCCAGATTTACTTTCCTCGCGGATAATGTCGGTACAAAGATCCACGCATTCATTGCAGATAAAGACGGTGGGCCCGGCAATCAGCTTGTTGACCTCATGCTGGCTTTTGCCGCAAAACGAGCAGTACAGGGTCGAATTGCTCTTGTCGGCGCCATTATTATCGTTGTCTTTGACCATTTTTCCTACTTTTATTTGTAATTACTTGGCTTTTATTACCAATTCTTATTTTTTACATCAAATTAGTTATCAAAACCTTAAAATGTTATTTGCTGGTTTTTTTGCCCTCGTCCGGACGTTTGCTGACCACCTTGTCGATAATGCCGAAGGCCTTGGCCTCTTCCGGGCTCATAAAGTTGTCACGGTCGAGGGCTTTTTCAACATCGGCTATCTTTTGGCCGGTGTGGTGGACGTAAATTTTGTTGAGACGATCGCGCAGGCTGAGGATTTCCCTGGCGTGGATTTCAATGTCGGAGGCCGCGCCCTGCATGCCGCCGTGGGGCTGGTGAACCATGATCCGGGCGTTGGGCAGGGCATGGCGCATGCCCTTGGTGCCCGCTGCCAGCAGCAACGATCCCATCGACGCCGCCTGGCCGATACACAGCGTCGCAATCTTGGGTTTGACGTATTGCATGGTGTCGTAAATCGCCAAGCCCGCGGTAACGGTCCCGCCGGGTGAATTGATGTAAAAGGAAATATCTTTTTTCGGGTTATCGGCCTCAAGAAACAGCAGCTGGGCGGTGACCAGGCTGGCGACATAATCGTCAACGCTCCCGGTCAGGAATATAATGCGTTCCTTCAGCAGCCGGGAAAATATATCATAGGCACGTTCGCCGCGATTGGTTTGTTCAACCACCATAGGCACCAGCGTACTGGATTTTACAATATCAAAGTCGCTCATAACTTATCTCTTCCTGATTGAAATCCAGCTTAGCAAAAATTTGCCGCCCGTCACTTCTTTTTTGCGGTCTTTCCCGTGGGGGTCTTTTTTGTGACCTTCTTGGCCGCTGGTGTCGACGCTTTGGCCTTTTTTGCCGCGGGGCTTTTTGGGGTGCCTTTTGCCGGGCTTTTCGCGGTCTTTTTGGTGGGTTTTTCGTCCGCCAATTCGGTGTCGTCTTCAAGCGCTTCATAAGCCTTGGTCAACTGGTCATGGGTCACGTTCTTTTCTGTGACCTTGGCCTTCTCAAAGATCAGGTCAACGACTTTGTCTTCATAGACCGGGGCGCGGGCGGCTTTCATCGCGTGTTCGTTTTTCTTGTAATAATCCAGCACCTCTTGTTCCTGGCCCGGGAAGCTCCTGGCTTCGACAAAAATCTGCTGGTTTACCTCATCGCGGCTGACGGTAATGTTTTCGGCGGCGCCAATTTCGGCCAATAACAGCCCAAGCCGGACCCGGCGTTCGGCAATGCTCATAAATTCTTCGCGGTCGGCCTGGTCTTCCGGTTCTTCCTGGGTCTTGGCTTCGGCCTTGGACAATTCGCCGTTGGCCACCATATCGTCCTTGATGCGCAACCAGATCACCTTGTATTCACGCGCCACCATGCCCGTTGGCACCTCAAACTTGTTTTCTTCCGCCAGCAGATCAAGCAGCTTGCGCTTGGCAATGGCGCGCGCCAGTTCCTCGCTCTCGTCCTCTTTCCTTTTGACAATGATTTCTTTCAGGGTTTTTATGCTATCGAAACCAAGCGCCTTGGCGCTTTCATCATCAACTTTGCCAACTTTCCGAACTTTTATGGTCTTGATTTTAACGTCAAATTCGCCTTCCTTGCCGGCCAGCTCTTTCATATTATAGTCATCCGGGAAGGTCACCTTGACGTTCAAATTATCCCCGGCCCTGGCACCGGTCAGCTGGTCTTCAAAACCGGGAATGAATGAGCCCGAGCCAAGCTCAAGCTGAAAATCCTGGGCTTCGCCGCCTTCAAACTTCTCACCATTGATGGTGCCAACAAAGTCAATCACCAGGGCATCGCCGGACTTCGCAGTGGCGCCTTTTGCGGCTTCCTTGTAAAACTTTTGCGAGGCAATCAGGGCGTCGAGATTTTTTTTGACGGCGGCCGGATCGGCCTTGGCGACCAGGCGCTCCAACTTGATTTTGCTCAGGTCGGGCAGGACAATCTCGGGTAAAATATCAAGCGCCAGCTGGAAGCTCAGGTTTGCGCCTTCCTCATAGGGGTCGACCTCGACATTGGGGGTGTCGGCCAGCTTGAATTTCTTTTCGCTGACAATTTTCTCAGCGGCGGTGTTGACCATCTGCTCCAGCACCTGGCCGCGAATGGCCGGGCCGTGCTGTTTTTTCAGCAAGGATACCGGGGCATGGCCGGGGCGAAAGCCCTTCATGTTGGACCGCGCTTTCAGGTTTTTCAACTCTGCCTCGAACTGGCTTTCAACATCCTGGGCAGCGATCACAACGTTGAAAGATCGGCTTAGGCCGGTAGTGATGACTTCTTCGAATTTCATGGTTATCTCTTAAATCTTACCGTTATTGTTTTTGTATTGTTTTTGTATTGTTTTTTTGCTGGTGCGGGCGGAGGGACTCGAACCCCCACGTCGTAAGACACTGGTACCTAAAACCAGCGCGTCTACCAGTTCCGCCACGCCCGCCCATAGCCGACTGGCATCGGCGATGCCTATAGCATACCTTCTTCGAAAAACACCAGTTTTTTTCGGGGATTTAGTCCCTAAGAATTCAATTTTTTTAATACCATTGGGATTTCCTCGATCAAATCCTCGGCGATCAAGCCCTGGCCGAGACGTGTCCCGGCTTCGCCGTGGATCCAGGCACCGGCGCCAGCGGCCAGCAAGGGCTTTAACTTTTGCGCTAAAAAGCCGCCGATAATCCCCGCCAGAACATCGCCGGAGCCGGCGGTGGCGAGATCGGGCGAGGCATGGATATTGACCAGGGTTTTACCACCCGGGTGGGCCATTACCGTATCCGGGCCTTTCAGCAGGATCACCGCCCCTGCCCTCTTGGCTGCGTCCTGGGTTGAAGTGATTTTATCCGCCCCAGAATCATGGCTTGGGTCGAGGCCGGGCCACAGCCGCCTGAATTCGCCCAAATGGGGGGTCAGGACGGCTTGGTCGTGAAGCGCCTTAAAGAGGGCCTCTGGCTTCGCTTCAAAGCTGGTCAGGGCGTCGGCATCAAGGACGCACGGCTTGCCGGTGGCCAGAACCTCCAGCACCCTGCCCCGGGTTTTCGCGCCGACCCCGTTGCCGGGGCCGATAACAAAGGCGCTGAATTTTTCGGAATTTACGATTTTGGAAAATTCTTTCGTGGTTTCATAGCCCGCCGACATCACCGCCAATTGTTTTTCGGCATACGTAGAAAGCGCCGCCGCCGGCGCCAGCGTGGTCACCAGCCCGGCGCCAGATCGCAAGCCCGCGCGGGCCGCCATGCGCGCCGCCCCCGACATGCCGGCCTCCCCGCCGATCACCAGCAAATGCCCACGGGTCTGTTTATAATCACCCTTCCCGGGGTGCGGTATCTGGTCTTTCCAAATCCCTGGATCGTTTTCAAAAACGGTGGCGGCAACCGGATCAATGCCGATGTCGACCACATCAACATCGCCGGAAAGCTCCAACCCAGGCATTAAAAGGTGGCCGCGTTTTTTTTGGGAAAAAGTGACTGTCAGGTCGGCGGCAAAGGCGGTCCCAAGAACTTCGCCGGTGTCACTGGAAACTCCTGAGGATATATCCACCGCAACCTTAATGGCACTGGTTTGATTGACGGCGTTGATCCACTCCGCCAGCCTACCCTCAACCGGGCGCACAAGTCCGGTGCCCAGAAGGGCGTCTACGATCACATCAAACCCTGAAAGATCCTCCGGGAATTCCACCACCTCTCCCTGCCATTTCCCGTAAGCCTCGGCCGCCGCGCAGGAGTAGTCATCAGGAATCTTCAGGGCACAGCACTTTACCTGCCAGCCCTTGCGGCGCAGCAATTCCGCCGCGACCCAGCCATCGCCGCCATTATTTCCCGAGCCATTGAGGAAAAGGATGGTTCCGGTTTTTCTTTTGGCCAGGATAGCGTTGGCCAGGCCCTCACCGGCCCGGGTCATCAGGGCAAACGCCGGGATACCGCTGCCAAACGCGGCGCGCTCAGCCGCGATCATCTCGCCCGCGGTCAAAACTGCGTATTTCGGATTGAAGATCAAAGAGGTGCCCCTGTTGGTTTAGGAACAGTATAGCGAAAATCATCCCGCTTGGAACCACTCAAGGCACCGCGCCGGGTCGCGGGCGTACATGTCATCATCCAGAACAAACTGGGGCATGAAGGTGCCATTTCCCTGGGGCAGGAAATCCAGCCGGGTGCGGACACCGTCTTTCTCGATCACCAGTTTGACCGAAACATCCGCCTGGCCGAAAGCAATGCTGTAGCCAACAGCCACATCCCCTGTCCGCAGGCCTGCTAGATAGACCGGGCTGCCCTCCTTCACGCTTTCAATCATAAGCGGAGCGCCTTCCTCGTTTCCTTGAGAGTATTC
>SMVA01456943.1_pt1 | contig 18158 bp, 15 predicted proteins | sample 2456451 | NCBI WGS metagenome assembly SMVA01 (sample SAMN11095933, study PRJNA526329) | marine sediment metagenome | biome: Marine sediment; feature: Surficial sediment; material: Deep marine sediment; isolation source: Hadal surficial sediment | place: Pacific Ocean | collected 2014-05 | depth...
ATGAAAATCAGGTGTGCTGCCATCCATAAAACCACCAGGCCGGTCAGTATTTTGATGGCCGTGCTGGTTGGACGTTCCTGCAGTGCGGGGGCGGGTAACAAAGAACCACGTGTCAGCCATACGGCCAATCCACCACCGAGGGCAAACACACTGAGGAATAGCATCACACCGGACCAGGATGTGGATCCAGCCAGTCGGTCACTCGCCAGCACCGCCAGGAACAACACTGCATAGCCCAGGAAAAACCCGTAGCCTGCCTGGCGAATGCGATTGTGAACGGTTTCTGGAGCGAAGCGGGATTCAGCAAAAACCAGCCAGAGGGTCCCGCCCAGCCAGGGCAGCAGTAATCCGGCATACAGTGTTAAAAGACCCACGGGTTCAGACCGCAGTTATATTGAAAATGTCAGACAGGTGGTCTTCATTTACTGCGCACATCATCCAGTTCGCCATGGCTTGCCGCGTGGTCTTGCTCTAATGGCTTGCCCTGCATTTCACGCAGGTCGGATTCAAGCAGCGCAATACGCTGTGTCAGACGTTGTAGCCTGACCGCATTGCGTGAGCGTTCAATGTCCATCACAAGGATCTTGATCACCAGCACCAGCACCGCGATGGTGAGTGCCAGCATAGGCGGGTATGAGATGCCGACTTGCAGTGCAAAACTGTCAAAAAAAGTCGGAAACAAACCCAGCAAGCCAAATACGACCGCCGCCCCGATCCACCACAGACCATAACGCACGTGCAGGTGATCTCTGCGGATCAAAATCACGATGGTGATCGCGGTGGCAAATCCGATGATGCCTGTGATGATTGAAACCATGGGTCAGTTCTTTTTTGGGAGACAAATATTATAAAGCACGGGGAATTTGTTGCACATAGCGTGTTTCACATATCGTGCTTCATTCCGCGCTTGGTAACACTCAATAACAGCGTGTAGGACATGTAATAGAAAACCGATGCCCACGAATAAAATATCCGGGATATGCCATGCCGGCGTGGCAACATTTCAACTTCTACATCCTTGATGACAAGACCTGAAGCCTGCAGCATGACCAGCACACCGACATCCTGATACTCAAGCAGCGTGGCCTGCCACCTGGCTAGTTTGCGGATGGCGCGCCGGTCATAAACCCGGAACCCGGAGGTCAGATCTTCCAGCCTTAGCCCGGAGACCCGCCTGATCAGTGCCCAGGCGATCTTACGTGCCTTTGAACCCCGTTTGGTACACGCACCAATGGTAATATCGGCTTCCTTGTTCATGATGGGTTGTAACAGGGCCGGTAGCGACTCGGCCAGGTGCTGGCCGTCCGCATCCATCGTGATGGCGTAAATAAAGCCGTTTTTCAGTGCATAGCGCAGACCAGCCTGGGTGGCGCCCCAGGCACCGAGTTGTACTGCCAGCGGAACCACGACTGCGCCGGCTTGCCGCGCCACCTCGATGGTACTGTCGGTGCTGGCGTCGTCGATCACGACGACCGGGAAGTTGGTATACCGATGGATCTGGTTAATCACAAAGCCGACGTCTTCAGCCTCATCGTGGGCGGGGATAATGACGACGCAGTGGGGCAGGGATAGTGCCAGACTGTCAGTCCTGGTTGGTTCAGCAGTGTGGGTCATGATTGCTCGGGCAGAATCTGTCGGTACACTTCAATGACTCCGTTGATGGCATGGTCGATTTCAAACTGGTGATTGAATTTCTCTTTTCCACGTTCGCCCATGCTAGCCAGTTCTTCCCGATTGCAGTCAAGACGTGCAAAGGCCGCTGCCAGTGCATCTGCATCAGCAGGCTTAACTTTCAAGCCGGTAATTCCATCATCAACGATCCAGCCCATACCAGAGCCGGATACATCACTGACAACGGTGGCTTTACCGAAGTACATGGCCTCTAACAACACCATACCAAAGGCTTCGGTACGCTCAATGGACGGCAGGCAAACACAGTCGGCGTTTTGCATTTGCCGTGCCAATTCAGTGTCACTCAAAACGCCGTGAAAGCTTACCCTGTCCTGTACTTTTAGTGAAGATACGAGCGACTTGAGTTCGCGGGCCTGGTCGCCATGACCGACGATATTCAGCTGCATGTTCGCCAAGCTGGCCACGGCTTGTATCAGGTATTGAAACCCCTTGTAATAAGTGAGTCTCCCAACCGCCAGCACCTGCAGGGGCTGCGCTGTTTGCGAGTCGGAGCCACCGGCGTTGCTGGCCCCGGCAAATCTATTGATATCCACACCCAGGGGCACGACCTGGCATTTATCAGTCCAGGTTTGCAATGGCTCACTGGATTCAAGATAGGCTGGGGAGGTTGTAATAACCGCTTTGGCGCGCTTTAACACCGCCTGTTCGAAGGGTCTGTACAACAGGTAAAACAGTTTCATAAGCCCGGATTGGCTCGATGTGATGACATCTGAATGCCAATGCACGACCCAGGGTATGCGACGGGCGGATGGCAGCAGCAGTGCCCAGAACACGGAGGGGTTCGGCATATGCAGATGCAGGATGTCCGGTTGGCAGGATTTGATCAAAGACCTGAGCTGCCACACAAAGGCGGGGCTGATTGGCGTAAACAGGAACCTTGCCCACATGCCGGTTCTGACCACCGGCAGCTCATGTCCATCGGCGTCGAAGCTTTCTGAGCTGGTTTTGAAGCTGAACGAATGCTTGTGTACCAGTGCTGCCGAGTTTATACCCCGTCGACTCAGTGCAAGCATTGCATCGCGCATATAGTTTTCCAATCCACCGTTAAACGGCGGGAAATACTTTCCGATATGCAGGATTTTCAAGCAGTTGGTCTCTGCTGACGTTTCTTCAGCCGTCCAGTGTAAATTCTTTTGCATGCATAAAGGCGGCGTGTTTGGGCGCGCGTTTAGTTCGGCTCCATTCCTCCACCATGGCAGGTGCTACTTCATGCAATTTCTCGAGCGTACCGGGGCGATCGACATTGGCACATAACTCAAGACGGTGACCATTTGGATCGAAAAAGTATATCGACTTAAATATATGGTGGTCGGTGGGACCAATGACCTCCAGCCCTGCAGCAACAATGTGCTCTTTGGCGGATAGCAATACATCCAAATCCTCGACCTCAAATGCGATGTGTTGCACCCACTCTGGTGTGTTTTCATCACGACCCATCGGCGGTGAGTTGGGTATCTCGAAAAAGGCCAGCACGTTGCCCTGACCTGCATCGAGGAAAATGTGTATATAGGGGTCGGGTGCCTTGGTACTGGGCACAAAATCCTCGGCGATGGCCAATACCAGGTCCATATTGAGTACGTTTTTGTAAAACTCCACCGTTTCTTTTGCATCTTTACAGCGGTATGCGACGTGGTGGATTTTCTTCACTTTCATGCTGCTGCTCCAATCTTCATGCCGTGCTTTCTGTCGCAATGATGCCCCGGCTTACCTGGTCACGTTCAATGGATTCAAATAACGCCTTGAAGTTGCCTTCACCAAATCCCTCGTCTTTCTTGCGCTGGATGAATTCGAAAAATACCGGACCGACCATGGTCTGGGAGAATATTTGCAGGAGTAGACGCGGATCATCGTTTTCAGTGGTCCCATCCAGTAAAATCCCACGAATTTTGAGCTCGTCAATCGGTTCACCATGGCCAGGAAGGCGCTCTTCAAGCATTTCGTAATACGTATCCGGTGGTGCCTTCATGAATGGCAGACCCTTGGCTTTGAGCGCATCCCAGCAGGCAGGCAGGTCGTCGCAGATCAGGGCAATATGCTGGATACCTTCGCCGTTGTAAGCCATCAGGAATTCCTCAATCTGGCCAATGCCCTGCGAGGCTTCTTCATTCAGCGGAATACGGATTTTACCGTCCGGAGCAGACAGGGCCCTGGATAAAAGCCCGGTGTATTCACCTTTGATATCAAAATAGCGGATCTCGCGGAAATTGAAGATGCGTTCGTAGAAATTTCCCCAGAATTCCATGCGCCCGCGATAGACGTTGTGCGTCAAGTGGTCGATCAACTTGAACCCGCAGCCTTGCGGATGACGGTCTACACCATCGAAAAAATTAAAATCAATATCGTAAAAACTTCTCTCCTGCCCATAGCGATCGATCAGGTACAGAGGCGCGCCGCCGATGCCCTTTATTGCAGGTAAACGCAACTCCATTGGTCCGGTCGGGATTTCTATCGGCTGTGCACCCAACTCCAGCGCCCGATTGTAAGCGAGATGGGCATCTTTGACCCGGAAGGCCATGCCGCAGGCACTGGGTCCATGCTCTTCAGCAAAATAGGCCGCGTGGCTACCGGGTTCTTCGTTGAGGATGAAATTGATTTCACCCTGGCGGTAAAGCGTTACGTTTTTCGACCGGTGTTTGGCTACGGCACTAAAACCCATCATCTCGAATACGGGTTCCAGCACACCTGGTGTAGGGGAGGCAAACTCGACGAACTCAAAGCCATCGAGACCCATGGGATTGTCAAATAAGTCAGCCACTAACGGTCTCCTCAATCAATACATTTTGCAGCACCGAAGTATAACTCATGTTGCTTAAATAAGCGGTATCATGAGGTATGAATCATTGGCTGAAATCGATCGTTAGCCTGGCATTTCTGTTGCTGATGACGGCCCTCGCATATCTGCAAACACAGGCACCGGCAGTGCGCTCAGATAGCGATATGAATTATGCGGTCTTATCAGCTCATGTGGCAAAAATCGCTGCCCGACCACATCCCATCGGCAGCGTTGCCAATAGAGAGGTGCGGGACTATATCGTCCAGTATTTTGAATCTTTGGGTCTGCAAACCGAGGTCCAGAAAACCACGGTCGTATTCCGGCATCCATTCCGCACCAACAGTCCGACGATTATTGCTAACGTGGAAAACATTTTCGCCAGGTTGCCTGGTAGTGGTGAAGGGGTAGCGGAAAATCAGGACCTGCTATTGATGTCCCATTATGACTCACGTGCGGATGGTCCGGGGGCAGGTGATGACGCTTCGGGCACCGCGGCTATCATGGAAGCAGCACGTGTCATGACCCTGGGCCCGCCGCCACGTCACGACGTGATATTCCTGATCACCGACGGTGAGGAAATGGGCTTGTTGGGTGCCCAGGGGTTTTTCCGCCAACACCCGGCGGCTGAAAAGGTCGGGATGGTGCTGAACTTTGAAGCACGTGGCAGTTACGGCGCTTCCACCATGTTTGAGACTTCAGAAGGCAACTCATGGTTGATCGAGAACCTGCTTGAATCGGCACCGGACCTGGTTGCCAGTTCATTGTCCTACGAAATATATCAGCGTATGCCCAATGACACGGACATGAGTATCAGCAGGGGAGAAGGCATTGCCGGTTTGAATTTTGCCTTCATCTCGGGCTTGCATGACTACCACTCAATGGGGGACACGCCGGAAAACCTGGACCCCGACACACTGGCCCAGCAAGCCAATTATGTACTTGCGACGGCGCGCCATTTTTCCAATCTTGGCGAATGGCCTGATGCTTCGTCGCAGGCATTTGCTGGCAACAAGACCTATTTCAATATGTGGAACGGAGTGTTGCTCAGCTACAGCGAGGGTGTGGCGTCAATCATCGGTCTGAGCGTATTGCTGGTCGGCTTGTTGATATTTATTGGCGCATTGCGTAGAGGTGCTCTTTCCTGGGGTTCACTTGGTTTGGGCGTGCTGGCCCTGTTGGCCGTATTGGCGCTGATCGGTGATGTATTTGCAAGCCTCATCAAGCATATGCAGACCGCGGATGCGGGAATTGCGCATTTGGTCGCATTGGGTGAACAACCGTTTTTTGTCTATTCGCTATTGACGCTGGGTATTGTTGCCTGGTTTGCCGGAGTCATCAGGCGTGGTATGAGTAAGCTTGAAGTAATTTTACCGTGGTTGTTTGTAGCCGGTCTTGCTGTGCTGTCGGCAAGGCCCGTATTGGGCGCATTGCTATTGCTGGTGATTTTTGTTCCTGTGCTTTTTTATATACGCAGTCGGCAGACCAGGCCCGCGCTGTGGGGTGCTGCGTTGTTGGTCTGGTGGTTGCTCACCGCAATAGTGCTGTTTACAGCACCGAATGCGTCATATGTGTTGGTCTGGCCGCTGGGGGCCGGCTTGCTGGGCGTGCTTTTAAGGAACAGGGCCGAGTCGGCGGGTGACGATGGATTTATATTGGTCAATATAGCGACTGCAATTATTCCATTGCTATTACTGATGCCGGTTTTAATCCTTGCCTACCTGGCACTCGGCAGCGGATTTCCGCAGGGCGTAATGATGCTCACTGCGCTGGTCCTGTTGCTGGTGTTGCCTTTGATCAGCGATATCGGCAGACCGGCGAATGGTTTACCAGCGTTGATACTGTTGGGATCTGGGCTGGTCCTTACGCTGGTTATCGTTTTTGAGCGTAACTTTGATCCACGTCATCAACGCGGTGAGGAGTTATTCTACGCCATTGATGTTCAGCAACAGCAGGGTTTTTGGGTGACTTCAGACGCACGCCCCGGTTCCTGGCTGGATGCTTTTATGGGTGACGATGCCCGTCTGGATAATATGGATAGAATTTTGCCCGGTTATGATCAGGAGGTTTTGATACGCCCGGCAAGCCTTCCGCCGTTCACTGCTGCCACACTCAAGGTGATAAGTGACGAATTGATTGATGGTCAGCGGCAAATCAGCTTGCACCTGAAATCGCCGGTCAACGCCGAATACATCAACCTGTTGTTTTCGCGTGAGGTCAACATTTCAGCGGTGACGGTCAATGGTTTCGATGTCGCACTGCCTGAGGCACAACAAGAGTCCAGTACACCGGTAGAAAAAGCCGATGCGATGAAGGAACCGGATAAGGATTCGTCGCTGGATTGGTGGCGTTGGCGCTGGTATGGCCTGCCTGCCAGCGGTGCTGATATCGTTTTGACAATGGAGCCAGGCAAGCCTTTGCCCGTCAGGATCATCGAGATTGATTATGGAACCCCTGCAGGGGCTCCGGCCAGACCGGAGAACTCCATGCCAAAATCGTACCGGTGGTCGGACAGCACCGTGATTTTCCAGACGGTGGTCCTGGACTGATGACCGAAGCCGTTCCAGTGGTTGATTTTGAACGTTTGTTGCAAGGCGAAACGGACCTTGAAGCGGCTGCGACCATTCACCAGGCCTGTTGTGATTCCGGATTCTTCTATCTCACAAATTTCGGTATCTCCCAGGATCAATTCGAAGCTGTAACAAGCGCCATGCACTGGTTCTTTGCACTGGCGCCTGAGGTCAAGCAAAGCGTCGCCAGGAGTGAGGAAAATAGTCGGGGTTATTACAATAGTGAGTTAACGAAAAACATTAGAGATATGAAGGAAGTCTTTGATTTCGGGTTTAAATCAGATATGCATTTATCCGATGATCATGCTGTAAATCGTAGTCAGGATGGTTGGAATCAGTGGCCTCAATGCGAGGGTTCCGAGCACTTCAAAGCTGTGCTGGATGCTTATTATGCGAGTTGTGAATTCGTCGCCCGACAGTTACTGGAGGTTTTGACCGGCAACCTCGCTGCACCGGTTGAAACCTGGAAAGAAGATTTTTACCCGCTGCACAGCAGTTTCCTGCGTCTGAACTACTATCCGCTGCTCGATCCTTTGGCAGCACAGGAAGATTCCAGTGTGATGGCTGCAGACACGGGTCATATGGGTGTGCATCATCACACCGATGCCGGTGCCCTGACTTTATTGCTACAGGATGACGTTGGCGGGCTCGAGGTGCTGCACCAGGACACCTGGAAACCCGTGCCATCCATAGCGGGAACGCTGGTGGTCAATATCGGTGATATCGTCAAGGTCTGGTCAAACGACCTGTACCACGCTGCCCTGCATCGTGTGGTGGCCAGCAAGCTGCGCGACCGGTACAGCGTGCCGTATTTCTATAATCCGGTGTATACCACCGACTACCAGCCCCTGCCTGAAATCATGGGTAAAAAAGTACAACCGCATTACTCATCCATCAACTGGGGGCATTTCCGCCATCATCGCCAACATGGAGATTACGGTGATTATGGCAATGAAATCCAGATATCTGATTTCCGGATTATTTAAGCACCTCGGAGCGATAATTTTGTCTCAAGAACAGCCCAATTCTTTTTATTGGCATATAGATACAGAAACATTGTAAAATATGCCCGCTGCCAGTTGCGGCGAGTGATTGAGTGTTTCTCTGTTCGGTTGTTATTCTTCCTTCCAGATATACCCCGGTCCCGTTCTACGTCAGCACAGTCGCCATCGGAAGGTGGTATTTCAATTAGTTATAAAGAGAGTTAAATACAATGTCAGATACAATCACTGGTACCGTAAAATGGTTCAATGACGAAAAAGGTTTTGGTTTTATTTCCCGTGAAGGCGAGCGTGACGTTTTTGTTCACTTCCGTCAGATCGTCGGCGAAGGCCGTAAGACCCTGAAAGAAGGACAGTCCGTTGAGTTCACCGTTGGTGAAGGCCTGAAAGGACCGCAGGCAGAAAACGTAAATCCTTTGTAAGTAGGTTTCGTTTTAAAAAAAACCCGGCAAGCGCAAGCAAGCCGGGTTTTCTTATGGCTGACACTAATGTTTCAATCTAACCCGCGCCGTTCCAGCAATGGTTGAATATCCGGATCTGAACCCTTGAAGTTTCTGAACAACACCATGGCGTCATCGGCACCACCGTGCGACAACAGGGTCTGGCGGAAATGATCGCCGTTCTCTCGGGTCATGCCACCATTGCTCTCAAACCACTTGACGGTATCGGCATCCAGCACTTCACTCCAGATATAGGCGTAGTAACCCGCTGAATAGCCACCGATGATGTGCGAGAAATAGGTACTGCGGTAGCGTGGTGGCACGATATCCAGCGCAACACCCGCTTTTTTAAGTGCCTCGGCTTCAAATGCCAGCATGCCGTCTGCGTCCGGTACTTCTTCCGGTTTCATCTGGTGCCATGACTGGTCAAGCAGTGACGCTGCCAGGTATTCGGTGGTGGCATAGCCCTGGTTGAATTTTTGCGTTGCCAGCACCTTGTCCAGCAGTTCCTGTGGCATGGCTTCACCGGTCTCATGGTGCACCGCATAGTTGGCCAGCACTTCCGGCCAGATTGACCACATCTCGTTTACCTGCGAGGGATACTCGACAAAATCACGTGGTACTGATGTACCAGAGAAAGTGGGGTACTTCACGTTGGAGAACATGCCGTGCAGTGCATGACCGAATTCGTGGAAGGTGGTGGTCACTTCATCAAAGGTCAGCAGGGTCGGTCCACCATCTGTCGGCTTGGTGATGTTCAAGTGGTTGGCTACAACCGGTTTGTTTTCCATCAGGTGTGACTGGCTGACATAGGCATTCATCCATGCGCCACCGCGTTTTGATGGACGTGCGAAGGGATCCATGATGAACAGAGCCAGGGTCGTACCATCGGTATCAAAAACCTCAAAGACACGTACGTCTTCCTGGTAAATCGGCAGGTCGTGACGTTCTTTGAATGTCAGGCCATAGACTTTTTCCGCTGCATAAAACACGCCTTTTTGTAATACGTTGTCGAATTCAAAATAAGGGCGCAGTTGCGAGGCATCAAAGTCATATTTTTGTTGGCGTACTTTTTCTGCATAGAAATCCCAGTCCCAGGCAGCCAGTTTAAAATCGCCGCCTTCGGCATCGATAATGGCTTGCATATCCGCTGCTTCACGTTTTGCATTGGCCACTGCTGCCGGCGCCAGTCGGGCCAGCATTTCATTGACGGCGGTGGTGGTGCGGGCAGTCTGGTTTTGCAGGCTGAAAGCCGCGTGATTTTCAAAACCCATCAACTGTGCACGTTCGGCGCGAAGTTTAGCCACACGGGTCAGGATGGTGCGATTATCAAATTCACCGCCCTGGCTGCCACGCGCAAGGGACGCCTGCATGATGCGCTGACGCAGGTCGCGATTCTCGAGTGATGTCAGTGGTGGCTGCTGGCTGGTGTTGAGCAGGGCCAGCAGGTATTTGCCTTCCATATCTTTGGCTTTTGCAGCTTCTGCGGCAGCTTCAATCTTGCTGTCTGAAAGTCCGGCAAGTTCTTCACGATTGTCCACGATCACGGCAGAAGCATTAACTTCATTCAGAACATTCTGGCTGAAGCTCGTCTGCAGGGTGGCCAGTTCGGCGTTAATGGATTTAAGAGTCTCTTTATCCGCATCGGAAAGCTGTGCGCCGGAGCGGATGAAGTTTTTATAAGTCTCATCAATCAGGCGGTAAGATTCGGCATCCAACTCAAGTTCGTCGCGTTGTTGATAGATCGCTTCAACACGGGCGAAGAGTTCGCCGTTCAGTAAAATTTGATCGTTATGCGCTGACAGCAATGGAGCCATTTCGCTACGGATCGCTTCCAGATCATCGTTGGTATTGGCCGATACCATGGCAAAAAATACCCTTGCGACCCGGTCCAGAACCTGGCCGGAGCGCTCCATTGGAATCAGAGTGTTATCCAGTGTAGGAGCCTCGGTGTTGTTAACAATGGCATCTATTTCGGCCAGGTGTTCCTGCATGCCACGTTCAAATGCAGGCTTGTAATGCGAAGTGTCGATGGCATCAAATTGTGGGTAGTACATGTACAACGGGCTTTCGTTGAAGAACGGATTGCCGTTTGTAGACGATGTTTCCATGGCGATGCCTGTTTCGGTATCAGTGGCTGTTGCTGTTTGCTGAGTTTCGTCAGTTTTAGAGCAAGCAGCGACGCTTAGAGCCAGCACTGTGGTTAGTGCCAGGGGCAAATTGGGTTTCATTTAGTGTAATTCCTCAATATGGTTGAAGGTAACCGGGGGATTTTACCTTAAACTTTGGGGGGATGCCTATGTCGTTGGTTGGGGGGGGAATGGTTGTGCCTTCGATCCGCGGCGATACGAGGTGCCTCCCCTCTGAGACACGCTGTGAATACATCCATGTAAGCTCTCGACTCGGGCTCCTGCTTCGTTCTACCGAGTCCATCCCTGGACTTGATCACAAACGTCCTGTTTGTGAAGGTCTCAGAGGAGAGGCACCTCATATCACCGCTGGGTTTGGTAGCTTGCAGGATCCTCTAACCTCGTTGAATGGGTTCGCAAATCGATTTAAGCGCTGGCTCAAATCCCCACTGCTGTCAGGCCGGCTTCGGCGGCTTGTTGGTTGAAGGCTGCCAGGTCGGTTGAGATCAGGTTTTCCAGTCGTTCGAGTTCGGTGTCGATGGCCGCGACGAGTTCGTCGCGTACGGCGATTGAGGCGGCGGAGGGTGCGTGATCACCGAAGTTGGCAGGGACATGACGCCTGCCAATTTGTCGTTCAGGCGGATTGGGAAGTTGAGTGGGTCCTGGCGGCTTTCCATCTTGGTTTGGTACAGGGATTGCTCGATGTCGCCCAGGGATTCGCGCAGCTTGGTTGAAGATTCGACCAGGGCGGTGAACTGGTCATCATCGGCGACCCGTTTTTCAATTGCGGTGAGTTGAGTTTTGATTTCGCGTATTTGTGTGATCGCGCGATGGGTTTCGGTCAGTTTTTGATTGATGCCGGAAACGAAGTCGTATTGTGCCTGGTAATCGGCAACCGGCACGTCAAGTCGCGGGTCGGGTAACAGATCAATGTTGATGGTCTGGCTTGAGTCGCCGACGCGAAGCGTGGCCTGGTATTGCCCGGGTACTGCATACGTGCCTTTGAGGGAGCTGCTCCAAAGAATCATTTTCTCGAATTTTTCTGCGCTGGAGTAACGCATATTCCAGACAAACTGATGCAAACCTGCACTGGATTCGAGCTGGCGGTCATCATCACCGAGTATCGGGGGTTCGTCTTTGTCTTCATCAGCCGGCTTGGCAGTAAAGGTGCGGATTACATGACCATCGCTATCCGCGATTTCCAGCGAGAATTCACTGTCTTCGGGCAAATCGTCCTTAAGCCAGTAATTCAATACGACCCCGGCGGGTGAATTGGTGCCCATGTATTTGTGGTCCTCGGCGCTGCCGTTTTGTAAACGCCACGCGGGTGCAGCTTCGAATAGGTGCTGAGCCTGATTGAAAATCTCAGCTTTTGCCTGTCGCAGCACGCTGACGTCATCCAGTATCCAGAAGCCCCGGCCCTGCGTGGCTGCCACCAGTTTGCCTTGTTTGATGGCGAGGTCGGTAATCGGCACGATGGGCAGATTGAGTTGCAACGGCTGCCAGTTGTCACCATCGTCTTTGGACAGGTAAATTCCAAATTCTGTGCCGGCAAACAGCAGGCCGCGTTGCTGGTTATCAGCACGGACCACGCGGGTGAAATGGTCCGCTGGGATACCGTTGGTAATTTTTTGCCAGTGCTGGCCGTAATCACTTGTTTTGTAAAGATAGGGTTTGAAATCATCGCTTTTATAAGCGGTTGCGGCGAGGTATGCACCACCCGGCTCGAATGGGTGAATCTCGATAGAGTTGATCTGGATCTCTTCGGGCAATTTGTTGTTACGGCCTTTGGGTGTGATGTCTTGCCAGGTCTTGCCACCGTCGCGTGTAATGTGCACCAGTCCATCATCGGATCCGGTCCAGATCACACCGGCCTCGTGAGGGGATTCTGCCACTGCAAAAATGGTCCCGTAGTACTCGACGCTGGTGTTGTCCTTGGTGATCGGGCCGCCGGAGGGGCCTTGTTTGTCTTTGATGTTGCGTGTCAGATCCGGGCTGATCGCCTGCCAGGTCTGGCCCTCATCCGTGGTTTTGAACAGGATGTTGGCGGCTGCATACAATGTGTTGGCGTCGTGCGGCGAAAACAACAATGGGAAATTCCAGTTAAAGCGGTATTTGAGTTCGGCTGCGCCCCAGCCCATCGGGTTGTCCGGCCAGACATTGATGGCGCGCACATCGCCATCGCGGTGGTCGTAACGGATCAGGAAACCGTCATAGGAGCCACCATAAACGATATCAGGTTGATCCGGGTTGGCAACGATGTGACCACTCTCACCGCCGGCGGTGGGCTCCCAGTCGCGGCTGCCTATGGCTGAGTCAAATGCCGAGTTTGAGCGTATGCGTAGCGCTGAATTATCCTGTTGACCACCCAACAAGCGGAAAGGGAATGCATTATCGGTAGACAGGCGGTACATCTGCGCGGTGGGCTGGTTGGACTGCACGGACCAGTTTTCACCGCCGTCGTAACTGATATTGGCACCGCCGTCATTGGATTCGATCATGCGTTTTGGATCATTCGGGTCTATCCACAAGTCGTGGTTGTCACCGTGCGGCGTGGAAACCTGTTTAAAGGTCTTGCCGCCGTCTTTGGACTTGTGGAAACGCACGTTCATGACATACACCACGTCCTCATCGACCGGATCGGCCTGTATGCGGGTGTAATACCAGGCACGTTGCCGCAATTTGCGCTCCTTGTTGCTGCGCTTCCATGTTTCACCGGCATCGGTTGAGCGGAATACGCCACCTTCTGCCGCCTCGATAATCGCATACAGATTGTCAGGATTGCTGGCGGAGACCGTGATACCGGATATACCCAGCGGCGGCTTGGGTAGACCCTTGTTTTCGGACAGGGATGTCCAGCTATCACCGCCATCGGTGGTTTTCCACAGCTTTGATCCTTCACCACCGGATTCAAGGCTGTAAGGTCTGCGGATGACACGCCAGGTGCTTGCATACAGGGTTCGCGGGTTGGTCGGGTCCATGACCAGGTCGACTGCACCGACCTCGTCATTGACGTACAGAATTTTCTGCCAGTTCTTGCCGCCATCAACAGAGCGGAACACACCACGTTGCTGATTGGGACCGAACAAATGGCCAAGCACCGCTGCGTAGACAATATCCGGGTTCTGCGGGTGAATTCGAACCCGCGGAATATGTCGGCTATCACTGAGCCCAATGTGGGTCCAGCTACGGCCGGCATCGGTGGACTTCCACATGCCGTTACCCATTGACACGTTGCCACGTACGGTTTTCTCACCTGTACCGACATAAATGACATTTGGATCCCAGGAAGACACGGCGACGGCACCGATTGAGCCGCCAAAAAAACCGTCGGAAATATTTTTCCAGTGGCCGCCACCATTTTCTGTTTTCCAGACACCGCCACCCGTCGATCCAAAATAAAAGGTTTCGCGGTCCTGTGGTATACCGGCCACTGCCGCCGAACGACCCCCACGGTAAGGGCCGATCTCCCGCCACTCGAGGCCTTCAAGATTGCTGACATCGAATGCTGCCAGTGCTGTCTGTGTCAGCAGCAAAAGTAAAACCGTTACCGGTATTAAATAGCGTGTCATCGGTCTCTCCAGCTGATCATCAATCTCGAAAATTCTTAAACTGCAATGGAATATCTACTTTCGCATCTTTCAACAGGGCGATAATTGCCTGTAAATCATCGCGCTTTTTGCCGGTCACACGCAGTTGCTCTCCCTGGATTGCCGCCTGGACCTTGGTTTTACTTTGCTTGATCATCTTGACCATGCTCTTTGCGGTGGGAGTATCAATGCCTTCGTTGACCTTGATTGTCTGGGTGGCGGTACGGGCCTGGATGACTGCCTCGCCTTTCTCCAGGCATGCAATATCGATGCCGCGTTTTACCAGCTTATTGCAAAGAATGTCGTACATTTGACGGAGTTGAAAATCAGACTCGGTATTCATCCTGATGGCATTGTCTGCCAGTTCGAAATTTGATCCGGTCCGTTTGAAATCAAAGCGGGTCGTGACCTCACGATTGGCCTGGTCAACGCCATTGGACAATTCGTGCTGGTTTACTTCGGAAACTACATCAAAAGAGGGCATATATGGTTCCTTTATCAGTGTAATGTCAAACTTGTAAGCTTAGAGTTCAATCAGGTTTTTAAGGTCTGCTACCAGCGCAGGGATATCGGTAACATCTGTAATGAGCAAGCGTGCCTGGCCCTTCGAGTCGAAGGCGAAAACTGCGGTACTGTGCATGACATTATAAGAGCCTTTGTCATCGGATGACTCCATGGCCGCGTAGACGCCGTATGTCTTGCGCAATGCGGCCAGATCCTCTTCCGCACCGGTCAGGCCAAGCAACCATGGTCCGAATGCAGCGGTATATTGCTTCATGACCGCAGGTGTATCGCGGTCAGGATCAACAGAAACCAGCAGTACTTGCAGATTACCTGCCTGCGGACCCAATCGTTTCAGCGCCACCTGTAACTGGGTCAGCGTAATGGGGCAAACATCCGGGCAATGGGTGAAGCCAAAAAACACCAGCACCGGTTTGCCTTGCAATGCGCTGGCATTGACCTGCTCACCATCCGGCCCGACCAGCTTGAATTCAAGGTTTGGCATCTTGCCTGTTATATCGGTGGCATTCCAATCAATAGCCTGGTTACAAGCCTGTAGCAGGAAAGTAAAAGCCAGTACAAGTAAGGGATTGGAATTACGCATTATTGTCATCTGCTGGCGACGGGCAGCAACAATAAACCAGCAGGATGCAATAGTGAAGTGCCAGCGACTGGTGTGCGGGTTCAAAGTGGGTGTTAAGGTGCAAGGGTCATTTGCCAGAAGCGGGTTGTGAGCGTATTGATGCCACTGCTTTCGGCATTGATAAGCACCACGATACCGATGTCGCGCCGCGGTGAAAAGGCAATGTCAGCACGAAACCCGGATACCCAGCCGCCGTGGTAAATGACTTGTTCATCACCCAGTTGGTAGATGCGCCATCCCAGCCCGTAATGGGCATCGCTTAACATTGTTTTCCATTGTTTGCGATACAATTCCCGATGCGTTTTCACCCGGGGCTTTTGCAGGTTTTGAACCATGCTGGCCGATAATATGTCCGGTTGGCTGCCCAATTGTGCCTGCAGCCACTTGCTCATATCCAGGATGCTGGCGTTGACGCCTGCTGCGGGTGCTGCGCGATAGTAATTCTTCTGCACCGGGATGGTTTTCCAACGACCTCTGCTTCGTGTGTGTGGTTCCGCATGGTTGGGGTTGCTAACAAATGCCTCGTATCCCACTGAGGCAGTTTCCATCTTCAGCGGCTTGAAAATACGTTTCTCGATTTGCTTCGCGTATGACTCGGAGGTCGCCTGTTTAACCAGTGGATCAACCAGCGCGAAAACACTGTTCTGGTAGCCATAGCATTTACCCGGTTCACATATATAAGACAGATCAGACATTTTTCTCCAGATCGTATCCATATTCTTGCCGTGTTCGAGCAGGTTGTCATAGGCGTGTGGCATCAGACCGGTACTTTGTCCAAGTAAATGGTGAATGCGGATTTGTGATGTATCGCCATCGATCCTGAACTCAGGTACATAGCGTGTAACAGGGTCGTTCCAGTTCAATGTGCCGTCTTCAACCAGCAAACCGACAATTTCGGCGGCGAAGGTCTTGGATACCGATGCCAGTCGAAAGGCTGTCCGGGTATCAATTGGATGGGTCCGGGCGGCCGTGGTGTGACCGGTCGCGACGATGTGTAATATTTCATCACGCGAGACGATGGCAAACGCAGCGGCGGGGTAATCCCGTTCGTTGATCAGATCACGAAAAAACACTTCATATTGCCGGGCTGTCTGCAGAATATTGTCGCTGGCCATCACCGACAAGCCAAGAAATTGAAGAATGAAGAGGGCGGTTATTCGAAGAAGATTTTTCTGCATGTTGCGGGTATTCTAACCGGCCTGTGGTAAATTTTTGATGAAATTCTGTATTTGCATGCCGCGTGCACAGTCTTCGGGCAATATTCCTGATAGACTATCCAGCCCAGCTTGAAAAGATATTGGAATATTGTATATGTTTGAGAAACACAGAAACAGCAAGCAAGACCATAGCCGCACACAGGCATCCCAGGATAGCTTTACCGCATCCTCAAACCCTCCTGCCACCAGTGGCAGAGCCGCTGTCATTGGCCCGGGCATCCAGATCAATGGTGATATTACCGGTGATGAAAACCTGATTGTTGAAGGTAAGGTAACCGGTAAAATCAAACTGGAATCACACCAGGTTGATATTGGCCAAAGCGGCCAGGTAACAGCGGACATCACGGCCAAGGTCATCAAGATTGCCGGTACGGTACGTGGCGATCTGCACGGCACCGAGAAGGTGGTAATTTCGCGCAGTGGTAACGTACACGGCAACATTGTTGCACCACGCATGACGCTAGAAGACGGTGCCATTTTTAAAGGCAGTATTGACATGGATCCCCGTGAGCCGGCAAATCCTGTGGTGGCCAAGCCTGCAGTCAAGAAAGTGGTAAAAAAGACTGAAGATTTACCCAAAGCTGCAAGTAGCGAAAAGCCCAAACAAAGCGCGGGTTACTCACTGAATGGTGGCTAGGCGTTTTATTTTTTAACCCGGCAAATTGCGTCCTGCCGGGTTCAGTCGTGTTATTGAAAGAAGAGTGCTGAATTGAATAGAGTTTATTCCGACACAACAGGCGTGCTGCGACCGCCTGTTGTGCCGTTAATGCCGCATACACAGCAAACCTTGTTATTTCCAAACCTGGTGAAGAAAATAGATCTGGGCAGGCGTTTATCGGTTCTGGAAATTGGTGCAGCCCTGCCCGAAACTGTCGAATTCTTCTCCCGGTTCAAATGCCGGGTCCATTTTGCTGCCATGTTTACCGACCCGGTATTGCAACTGCCTTCAAGCGAGCATTCAGAGGCGGAGTTGGCGAAGCACTTTAGCCGTGCATTCGATTTTCCCAAGGGCACACACTTTGATCTCTGTCTTTTCTGGGACTTCCTCAACTACATCGATGACAAAGCGCTGCAGGCATTCAACATTGCCATAAAACCATTCTGCCACAAGACGACCCGTGCCCACGCATTCACCGTCCGAACGCTGGACACCCCATTCCCAAACCAACTCTACGGAATCGAGCAGGCGCATATGTTCAAAATCCGACCTGGTTTGATGCAACAAATGCCTCGTTTCCCCAAGACCCAGGCGACACTGGTCAACCTGCTCCCGTGTTTTGATATTGACCAGGGAATGCTGTTGCCCGACGGCAGGTTGGAAGTGCTGATGTCAGCGAGCAGAGCTAACTGATTAACCGTAAGCAATCCCGTTCAATCGCCAACTTATGACCAGCATTGTAACCAATGCTGGCTTGCAGGCGTCATACTATGCGCACACTCGGAGACACGCACCGCAGGAGCAATAATGCAAATAAGTCCAAATGCTGTTTAATACACCGCTGTTTTTCCTGTTTTTCCTGATTTTTATCCTGTTTTACGGCTTTGTTTTCCTGCGCCAGACTCCAAAATTGTATTTCTTGCTGGTTTCCAGCCTGGTTTTCTACG
>SMVA01086758.1_pt1 | contig 18153 bp, 17 predicted proteins | sample 2456451 | NCBI WGS metagenome assembly SMVA01 (sample SAMN11095933, study PRJNA526329) | marine sediment metagenome | biome: Marine sediment; feature: Surficial sediment; material: Deep marine sediment; isolation source: Hadal surficial sediment | place: Pacific Ocean | collected 2014-05 | depth...
AACGAATGGCTCGCCCCTTTGTCAATTCGTAAAGCCAACTACGGTGTGGACCAGCAGGCTTGGCTCAAGGGCCGCCGAGCGTCTATTATGGAGGTCTTGTTTGGGATCTCAATGCGTTTATTGATCTCAATATGAGGCTCTGCTAAGTTAGCTTCTCGTTTCCAGCGACCAGGTGGGGCGTCGTCCAACGGCAGGACACGTGACTCTGGCTCACGCGATCGGGGTTCGAATCCCTGCGCCCCAGCCAATTCCAGCCACGCTGACACGACTCTGCCCGGCCACCCATCCTGAGCTGTGCCGGCCGGGGAAATGCTCAGCCGGGGCCGTCTGCTTCCGGGTCACCGCCACCACCGGGGACGGGTTCACTTCCGGGCCCCACCAGGACCGCCTCGGGATGGACACCGAAGTAGTTGATCTCCCGGCGGCGCACCTGGTCCGATAGAGAATCGCTGAGATATCCCTCTTCGGTGATCTCACCCTGCAGCAGGGCCCGATAGTGCCAGCGACAGAATGCCTGCGCGTGAACAGGGTGGCGACAGCGTATTACACCACCGTGGGTCGAGATATACCTGCAGCGTGGGGAATCTCGCATGGCGGATCCATCTTAGCAGCGGCTACAGGTGCCGATCAATCAGCCGTCCAGCATACGATAATGCAGGGCCTCGATCTGCCGGTAGAATTCCCGGTCCTTGGCTTTTTGGCCGTAGGCGGTGACCAGTTTCTTGATGGCTCCGGCCTGGTCGTCACTGGGCTGAAGAGTCAGCACCTCATCCATCTTCCTGGCCGCTTCACGCAGGTTGCCGGCGGCCAGGAGCTGCAGGCCCCAGTTGTACCAGCTGTTCACAATGTAACGCTCGTAGGGTCGATCGCCCCCTTTGCCTTCCATGCGATAGAAACCACGCAGGGCCGTTTCGAACTCCTTGTTCTCAAATGCGGCCACGGCGGCCTCGTACTCGGCCTCCCGTTTGCCCTGCTGCTGAAGATGGGTTCCCGTGCGCGTGACCCACGATGAGATCACCCCGTTGGCTGGGTCAAGGACCTGGGCGCGGCGAAAGACCTCCAGCGCCGCAGTGGGGCGGCTTGCGTTGAAGAGATCCTGGCCCTGCTCAAGCAGCATGAGAGCTTGCCGCGCATCATTCTCCGACAACCCGGAAGCAACCGCCGCCGGGACGACGGCAGTCTCTGCTCCCTTGTCGGCCAGGGCTGAGGGTGCCGAGCTGGCGGCATCTTCCGCGGCGGGAACCGAATCGGTGGCAACGGCCTGCTGGCCCCCGCCAGGAGTGCCGCCGAAATCAGACGGCGGCGAGAAAAGCCACCCCAGTTGCCAGACAGCCACGAGGGCGGCGAGCAACACGGCGGCGGCCACCCCCCCCCATACCAGAGCGGGAGGTCGCCCTACGGTTGAACGGCCCGGGACACGCAGGATGACCGGTGCCGCTGCCGCCTCCTCCTCGTCCGAGCCTAAAACCGCGGCCAGATCATCTCTGGTCATCTCAGGAATCGCATCCGTTCTGCTGCCGGCCGGCACCGGTGGGGAGGCTTTTGAATCCGAGTTCTGCGCAACTCCTGCATCAGCCACCGCCGGCAGGTCAGCAATGCCATCTGGAGCTTCAAACGGCGATTCCACGCTGCTTCCACCTGCGGTCCCGCGCCGGCTGTCAATGCCGGCCGCCGCCTGCACCGCCGACCCCGGGGGGGTCATCTCGATGGCCGGCTTCTCATCCTGAAGTTCGATGGCCATGGGCGCGTCGGCGATGATCTCTTCACCATCCTCAGAGACCATGGTCTCGGGGTGATCTTCAGGGGAGATCATCTCCAGATCGATCTCGGGTGCGGACGGGTCCGGGCCCGTCCCCACCGGGCTGGAGGGCAGACCACGTCCCAGGGGTGCCGGTTTCTCTCCGGACGAGGAGGGGCTCCCCGGCGGCGGCTCATCGGACCCGGGGTTCCCACTGGCGGGCAGGTCCGGGATCGCTTCCATAGCGGCAGCCGGAGATGTCTCAGGAGCAGACGTTCGCGGTGGCACGGCTGCCCCCCCTTCTCCCTCCTGCCGGCGGCGGGCACGCTGCCGCAGCCCGTCCATGAGACGGCGGGCCACGGGATGAGTTCGATCCAGGGTCAACGCCTGTTTGAGATGGGGTAGAGCTTTGCTGACTTCGCCCGCCTGCAGACTCCGCCGGGCATTGGCCATGCAACGCAGAATCTCGGGTTCGATGGCGCGAGCGTATTCCGCACGCTGCTCGAGCTTGCGCAGAGCCGTCCGCAAAGCCGGGCCGGCGCCCTCGGCGTGCTGGTGGGAGGCGATCAAGGCTTCTTCGAAGCGGCGCCGTTTGAGGAGGTCTTCGATCTCCTCCAGGACAGGGTCAAATGGGAGTTCATCGTCCCCATGGTCGTCAGCCTGCAACATGGAGACTTTTTTAATTCCCTCACGGGCCCGGGGGTTGGCGGGGTCAGTATCCAGGATCTCCTGCCAGGCTCCCACAGCCGCGTTGTAATCTCCATCCATGTAGGCGCGCGCTGCCTGGTCCATCAGGCGACGAACATCACTCGCTACAGGTGCTTCTTCGCTTTCCAGGCCGGGAGTCTGGTCTGTATCCACGGATGCTCCTCTTCCCTCCGCATGAGGGTTCGCAAGGGAATCTAGGTTCCCGGGGAGCGGTTTTCAAACGAAAAGAGCCCTCAGCGCCGGGTCTGCCGTGCCAGGTAGCGGTCGCGGCAGGTGGAGGAGCAGAAATAGTGAACTTCGCCACCTGCTTCCAGTCGCAAGGCGCTTTGTTCCGGGATAAACGTCTCGCAGACCCGGTCACGAACCATGCGCCCGGCGCGGCGGGCAGAGCGGAAGGATGCGCCCGGTCGAGGTGACCCGGTCATGAGGAGAACAGCCTGGAGCCGCCGCCAGATCCACATGGCCCCCATGAAGATCAGCACCCAGAGGAGGAACCGGGCGATCATCCTGATCGATCGCCACCGACCGCGTGCCTGGCCTCGGCCTGCTCGAGCTGGACACGCAGCTCGGCCACCTCGGGAATCCCCGGATGAAGCTCATCCACACGGTCCAGGGCTTGCCGGGCGCGCGCCAGATCGCCGGCCTCAGGGTGATGGCGGACGAGGTGGGCCGCCAGCAGGTAATGGCTCTCCCAGTGGTCGGCAAACATCGTGGTCATGCGCTCCACCAGCTCGGCAAACTGTTCCTCGTGCCCCAGTATTTCCAGTACCTGAGCTCGCAAGAGCCCCGTCCGGAAGAGATCCGGTTCCACGGCCTCGATGCGGTCGAGAAACCCCAGGGCCTTATCGGGCATTCCGGCCTGCAGGTAGATCTCGGCCAGCTGGGCGAGCACCTCTAAATCCTCGGGGTTGACCTCCAGGCGCCGGTTGAGATCGGCCAGCATGTCACGCACATCAACATGGGGATCGACGGCAGGCGCCGGGGATGCGGCCAGCACCGGGCCACCTGCCACGGTGCTCACGGTCATCAGGTAGGCCACGAGAAAGCCGGCGACAAAGCCCACGGCCAGACCACCACCCAGCCAGATGCCCTGCTCACGCTTCATCCTTTCCCCTCTCGCAAGCGGCGAGTTTATGGTCCGCCTCAACGCCAAGTCAAGAAGGCAGAGCGACTTGACCGTGCTCCGGAGCGGACCTAAGTTGCCCCGGGTTGCTCCCTGAGGAGGTCGCCGCGTGCCGCGCGTCCGTGCCAGCACGTCCCCGTCCATGCCGACTGCCGCCCTGACCGCCGCACCCACCGGCAGGGCGCGGGCAGCAGGCTCGGTCTCACTGCGCGTGGGCGCCATCCTGGTCGCCCTGATTCTCGGCATGGCCCTGGTGGCCGACTGGGTCACGCCCTACCGATATGACGAGATCGTCACCAGCAGAGCAGAGACTCCTCCCACCTCGCCGGACCGCGATCACTGGCTGGGAACCGACGCCCTGGGACGGGATCTTCTCACCCGGGTGGTCCATGGCGCCCGCATCTCCCTGGAGGTTGGATTGGGAGGTGAACTGATCGCCGTCCTTCTGGGGATGTTCATGGGCTGTCTTGCCGGGTGGCGGGGAGGGTGGCTGGACGCCGCCTGCATGCGCCTGGTGGACGTGGTTCTTGCCTTCCCCGTTCCCCTGGTGGTCCTGGCGGTGGTGGCTGCCGTACCCGATGCCGGGTCACTACCTCTGATCGGGCGCCTTCCCCACCCGGAAATTGCTCTCATCTCCCTGATGCTCGGCCTGGTGGGCTGGGCGCCAATCACCCGCCTGGTGCGCGCTCAGATCATGGCCGCACGCAGCACGGCCTACACCGAGGCAGCACGAGCGCTGGGAGCCGGAGACCTGAGGGTTCTCTGGTATCACCTTCTGCCCAACTGCCTCTCGCCGGTGCTGGTGGCGGCCACCCTGGGGATTGCCGGCAACATCCTCGCTGAAGCGTGGCTGTCCTTCCTCGGCCTGGGCGCCAGGCCGCCCCTCCCGTCCTGGGGCTCCATGATCCTCCAGGGACAGGGGCAACTGACACTGCACCCTCTGGTCTGCGTGGTGCCCGGCCTGGCGCTGGCGTTGACCGTTCTGGGGTTCAATCTTCTGGGTGACGGTCTGCGGGATCGACTGGACCCGCGCCTCGCCGGCATCACCCGTCCCGGCCCGGAGGTTTCGTGATGTGGAGACGTACCCTGGCCCTGCTGATTCTCGCTTCTGCCACCGCCTGTGCCGGCAACGCCGGTCAATCGGACCAGACCCTCCGGTATCGCCTGCGGGAAGATCCTCCCACCATCGACCCCGCGTTTGTGACAGATCAGGTGAGCGCCACAGTGGTCCGCCGCCTTCATGCCGGGTTGGTCGATTTCAACCCGGAAACCCTGGAGATCATCCCCCGGGTCGCCGAGAGCTGGGACATCAGTGCCGACGGCACCGTCTACACGTTCCACATCCGCAGGGGGGTTCTCTTTCACAATGGCCGCGAGGTCACCGCGGAGGATGCAGCCTGGTCGCTCCACCGCCTGGTGGATCCGGAGACCCGCTCCCAGCGGGCATGGATTCTTTCACCGGTGCGCGGCGCCAAGGCCTTCCAGGAAGGGCGAGCCCAGGACGTGGAGGGGATTGTCGTCGAAGATCGCTTTACCCTGCGACTGGAACTCGAGCAGCCGTATGCCCCGTTCCTCGGCCAGCTGGCCATGGAGAATGCCTCGATCCTGCCCAGGGAGACCTGGGGGTCGCCTCCTGAAGATCCCGGATCCCCGGCCTACAACATCGGCTGCGGCCCGTTTTATCTGGTGGAATGGGTTCACTCCAATTACATGACGGTAGCGGCTTTCGATGACTACTACGCCGGACGACCCGCCCTGGACCGCATCATCTTTCGCTTCATCGGCAACCTATCCACTTCCCTGGAGGAATACCGGGCCGGCGGCCTGGATATCCTCGACGAGATCGTCAGCGGCCAGCGCCATGCCCTCAGGAAACAACTGGGTGACGAACTGCGCCAGTGGCCCCAGATGGCCGCCTACTTCTTCGGGTTCAACCATCAGGTGGCGCCGTTCAAGGGGAACCGGGCGCTCCGCCAGGCCATCAACTACGCCGTTGACAAGGAATACATCTGCCGGGTCCTCCAGGAAGGGAAGGATATCCCCCAGACCGGCATTCTGCCGCCGGGCATCCCCGGCTACAACCCTGATCTGGAAGGCTATCCGTACAACCTGGAGAAGGCCAAAGAGCTGATGATCGAAGCTGGCTACCCCGGCGGTGAGGGGCTGGCGGAAATCCCCATGCTCTATAACACCAGCGAAAACCATCAGCGCCTCGCCACCCAGATTCAGAGCGACCTGGCCAAGATAGGGGTGCGGGTCAGCCTGCGCAATCTGGACTGGGCCTCGTTCCTGCACGCCGTGGAAGGCAACACCAGGGACCACAGCGAGACACCGTTCTTCAGGCTGGGATGGTTCGCCGACTACCCGGACCCGGACAACTTTCTCTATGTGCTGCTGCATTCCGACAACTGGGGTCCCGCAGGTAACAACTCCCTCTATTCAAATCCCGAATTCGATCGCCTGGTGGATGAGGCGCGCAGCCTCACCGACATGAAGGACCGCATCCCGTTGTACCGCCAGGCCGAGAAGCTGGCCGTGGAGGATGCCGCCTGGTTGTTCCTGTATTTCTATGAAGATGAAGCCCTGGTCAAACCGTATGTGCGCAACTTCGTGCTCTCCCCCATGGGAGATCAGATGGCGCCCCTCGAGCACATCACCCTAGACCCCCATTGATCACCTACACGCTGCGCCGCCTCCTGCTCCTCGGACCGGTCCTGCTGGTCGTCGCCACGGTGGCGTGGCTGGCCATCTTCATCCTTCCCGGCGACCCGGCACGCCTGCTGGCCGGCCAGAGCGCCGACCCCGAAGTGATCGCCCGGGTCCGCGCCGACTGGGGCCTGGACGCCCCGCCGTGGGTCCAGTACGGGCAGTATCTCAGCCGCCTGGCCCATCTGGATCTGGGCAGGTCCTACGTTGACCGGCGGCCCGTGACAACCATCCTTCTGGAACATCTCCCCGCATCGCTGGTGCTGGCCATCAGTGCCGTGACCCTGGCCCTGCTCATGGGACTCGTCTGCGGCACCCTGGCGGCCCTCCATCGCGGCACATGGATCGATGCCACCGTCCTTGGCGGTTCTCTCCTGGGCCTCTCGACGCCGGTGTTCTGGCTGGGCCTCATGCTGGTTCTGGCCCTGGCTTCCAGCCGCGGCCTGGGCTGGTTTCCCGTGTCGGGTTATGGCCCCGTTCGCCCGCCTTCATTCCATCTCGCGGGTCTTCCCATCCGCCTTCCTTCCCCCGCCAACCTGATCCTGCCGACGCTGACCCTGGCCCTGGTATCGGCCGGGTCCCTGGCGCGGATGACCCGCTCCGCTATTCTGGATGTCCTGCGCCAGGACTACATTCGGGCTGCCCGGGGTCGCGGACTCTCCGCATGGCGCGTCCTGGGACGCCACGCTCTCCGCAACGCGCTGATACCGGTGGTGACCTTCGCCGGCCTGGATCTTGCCGCGTTGGCAGGTGGTGCCATCGCCACCGAGTCGGTCTTCGCCTGGCCCGGCCTGGGCAAGATCGTGGTGCGTGCGATTCATGCCCGCGACCTGCCCCTGGTGGAGGGGAGCATCCTGGCCATGACCACCGGTTTCGTCCTGGTCACCCTTCTGGTGGACCTTTCCTATGGCTGGATCGACCCGCGCACACGTCAGCGGTGACGGCTCCGGCCTTCTGTGACCGGGGAGACACGTGGTAGAATCGCATATGAGCCTCTCCCGCCTGAACAGCGTCATGCCGACCTCGCTCCTGGGCACATCGCGGACGTCCCTGTCCCGGCTGCTGAGCCGGCGGCGCGAGCCGTCCTACCGGGGCGACCAGATTTTTCGCTGGATCCACGAGCGCAGGGAGACCGACTTCCATGCCATGTCCGATCTACCGGCAGCCCTGCGGACCAGCCTCGCCCGGGACTACACCGTGGCCCGCCCGCAGGCGGCAGGCCGCAGCCAGGCCAACGACGGCACCTCCAAATGGCTCTTGAGGCTGGCCGACGGCGCCGAGATCGAGACCGTCTTCATTCCCTCCGGCGACCGACTCACCCTGTGCCTGTCCTCACAGGTCGGTTGCGCCTTCGGCTGCACCTTTTGCGCCACAGCGGCCATGGGGCGCATCCGCGATCTGACCGCGGCGGAGATCATCGGCCAGGTCCTCACGCTCCTGGAAGGACATGCGATCGCTCCCGACACACGCTTCAATGTTGTGTTCATGGGAATGGGCGAGCCCCTGGATAACTTCGATGAAGTCATGACCGCGTTCGATATTCTGACCGATCCCCTGGGAGCCGGACTCTCCTGGCGGCGTATCACTCTCTCCACGGTGGGACATGTGGACGGCATCCGGCGCCTCGGGACACGGCAGCACCGTCCCCGCCTGGCGGTCTCTCTGAACGCCACCACCGACATCCTCCGCAGCCGCATCATGCCTATCAACAGAAAATGGCCCCTGGCGGCTCTCCGGGAGGCCATGGCCGCATTCCCGGTGCGACCTGGAGAGCGCATCACCTGCGAATATGTGCTCATGGCCGGCGAAACCGACGGCAGGGAGGATGCCCGACGGCTGGCGCGGCTCCTCCATGGCCTGCCGGCCCGGGTGAACCTGATTCCCTGGAACCCCTCCCCCGGGCTCCCCCACGCCCGCCCTGACAACGCCACCATCGAAAGTTTCAGAGATGAACTTCTGCGCCGGGGTCTGGATGCCAGCATTCGCTTCTCGCGTGGTGGCGAGACCGCCGCGGCCTGCGGCCAGCTTGTCACTTCTCGTGATGCTTCACCACGGAGACAACACCCATGATTCGTAGGACCTCTCTCGCCGCCCTGGCCATGGCCATGCTGCTGGCACCCGCCGTGGCCGATGCCGGGCCACCTCGTCAGTTGCAGGATCAGGTCTTTCGAGCCCGGGATATGGTCATGCCATCCCTCGTCCACATCGAACCGATCCTGGAAGTCTTCCGCATGGGAGAACGCGGCAACATCGCTGTGACCGGCTCCGGCGTCATCTTCTCGGCCGACGGCTATGTTCTGACCAATAACCACGTGGTGGAGAATGCCACTCGCGTCACCTGCACCCTCTCGGACCAGAGGGAAGTCGCCGCAGATCTGGTGGGCCGTGACCCCCTGACGGACCTGGCTGTTCTCAAGTTGCGCGGGGCCACGCCGCCGGGCGGCTGGCCTCATGCCGTGCTGGGCGATTCCGATGCCCTGCAGGTGGGCGAGTATGTCATGGCCATGGGCAGCCCCCTGGGCCTGTCCCGCTCCCTTTCGGTGGGCGTGGTCTCCAGCCTGAACCGCTTCATCCCCGCCAGCCGGATGCCGTCGGGGTCACCCACGGGCCTTTACAACACATGGATCCAGACCGACGCAGCCATCAATCCCGGAAACAGTGGCGGGCCGCTGGTTTCCCTGGATGGGAAGGTGATCGGCATCAACGCCCGCGCCATCCCCGTCTTCGGCGAGAACATCGGCTTTGCCATTCCGGTGAGCCTTGCCCGGGAGGTCGCCCGTGACCTGATCGCCACCGGCGAGGTTTCGCGCTCATGGGTCGGCGTCCGCTGGCAGAGCACCGAGAACCTTGCGAGTTTCTTCGAACTCGGTGACCAGGGTGCGCAAGGAGCCGTGGTGGGCAGCATCACTCATGGCTCGCCTGCCGATGAGGCCGGACTGGAGGCCGGCGATGTGGTCCTGGAATACGACGGTGAACCGGTGAGCGTGCGTTTTGAAGAGCAGATACCCGCCCTCGAGAAACGGATTGCCAACACGCCCGTTGGCCACCAGGTCCCGTTGCTCGTCCTCCGTCACGGCCAGATGCAACAGATCACCATGATCACGCAGCGCCGTGCCAAGACCGAAGGCAGCCAGAAGGATCATCCTGAATGGGGGTTCACCGTACGGGAGGTCACACAGGAGATGGTCACCTCCCTCAACCTGCCGCGGCTGGGGGGGGTCCTGGTCACGGGAGTGAAACCAGGTTCCTTCGCGGCCGAAGCCGGACTGCGCCCGGGCGACCTTGTGCTGCGTCTGGAAGACATCGAGATTGAAGACCTGGCGCACTGGTCCCAGGCCGCCCAGGAGGCGATAGAACAGGGCACCGATCGCCTGCTCCTCACCGTGAAACGCGGCCCTGTACGGTATTTCGTCGTGCTCAAGCCGATCTACACCCAACCCACGGCCCGGAAGACGCCGTCCTCCTCACGGAAGAACTCATGACCCACCGTCACCTCGCCCCAGCCCTGATTCTGGCCCTTGCTGTGGCACCGGCCCTGGCAGGGGATGAGGCACGCATCATGAAGGCCTTTCGCAAGGCCGGGCCCAGCGTGGTGCCCATTCACTACACCCTGCGCCTCCTGGAGGCACCGGAAGGCGGCCAGGGCAACAAGGTCGAGGGCGTTCTCTGCGGCGTGGTAGCCGGCCCCGACGGCCTGATCGTCACCACCGCCGATGTCTTCCCCGACCCCGGCGGGGATCCACGCCAGACCTTCATGCCCAGCAAATTCATCATCAAGATCGCCGGCCAGGAGTTCACGGCCCAGGCTGTGGGACAGGATCGGGAGAGGAACCTGGCCTTCCTCAAGGTGGATGATCCTGCCTCCTTTCCGGCGCCGCAGGCCCGTTTCACCAGCCGCTCGCCACGGCCGGGTGAGCGGGTTCTGCTGCTGGGGCTTCTCGGTGCGCTTCATGAACACGCTCCCACCTTCACCGAAGCCCGTATCGTTTCATCCCTGCCGGGGAAGGGGCCGCGCTTCGCCCTGGATGCGCTGGTCCAGGACCTGACCATCGGCGGCCTGGTCGTGAACATGAAGGGCGAAGGCCTCGGGATCATCGGCGAGGATCTGCTGAGGAGCTCACCTGCCGGTACGGCCGACCTGGCCGCGGCGGGGAACGTCCTCAGCCTCTTCTCCTCTCTTTCCCAGGGCCAGCGACCTGGGTACCCGGTTCTGTTCCCTTATTCGGGACTCCTGGATGTCCTGATCGCCTCGCCCCCAGCCCTGAACCTCGATCCGACGGAGAGACGGGGCTGGCTGGGAATCATCATGCAGCCTCTCACCCGTGACCTGGCCGATTACTGGCAGGTACCAGGACCCGGAGGCGTGATCATCGGCTCTGTCCTGGACGGCTCTCCGGCGGAGGAAGCCGGTCTGCAGGTGGGTGACATCATTCTCGAAGTGGACGACGCCCCGGTCCGGGTCCGGGAACTCCGGGACCTCACCCGCTTCCGCAAGCTGGTTCAACGTGTGGGTGCCGGCGAGGAAGTCCCCCTGGCCATCTTTCGCGCTGGTGAGCGCCAGATCATCCCGTTGACCCTGGGTGCCCGCCCCAAGAACGTCTTTCTTGCCGAACAGCAGGAGGAGAGCGATTTCGGCCTCACGGTCAAGGAACTGACCTTCGATTTCGTTCAGGCCACCAACACCCCCCGGGAGGTCACGGGAGTCTTCGTTGCCGAGATCAAGAACGCCGGCTGGGCCGACGTCGCAGGCGTGAGGGTCAATGACGTCATCACCGCCGTGCATGGGCAGAAGGTGGACAACCTGCAGGAGTTTCGTCAGGCCATGGGACAGGTCCGTGAAAAACACCCCGAGACGGTGGTCTTTTTCGTGCGCCGGGGAATGCGTACCCGGTTTGTGCCGATCAATCCCGACTGGTAGAGACTGTCTCCAGCGCGCGAACTGCGAGGTCCGGGTCATCCGCCAGGAGCAGCGCCCGCATGGCCGCAACACCGGCCAGGGGGAGCTGTCCCAGGTCACCCACAGTCCGTTCATGGATGCCACCGATGGCCCACAGGGGCAGCCCGGCGGCCGCTTTCAGCGCCGGCACCAGACCGTCCGGTCCCGTGCCGGCAGCGCCTGGATGAGTCGCGGTGGGAAAGACGGGGCCAAAAAAGACATAATCGGCGCCGGCCGCACGGGCATCCTCCACATCCGCCGGAGTGTGGGTGGACACACCGATGAGGAACGATGGCGGAACCAGCCTGCGCACCGCGGCCACCGGCAGGCCGCGACTGGGCAGATGAACGCCTTGAGCCCCGGCGGCCAGGGCGACATCGGGGCGGCCGTTGACCACCACTCGACATTGTTCCCCGGCCACCCGCGCCACTGCGGCCAGAACCTGCTCGACCAGGTGGAAAAGCCGGCGACCAGCGAGATCTTTTTCCCGCACTTGAATCAGCCTGACCCCCGCCGCCGCCAGGGCCGCAGCGCGAGCAGGCAGGGTGCCCGGCGGGAGGAGGTGACGCTGGGTCACCAGAGCCACGGGCCGGCACCGCCCCACGGCGAGGTCCTCAGGCCTCTTCATCGCCGCCATGGCGAATGAAAGAGATGGCATCCACTGCCCCGACCACCAGAAGCAGAACTCCCAGGCCGGAGATGGTGCCACGGACCGAGCCGGCCAGCACCAGGTCCCCGAGTCGCGGAAACCGGTGGGCAAGGCCGTTGGCGTCCCACAGGGCGGACCACGGCAGGAACACCAGCAGGACACCGATGTAAAAGCAGTACAGGATATATGTCATGAAGACCACCATCCTCATGGCCAGCCTCCGGAAAATTGCAGAGGAATTGATTGTAACAAAGGCAGGGAGATGGCGAGCCGCATGTTAGAATCACCGCTCATGGAACAGGTTCTTCGCATCGGTGGCCTGGACGGACTCAACGCAGCGCCCCTGCAGTGGGGCCTGGGGACAGATCCCGCTTCCGGGGTGGAGTTGACCCTGCGCTCGCCGGCGGCATCGGCTGCAGCTCTGGCCTCCGGTGAGGCTCATGTCGCTCTCATTCCGGTGGTGGAACTGGCACACCAGACCGGGCTCGAGGTGGTCCCTGGATTGTGCGTGGCGGCACGGCGGCGAGTGCGCTCGGTGGTTCTCATCACCCGGGATGCACCTGAAAAGTTGCGCCGGGTGAGTGTGGACGAGACATCCCGAACCTCGGTGACCCTCCTCAGAATTCTGCTGGAGCGTCGCTTCGGAGTGCGGCCGGTCATGGAGCCGTGCGCTCCCCACCTTGACGACATGATGGCCCGGAGCGATGGCGCTCTGCTGATCGCCGATGCGGCCCTGCGCGCCCCCACCACCGGCTGGCAGATCTATGACCTGGCTGAACTCTGGGCAACATGGACCGGGCTGCCCTTCGTCTTTGCGGTCTGGGCAGTCCGTCCCGGTACAGACATGGCGCGGGTCAAGCCATTACTGCGGGGAGCGCGTGCCGACGGCCTGCGCCATCTCCCGGAACTTGTGTCCCGCCACGCGACCCGCGGCGGGAACCCCGGCGGACCGGCCCTGACAGCCTATCTGAGCGAACTTCTCCATTACTCCCTGGGGCCGGAAGAGGAGCTCAGTCTGAGGAGGTTCTTCATGGAAGCCCACGCTCTGGAGTTGATCCGGTCGCCGGTGCTACGCCCCTTTGCCGCGCATCCGCCCGGCGACAACCGCGCTCGCGCAGAAGAACGATCATGAATCCGGCGGCACAACAGAAGAAGGACCTGGAAGCAGCAGGGTGCGCGGCCCTGGGAGAGGAACGGCTGGCGGATGACGTGGCCCGGCGCCTCCTGGAAGCACCGGCCCTCACCGAACTGGGGCTTGCAGCCGATGCCATGCGACGTCGCCTGCACCCTGAATCCGTGGTCACCTACATCGTCGATCGCAACATCAACTACACCAATGTCTGCGTGGCCAAATGCAACTTCTGCGCCTTCTACAGGCTGCCGGGAGATGCCGGCGGCTACCTCCTCTCTCCGGAGGAACTGAATGCAAAGGCCCGGGAGACCGTGGCTCTGGGCGGCACCGGCATCTTGATGCAGGGCGGCCTGCATCCCGAACTGGGCATCGAATTCTACGAGCGCCTCCTGGCCGACCTGAAGCGGCATCATCCCCTTCACCTGCATGCATTTTCTCCCCCGGAAATCGTCCACTTTGCCGCGGTCTCGAAGCTCTCCATCCGGGAAGTCCTGACCCGTCTGCAGCGGGCAGGACTGGATTCCATACCCGGCGGAGGCGCCGAGATCCTGGTGGACCGGGTTCGAGAAGCCTACAATGCCCACAAGTCCACATCGGCCCAATGGCTGGAAGTCATGGAAACTGCCCACCAGGAGGGCATCCCCACCACCGCCACCATGATGTTCGGCGGCCTGGAAGATCTTGACGACCGCATCACTCATCTTCGCCTGTTGCGCGCGCTCCAGGACCGAACCGGCGGTTTCACGGCCTTCATCGGCTGGACGTACCAGCCGAAGAACACCGAACTGGGCGGCCGGGCCACCAGCGCGGCCGACTATCTGCGCACCCTGGCTGTCTCACGACTCTATCTGGACAACTTCAAGAACATCCAGGCATCCTGGGTCACCATGGGCGTCAAGACCGGCCAGGTGGCTCTGACATTCGGAGCCAACGACATGGGTTCCATCATGATCGAGGAAAATGTGGTGCGGGCGGCCGGCGCTGTCAATGAACTCGACCGGGCCAACATGGAGCGGGTCATTCGCGATGCCGGGTTCACACCGGTGCAACGCGACACACTCTATGGGCCGGTGGCCGCCTGATCATGTCCATCAGGAAGCGGATCGAAGAGGACATCAAGACCGCCCTGCGCGCCCGGGACAAGCAGAAGACCAGCGTCCTGCGCATGCTCAAGGCCGGGCTGCAGGCGGCGGAGATCGCCCTGCGCAGCAGCCAGAAGCCTGAAGTGGAGCTGGATGATCAGGGCGCCATCAGGGTCATCGCCGCCTACGGCAAGCAGCGCCGTGAATCCATCATCAGCTATCGCGACGCCGGCCGGGAGGAGCTCGCACGCAAGGAAGAAGCCGAACTGGCCGTGGTGAGGAACTACCTGCCTGAGCAACTGGATGACGGCACCATTCGCATTCGCGTCCAGGAGGCCGTGGACGCCACCGGTGCAACCTCTGTTCAAGATCTGGGCGCCGTCATGCAGGCCGCCATGGCGAGCCTTCGGGGTGCCGCCGAGGGCAGGAAGGTCCAGCGCATCGCCCGGGAGCTGCTCAGCGGCAGCGACTAGACAGGCATGCGAGGGCGCATCCCACTGCAAGCGGGGATGGCAATACTGGCTCTCGCGGCCTGGCCTTACCTCGCCACCGGTCCCCTCTGGCTGACGCTGCCGTTCCTGCTGCTGCCGTTTTTTCTGGGTCTCCGGTCGCCGGTCCTGGGAAGCGGCCTGCTTCTTGGGTGCGCGCCGTTCCTGGACGGAGCCGTTGCTCTCGCCCTCCATGGTTCGCCGGAAAAGGTCACTCAGGCCGGCCTGAGCTCCTGGGTTGAGCCCGTGGCCCTGGGACTCATGGCCGGCATGATCGGCCGGATCCTGTGGCGGCGCGAACCGAAGCCCGCTGCTCCACCCGGGCTTGTCTTCTTTCTGGGAGCCGTGGGTCTGAGTCTTCTCCTTGCCCTGGCGCGGTTCCGGGCCGCATGGCAGGACCACCTGCCCGCCTTCCTGAACATGGCCTGGCGTTCCCTCCCCGATGCCAGCCCCCTGGCCTCCGAACACACACTGCGCGCGGGACTGCTGCTCATGGCCGGTGCCGCCTGGTTTGCGCTGCTCCGCCGCACTCTGCGCGGACCGGCTCAGGTCCGCCTGATCGCTGGATGCTGGCTGGCTGGATCGTTTCTGACCGGCGTCTATGGCACCTGGGCCTGGGCCGGAGGCTGGGATCGCCATTGGCCTTTTTCGTCCTCACTTCTGGAGGACAAGAATTCCTATGGCTCCTACCTGGTTCTCACGTTGTTCCTGGCCTGGGCCATGCTGGTCTCCAGCCACAACCGGTGGGCGCGCCGCCTGGCCGGCGCCGCCTTGCTCATGACCATCTGGATGCTGCTGCTCAGCGGCTCCAAGATGGCCCTGATGGTGGCGGTGGCAGGCGTGGCCATCACCGGATCCGGGTGGTTGTTCCACGGCCACCGCCTCCAGCGAGCAGGCGCAGTTCTAAGCGGGCTGCTTCTGGTCATCCTGCTGGCCTGGGGAAGCCTCTTCATGGGCAGTGGCCGCGTTGCCGTGACTCTCAGTGAAATCACATCACCCAGCTTCCTTGCCGGGTACCTGCGGGAAAATCGCCTCCCAATCTGGTCGGCCGCCGGCCGGGCGTTCATGGATTACCCGGTGCTGGGCCTGGGGCCCGGCCTCCTCTACCGGCAGTTGGGTTCCTACTACCCCCCAGGCCAGGATGGCTGGCGCCCGGCCCGGGAGAACGCCCACAATCAGTTTCTCCAGCTGGCCACCGAGACAGGAGGTGTGGGGCTGGCGGCGTTCATGATCCTGGTAGGACGGGCTCTGCTGCCCGCTTTCCGGCGCCGCCGTGGAGCGACCGCACCGTCCCGGATCCTGGGCATGGGCCTTCTCTGTTTTCTGGCCACGGCTCTCACTGGACATCCTCTGCTGCTGTCCCGCCAGGTTTTCATGTTCTGGGGTGCCCTGGGATGTCTGGCCGCCTGGGCCGGCACCCGGGATCAGGATGGTCGCACCGGCATGCCACATCCGACAGGGGCCGTCCTCCTCTGGCTTCTGCCCCTGGCCTTGCCCGCCGCTTTCTTCCTGCAACCATTCCAGCGTCCCTGCGCCACCGCGAACATCGCTCATCAGGTGCTGCAGTACGATTTCGCCGCCGGTTTCTATCCCATGGAAGAGACGGGCCAACGCCGGTGGCGCTGGATGAAGTCGTGGGGCGAACTTCGCCTGTGCAATCATGGTGAAATGGTCAAAGACGCTCGTCTCGTTCTGGAGATGGCATCCCTGGCCGGCCCCCGCACCTTGAATCTGTTCCGGCCGGGAAGAGAGCCCGTGGCGCTGGCCATTGCCGCCACTGCCGGCACCTATATCCTGCCGCCCCTGGATATTCCCCCTGGCGGCACCAGCATCATTCTGCACGCATCACCCGGCGCGGAGGTCCCGGAGTCCCAGGAGAGGAGAGCTCTGAGCGTCGCCGTTTTCGGTTCCCCACAACTCCTGGAAGGCACCCTGCAGGACGGCAATTCACCGCCGGCAGCTCCATGAACATCGCGATTCTCAGCCGCTCCATTGTCCATCATGATGCCATCGGCACGGATATCCGCCATATGTACCGACTTTTCAACCGGCGACATGTGTGCCATGTGTACGCCGAATACCTGATGGACGACACACTGCAGCCCATGGATCTGGAGGAACTTCATCAACTGGCGTCGGATCCGGACAACCTGCTGATTTATCATCACAGTATCGCCTGGCCGCGCATGGAACCGCTCCTCCGACAGGCACGGGCCAAAGTGGTCATCAAGTACCATAACATCACACCACCCCACTTCTTTCGCGCCTACGATGAGCACTTGACGACGCAATGCCGCAAGGGCCGCCGGCAGACCCGGCAGCTCGCCAGAAGAAAGCATGGATTCCTGTGGATGGGCGACTCCATGTTCAACCTCAGAGACGCAGGCGTGGCCGGCCGCCCGGGTACGGCGGTGGTTCCGCCGTTCAATAACACCGAACACTGGCGCTCGGTCACTCCCCAACCGGACCTTCTCAGGCGCCTGGTGGAAGACCCCAAGGTCAACCTCTTGTTCGTGGGCCGTCTGGCCCCCAACAAGGGCCTGGATTTTCTCCTTGCCATTGTCGCTGATTTCGTCCAGCGCTATGACCGGAACATCGCGCTTCATCTGGTGGGCAAGCGGGATGGAACCCTGGCGGCGTTCTACGACCTGCTGGATGGCATGGTCCATATCCACGAACTCGACGATGTCGTTCACTGGCACGGTGAGGTGGATGACGCCAGCCTGCTTGCTTATTATCTCGGCTCCGACTTTTACATGAACTGCAGCCAGCATGAGGGATTTTGCGTGCCCATCGTCGAGGCCCAGAGCCTGCACCTGCCCATCCTCGCCCGGTGCTCCGGCGTCAGCAGTGAAACCCTGAAAGACGATCAACTCATCCTGGGAGAGGATGTGAGCGAGTACAGCGCCGCCATTCACCTGCTGTCGCGACCGGAGCAGGCCCCCAGTCGTGATTTCCTGCGTGCGGCGGGCCTGGTGAGCTATGAACAGCGCTTCCGCAACACGGTCATCGAGAAACTTTTCCGGGAGACGTTACAGGAGTGGACCGGGGTGGAAATATGAGAGTCGCCATCGCCACAGTGCAGGTCCCTTTCATCTCCGGCGGCGCTGAGATTCATGCCCGATTGCTGCGGGAGAATCTTGTTCAGCGCGGCCATGAAGCCGACATCGTCACCATCCCCTTCAAGTGGTACCCGGAAGAGACCCTGCTTGACAGCTTGCGCATGGCCGCCCTGGTGGACCTGACCCAGGTCAACGGTGAACCCATTGATCGGGTCATTGCCCTGAAGTTTCCCATGTATGCCCTGCGCCATCCGCGCAAGACCGTCTGGCTCCTGCATCAGCATCGCCAGGCTTACGAATTGTGGGAGACGCCCTATGGCGACCTGCATAACATGGCCGCAGGAGAAGCTGTTCGAGAGCAGATCATGGCGTTCGATAACCGGGCCTTGGGAGAAGCGCGCCACGTGTACACCACCTCCGAAACGGTCAGCCGGCGCCTGCTCGAATTCAATGGGATCGAGTCCACACCGCTCTACCACCCGCCACGCCATCATGCCACCCTCCATTGTCGGTCCTACGATGACTTCAT
>SMVA01431156.1_pt1 | contig 18126 bp, 13 predicted proteins | sample 2456451 | NCBI WGS metagenome assembly SMVA01 (sample SAMN11095933, study PRJNA526329) | marine sediment metagenome | biome: Marine sediment; feature: Surficial sediment; material: Deep marine sediment; isolation source: Hadal surficial sediment | place: Pacific Ocean | collected 2014-05 | depth...
AGATGATGTCCTCCATGGCCAGGCAACCCGGCGTCTCGACCCGCTTCAGGCGGTACGGATTCTGCGACAGGTCGATGACGTGAAGCGCGGGCTGGCCCAGCGCGGTCAGATAAATCTTCGACATATCGCGGTTGTAGAACAGGTGATGGGCGATGAGGTCCGCGGGCAACGGGATATCGATCAGGATGTTGCCGAAATTGGCCGAATCGGGATCGACGTCGATGATCGCGATGCCCTCCTTCCGCGGTTGCGGCACGATCGGTGTCTTCAGCGCCTTCAGCGAATCCGGCGATTTCGATTCGTAGTTCATCATCGCCAGGATTTCGGCATTTGCCGTCATCGCGAAAGACATACCGACCGCGATCGCGGCGGCGGCGGCGAGTGTATGAGCGTGTTTCATGGTTCCTCCGTGATCTTTCGTTGTCGGTGTCGCCGGCCGGGCCGTGGCCCCGCGGCGAAATTATGGGGCGTCTTGTTTTGGACGCCCTCCCAACCGCACGCACATTCGCGCGTTGCGGTAATGCGACAACCACATTTTCTCATTTTCGGCGGCGCGTGACAAGTCGCCTCCGATCTTCGATACTCGCACCGAGACGGGTCCCCGTCGGTGAATTTTACGCGAGTCGAGAAGGGGGATATGGCGAACGACAAGGCTGCGGGCCCGATCCGCCGCACCGGTCCCGCGATGCGCCGGGGGCTTGCGGTTCTGGCCCTCGCCGCATTCTGCCTGCTGTCGCCGGGCGCCGCCCTGGCCCATGGTTTCGGGGCGCGCTACGACCTGCCGATCCCGCTGTCGATGTATATCTGGGGCGCGGCGTGGACGGTCGGCCTGTCCTTCGTCCTCGCCGGCCTGTTTCTGCACCGGTTCAAGGATACCGGCGCCGGCCCTTCGGTCGACATGCTGCGCTCGCCGGCCCTCTGCTGGCTCGCCCACCCGGCCGTGCTGGAGCCGATCCGCGCGGTCGCGGTCGCCCTGTTCCTGCTGATCGTCATCGCCGGCTTCATCGGAACCCAGAACCCGTTCAAGAACATCGCGCCGACGACGATCTGGGTGATCTGGTGGGTCGGCATGGCCTACGTATCGGCGCTGATCGGCGATTTGTGGGCGCTGATCAACCCGTTGGCGACGATCTTTCGCTGGGCCGAGGCCGGATGGCGCGCCATGACCGGCCGCGAATTGTCCCGAAACCTGCCCTGGCCGAAAGGCTGGGGGATGTGGCCCGCGGTCGCGCTGTTCTTCGCTTTCGCCTGGTGCGAGCTGGTCTGGGCCGGCGCCGACGTGCCGGCCAGCCTGGCCATCACGATGACCGCCTATGCCGGCCTGACATGGCTCGGCATGGCCCGCTTCGGGCGCCGGACCTGGCTCGCCCATGGCGAGGCCTTCGCCTGCGTCTTCGGCCTCTTGGCCCGGTTCGCGCCGACCCGGGCGACGATGCGCGACGGCCGGCCGGAATGGCGCCTGCGGCCCTATGCGGTCGGGCTGCTGACCGACCGGCCGGTGCCGGTTTCGTTGACCTGCCTCGCCTTGCTGGTCCTCGCCACCGTGTCCTTCGACGGCTTTGCCGAGACCCCGGCTTGGAAAGCGGTCGTGCAGTGGGCGCTGGTATCGCCGGCGCTGTCGGGGCTGCTGTTCGACCTCCAGGGCCGCGGGATCGGTGCCGTCGCCGTGCTTACGACGGCCGCGTTGATCGTCGTGCCGATGATCTTCCTTGGCGTTTTCGTCGCCGTCTGCGCGCTGATGGCGGCCGCGGTCCGCGTCTTCGTTCCCGACGCGCCGCAAGGTTGGCGATCGCATGGCACGCTCGCCTTGGCCGGGCTGTTCGTATTGACCCTGGTGCCGATCGCGATCGCCTACCACCTGTCCCACTACCTGTCCTTCCTGGCGATCGCCGGTCAATACGCGATTCCCTTGGTCTCCGACCCCTTCGGTTTTGGCTGGGATCTGTTCGGGACCAAGCTGTATTTTATCAATCTGGCCGTCGTGAACGCCCGAATTGTCTGGATCGTGTCGGTCGCGGCCATCGTCACCGGCCATGTCCTCGCGGTCTATCTCGCCCACCGCATGGCGCTGCGTGTCTTCGTCGACAGCCGGGCCGCCCTCGTCAGCCAGGTGCCGATGGTCGCGCTGATGGTCGGCTATACCATGGTCAGCCTGTGGATCATCGCCCAACCGATCGTCAGCGGATAATCCGGGCGACAACTTTTCTGTTGCGCAATTTCATTTGTAGGCGAACAATATTCCAAGACTTGAAATCCACCGGAACGGGGAACCGATATGGCCGGAGAGGAGCGCGCCGGGACGCCCGCAAATGGGGCGGCCGAAGCCGAGGATTATGTTCTGGAAGAGCAGGTGGGCTTCCTGCTGCGCCAGGCGCATCAGCGCTCGACGGCGATTTTCATGGACATCATGGGCGATCTCGACCTGACGCCACGACAGTTTTCCGTCCTGATGAAGGTTAGGAAAGACGGCGCGGTGTCGCAGAACAGACTGGGCCGACTGACGGCGATGGACCCGGCCACCATGCAGGGCGTGATCCAGCGCCTGCGCGAGCGCGACCTGGTCTCGCGCCGGGCCGACCCGACCGACCGGCGCCGCACCCTGTTGTCATTGACCGCCACCGGACGCGCCCTCGTCGAGGACGGACTTGGGGCCCGTGGCAACCGCGTGACGGAGGCGACGCTGGCGGCATTGCGGCCGGGCGAACGGGCCACGTTTCTGCGCCTTTTAAAGAAGCTGACCTAAAAAAGGCCTGGGAATGCTAAGGAGGGCTTGCAGAGTCCATGGCAGGTGTGATAATTCATATGTATACAAACAAAAAACCAAGGCCCGGAATGGGCCCTTCAAGACGCTGAACAGGGTCGTCAGAGATGGGCACCTACTTTCGTCCGACCGAACTTCCAGACGCCCTGGCGGCGTTGAGCGATGAGCGGTTGGAGATTTTGGCCGGCGGCACCGACCTTTACCCGGCGCGGGTCGGCAAGCCGTTCGCCGAAAATGTCCTCGACGTCTCGGACTTGGCCGACCTCCACGGCATCGTCGAACGCGACGACCATTGGCTGATCGGCGCGTTGACGACCTGGAGCGATCTGATCGACGCCGAATTGCCGCCCTGCTTCGATGGCCTGATTCAGTCGGCGCGGGAAATCGGCGGCGTCCAGATCCAGAATGCCGGCACGATCTGCGGCAATATCTGTAATGCCTCGCCCGCGGCCGACGGCGTGCCGCCGTTGCTGACCCTCGACACCCGGGTCCAACTTGAATCGGTCTCCGGGGCGCGCAGCCTGGCGCTTGAGGATTTCATCCTCGGCAATCGAAAGACCGCCCGCCGCGCGGACGAATTGATGACCAATTTGATCATTCCCAAGCCGCCTCAGGGTACGGCGGGCAGCTTCCTCAAGCTCGGCGCGCGCCGCTATCTCGTGATCTCGATTGCGATGATCGCGGTGTTGATAACGCCGGACAACCAAAACCGGGTCGCCGGCGCCGGCGTCGCGGTCGGTTCCTGTTCGCCGGTCGCCCGCCGCTTGCCCGACCTTGAAGCCGCGCTCATCGGTCAGCCTTGCGACGCCAATCTCGGCGCGGTCGCGACGGAAGCCCATCTGGCCGCGCTGACCCCGATCGACGACGTGCGGGGAACCGGGACATATCGTCGCGACGCGGCATTGACCTTGGTCCGTCGCGCGCTGACCGCAATCGCCATCGACTTGAAGGCCCGGACATGAGCGACGAGCGCCGGCAAATCGCCTTCACGGTCAACGGCAATCTGGCCTCGGTCCGGGTCGCGCCCATGACCCGCCTGACGACCGTATTGCGCGAAGAACTTGGCCTGACCGGAACCAAGGTCGGCTGCGAGGCCGGCGATTGCGGCGCGTGCACCGTGCTGATCGACGGCGCCCAGATTTGCGCCTGCATGGTCCCGGCCGCCCGCGCCGAGGGACGGCGCATCGAGACCGTCGAGGGGCTGGCCAAGAACCGCGCCCTGACCCCTCTGCAGGACGCCTTCCATCGCCACGGCGCGGCCCAATGCGGCATCTGCACGCCCGGCATGCTGATGGCGGCGACCGACCTGTTGAACCGGAATCCGCGGCCGACCCGTCGCCAGACCGAGGACGCGTTGGCCGGCGTGCTGTGCCGGTGCACCGGCTACATCAAGATCGTCGATGCAATCATGGATGCCGCCTACGGTACCGGCGGCGGCGCCGGTCCGCAAAACGGCCGGGCGGTCGGGGCCCGGCTGGTCAAGGTCGACGGCGTGGCCAAACTGACCGGCGAAGAGGCGTTCGGCGCCGATTTATGGCCGGCTGACGCCTTGGTCCTGCGCGCCGTGCGCTCGCCCTATGCCAGCGCGTCGTTTTCGGTCAGCGACCTGCGCCCGCTCCACAAAAAATATCCGGGTCTGGTGCGTGTCCTGACCGCGGTCGATGTGCCGGGGCGAAACGGTTTTGGCATCTACCCCCATATCAAGGATCAGCCGGCGCTGGCCCGAAATGTCGTCCGCTTTCGCGGCGAGACGGTGCTGGCCCTGGTCGGCGATGCCGAGACCGTCATCGCGATCGCCGACGAGGAATTGCCGATCACCTATTACCCCGCCGATCCGGTGATCGGGCTCGACGCCGCTCTCGGCAAGCGTTCGGCATCGATCCAAAAGGCGTTCAAGGACAACATCCTGACCACAGGCTATGTCTGCAAGGGCAAGAGTGAGTCCCGGAAGCGGGACGACAGGTCGAAGGTGACCGGCGCCTTCGTCGCCGAGGGGGCGTGGCAGACCTCCTTTGTCGAACATGCCTATATCGAACCCGAGGCCGGGTTCGCGCGCCGTGTCGGCGACCGCATCGAGATCACCGCCTCGACCCAGGCGCCCTACATGGACCGCGACGAGATTGCCGCCATCCTGGGCATCGAGCCGACCCAGGTCCGTATCATTCCGTCGGCCTGCGGCGGCGGCTTCGGCGGCAAACTGGACCTATCGGTGCAGCCGCTGATCGCGATTGCCGCATGGCTGCTCGACCGGCCCGTACGATGCACCTTTACGCGGCCCGAATCGATGGCCGGGTCGACCAAGCGGCACCCGGCGCGGATCACGGCGTCGGCGGCCTGCGACAAGGACGGCCGGCTGACGAGCTTCAAGATGCATGGCGATTTCAACACCGGCGCCTACGCCTCCTGGGGCCCGACGGTGGCCGACCGGGTCCCGATCCATGCGTCCGGCCCCTATTACATCCCCGCGATCGAGGCGTCGAGCCGGGCGGTCCTGACCAACGAGCCGCCGGCGGGCGCGTTTCGCGGCTTCGGCGTGCCGCAATGCGCCATCGCCCATGAAAGCCTCATGGACATGCTGGCCGAGAAGGCCGGCATCGACCCCCTCGAATTCCGCCTGATCAACGCGATCCGCGCCGGCCAGGAGACCGCCACGGGGCAGGTGCTCGAAGCGAGCGTCGGCCTCGATTTGTGCCTGGAGGCGCTGAAGCCCCATTGGGACAAGGCCCGCGCCCAGGCCGAAATGTTCAACGAGCGCTCCCGCCATCGCCGCCTTGGCGTCGGCATCGGCTGCATGTGGTACGGTTGCGGCAACACCTCGCTGTCCAATCCGTCGACGATCCAGGTCGGGATCGGCACCAGTGGCGCGTTGACGATGTACAGCGGCGCCGTCGATATCGGTCAAGGATCGAACACGATCCTGATCCAGATTTGCGCCGACGCGTTGGGCGTGCCGGTCGACGCGCTTGGCCTCGTCACCGGCGATACCGACCTGACGGCGGATGCCGGCAAGACCTCGGCGTCGCGCCAAACTTTCGTTTCCGGCAGCGCCGCGCTGCTCGCCGGCGAAGACCTCAGGGCCAAGATCCTGCGCTTGGCGAATGTCGGCCCGGACGCCATCCTGGAATTCCGGCCCGGCCTGATCCTCGCCCGCGACGCCCATACCCAGCAAGAGGTCCACCTGTCCGCCTTGTCGCCCGACAAGCGGGGCGACGTGGTGGTCGGCGAGGGCACCTTCGACCCGCCGACGACGCCGCTCGACGAAAACGGCCAGGGCATCCCCTACGCGACCTATGGCTTCGGCGCCCAAATGGCCGAGGTCGAAACCGATATGGACCTCGGCACCGTCAAGGTCCGGCGCATCGTCGCCGCCCACGATGTCGGCAAGGCGATCAACCCGATCCAGGTCGAGGGCCAAATTCACGGCGGCATCGCACAGGGGCTGGGCATGGCGCTGATGGAAGAATACGTGCCCGGAAGCAGCGAGAACCTCCACGATTACCTGATCCCGACCTTCGGCGACATGCCGGAGGTCGAAACCATCATTATCGAGGCCACCGAGCCGCTGGGACCGTATGGCGCCAAGGGGATCGGCGAACAGGCGTTGATTCCAACCGCGCCGGCGATCCTCGCCGCGATCCATCACGCGACCGGCGCCCGCATCACCCATCTGCCGGCGACCCCCGGCCGGGTCCGCGCGGCGATCCTCGCGGCCCGGAAATGAGGCCTCGATGACGGACCGAAAAACGACCGACGCCGCCCCCAAACAGGCAAGGAAACCGGTCGACGGCCTCGTCGTGTGCGACGCCTGTCCGGTGCTGTGCCGGATCCGGCCGGACCGGACCGGGGCCTGTGGACGGTACGGCAATGTCGGCGGCGTTCTGGCCCGCACCGACCCCTTTATCCTGGCCCAACGGGTCGCCGACGAGGACGGCGCCGTGGTGCCCTTCCTGGAAAAGGAATGGGACGGCAAGCTGCTGCCGGACGAGACGACTTTCGTAACCGGCGTCGGTTCGGGCACGACCTATCCCGACTACAAGCCGGCGCCGTTCATCGTCGCCAGCGCCCATGACGGCGTCGACATGGTGACCGTCGTCACCGAGGGCATCTTCAGCTATTGCGGCATCAAGGTGAAGATCGACACCGACCGCTATGTCGGTCCCGAGAGGGCCGCCGTGCGTTGCCGGGGCGAAGAGGTCGGCCATGTGACGACGGCCGAATACGGCTCGCAGATGCTGGCCCTCGGCGGCGTCCACCACCTCACCGGCGGCTCCAAGAAGGAAGGCACGGTGACCTGCGACATGATGCTGCGCCTGTGCAACAAGGAGGCCGTCGATTTCGAGGTTGACGGCGGCGCCGCGATGACCCTCCAGGCCGGCCAGGCGCCGGTCGTCGACGAGTCCCGCGAGGAACGCATGCGCGTCGGCTGCGGCTCGGCCACCATCGGCATGTTCGCCAAGCAATGGCACGACCATGTCGACGAGGTCATCGTCGTCGACGACCACATCACCGGCGTGCTGACCGAGCATCAGGCCGGCCGCTTTCTCGGCATGGCGCCGGCGGGGATACGGATCGGTGGCCGCCGCTCGACACCGGGACGTTACTTTCAAGTCGCCGAGCCCGGCACCGGCTGGGGCGGCACCAATATCACCGACCCGTTGAGCATCATCGACAAGATCGACCCCAAGGTCGCTTTTCCCGGCCTCCGCCTGCTGATGGTCAGCACGACCGGCGAGGACGCCGAATATTTCATCCTCGACGACGCCTTGGTGCCGGTTCCGGCGGACATGCCGGCGGCGCTACAGACAACGGTCGAGCGGATCGGCGAGAACTGCGAGCCGGCGCTTGCCACCATCCTGTTCATGGCCGGGGCCGGCGGCTCGCTCCGCGCCGGCGTGACCGAGAATCCGGTCCGCCTGACCCGCTCCGTCAAGGCGGCGCTGACCCGGGTCACCTGTGGCGGCGCGCCGGTCTACGTCTGGCCCGGCGGCGGGATCACGATCCTGGCCGACGTCACCCGCATGCCCGACAATTCGTTCGGCTATGTGCCAACGCCGGCGATCGTCGCACCGATCGAATTCACCATGCGGCTCGACGATTACCGCGAGCTCGGCGGCCATATGGGCAGCGTGCAACGGATCGGCGACGTCGTCGGCGGCGACCGGGTCCAAGTCACCCAATGGCACGAGCACAACCCGTGGCCGTGGGCGCCGGCCGGAAGCGGCCCATGAGCGCCGGGCCGATCCGCGCCCGGCTCGCCGACGGCCGGTGGCATTTCCAGCACGGCCCGATCGACCTGATCGGCGAGGCCTTTGGCCGGGACGCGGAAGCCGCGGCCGCCGAAGAGCAAGCATGGCAACGGTTTGCAACCGTCCTCGACGAACTGGTCGGCGAGTTGCCGTTGCTGCGCCGTGAAATCGGTGACGACGTGCCGCGGGGCCGGACCGCGCGGCGGATGTGGCGCGCCTGCCTGTCCCACCGCATGTCCCCCTGCTCCACCTTCGTGACACCAATGGCGGCGGTCGCGGGCGCGGTCGCCGACGAGGTCCTGGCGGCGATGATCGCCGGACGCGATCTCGCCAAGGCCTATGTCAACGACGGCGGCGATATCGCGCTCTATCTCTGTCCCGGCGCGACCTTCGACGCCGGCCTGGTCTTCGATCTCGACCATCCCGCCCTCGACGCCACCGCGACGATCGCCTTCGCCGACCCGGTGCGGGGGATCGCGACCAGCGGGCGCGGCGGGCGAAGCTTTTCCCTCGGCATCGCGGATTCGGTCACCGTGCTGGCCACGAATGCGGCGGCGGCCGATGTCGCGGCGACGCTGATCGCCAATGCCGTCGATGCCGACCATCCGGCGATCGATCGAACGCCCGCCGGCGACCTCGATCCCGACAGCGACCTCGGCGCGCGTTTGGTCACGGTCGCGGTCGGCGCGCTGGATCGAGGCACGATTCGCGCGGCCTTGAACCGCGGCGCGGGCGAAGCCGAGCGGATGCGCCGTTCGGGCCTGATCGCCGGCGCCGTCCTGACCCTTAAAAACGAGACCCGAATCGTCGGCCCCCTTCCCATCGGCGACCGGATCGAACGGAGACAAACACAATGAGCCATGAGGTCAAGATCCGCCGCATCCACATCGCGATCGACGAAATTTTCCACGACGGCGGACCGCCCGTGAAGACCCCGGTCAAACGGGGCGTCATCTGCATGGTGATCGAAAACCCGTTCGCCGGACGCTATGTCGAGGACCTGCAGCCGTTCATGGAGGACCTGAAGCCGGCCGGTCGCGAGATGGCGGCCAAGCTGGTCGACGCGTTGGGCGGCGACCCCACAATCATCGAGGGCTACGGCAAGGGCTCGATCGTCGGCACCGACGGCGAGCTTGAGCACGGCGCCCTGTGGCACGTGCCGGGCGGCTATGCGATGCGCGACGTGTTGGGCGGGGCCAAGGCAATCGTGCCGTCGGTCAAGAAAGTCGCCGCCGCCGGCACGCGGATCGATATTCCGATCACCCACAAGGACGCGTCCTATGTGCGCGGCCATTTCGACGCCATCGAGACCGGCGTCCCCGATGCCCCGCGCCCCAACGAATTGGTCTTCGTCCTGGCGATGACCACCGGGCCGCGCGTTCATCAACGGATGGGCGGTCTGGCGGTGGCCGACATCGCGGTCGGGGACGGCCAGCGATGACCTTCCTCCGCGACGCCTGGTATGTCGCCGCCTTCGATTACGAGGTCGGCCGCGACTTGCTCGCGCGGACCCTGCTCGGCGACCCGGTCGTGTTGTACCGGACCGAAGGCGGCGATCCGGTGGCCCTCGAAGACCGCTGCTGCCACAAATTCCTGCCCCTGTCGAAGGGCGCGCTGACCGGCGACGCGGTGCAATGCGGCTATCACGGCATGACCTACGACCCGACCGGTGCCTGCATCCGGATCCCGGGCCAGCCGTCGATTCCGCCCGCCGCCCGCGTGCGCAGCTACCCGGCGGTCGAGCATCTCGGCATGATCTGGCTGTGGATGGGCGACCCGGCGGCGGCCGACCGATCGCGGCTTTTCGAGCTGCCGCAATACGGCGATCCGGGTTGGGGCCTCAGCCGCGGGCCGGTGACCCATATCCGCACCAACTACCTGAATATGACCGACAACCTGCTCGACCCGGCCCATGTCAGCTTCGTCCATGTCTCGACCCTCGGCAGCCCGATGAGCGAGGACATTCCGGTCGAAACCCATCAGGAGGATGGCCGTGTCGTGGTCACCCGGTGGACCTTGGACGCGCCGCCGATCGGCATCTTCCGGACCCTTGCCGGCCTGTCCGAGAACATGGACCGGTGGCAATATTATTACTTCTATCCGCCGTCGATCTCGATCACCGATTTTGGCACCGGGCCGCTCGGCATGGGTCATGGCGAAGACGACCGCGACCATGCCATGCGCATCTATTCGTGCCATTTCATGACGCCGGAAAGCGAGGAATCGACGCATTATTTCTGGCTGCAATTACGCAATTTCGACCAACAAGACGAGGCCAAGTCGGCGCTTATCACCGAACAGTTCGTCATGGCCTTCGACGAGGACAAGGCGATTCTGGAAGCGGTGCAAAGCGCGACCCGCGAAAGCGCCGGACGGACGGCAGTGAAACTGGCCATCGACAATGGCCCGATGCGCGCCCGGCGAATCGTTGACCAGATGCTCGAAACGGAATTGGGCGCTGGCAATGCCGCCGAATGATCGGCGGTGGAATTTTAGCAACAATGGTTCATTGAAACGGGAGACGGAGACATGACGATTACAAGAAGGGCATTGGTTGCCGCGACGATAGCGGCAACAATTGCCGGGTTCACGCCGGCGGCCTGGGCCGCCGAGGACGTCATCAAGATCGGCGACATCAACAGCTACAAACGCCTGCCGGCCCACACGATTCCCTATAAATACGGCGTCGAACTCGCGCTCAGCGAGATCAATGCCGCGGGCGGTGTCCTGGGCAAGAAGCTGGTCCTGGTCTCACGCGACGACGGCGGCAAGCCCGGCGAAGCGGTCAAGATTGCCGAGGAGTTGTTCGCCAAGGACGACGTCGCGCTGATCTCGGGCTCCTTGTTCTCCCATATCGGGCTGGCGCTGACCGCCTTCGCGGGGCAGAACAAGAAATTCTATCTGGCGGCCGAGCCGCTGGCCGACGCGCTGGTATGGGCCAAGGGGAACCGCTATACCTTCCGGCTGCGGCCATCGACCTACATGCAGGCGAACATGTTGGCGGAGCGGGCGGCGAAAAACCCGGCCAAACGCTGGGCGACGATTGCGCCCAACTACGCCTACGGCAAGGATGCGGTGGCCGCGTTCAAGGCCGCGCTAAAATCAAAACGGCCCGACGTTGAATTCGTCGCCGAGCAGTGGCCCGGTCTGTTCAAGATCGACGCCGGTGCCGAGGTCCAGGCCATTGCCAGGTCCAAACCGGACGGGATCTACAACGTCACCTTCGGTGGCGACCTGGCGAAGTTCGTCCGCGAGGGAACCATCCGTGGATTGTTCAAGGACAAGCTTGTCGTCGGATTGCTGACCGGCGAGCCGGAATACATCGATCCGCTGAAGGACGAGGCGCCGGTGGGTTGGCTGGTGACCGGCTATCCCTGGCAGTTCATCGATACGCCGGAGCACAACAAGTTCCTCGCGGCCTATCGGGCGGCCTATGACGATTACCCGCGGATTGGCTCCGTCGTTGGCTACAATACGATGCTGGCGATCGCGGCGATGCTGAAGAAAGCCGGCTCGACGGACACCGAAAAGATGGTCGATGCCATGGAAGGGCTGACCTTCGATTCCCCGACCGGCCCGATCACCTTCCGTAAGATCGATCACCAATCAACCATGGGCGCCTATGTCGGCCTGACGGATCTCCAGGATGGGAAAGGCATCATGGTCGATTGGACATATGAGGCTGGCGAGGACTACCTGCCGTCCGACGAAGAGGTCATGAAACTGCGGCCGGCCAACAACTAAGGCCAAGCGCTAAATCGGCCGGGCGGCCTCGCGCCGCCCGGCCGACGCGGTTTTCACGATTCTTAGGCGGAGCAGATCGTGGGCTTCTATATCGTTCAAATTCTGACCGGACTGTCGAGTGCGGCCGGCCTGTTCCTGGTCGCCTCCGGACTGTCGATCATTTTCGGCGTGACGCGAATTGTCAACTTCGCGCATGGCTCCTTCTACATGCTTGGCGCCTATATCGCCTATACGCTGGTCGACCTGCTCGGTGGCGGTGCGATGGGATTCTGGGGCGGCGTCGTGCTGGCCGCGATCGCCGTCGGCGTCATTGGCATGGCGGTCGAGATCACGGTCCTGCGCCGGGTTTATCAGGCCCCGGAATTGTTTCAACTGGTCGCCACCTTCGGGGTTATTTTGGTCATCCAAGACGTCACCCTTTGGATCTGGGGGGCGGAGGATTTGCTCGGCCATCGGGCGCCCGGCTTGATCGGCGCCGTCGATATCCTGGGCACGCCGCTGCCGGAATACGACCTGGTGTTGATCGCGATCAGCCCGGTCGTGCTGGGCGTCTTGTGGTTACTTTTCAATCGCACCCGTTGGGGGACATTGGTGCGGGCCGCGACCGAGGACCGGGAGATGACCGGTGCGCTCGGCGTCAACCAGGCCTGGCTGTTCTCGGGCGCCTTTTTCCTCGGCTCGCTGCTCGCCGGATTGGGCGGCGCGGTCCAACTGCCGAAGGGCGGGGCCGATTTGTTGATGGATTTCAATATCATCGCCGCCGCATTCGTTGTCGTCGTTGTCGGCGGCATGGGCAGCATTCCGGGCGCGCTTCTGGCCGCCATCCTGATCGCCGAACTGAACGCCTTCGGCATCCTGATATTTCCCCAAATCACCCTGGTCCTGATGTTCCTGGTCATGGCGGTGGTGCTGATTTTCCGTCCCTGGGGCCTGCTCGGCACGCCGGAGGCCCCCGGCCAGTTGGGCCAGCACGGGCCCCAGGAACAGCCGCTCAGGCGGGCCCCGTTCCGGGTCCAGATTCTGGCCGTCGCGCTCGTCCTCGGGCTCGCGTTGCTGCCCCTGTTCAGTGGCCCGTTCACCCTCGTGCTGATGGTCGATATCATGATCTTCACCCTGTTCGCCGTCAGTCTGCATTTCATCATGGGACCGGGGGGGATGGTGTCCTTCGGCCACGCCGCGTATTTTGGCGGCGGCGCCTATGCCGCGGCATTGCTGGTCCAATACGTCAATCCGGGGATGGAGATCGCGCTTGGCCTGGCCCCCCTGTTGGCGGCCATGCTGGCGCTGTTGTTCGGTTGGTTCTGCGTCCGCCTGTCGGGTGTCTACCTTGCCATGCTGACCCTTGCTTTCGCCCAGGTCGCGTGGTCGATCGTATTCCAGTGGAATGACGTGACCGGTGGCGATGACGGAATGCTCTATATCCACAAATCGGATTGGGCGGACACGACGGTCAGTTGGGTCCCGTTCTACCTGCTGACCCTGGCGCTTTGTATCGCCGGCATCATGTTCGCGCGCCGGGTCCTGTTCTCGCCGTTCGGCTATGCCATGCGCGCGTGCCGTGATTCGGAACTGCGCAGCAGCTCGATCGGGATCAACGTCCAGCGCCAGCGCTGGCTCGCCTTCGGCCTCTCCGGCGGCATCGCCGGGCTGGCCGGCGGGCTTTACGTCTTTTCCAAGGGCAGCGCCTTCCCCGATTACATGTCGATTGCATTGTCCTTCGACGCCCTGATCATGGTCCTGCTCGGCGGGGTCAAGACCTTGATGGGACCGATTGCCGGGGCGGCCTCCTTCACCTGGATTCAGGACGAGATCTCGCGCTTTGAATATTGGCGCTTCCTGCTCGGCCTCTCGATCATCGTTCTCGTCGTCGCCTTTCCCCAGGGTCTCGCCGGCTTCGTCCGTCGTCGCTTTGGGCCTTGGCTCGGTATTCCGGCCGAGGAGGCGCAGTGATGGCGCCAGCGGTGCCAGCGGTGATGCTGACGGTCGAGAATTTGTCGAAATCGTTCGGCGGCGTCCGCGCCGTCGACTCGGTTTCGTTTTCAGTGGCCGCGGGCGAATTGCTGGCCATGATCGGCCCCAACGGCGCCGGCAAGACCACCTGTTTCAATATGTTGAACGGCCAGTTGCGGCCCAATGGCGGGTCGATCCGCCTCGCCGGGCAGGAACTCGTCGGCCTGGCGCCGCGGCAGGTCTGCCGCCTCGGCGTCGGCCGCACCTTCCAGATCACGGCGACCTTTCCGTCGATGACGGTGCGGGAAAACGTCCAGACCGCCTTGCTCAGCCACCACCGCCGGCTGGGCTCGATGTTTTCGGTCGCCACCGTGCAATTCGTCGACGAGGCGGATGCCCTGCTCGGCCGCGTCGGCATGGCCGACCAGGCCGACCGTCCGTGCAGTGTGCTCGCCTATGGCGACCTCAAGCGGGTCGAGCTGGCGGTCGCCCTGACCAATGAACCGAAGCTGCTGCTGATGGACGAGCCGACCGCCGGCATGGCCCCCGGCGAGCGCATTGAACTGATGGCGCTAACCGCGGAAATCGTCGCCGAGCGGGAAATTGCGGTCCTCTTCACCGAGCACGACATGGACGTCGTCTTCGCCCATGCCAGCCGCATCATCGTCCTCAACCGCGGTCGATTGATCGCCGAAGGATCGCCGCGCGAGGTTCGCGACAACCCGCAGGTGCAGGAAATCTATCTCGGCGCCGGAACGACCTATAAATCGGTCGAGGAGGGGGCGCATGGCTGAGGGGCCGATGCTTGAAGTTCGCGGGCTGCACAGCTATTACGGCCGCGCCCACATCCTGGCCGACGTGGAGCTGGCCGTGGCCCACGGCGAGGTCGTCGCGCTGCTCGGCCGCAACGGCGCCGGCAAATCGACGACGTTGAAGAGTATCATCGGACTGGTCAAGCCGAGCGCCGGCGAGATCCACTTCAAAGGCGCGCCGATCGCCGGGCGGGCGCCGTATCTGATCAGCCGGCTCGGCCTCGGCTACGTCCCCGAGGATCGCCGCGTCTTCGCCCGGCTGACGGTGATGGAAAACCTGGAGGTCGGGCGCCAGCCACCCCGCGAGGGCGTGCCGGAATGGACCGTCGAGCGGTTGTTCACGCTGTTCCCCAACCTGGCCGAAATGCGCGACCGGCTGGCCGGGCAGATGAGCGGCGGCGAGCAACAGATGCTGACCATGGCGCGCTCGATGATGGGCAATCCGTCGCTGCTGCTGCTCGACGAACCGTCCGAGGGGCTGGCCCCGGTCATCGTCGAGCAAATGTCGTTGACGATCCAGGAACTCAAGACCGAGGGCATGTCGGTCCTGCTGTCGGAGCAAAACCTGTACTTCGCCGGCATGGTCTCGGACCGCGCCTATATTATCGAGAAGGGCCGCATCCGCTATGACGGCACGATGGCCGAGCTGGCGCAGGATGAAGATATTCGCAACGCATATTTAACCGTGTGATTTGAGGAAAATGGACAGTCAAAAGTACATCATCGTCGGCATCGACGTCGGCGGCACCTTTACCGACCTGATTCTGATCGATGAGGCGGCCGGCGACATTCGCGTCGCCAAGGTGCCGACGACGCCGGACAACCAAGCCTTCGGCGTGCTCGCCGCGCTGGCCGAGACCGGCATCGGGCTCGACCAGGTGCGGACCATCATCCACGGCACCACGACGACGACCAACGCCCTTCTCGAACGCAAGATCGCCCGCTGTGGATTGATCACCACGATGGGGTTCCGCGACGTTCTCGAACTCGGCCGCCGCACCCGTCCCGCGCCTTACGGCATGACCGGGCATTTCGAGCCGCTCATCCCGCGCGAAGACCGGCTGGAAGTGCCCGAGCGGATGGACGCCGCCGGCGAGATCGTGACCGCGCTCGACGAGGACGCGGTGCGGGCCGCCGTGGCCGACTTGATCGACCGCGGCTGCGAATCCCTGGTCATCCACTTCCTTCACGCCTACATCAACCCGGTCCACGAGCGGCGCGCGGCGGAAATCGCCGCCGAAAGCTGGCCCAACGGCTACATCACCATGGGCCATGCCGTGATCAGCGAATACCGCGAATACGAACGCGGCGTCACGGCCGCGGTCAACGCCGCCATCCAGCCCGTGTTGCACCGCTATATCTCGCGGCTCGAGGACGAGCTGAAGCAGCGCGGCTATGGCCACGATTTGCTGGTCATGCAGGGCAACGGCGGCACGGTGTCGTCGCGCATCGTGGCCGAGGCGGCGGTGAACACGGTCATGTCGGGGCCTGCCTCGGGGGCGATGGCGGCGGCCTATACGGCGCTTGCCGCCGGCCATCCCAATGTCATCACCTGCGACATGGGCGGGACCAGTTGCGACGTCGCGCTGATCGAGGACGGCGTGCCCCAGGTCAGTTCGGAACTGGAGCTTGAATACGCGATGCCGATCCACGTTCCGATGATCGACATTCACACCATCGGCGCCGGCGGCGGGTCGATCGCCTTCATCAACGACGCCGGCATGCTCCAGGTCGGGCCGGAAAGCGCGGGCGCCGATCCGGGGCCGATCTGTTACGGCCGCGGCGGCACCCGGCCGACCATCACCGACGCCAATCTCGCCCTCGGCCGGCTCAACCCGGACGCCTTGCTGGCGGTCGATAATCCGGTCTCTGTCGACGAGGTGAGGGCCGCCTTCGCCCGCGATATCGGCGATGCGCTGGGCCTCGATGCCGAGGCCGCGGCGGCCGCCGTGCTGCGTGTCGCCAACGACCGCATGGCCGGCGCCCTGCGCATGGTCTCGCTGGCCCGGGGCCGTGATCCGCGCGACTTCGCCCTGTTCGCCTTCGGCGGCGCGGGGCCGCTCCACGCCGTCGCCTTGGCCCGCGAAATAGCAATCCCGCGCGTGTTGGTGCCGGCCCGGCCCGGCATCACCAACGCCCTCGGCTGCGTCGTCGCCGACGTCCGCCACGATTACGTCAACACCGTGAACGCCCCGGTCGAGGCCCTCGACATGGACCAGGTGCGGGCGACCCTCGACGGCCAAGTCGCCGACGGCAAGGCGACCATCAAGCGCGAGGGGGTCGAGATCGAGGGCCTTACCGTGATCCACGCGGCCGACATGCAGTTCCTCGGCCAAAGCCACATCCTGACCATCGCCATCGACAGCCCGGCGGTGACCCGGGAGGCGCTGCAACAGGGGTTCGAGGCCGCCTATTGGGACCGCTTCGAGGTCGAGTTGCCGGAGATCCGCGCCGTCCTGGTCAATCTTCATACCGCGGTCATCGGGCGGCGGAGGCCGGTCGACCTGGCCGCCCTCGCCGAGACCGGCGAGGGCGACCTGAAACCGCTGGCGATCCGGCCGGTGTGGTTCGAATCGGGGATTGTCGAGACGCCGATCTACCGGCGCCGCCAGATCGCGCCCGGGGCGACCTTGTCCGGGCCCGCGATCATCGAACAGCTCGACGCCACGACCGTCGTCGAGCCCGGCAACACGGTCGTCGCCGACGCCCACGGCAACCTCATCATCACCATCGCGGGGGAAATCCAATGACCGCGCTCGATCCAGTCACCCTGACGGTGATCCAGAACGGGCTGATCCAGGTCTGCAACGAGATGGATTTGGCCTTTGTCAACGCCGCCTTCAGCCCGGTGATCTCGGAGGCCCTCGACCGGTCCGACGGCATCTATCACCGTGACAACGGCGACCTCATCGCCCAGGGCGACCTCGGCCTGCCGATCTTCGTCGGCACCATGCAGTTTGGCACCGCCGAGGTCATCAAGCGCGCCAAGGCGTTGCGTCCGGGCGACCTTTACATCGTCAACGACCCCTATTTGGGCGGCACCCACCTGATGGACGTGCGCTTCGTCAAGCCGTTCTTCTACGACGGCGAATTGTTCTGCTGGCTGGCCAATACCGGGCACTGGCCGGATACCGGCGGCATGGTGCCGGGCGGCTTTTCGGCCACCGCCACCGAGGTCGAGCAGGAGGGCCTGCGGCTGCCCCCGGTCAAGCTGTTCAAGGAAGGGGTGATGGATGAAGAGATCCTGTCGATCATCCTGTCCAACATCCGCATCGCCGACGAGCGCATCGGCGACATCAAGGCGCAGGCCGCCGCGCTGACCGTCGGCGAGCGGCGGCTGACCGTGCTCATCGACCGCTACGGGCGCGACGTGGTCGACCGGGCGATCGCCGAATTGCGGACCCGCGCCGCGCGCCAGATGGCGGCCAAGATCGAGACCATTCCCGACGGGGTCTACGAGGGCCAGGCGTTCATCGATTCCGACGGCGTCGTCGACCAGCCCCTGAAGATCGCGATGAAGATCACCGTCACCGGCGGCGCCATGAATTTCGACATGACCGGCTCCAGCCCGCCCTGCCTGGGCCCGATGAACAGTGTCATCGCGACCACCAAG
>SMVA01270567.1_pt1 | contig 18118 bp, 17 predicted proteins | sample 2456451 | NCBI WGS metagenome assembly SMVA01 (sample SAMN11095933, study PRJNA526329) | marine sediment metagenome | biome: Marine sediment; feature: Surficial sediment; material: Deep marine sediment; isolation source: Hadal surficial sediment | place: Pacific Ocean | collected 2014-05 | depth...
CGTTGTGCTGCATCTGACTGCAGCGACGCGAAACGATAGCGTGCTCTCTTGTCATGCTTGATGACAAACTGCACCGAGCTTTCACAAAGATTGCAGATGCCGTCAAACAGAATTAGTGGATGACGCAGTCCCGATTCCATATTCTTATCGCTAACCAGGAGTTGTCCGGTGCACTAGTGCCGACACCGTTTCGGGAACGGATCGTCAACCAGACGAAATGACATGTATTTCCGTTCAAACCAGTTTTGTTCCACAAAATGTTCCTCGGCAAATGCCAGGAGTGCGGTCGCTGTCCTGTATATCGTATCGGATATCTTCAACGCGCAGGCGTATTGGACCAATCAGCGTTTCCCGGTACGCAATATACCGTTGGAAATCAAACAGTACCACGCCCTGATGATCGTCTGCGGCGGCCTGCATTGACGAATTTGTCGCCTTTTCGATATAAATAACCTTGTCTTGATAGGGGAATAGCGGGATTGGGCGCCTGATGATGTAGTGATTCGAAATTCCACCCTCGGTACGCAAGCCATTAAACATCGAGAGCGCTCCGGCTGATCCCAGCCCGATGTAAGGATCCAGGCAATGGAAGAAATACATGACCGGCACCACGTTAAGGAACATTGGACGAGCCTTCAATCGGTATGCCGCATCGCCGCGTTGAATTTGACCGTGTTTGAACACCAGGAACATCAGGGTCACTGCAAACACCGCGAAAAGCGTGTTGACAAGATAACCTTCTCGAGTGGTCGCCATATGCAGCGCAAAAAGCACTTGAAGCACGATCAGGAGCACAGTTGCTGCCTTGAAATTGACAGGGCGTTTTAGAAATTGCGGGATCAGCGGCTCTTTACAAAGTCTCGCTCCGAAACCCGATGGGACAAAGAGAATATGAAGCGCCATCGCAAATGCGGAGAATGCGCAAGCGTTCCATACCCCGAGATTCCGACAACAAAATGAAATGATATTCCGAGGAGCATGCCCAGGTATTTTGTGCGTGCTGAAAATAGCAGCATCATTGCTGCCCCTTCGACGATCAACGTTCCGTATATTGCAGCGTACTGCAACCATGCCTGCTCACTTAGGCCTTCGGGGATCGGAAAACCACCAATGAATAAGATGGCGCAACTGAACGTGGGGCTCATGAAACCCGGATTCAGTTTATGAAATGTCCCGAAAAAATACATCACGATCAACAGCCAGCGCCCGACCGGGCCAAATAACTGAAACAGATCGGTGGTCGATATTTTGAGAGTTCGGCGCTTTATTGCGAGGTAAAAAAAAGACAGCACAATCGCCACATTGAGAAACAATTCCATGACCAGTAGGTGCACGGCGGGATTTTAACGAATGAATGGATGAGTGGGTGGTTGGCAAATTCACGCTGAATGAATTTAGATCGCGATGTGGCTCGGACGGCGACTGTAATAAATGGCGGTGGGAGTACCTTTACGCCGTGTTCCGTCTATTTCCCCTATCTGAGACCACTAATTCATGCGTCCAGCCGTCAAATAGTGTCCATCGCTGAAACTGTGGAAGCAGGACTCGATCAATGGATGAATAACCGGCGCGCCGCTTGTGTCGGGTTCTAAATTGCGCTCGGCCACGTAGGTTTCATGCGTTGCGTCGTGTACCAGCACACGGTACCAAGGTTGGTCCTTTGGTGGTCGTGAGCGCGCAACAGCTTCATACCATTCGTCTGACAGCATTAAACGCGGATCTACGTCAACTATGACGCCGCGGTAATCAAATAGTTTGTGATGTACCAGATCACCAACCGAAAAATGAGCATTCGCTGCCATCGCCCCGTCCTCTTGCAGGTCCACGGAAAGTATAGCAGTGGGCCACACCAAGAGTGCTTCAATGCCATGTGAATCTGTCAAGGCTCTGCGGAATTATTGCGGGATTCAGCCTGCCACGCCCAGCCGCTTGTGCATGATCGGGCTAGTCGTCGTGTACTGGAGATGGACTTTCTTGTCCGGTTCTATTCTTTGTTTGATCGCAAAAGCCGCCAGCGCTGCTTCGTGAAAACCACACAAGATTAGTTTTTTCTTTCCGGGATAGAAGCTGATGTCGCCGATCGCATAGATTCCCGGCTCTGAAGTTTCAAATTTCTCGGTATCGACATTGATCGTTTTGCGATTGATGTCGAGGCCCCATTCTGCAATCGGACCGAGCTTCGGCGCCAAGCCGAAAAACACCAATACGTGGTCGGCGGGTACATCGACCAGTTCTCCTTCCTTGGGCTGGATCGTGATCGAGTTTATCAAGCCATCCACTCCGTCGATCGCCGTTGCCCTGGCTTCCTCGATCACATCCATTTTTCCATCGGCCACCAGTTTTCGCATTTTAGCGACCGAAGCCGGGACCGCGCGATAATCGTCGCGACGGTGTACCAACGTGATGTGCTCGGCAATATTGATCAGCTCCAATACCCAGTCCAACGCCGAATCACCGCCGCCTAAAATAGTCAGCTTTTTACCAGCGAATTGATTCGGCTCCTGTACCCGATAATGTAACGTCTTGCCTGCGAAATCTTCGGCACCGGGCACCCTGAGTTGTCGCGGCTGAAAAGAGCCGACGCCCCCGGCGATGACGACGGCCCTGGCGTGAAATCGCGTTCCGACACTCGTCTCCACGTGAAATACATCATCACTATACTTCCTGACAACGGAGACCTCTTCGCGCAGATGCATGCCGCAGTTGAATGGCTCGATCTGCTTGAGCAGGGCCTCGGTTAACTCCTCTCCGGAGCAAACCGGAATGGCGGGGATATCGTAAATCGGCTTGTCCGGATAAAGCTCGGTGCACTGACCACCCGGTTGCCGGATGGAATCGATAACCTCAGCTTTTAAGCCGAGTAGCCCCAGCTCGAAGACCTGGAACAGACCGCAGGGTCCGGAGCCGACGATGACTGCATCCGTATCGATCACTCAAAACCTCCGCCTGACCGGAAGCTGCAGACATTAACACGGTGTAGTTGGGTCTCCTATGGGGTGCAAGCCAGAAACGCGGCCAGCACCTTGGCCTGCTTGCCCTGGGTAACGAGACAGGGATGGTCGGTCGGCCTGACGGTTCTCGAGGTCACGCTTTATGAACTTTTCGGCGACGGTTGTCGTGATGACCTGGTTGCGCCGCCGCCGTCCAGTTGGGGCGACATGCCCTGGAGCAGTTGGCGCGGCGAATCGGCGCTTACGCTTTCCGTCGTTCCCGACTCGCCGGTTCCATTTCAGCGCGTTCGGTGATGTCCTGCACGACGCAGCTCACTCCCACCACCGTTTCGTCCTTGCCCTTGTCCGGATAATAGTTGTGCATGTAGCGCCTCGACTCTCCCGGATGAGCCGGAGTCTCTGCTTCGACCATTCCGTCGACGATTGGCTCCCCCGTTTCGAGCACGGAGCGAAGTTGCGGCACGACACCAGCGGCAACGTCTTTAAGAACCTCGTCGATTTTTCTTCCCAAGTGTGCTTCCACCGGCAGGCCATTGATACGGGCTAACCATTCGTTGATATAGCGGAATCGCAGGTCCGCATCCAAATAGCAGAGTCCGACTGGCGAGATTGCGTACAGATGCTCCACCTCGCTTTCCCGCTCGGAAGATTCGGACCCGTCGAGGGTTGACAGCAGTGTACGCATGGCGGCGACTTGCTTGGGTGCCATAGCATTAAGCATACCGACGAGGTGATTTAGAGATTGCATCGTTGCGCGTTGGTAGGCCCGCCTGCCCTCAGCCGTTGTCGTGACAACTACTCCCCGACCGTCGAACTTTTGCGGCAAGCGCTTTACAAGGTCCGCGGCTTCGAGCTTGGCGACCATACGGGACATTGTCGGCATAATCACGATCTCGGCCTCAACCAGTGCCGCAACCGAGACAGGCTCACGAACCCAAATGGCCCCTAGCGTACTCAGTCTTTCATTGGTGAGGCCATAAGGGAGATCGAGTGAGCGCAGGCACCGTGAAAGCGTGGAAAATGCTACGTGTACCTGTGGAGCAAGCTCCCTGGAGATTTTATCGAATGAAATCCGCTTTCCCATAAGGATGTTTGACTCTCCTCAGATGGCTGTCTTGATCCTGACAGTCATGCATAATAATGCAGGAACAAGGGCTTGGAAAGAGCCTGCAGGAAGAGTTCCGCTGAGCGCGAAACAGCCCGCTCGGGCAGCCAGCCGACAATAATCGCGATAATCAATTACAGCTGGTCTGGACTTCGACCTGTTCGCCGCAGGTGGCACCATAATTCAAATAATTGGGGGAAAATCATGAAAACGATGAAAACGCTGGCCATTGCGGTCGGCATCAGTTTGTTCACACTGAGCTGTATGGCGCAAGAGGATGAGGCGCCAACGAATTATATCTACACGACCTATTTCTACTGCGGCGGTGGACCGCTCAGTCGCGTCGATGAACTCACCGCCGATACCGCGCCGATCATGGACAAGCTGGTCGAAGACGGCGAGATCACGGGCTGGGGCTGGTACGGTCATCATACCGGTGGCGGCTGGCAGCGTCTCTCTTATCACACGGCAAATTCGATGGATCAGCTGCTTGACGGCTCCGATGCGATTCAGGCCGCCCTGGATGCGGCGAACGATGACGACGCCGACGATGATCAAATGAATTTCGGACAGATCTGCTATCGGCATGACGACTACATCTGGCGGACCGTGATTGGTACGGGTGGCGGCGGTGATGCGTCTCCAAAAGCCGGTTTTTCCTCCTACCATGTTTGTGATGTCGATCGTGAGGAGCGTGCGGACGAAATCGTCAAGGAGCATGTGGCGCCGATCATGGCTAAGCTCGTGGAGGACGGCAAGTTGATAGGATGGGGCTGGTCCGTGCACGAGGTTGGCGGCCGCTTCCGTAAATTGCAGACGATGGTTGGGACCGATCACAAGGCAGTGCTCAAGGCGCGTGCCGAAGCCCTCGAAGCAATTTATGCGGATGACAACGCAGCTGGCCTGGAGTTGACAGAGATATGTGGCGCCCACGTCGACTACATGTGGGACATCATCCACTAGAGCTTGCAAATAGGGGGACAGTGACCTTAATTACGTGTCCTGGGTCCAGGCTTGCGCCGTTGAAGTCGCTTCCCAGTGACCTCTTCCAACGTTTCGATAAATCTGCTATTGCCGACGGGGCGCCCGGTTTTCGTATGTTTGCGCAAAGCGTCAAATATTTCCGGTGTGTGATCTTCTGCCAGATAACCAGGCCAGTCGGAGATGCGCTCATGCATTGGGGCGGTGTTCACGAGTTCATCAGGCGCGGCATTAAGATGTGCATGAATGCTCGACCAGTGCCATTCGTCTGGGTACTGGCACAAGCCGGCGCGCACTGGATTAAGCTCAATGTATCGAACGGCTGCGAGCAAGTGCGCTTCATCTAAAACGCACGAATAAAAACGTTCCTGCCATAAATGCCCGCACCAGCCATGGGCCGAATTCAGTTGCCGCGCATACCGATGATGAGCAACACCGAATAGCTTTGCCATACTCTGCCTGTGGCGCGGAACTGCGATCAGATGCACATGATTCGGCATGAGGCAGTACGCCCAGATATCGACACTGGCCTTGTCCTTGAGATCACAAAGCAATTTGATATATGCCAGATAATCCGTTTTGTCGAAGAACGTTTGCTGCCGGCGATTTCCTCGCTGCGTAACGTGGTGGGGGTAGTTGGGAACGACGAGTCGCGCCATCCTTGGCATAAATGCACCCTCCTGGTATGCGGGTGGGCCGGACGCATCAGGCTGCCATGCAAGAAGTGACGATACAGGTGTTAAAACTGTCTCATATTTAGAGTTATGGTCACTGTCCCTCTAATTTCACGCGGTATGCGAGTGGGCCGGGCGTATCAGGCCATGCAAACAGTGACGATACAGGTGTTAAAACTGTCTCATTTCTAGAGTTGTGGCCACTGTCTCTCTCACCATGTGGTAAAACTTCCGCATTTTTGGAGTTGTGATCACTGCCCATTTAATCCTGTGACTGACCTCACAAGACGATCGTTGCTCCTTGTTCGTGTCGCGATGTGAATCTTTTCACAAAGACATAAATTGCTCGTACTTTGTCTCATGCTGTGAATCACTTCACAAATAAAACCTTAGTTGCCTGATAGGATTTTTACTTCGCTAACTATTGAATTGACTGGTTTGAAGGGGTAAGAAAATGAACACCAGCACAACGATGAAGAGACTTGCGACTATTGCGGGCTCGGCCCTGATCGGCCTGATGATTGCAACCGGCGTTTATGCAGAAGTGGAACAGGTAACTGCCGAGGTGGAGTTCGTTACTCCAGTTTCGATCGGGGAAAACGCGTCCCTGCGGTTCGGGTTGCTGGATGTCAACCTGGCAAACCTGGAGACGATAGTAATCGCTCCCGACAATACGGTGACCGATGCGTCCGGTAGGGTCGCCGGCGGCACGCAAGGCGCGGCTGACCTGACTATCACGGCGACGGGATCACAGGGGATCACGATCAGCGTGGGAAATCCCTCGGTTGCCACGGGCTATACGCTTGGCACATGGATGTGCAGCTATGCTGGCGGGACCGACACGGATTGCAGCTCCGGTTACAACCAAGCAAGTGCCGGGGACGGAACCGCGACGCTACTCGTTGGCGTGACACTGACGGGCAACGGCTCGGCCGCGCTCGGCGATGACGACAGTACCTTCGACGTTACAGTTATATACCAGTAAGTGGCGCCGCACCTGTGTCCAATCTCAAATCCGGACAGTGGCGCCGCTTTCGCGGCAGATCAGTCTCCACAGCAGCGCTGATCACCTCGATTTGGGTGTTTTTCGCACCGGTAGCGCCCATAGCACAAGATAGTCCTGACCTTTTTCTGCCCGATATCGATTCTGATGCCCTCCTTATGGCCGAATTGGTTGAGGCTGAGGTGACCTTTGTCGATCCCGCCGGTATCGGCGCAGTCAACGACCTGGAGATTGGTTTTCCCTATCAGGTCCCGGCCGGCCTTGCGCAAGTGACTGTCGCGCCCGACAGTTCTGAGGGGGGTACGAAGGCCACCGTTGAGAACAGCCTGCAGACTGCGGCCAGCCTGACCATCACGGCAGCCCCGGGACAGCCCATCACGATCCTCGTCGACGAAGTCGTCCCGGGCTCCGGCTATTCACTGGAAGATTTCCGCTGCAAATACGACGCCGGTGGCGACAGGGCTTGCGACGGCTCAGGTTATCTGGAGACATCCGTGCGCCGCGGCACGTTGCTGGTCGGCGTAACCCTGATCAGCGACTCCACCGTCGTAGCTGGCGCGCCCGACGGGAGTTTCGATGTCACCATTTCTTATCAATGAATATAGTTCTGACCCTGTTTTTCGCAGCGCTCTTCCAGCGTTATGTCGCATTTTATGGCTTGGTTCACACCCCCGATTTACCCCTCCTTTTAGACTTGCACACTAAGTATTGTCGGCTGAAAAGCTGCGGACTGATCGTGACTAGTACCAGCATTTGCATGAGGAGCCTCCTGGCCATCCTGGGTTCGGTCTTGTTCGTCCTGATGCCAGGAACCGTTACGGACGCCGCCAACCCGGAGTCGGTGACGGTCGATATGACGTTCATCGATCCAGTCACGATCACGGAAAATGTGTCCCTGCGGTTCGGGTTGCTGAATGTGAGCCTGGCTAACCTGGAGACGATTGTCATCGCACCCGACGATTCGGTAACGGATGCGTCTGGCAGAGTCGTCGGTGGCGTCCAGGGCGCGGCTGACCTGACGGTCACGGCGACGGCGTCATATACGATCTCGATCCTCGTGGATAACGTCTCCTCTGCCACCGGCTATACGCTTGGCACCTGGATGTGCAACTACGACGGGGCCGGCTCGGATTCGGCTTGTGACAGCGGGGGTTACTCGGAAACCACTGTCGCGAGCGCGACGCTGCTCGTTGGCGTGACACTGACGGGCAACGGCTCGGCCGTCCTCGGCACGGACGACAGCACTTTCGACGTCACCATTACTTACCATTAATCGGACCAGCAGAGCGAACCGTGGTGAATGTAAGAATGTGGCGACGATCAAAAGCCCCTTATTCCGGATCGTGACGTGACGTACCTTATTCGAGGAAGATCTGGTCCTTTACCGTCGCTGATCGCTGTCGTCTGGGTTCTTCTTGCACCGGCAGTGGTTGGTGCGCAGGAGACCCCGGGGCTTTACTTGCTGGACCTCCAGGCCGGTGATTACCTGCTGGCCGAAAGCGTCCCGGCCTACGAGTCCGGCGACACTTTCCTGATCGATTTCGCACTGTTTTTAGAGGCTGTCGAATTCCCGATCGAAAAGACGGGCGAGATCTGGTCGGGCTGGTCCCGCTCCGAGGATCGGAACTTCGTTTGGCGTACGGACTTGGGCATTGTCCAGTTGGCCGGCAGCCACGGCGAGCGCGTCGAGTACGATGCATGGATGGTCACGTACGACCGCACCTACGTGTCTGTTCAGGCGCTCGAACGCTGGTTCAATCTCGAACTCGACGTCGATCGCCGATTGCAGATCTTAACTGTGGACTCGAGCGAGCCGCTGCCCTTCCAGCTGTGGCGCGAACGGATGCTCGCCAAGTACCGCTATCGCCCTGGAGGGCGCAGCGATGCTGACGTAATTGTCCCGGATCAATATCACTGGGTGACGCAGCCGCTTGTTGACCTGTCGACTCATTTGCTTACTCGGAAGCAGGACGACGGGCGCAATAATTCGAGTACGACCTCGCTCGCAATAGGTATGGATCTCCTGAAGCACTCAGTCGTCTACACGGGCGGCCTCACAAAGAGCAGCGAAGGCCGGGGCGAATCGACCAGCCGTCTGACGATCGAGCGCGCTTCGCTCACACCGGACACGCCGATGTTCGCGGGCGCGCACCGTTACATGCTCGGCGATATCTACCAGGCAAACCCTAATCTCGTCCTCAATTCCGACACGGGCCGCGGCTTCAGCATCGACCGGTATCCGGACGGCCGGACCGGCACACTGAGCCGGACGACGATCGCGGGCGATGCGCAACCGGGATGGCAGGCCGAACTCTATCGCAATGGCACGCTGCTCGAGTTTGCGAGAGTCGGTATGGATGGACGATATTTCTTCCGGAACCAGGAAATCTCGTTCGGCGAAAATATTTTTGTCGTGAAGCTGTTCGGCCCGCAGGGCCAGACCCGCGAAGATCGCCAGACCTTCTGGGGCGGCGGCGCGGATCTGGATCAGGGCGATTTCGATTTCAGCATCAGCCACATCGAATTCGACCGCTACCTGCTCGAGGGTACGCGCGACGATGTCGACGGGCTTGCCGCCAGTTACGCGACTGACTTCCGCTACGCAATGGCGCTAACCGAGAATCTGCAGTTGGGCACGGCCTACACGCGGACGGGACTCGGTTCGCGCGAGCGGGACGGCACCTTCATGGACTCCGAGTACCTGAGCATGTTCGGCAGCATGAAGCTCGGGCCCGGCGTGTTGATTGGCGAGGCAGCGCAGCAGCTGGATTTCGGCGAAGCCTGGAGTCTCGAGTACCTGACGGGATTGAACGAGCACAAGATCAGCATCGCGCACCGGGCCTTCAATGACTACGAAAGCCCGGCCACGATTTTCCGCAACAACGTCGATGCACTCAGCGAAATTGCCGTATTCGGATCGTTCGGCCGTGACAAGCAAAACGGTTACACGTTGCGTCTCAGGCACCAGGACCTCTCCGCAGGTTCATCTGACCTGCGCATATTCAATCAGCTGAGCCTGCGACTCGGTCAGCTAAGTCTGAGCAACGATCTGGAACATATTGTGACGTCCGGACCTGGCCGGACGACCGGGCACCTCAAGCTCGCGGGCCGGATCAACAACTTGAGTCTGCGTGGCCAGCTCGACTATCAGCTCACGGGCGATCGGCCGCTCAGGCAGATCTCCGCGTCGATGAACTGGAACATGAGCGAGCGTCTGAACAACGCCCTCACGCTCACCAAGCAGCTGGCCAACGACAAGGTCATGTATTTCACCAACCTGCTGTCGGTCAGGATTCGCGAATACGATCTCACGCTGAGCGTGAGTTCGAATCTCGACGATGCCTGGTCGATCGGCGCCGGTTTCAAAATCGCGTTCGGCTATGACAGGCACAGTCGGGCGCTCACCACGGACAGCGTCGGCCTTGCGAACACGGGCCGGGCGACGATGAATCTGTTCATCGACGCCAATAACGACGGTGTCCGCGATCCCGGTGAGCCGCCTGTGCCGTGGGCGAGCTACCGGGACCAGGAGACCCTGAAGACATCGATGGGCGTGCTGCCGCTCACGTCGGTGCCGAGCACCCGTGCCGTGCGGTTCGACCTGCGGCATTTGCAGCTCGACGACCCGTTTCTCGCGCCGCGTGCCAAGGTCTACGAGCTTACTACTCACGCTGGCAGCGACGTCAGCATCGACGTCGCCGTGGTCATGACTGGCGATATTGAAGGGCACATCTTCGCCGATTCGGCAGATGATACGGGCGCCCGGGGCGTCGTCGTTTCACTGCACGATGCAGATGGCAGAGAAGTCGCCACGACGCGCTCCGAGTTCGACGGCTTCTACAGCTTCACCCGCATTCCGAGCGGTGATTACGAAGTCCGGGTCTCCGTGAACGGCGGCCAGCGTGAGCTGGTGCAGCCATTATCACTGGATTCGCAGGAAGGGTATATCGTGCTCGAGAGAATCTATATCTTCGAATAACGGTGCACTATGAAAAAGCCCCGGTGATATCTTAGTTGACACTGGTCGTGTCGCCGCCGTTATGGATCAGGTTGGTTGAGAAATCGCCGTCGACGTAAAGCGATTTTTTCTTGTTCAAGCTCACATTGATTCCCGCCCCACAACCGGTGGTTTGCGCGTCGCCAGGAATCCTGCACGAGACCGAGCTGACGGTCACGCCACTGGCAGTCGAAATATTTTCTGCGGCGATGTTGACGCTCCAAAACGACGCAGCATATCCAGCGATTCTTGAACGATCATGTGGTGGTGTACAATTTATTCAATCGTAGCGGAGCTTCCCTGGGAATCAGGTTTGGCGCATGTTGCGTCTTGAATAGATTGCTGCGGTCCGCAGGGGGTGGTGTTGGCGATAGAAAGAACTACATGATTGCATTTGCTATCGCCATATTCGTCAGCGCGTTCCTGCTGTTCCAGGTTCAACCGATTGTAGCGCGCTATATTCTGCCGTGGTTCGGTGGCAGCCCGGCAGTCTGGACCGTCTGTATGTTGTTTTTTCAGGTGGGCTTATTGTGCGGTTACAGTTACGCGCGGCTGCTTGCGATGTACATCCGTCCGGGGCTGCAACCGGTCATTCACCTAGCGTTGCTGGTGGTTTCGCTGCTGACGTTGCCGATAGCGCCCACCGATGACTGGTTGCCAAGCGGCGGGAGCGCTGATCCGTCACTCTATATTCTTGCTCTGTTGCTGACATCCGTCGGCTTCCCGTTTGCGATGATATCTGCTTCGGCGCCGCTGCTGCAGCACTGGTTTGCCGAGACTTACCCGGGTAAATCACCTTATCGTCTCTATGCGCTTTCAAATCTCGGATCGCTGATCGCATTGCTGAGCTATCCGTTTATCGTCGAGCCCGAACTAACACTACAGAGTCAGACAGTCTTATGGTCCATCGGCTATGTTGCGTTCATCGTGATCTGTGGCTGGTGTGCCTTGCCTTTGCTTCGCGGCGGCAAGCGGGGGATCGGCGGGCGGATTCGAACCAGGGAACAGGCGCAGCCGATTAGGTGGCAGGACAAATGCCTGTGGGTTGTTCTGGCTGCAACCGGTTCCACCGTATTGCTGGCAACCACCAACCAGATGTGCCAGGACGTGCCGGTGGTGCCTTTCCTGTGGATACTGCCGCTTAGTCTTTATCTGTTGTCTTTCATCATTTGTTTTGAGAACGACAGATGGTATCGACGTGAAATCTGGGTGCCTGTGATGCTGGCATCAGTTGCTTCGTTGGTGTTTCTGATGCACCAGAATTATGCATCCACAGAGATGCCGCTGGCATTGCAGATCATTATTTACAGTGCAGCGATGTTTGCCTGTTGCATGGTTTGCCATGGCGAATTGGTCCGCCGCCGGTCACCGGTTGCCTCTCTTACGTCTTTCTATCTCTATGTGGCCCTGGGCGGCGCGTTAGGGGGTGTGTTCGTCAATCTGCTTGCACCGTTGATATTCGACGGGTTTTGGGAATTACACGGAAGTTTGCTAGCGACCGTCTGTTTAGCAGGTGTATGCATTTATCTGGACACGGGATGGCATACATCGGCCTCTGCGAGGACCGTCTTTTCGATCAGCTGGGGCGTCATATTGTTTGCGCTGATTTTCCGGTTAGGGCAGCACATTCAAGAGCAGCGTGATAATTCCATTGCGAATTTTCGGAGCTTCTACGGTGTCTTGCATGTGTATGAATATGGGGCCGGAGGCGCAGAACACAGACGTGATTTCTTCCATGGTCGTATTAACCATGGATCCCAATGGTTCGGCGGCAGACGACCATTCATGCCAACCAAGTATTATGGCCCGCATTCTGGCGTCGCCGTGGCCTTTCGTCATTTCCCGCGTCCGGTCGTCATGGCGGATGAGTCCAATGGGCTGAAAATTGGTGCGGTTGGATTGGGCATTGGCACTATATCGGTTTATGCGAGAGAGAAGGACCGCGTCCGCTTCTATGAGATCAATCCTCAAGTCGCGTCGATTGCCCGCGACTATTTTACCTACCTAACTCAAGGACCGTCGACGATTGATGTTGTGTTGGGGGATGCCCGCATTTCGATGAACAACGAATTGAGGGAATCCGGTTCACAGCAATATGACCTGTTGGTCCTGGATGCCTTTAGCGGTGACTCGATCCCGATTCACTTGCTTACTGAGGAGGCCTTCGCGCTTTACTGGCAGCATCTGAAGCCAAACGGCATCCTGGCTATTCATATCACCAATCTACATCTGGATCTTGGTGATATCGTGCGCCAGCTGGCCAGGCGATATGATAAATCAGCCATCCGTTTTGCTCACGATGTTCAGGTTACTTTCGAGTCTCCCAATGACTGGGTGCTGGTTACCGACAACCCGGAATTCCTGCAGGATCCCGAAGTGTTGCTCAGGCAGTTGCCGTGGCCCACAGATAAGCCAAAGCCGATTCTCTGGACGGACAACTTCAGTAACTTGTTTGGGGTCCTGAAATGAACATCGATCAACATCGTTCCTCAGCCGTTGTCACTTGATGCGCAGGATGGCTATGTCGTACTCGACAGGATCTCCGATTACGAATAGCGGCGCGCTATAGAAAGGTCACGGTGATGTCGTAGGTGATGCTGGCTGTGTCGCCGCCACTATGAACCTGGCTGGTCGTGATATCGACGCCGACCCACACCGTTTTCTTCTTGTCCAAATTCACGTTGATCCCCCCCCCATCGCAGGTGGTCTGCGCGTCCTTATGAAACCTGCACGGGACCGCGCCGACGGTCACACCACCGGTAGTCGAAATATTTTCGGCGACGATATTGACGGCCGCCTTCCCCTTGTCCTTTCCCCGGTCCAGCAACAGTTCCCCGGACACGGCGCCAAACAGGTAATCAGCTGCATTGGCGCCGCTCACCGTCTCGTCGGTATTGAGTATGAACTGACGGCCGCTGGCGCCGCTGAGGACCGTGCCGAGGCTGGGCGTAACGACCTCCGTCATAGTGAAGGCCGCGTACGCGACATGCAGCGCCGCCAGCAACGCGCTGCAAAGCAATACTCTCTGGAGTCGCTCGCTTCCGCGATGCGCCCGCGAGGTCATGTTCAGTGTACGACCGGATAAGACGCGAACACGATCGACTTATCACTTAGGTCCAGGTCCGATGAGTAATAGACGTCGGTGCCGTCCGACAGGTTGCTGGCGATGACGTCGTCGTTCAGTTCGATGTCCATTGTTCGGGCATCGAGGCTCGGGTAGATGACCAGCGGCACGGGCTCGGCCAGCGCGATGCGCGTGCCGTCGGCCGCATTTTCAATCACGTGCAGGTAGCCGCGGACGGACAGCTGCCCATGGCGTCGCACGTCGACGGTGAGCTTATTGGTGTCCTCGTCGATACGCACGGATTCGATCGAGGCGGCCGACGTAGCACGACTGTTGCGCCAGATGATCGGGATTGCAACGGCCGAGCGCGCGGCGATCACGACGGCGGATGCGGTGGCCTCTTTTTTGGCGTCACTCAAATCTGCCGACGGGTCTCCACTGTTGAGCGTCAGCACTCTGAAATGCGAGTAATATTCGCCTTCGGGAATGTCCAGTCCACGCCGCACGGCGATCCTGATAACCTGGGATTCTGCCGGCGCGAGCGTTACGCGACGGGGTGAGTAACGCACATAGGACTGAATAGACCACGGCGACTGACCTTCATATTTCATGAGCCCGCCTTCGGCCGTCATGGTCATATCGGTCCAGCTCATCTCGAACGTCCCCGTCTCGTCGCCGCGGTTCGTCAGCGTGATCCCGGCATTGCGTTCGTTGCCTTCGAACAACACGAGCGTCGGGTGGATGAACAGGACAGCACCGGCTTGGGCCAGCATCGGAACCAGCGATATGATCGCCAGCAACAGCAGTATCGGGCGAATGATCTTCAAAACGGACCCCGGCTCTGGAACGGATACGGAAGGCCTAATATAGCAGAAGTGACGTCGCTGCCAAAACAAAGGATCGGGCCCGCAAGCGGAATTTCTTGTCGTGCCTTGCGCTATAGCCAATTAACTTAAGGTCAGAAAAACAAGGGCTTAATTATTTGCTGTTGACAGTGTGCGCATTACCGATGCACTGAATCTCCCGACGTGAATCATTCGAGAAGGTACTGAGATTGCGCAAGTTCTGGACGACAAAGGAACCTTCAGGGAGGAAAAGCAGCATTTCGTCGAGACGTCGGGTCTCAAGGAATCCTCCGAGGAGATCCTTGGGCCGTTATCCGATATCACCAACCGGATCGCCGAAGCGGTCTGGAATGCCGTTTTCCCGGGCGCAACGACAACACCGTGGTGGCCGAAGCTGGTGCTGACCGCACTGATAGCCGCCGCGTTCTGGTTTTTTCGTAAAGGCCGCGGCGCCAAGGATACGGACGGTCGCGATAGGCCGATGGGCCTCCTTGAACACGTGATGCCGAAGAAGATCTACACCCACCAGTCGGCACGCGTAGACATCTGGCTTTAACTGCTCGACCGGGGAATGATGCCGGTCTGGGTCGTGTTGTTCCTGGGCTCAGTCGCGCCGTTTGTGAAAATGCCAGGTTTTTGAGATTCGTGTCTTCCCCCAATTGCTGCCATCCGACAATCTTCAGGCGGCATCACTTTCCAGGTGCGTGGAAATCTCCTCTTGCGAATTCTGGACAGGATTGCTGAATTGCAGGACTCCGTCATCAACTTCACGGGTGGCGAGCAACTTCTTGTCTTCGCTGTAATTCTGCGTATTCAGCCACGGCGCCTTGTCCCCTTGCTTTGGGAACATATGCATGACGCGTTGCATGTATCCAGAGGAGAATTCGGTGATCCACTTTCGTGCCGGCATGTCCCTGTCTTCACTGCGCAGACGCGGCGTGCAGAGCCGATATCTCGCCTCATCCATGTGCTTCAGTATCCGACAAGTATATTCCGCTGTGAGATCGGCGCGTAAGGTCCAGGATGCATTGATGTAACCAAACGTAGTAACAAGATTTGGCACATCCGAATACATCATTCCCAGGTAACTAAACGTCTTGGAAAAATCGACCGTCTGGCCATCGACGACAATTTCGGCGCCGCCGAGCACAACTAGATTAAGACCGGTCGCAGTGACGATGATGTCGGCATCGAGTTCTTTGCCCGATTCCAGGAGGACTCCCTTATCTGTAAACGTATCGATTATGTCAGTGACGATGGAAGCTTTGCCGGACTTTACCGATTGAAAAAAGTCGCTGTTAGGCACAAGACACAGGCGCTGATCCCAGGGATTGTAGTGGGGCGTGAAATGCGTATCGATGTCATAGTCCGGCCCCATTTCCTTGCGTACCATGTCAAGCAGGTTTTTTTTGACTTTGTCCGGATCAGTTCGAGTGCGTCGGTAGACCATCTGTTGAAAACGAATATTTTTCCAACGGGTAATCGCATACGCCATTTTTTCAGGCAATACTTTTCGCAGGAAGTTGGCGACGTTGTCCGTGTCCGGGCGCGAGACCATGTAAGTTGGCGAGCGCTGTAGCATCACGACGTGTTCTGCATCCTTGGCTATTTCCGGCACTAAAGTGACGGCAGTCGCGCCGGAGCCAATGACCACAATCTTTTTGTTTCGGCAGTCGATGTCTTCTGGCCACTCCTGGGGATGAACTATTTCTCCCGCGAATCGTTCACGGCCCCTGAAATCAGGTGTGTAGCCTTTTTCGTAACTGTAGTAGCCGGCGCACATCTGAATGAATCTGCAGCGAATTGTCGCAGTGTCTCCTGGCTCCTTGCGTTCAGCCTCGATAGTCCAGACGGCATCGCTGTTTGACCAGCTCGCTTTCTTGACGAGATGGCTAAAACGAATATGACTGTTGATATCCTCTTCCGCAGCTGTTTCCTTAACGTATTTGAGAATGGACGGTCCATCGGCGATGGCCTTCGATTCGCGCCACGGTTTGAAGTTGTAACCAAGCGTGTGCATGTCGCTGTCCGAGCGAATGCCAGGGAAGCGGAACAGATCCCAGGTTCCACCAATAGCATTACGGCCTTCGAGGATGACGTAGCTTTTGCCCGGGCATTTGTCCTGCAGGTGATGGGCTGCGCCGATACCCGAGAGTCCTGCGCCGACAATCACCACGTCAAAGTATTCGCTGGTCACATTTCATCCTTATAGAGGCACCCTTTGAGTTTCGGCAATTAATCTTCTGCTATTGTGTGTCGGCACTCATTCTAACAACATGTCAGCATTAGTTGGGTCGGCGACCACGGCAGTACCCCTGCCGCATTTCTCCGCTGTCGCAAACGGACACCATCGCGCGCCAGTTTTCGACAAAATAATCTGCGCTTTCCTGACCGAGAAGTTCAACCATGCGCCGATAAAGATCGCCCTGGATTAACTCGTATTCCCGATTTGCCTGCGTGCGATACCAGTCAGATGCGTCTTCAATCTCGACGTCGACGTAACCGCGGTTGCGAAAGTGAGTCTCATTGTCATCGAGTGTTTCGAGTGGCGAGAACAACAGCTTTCTCATCCTGGACCTCCGCATGCCTTTACCCGTTCTAGATAGCACCGTCACGTGAGTTGCTCAAGGTGTCCTCCACGATGATACGAAACGACCGCCAGGCCGATAAATCCAGGACGTTTTCTGGACTTTTGTGGCGGAGCCTGTTAATTCGTACATCCGGTCTTCAGCCGAACCGGCTATCGGTTTTGCATAAAGACACGACTACAAATGATCGACGCTTTGGTGGAGGAGAGATTAGTGAGTCGCAAAATAATCATCATGGGGGCCGCTGGCCGCGATTTTCATGTTTTCAACTGCTGTTACCGGGACAAACCGGATTTCGATATCGTTGCGTTTACGGCAACCCAGATTCCGCATATTGATGATCGTCGCTATCCTGCGGCGCTTGCCGGGGCACAATATCCTGACGGTATTCGAATTCACCCCGAAGAAGAGCTCGACGATCTTCTCAAGAACAATAAGGTCGACGAGGTCGTGTTTGCCTATTCGGACGTAAGTCTCGGTTACGTGGACGCACACCGTAAGAATGTTGAGGCCCGGGGAGTTAGCTTCTCCACCTTCGACATTGACGCTACCATGTTGCCGTCAAGCAAGCCGATGATCGCCGTGTGTGCGGTGCGCACCGGTTGTGGCAAGAGCCAGACCTCACGGCGGGTCACGCATATTCTCAAGGATCTCGGCAAGAAGACGGTCGCGATTCGCCATCCCATGCCATATGGCGACCTGGCCAGTCAGGCGGTGCAGCGCTTTGCCACCTTTGACGATTTGGATCTGCATGAGTGCACCATCGAGGAACGCGAGGAATATGAACCGCATTTGCGGAATGGCGTCGTCGTGTACGCGGGCGTCGACTACGCGGCAATTCTCGCGGAAGCCGAAAAAGAAGCGGATGTCATCATCTGGGATGGTGGCAACAATGACACGCCGTTTTACA
>SMVA01230173.1_pt1 | contig 18117 bp, 15 predicted proteins | sample 2456451 | NCBI WGS metagenome assembly SMVA01 (sample SAMN11095933, study PRJNA526329) | marine sediment metagenome | biome: Marine sediment; feature: Surficial sediment; material: Deep marine sediment; isolation source: Hadal surficial sediment | place: Pacific Ocean | collected 2014-05 | depth...
CTAAAGCCTACACTGTGCCTACAAATTTTTTCTTGATAAAGTGTTCTCAACAAATAATTAACATAAGACATTGTTTTTAAAAGATTTAATTGGTGGGCCGTACAGGGGTCGAACCTGTGGCCCGCTGATTAAGAGTCAGCTGCTCTCTAAAACCTATGGCAAGCAACGATCTACTCCGAAAACCTACCCTCAGTTCAAAGTCCAGCTAGTCCATTCAATTCATAATAGGTCAAAAAAATATCCAGTATTTCTAAGGATATCGTGGCAATCTCGCTCCATTAAAATAGCTCGCAACTGGGAATGGCTGAAGCCTTTAACCCAGGGAGTGGATTCCTTTTTCCTCTGCAACTACTTCAGGATCTCCCTCATTCCTGGACTTTTCTTATCCGGTATATGAATGCATGTTCTATATGGTAGAATGGGAATTCATTATTTAGAATATAGGTTCAGAGTTAGGGGAAGTGGAGAATGGGAATGAAGGTTACCGCCGATCAGCGGGCGCAACGCAAGCAGCGAGAATACGACGCTAGACGGGAAGAGATTTTGTTAGCTGCGGAGCGGCTTTTTTCCAAAAACGGGTTTTTTAAGACCAGTATGGCGGAAATTGCGGAATCGGCCCAATTTGCCATGGGTACGGTATATCGGTTCTTTAAGAGTAAGGAAGAAATTTATATCTCGTTAGTTGAAGGTAAAGTGGAGCAATTGCTGCATCTCTTAAAGGAAGCGACTCGCAGTGGGCCTTCGGCGCCAGAGAAACTTCGGGCTGTGATACGAGTGAAATTAGCCTTTGCGGACCAGAATCGTGACTTTTTCCGGATTTATGTTTCTGAATGGAGTGGGTTTGAATGGACTGTCAAAAGCGCGTTTGGGGATCGTGTGTGGAAAAAATATTTGGCTCAAATTGATCTCGTCGCCAATCTGATCAAGCAAGGGATTAAAGCTGGAGAATTTCATCATGTGAATCCGAAAGATACCTCGCTGGCTCTCCATGGCATGTTGAATTCCACAATTTATGCGTGGATCTTACAATCTGGGCCTAAAGAATCACTTGTGGAAAAAGGCGAGTGGTTAGGCTCACTGTTTTTAGGTGGCATTGGGACGACAAAGACCCACATGTGATTTCGAGAACTTCATGAATAGACAAAATAACAACATCTGCTTCTTCCTTATCCTTCTTGTGGGCGTTGCAGGGTTGCAGGGATGCGGTGAAGAACAAATCGCTCCAGTCTCGAAAGGCCGCCCACCCACTCCCGTTCGTGTGGCTGAAGTCGTCAATCAAACGGTGCAAAAAACCGTTGAGTTGGTGGGCACGGTCGAACCGTGGCGACGAAGTGTGGTGGCCGGGGAAATTGCCGCCTTAGTCGAAACATTCCCTGTCAAAGAGGGAATGGCTGTGAAGCATGGCCAGATGTTAGCTCAATTACGAACGAACACCTTAACCATTCGGTTGGATGCTGCCATGGCTTCGCATCAGGAAGCTCAGACTCGCTATGGGCAAGCAAAGAGAGATCTCGTGCGAATGAACATGTTGTTTGCCAAAGAATTAGTGACTCAACAGGAATTCGATGGCGCCGTGACGCAAGAAGCGGCATTGGGTCAACGTGTGACCCTCTTGGGAGCAGAAATTCTGCAAGTGCGCGACCAATTGAGAAAAGCTCGAGTGGTGGCCCCGTTCGATGGGTGGGTGGTGAAAGAATTTACCGAGGTGGGACAATGGGTAGAGGCCGGGGGGCCGATTGTGGAACTGGTGGATCTTTCGCGAGTGCAAGTCGAAGTGCCACTTCCAGAACGGTATGTCGGCGCGATCACTGTCGGAGATTCGGTCACGGCGACATTTGATGGGATCCCAGGATTTCAGGTGGAGGGAAAGATCTTTTCCGTTGTGGCGCAAGCTGACCGGAACTCTCGAACGTTTCCCATAAAAGTGGAATTGTCCAATGGCAAGCTCAGGATCAAGAGCGGCTTAGTCTCGCGAGTCACCTTGTTGTTGGGAGATCCATATGAGGCGTTGGTCATTCCCAAAGATGCGTTAGTGCTTCGCGGAGAGACTGAGTTTGTCTTTGTCTTGAATGAGTCCACGGTCTCCCAAGTACCCGTTGTCGTGGTGAACCATGTGAACAGTTCAGTGGAAATCACTGGCAATCTTGAACCGGGGATGATGGTGGTGATTGAAGGGAACGAACGACTGTTTCCCGGCCAATCTGTACGTGTGCTTGAAGAGGAACCGAAGGGATGAACCTCACCCGATCTGCTATTCGCTATCCGGTTACCACCACGGTTGGCGTATTATTCATTGTGTTGTTTGGTGTGGTGGCATTGCTTCGGTTGCCTATTCAACTCACCCCGGACGTGACGAAAGAGGAAATTACCGTCAATACGCGTTGGAGTGGAGCCAGTTCCCACGAAATTGAGAGAGAAATCATCGAGGAACAAGAAGAGCAGCTCAAAGGCGTACAGGGTCTTGAGCGAATGTCTTCCCAGAGTTCCTTTGGCAGCGGGAAAATCATCTTGCAATTTCCGGCTGGAACCGACACCGATGCCTCTCTGCTTCTCGTCTCTAATCGACTCAATCAAGTGAAAGAATACCCGGACGAAACTGATGAACCGGTCTTGAGTAGCGCAGATACCAGCGGGTCGGCTATTGCGTGGTTTATTTTTGAAGCCTTAGAACATAACCCCGAGCCGGTCGATACGATGTACGATTACGTCGAAGATGTGGTGAAAGCCAGATTTGAGCGCATCTCGGGTGTGGCGGCCTCCAACGTCTATGGGGGTCGCGAGCGGGAAATGCAGGTTTTGGTGGACCCTGCCAAACTCGCCGCTCGCTCGCTCACCTGGCTTGCCTTGGCACGGGCGTTGGATCAAGAAAACCGGGATTATAGCGCCGGTGATTTTGATGAAGGTAAGCGTTCCTATGTTGTCCGGACAATTGGTGAGTACAAGTCTCCAGGCGATATCGAATCGGTCATCATTGCCCGCCGGAATGGTGTACCTATCTACGTCCGCGATGTGGCGTCAGTGAAACTGGCATACAAGGATCCCACCAATGTGGTTCGGCAAAGCGGAAAGCCCTCGATTGCCATCAATGCCGTGCGGCAACCAGGAGCCAATGTCCTTGACATTATGGAAGGTTTGCAGAAAGCCGTGCGCGAATTAAACGAGGAACGGCTGAATCCGCGAGGCTTTACCCTGTATCAAGTCTATGATGAGACGGATTACATTTATAGTTCCTTGTCATTAGTTCAACAAAATCTGCTGATCGGCAGTTTGTTGGCGGTCATGGTGCTCTTCATTTTTTTACGGACTGGCAGTACGACGTTGGTCATCGGGTTGGCAATTCCCATTAGCATTATGGGGACGTTCATCGCGCTGTGGCTGTTGGATCGAAATTTAAACGTCATTAGTTTAGCGGGAATGACCTTTGCTGCCGGCATGCTAGTCGATAACTCCATCGTCGTGTTGGAAAATATCTATCGCCATCGCGAAGCCGGAAAGTCACTCATCCACGCGGCGTATGATGGGACCGTTGAGGTCTGGGGGGCAGTGCTGGCAAGCACGTTGACGACCATCGCGGTCTTTATTCCGATCATATTTATTGAAGAACAATCGGGACAATTATTCAGGGACATTGCCATTGCGATTAGTGCAGGGGTGGGTCTCAGCCTGCTGGTTTCCATCACGGTGATTCCCGGTTTGGCGGCTCGAATTCTCACCACACGTCAAAGACGGCATGAGAGACCTGCAAATCACAAGGCCGTAGGCGAATGGTCCGATGAGACGGCGTTGCCGACGACTGCACTCGCTCCCCAAACTCACAGGCTGGCCGATCATATCAGTTCAATGGTATCAAGGATCTGTGCAAATAAAGCCTTGAGGCTCTTCACGATTGTTGGGCTCATTGGATTGTCATGCGGCCTCACATGGATATTGATTCCCCAAGCAGAATATTTACCGACGGGAAATCGCAATCTGGTCATTGGCATTCTTCTTCCGCCACCAGGCTATAACATGGAGACTTTTGTCAAGATGGGGGGGGAGATTGAATCGGTGCTGAGTCCATATTGGGATGCCGAGCCTGGCTCTCCTGAGGAAGCACAGCTGGATGGACCCAGCATCAGAAATTTCTTCTATGTGGCGCGAGGGCGAATGGTGTTCATGGGTGGACGAACCAATGATGATAAGCGAGCCAAAGAATTAATCCCGCTTATGCGTCGGGCCGTAGCAGACTTGCCCGGGGTCATTAGCATCATTACGCAACGCAATCTGTTTCAACGAGGGTTGGGTGAAGGCCGGAATATTGATCTGGAAATTACCGGGCCGGATTTGAATATTTTGGTGGCGTTGGGAAGCAAGATTTTCCGACAAGTCAAGGGGTTGATGCCTGAGGCCCAAGTCAGGCCTAAGCCCAGCTTGGACCTTGGCACGCCAGAACTCCATGTGCAATTGCGCCGTGATCGTGCGGCTGACCTTCAACTGACAAACCAGGAACTGGCCTTTACGATTAATGCCTTAGTTGACGGCGTGAAGGTCAGTGACTACAAACACGAAGGTGATGAGATTGATTTAACGGTGCGGGGAGAAGACCGCTATGCGACGCGGACCCAAGATATTGAAGCGATTCCGATCTATACGCCAGGAGGACGACTCACCACGGTTGGGGCAATTGCGGATATCAAATTGGTTCCCGGTCCAGAGCAGATTGATCATATCGAACGAGAGCGAGCGATTGTGATCCAAGTGATCCCACCGTCGGACATGCCTATTGAAACGGCCATGGAGCTGCTGCAGAGTCAGATCCTTACGCCTTTGCAGGAAGAAGGATCGTTAGGACGATTATATAATATCAGGTTGGCGGGAACAGCCGATGATTTAACGCAAACCTATGATGCCTTAAAATGGAATCTCCTTCTGGCGTTGCTGATCATCTATTTACTGATTGCCGCCTTGTTTGAAAGTTTTCTCTATCCCTTGGTTATTATTACCAGTGTTCCGTTGGCGGCAGCTGGCGGCTTACTGGGGTTGGCATTAGTCAATCAGTTTGTGGCCTATCAACCCATGGATGTCCTCACAATGTTAGGGTTTATCATCCTCATGGGAGTCGTGGTGAATAATGCCATTCTGGTTGTTCATCAAGCCCTGAACTTTTTGGATCCTAAGCGCCGCAGTGGGAGTGAGGCCTCTTCTTCAACAAGTACATGGTCGACTGATGATCCCATTCAAGCGATCGCAGAATCGGTTCGAACGAGATTCCGGCCCATCATGATGAGTATGTTGACCACAACCTTTGGTCTCTTCCCTCTGGTTGTGTCCTCGGGAGCAGGCTCAGAACTGTATAGAGGAATCGGGAGTATTGTGCTCGGGGGGCTGGTGACTTCCACGATTTTCACACTGATTTTGGTCCCGGCGTTATTTAGTCTGTTCATGGATCTGAAAACAACGGGAAAGCGATTGATGACTTCTAAGCCCGCCATGTCCTCCGGTATTGGGGATGCGTAGGTTTTGATGGAAGGCCATGACTCAAGTTGGATAGACTGAAGGCCGAAGGCGTATAGGGGCACAGCAAGCATGATCATACAACAGAGCTCGTCACTGCTTGAAGCAAAGATCGTCGAAACCGAGAAGGTTGTGAATAGCTTGATCCGAGCGTGACGTACTGAGTGAGAGTCTTCAGCCTCAATATCTGAGTCGTGACGATGGAGGAATCTTCCAGTCTGTTGATCGCCTCTTATGAAACTGTTGAAAAAAGATGCTCTTGCGAAGGGATTCGCTAGGAATATTCTCAACACTTGCCGCTCTCACTGACTTGAGGAATTCCTGAATCATTCACACTCCCCTTTTGACTGCTGAGGGTTCCATGAAACGATTGTCCTGTATACTCGGGTTCCTGCTCTTGGGTCATGGTATGTTAGAATTCGACCATCTTGGTGCGCGAAGTTGGGCTGCGATGCTTGCACAGACAGAGGCCTCCCAACTCCCTGTGCTGAAATTGAGTTTGCGGGATGCGATGCAAGCCGCAATTAATCAAAACCCGACCGTCCGGTTGTTTCAAGAACGTATGATGCAGGCGCAGGATGTGGCCGATACTCGGTTGGGTGCATTATTGCCAAATCTCAGTGGTGGCTTAAGCTACTCACGGCGACGCTTCTTTACCAGCCGCTTTGGTGGCAGTGCGACCGTGACCGATCCAAGAGACTTTTATGATGCGCGACTGTTTCTGACTCAAAATGTGTTTAGCCTGAGTTTGATTCAAAAATGGCGGGCGGCCAAAACCGGGGTCGAGGTGGCAGGGTTCGATGCCGAAGTCTCCAGGCGCGATACCATGGCCACAGTGGGATTGATCTATTTGGAAACGCTTCGAGCCAAAGCCGCCGTGGAAGCCCGGCAGGCCGATGTGCTCCTGAACAAAGAGCTCCTTCGTCTCGCGACGGAACGAAAGACGGCCGGGATGGCCACCCGGTTGGATGTCACCAGAGCCAAAGTTCAGTTGGAAAATGAACGGCAACGATTGTTAGCTGCAGAAATTGCCGAAGGACGTGCCACACTCAATTTGATTCGAGCCATGGGCATTTCTTTTGACGTAGAACTTGTGCTGACCGATACATTAACCCTGGTCCCTGTTCCAGAACAAACCATAGAGGAAGCCTTGCGGGTGGCTCGGGAGAACCGGACGGAGTTAAAGGCACAAAAGCGTCGGGAGCGATTAGCCGCTCTCACCTTAAGTTCGGTGACCGGGGAACGGATTCCTTCCATCCAAGCGACCGGAGAAGTCGGAATGATTGGCAATCAAATCCCTGATATGCTCACCACCGATGGAGTGGCCGTGCTGATGACCGTGCCGATCTTCGATGGAGGACAACGGGAGGGACGTATTTCGGAAAGTCGCAGCCTCATCCGCCAAGAAGCCATTAATACGCAGGATATTCACTATCAAATAACGCTGGAAGTGCGGGATGCGCTCTTAACCTTGAACGCCGCCAAACAACAAGTGGTGGTGGCTGAAGGAAGCTTGGAATTGTCGCTGACCGAATTAGAATTGGCGCGGGAGCGGTTTACGGTGGGTGTCGCAACCAATATTGAAGTGACGAATGCGCAAACGTCCGTGGCCCAGGCGCGGGATAATGTCATTCAAGGATTATTTAACTTTAACGCCTCCCGCATTAGTTTGGCGCGAGCGCAAGGACGGTTACAAGACTTGTAACGTGCCCGGATATGATCCTGTTGACTCGATGATCTCACCACAACTCAAACAAGAAATTCTTGCGGCAACCAGTAAGCGGCGCACCTTTGCCATTATCAGCCATCCTGATGCGGGTAAGACCACCTTAACCGAAAAACTCTTGCTGTATTCTGGCATGGTGCGGACCGCCGGCATGGTTGGTGCGCGGAAGAATGCCAAGTTGGCCATCTCGGATTGGATGGCCATGGAGCAGGAGCGGGGAATTTCCATTACTGCGTCAGCCATGCAGTTCCCGTATAAACAGACGGTAATCAATGTGCTGGATACGCCGGGTCATCAAGATTTCTGTGAAGATACCTATCGGACCCTGACAGCGGCAGATAGTGCGATCATGGTCATTGATGCAGCCAAAGGCGTGGAAATCCAAACGCGAAAACTTTTTTCGGTCTGCCGACTGCGTCAAATTCCCGTGCTCACGTTTATCAATAAAATGGATCTTCCCGGCAGGCCACCGTTGGACCTCATGGCTGAAGTGGAAGACGTGTTAGGAATTCACGCCAGTCCGATTAATTGGCCCATCGGCTCCGGGCGAGATTTCATGGGTGTCGTGGATCGGCGCACTCGTCAGGTGCTGTTGTATACTAAAACAGCTTCTGCTGGTGCGGCAAAACCTGAACTGACTGAATTGTCCTTGGATGATCCTTCCGTGAAGGGCCGGATACAAGACTATGTATGGGAAGAGTTAGAGCATGATTTAGAATTATTGGATATTGCGGGGAATCCATTTTCCAAGGAGGAATTTCACAAAGGGAATGTGACACCAGTCTTTTTTGGATCAGCCCTAACCAACTTTGGTGTCGAAACATTTTTCGATGCCTTTGTCGACATAGCCCCTCATCCTCATGCTCGAATTGCAGATACGCCAGATGGCCAGGAGCGGCTTATTGATCCGGTTGAAGTGCCGTTTAGCGCCTATGTGTTTAAACTGCAAGCCAATATGAATCCGCGGCATCGCGATAGTACTGCGTTCATGCGTGTGTGTTCGGGAAAATTTGAGCGGGATATGGTGGTCAAGCATCATCGAACAAAAAGCGACGTCAGACTGTCACGCCCCCACAGCATGCTTGCCAAAGAGCGACATACCGTCGATGTCGCATATCCCGGAGATGTGATTGGCATTATCAATACTGGTGGCTTTCAAATCGGTGATACCATTTCCCTGACTGAGGGTTTTAATTTCAAACCGCTTCCTCAATTTCAGCCGGAAGTCTTTGCACGGGTTCGGCCTACGGACACAACCATGCGAAAATCCTTTGATAAAGGGATTGAACAACTGGCGAAAGAAGGCACCATTCAAATTATGCGGAGTCTGGATGGCCTGGAATTCTATGTCGCAGCGGTGGGGCGGCTGCAATTCGATGTCTTGGAGTTTCGTCTAAAAAATGAATATCGCGTCAAAGCCATCATCGACACATTGCCCTATGAATCCAGCGCCTGGCTGGTGGGTGATGTCGAGACCTTTAAACCGCCATCAGATGCCTTAGTGGTCAAAGACAGTCAGAATCGAGCCGTGGTCCTGTTCCGCAGCGCCTGGTCAAAAAATTTCGCCCGCGAACGTAACCCTCAACATGATTTCAACGATATGGGATGATCCTGTCTGTTTGTACAAGGGGGCAGATGTATTCCCAAGAGTAAGGTATTGGGAAAGTTTTGGATCATCCCTCAGTCAGTCACCCAATCGAGGCTCCTCTGCTATGATCCTAAAAACAGCAGTTGGATCACGAAAGTCTGCACACGCACCTAGGAAATGTACACATTGACTCATCACCCAAAAGGTGACCACACAATGTGTCCATTCCCTATGCACATCAATGGCTTGCACAGCTTTTTCGCGCTCAACTGCCGTCTTTAGGATGATCAGGGTTTTCAGCTAACTTGCCATAATGCGCTGATGGGCCAGGCCCATAATTTCTCTCCAAACGGAACAACTTCTGTTCCACTATATAAAAGAATCCCGCGCAGAAAATTATTTTTTGTCTCCTTTAAACAGGCTTCTCTTTTGTTTCATTCATCTTCTTTCACCAAGGCGAAGGTTGTAACAAATTTATCGCAAGCTTTATTGTTGTTAGCCGATAGCTATTTTGATAGATGAAGATCATAGGGAGGAATCATGAGGTTACATCTTAAAGACCCGGCAGTCTTCGAACGCACCAGGCAGATTATGGGGATACATTCCAAAAATTTTGCCGATTTTTTTTATCAAGAACTGTTAAGTACGCATTCCGAACTGGCCACGGTATTTAGAAATACAGACCTCTCAAAACAAAAGGAAAAACTCATAGAGGGAATAGACCGTATTTTCATGCTCTTAGATGATGAAAAAAACCTGACCGGATATCTCAACGACCTGGGTGTTCGGCATATCTGTTATGAAGTGACCGAGAAACACTATCCGGTTGTCAGAGAGGTCTTACTGAAGGCTGTCAAACACGTCCACCAATCCGAATGGAATCAAAACTATGAGAATTGGTGGAATTCTCTCAGCATGATCATAACTGATCAAATGATTGTTGGTTGTCGCAGCTTACGAAAGGCGTCCTGAATATGGCTGACGAACGTAAAGACTTATTTGAAAAAGTTGGTGGCCGAGAAGGAATCCTCAAGATCGCCAAAAACTTTTATGACAAAGTCTATGATCATCCATGGCTCAGGCTGTACTTTCAAGCCATCCCTCAAGAACATATCGAAAATCAACAAACCGACTTTATGTCGGGTTCTCTGGGAGGCCCGAAGATTTATACGGGTCGATTTCCAGTTCCCGCACACGAACACATGTATATTACGGAAGAATTGTTTGAGCTACGGAATACGATCCTACTTGAATCTCTCCATGAAACCAGAACCGCACCAGATGTGATTGAGACATGGCTGAAAATTGATAATGCGTTTAGAAAAAGAATTGTCAAAAATAACCTTTCCGAATGTAAAAAACGTTACTTTACGGATGAAATTCTAGACTTCAAGAACCCTGCAAGAACAACAAAGATTTCCGCCTAACCCGCAAAGAGATATTCACGTGTCTCAACCTGATGGCATGTTTTCGTCCAAGATACTTCCTCCTTGGCTGTAAGCCAGTGGCATTTTCCCGCAAGAACTGTGAGGAATGGCGAATGAGAAAAGGCTTTCATGCTTGCCTGAAAGATCTAGAGCTCAAGAGGATCAGGCTCATTCTTTCGTTGGTTGTGTAGGACCTCTATCATTTCCTGGTGGATGAGGCCATTGGTGGCAAGGAGGGTGTTGCCATAGATGGAGTAGGGTTCCCCGATGTAATTCGTGATGGTTCCTCCGGCTTCTTCCACAATGATTTTTCCGGCGGCGGTATCCCATGGATGAAGTTGCAACTCCCAAAATCCGTCAAATCGGCCACATGCGATATAGCAGAGATCAATGGCAGCCGTGCCGGTGCGCCGCATACCGCGTGCACGCAACGTGAAGGCGCCAAACTCTTTGAAATTGTTGTCTGTGGCCGTATGGACGTCATAGGCAAAGCCGGTGACCAATAAGGCTTCGCTGAGCTCCGGTGTGGCTGAGACATGAATCGGTGTCTTGTTGAGGGTGGCTCCATGGCCTTGTTGTCCGAGAAAGAGTTCATCTCTTGTTGGATCGTAGATGACGCCGAGAATACATGTGCCTTCATGTTCCACCCCAATAGAAACATTGTACATGGGGAACCCATGGGCAAAATTCGTGGTGCCGTCCAGCGGATCAATAATCCATTTTGTGGCATGAGCCGGAATATCTTGTAGCCCTTGTTCTTCACTAAGAATTTGATGTTCTGGAAAGGCATGCCGAATTGTGGCAATAATGGCTTTTTCAGAATGTATATCGGCTTCAGTAACGAGATTGATGGCCTGCTCTTTTTTATGAATCTGAAATCCTTTTTTTGCATAATCAAGGAGGATGGCGCCGCCTTGCTTTGCCGCAAGAATGGCAATCCGGGTGATGGTCTGAAGGTCGATGGAAGAGAGAGACATCGGGATGATGAAGTATGGTTAAGATATTCAGGTGGATAGACTGAAAGATGAAGGTTTTTAGTGGCTAATCATGCGTGATCCTTACACACTTGAGATATGATGAGAGATCGCCTTCAGTCTTCAGCCTCAATACCTGAATTACAAAGTGGGATGAATCCTAATGGTGAGGGTGTTGACTCGTCTGATTTCTGAATAAAAAATGCTGGGAAAAACACGCCGGGAGCAGGTGGCCCTACCCCCGGCGGCACTTCTTGGCGGGACTGTCAAATTACTGTTTCTTGGTTTTTGCCGTAGCGGGAGCTGCTTTTCTCTTGGAAGCGGCTTTCGGTTTCGTTACTGCCAAGTCATCCACCTCCTTTCACCGAACAGGGCACACCGGGTTGCCCTGTCAGACGGCTTTCGTTAAGGGTTTGTCTGGACTGACTTCGAATGTATTGGGTCCAACCTTGCGAAACCGCGAATCCCGTTTTAACGAGGTGGCAATAGAGGTCACTGGCGTTTTTCCTCGAATAGGCATTCCGCCCTCTTTGAGTCGTTGATACAGGTCTTTCGCATGAAGTGGGCGACCTACCTCTTGCAAAACCATGTACACCGCATCCGTGACACTTCGTCCGACATACTTACTCCGCCCCAAGAGAATCTCTCGTGATTTTGACGCGACGTCGGCTGCAGATGACGACATCTCCCCCTTATCATGAGTCGCACTTTGGATCGAGAGACTGGCCAGTTTCGCTTTGTCAGCTTCCACTCGATAAAGAGTTTTGGCCAGTTCCAAGTATCTCTCAACCGACGCAATTTCCTCACCTAATTGCTCCCGCTTTTTCTGGAGTTCTTTGCGTTTACGTTCGTACACACTGATCCGTTGTTCCAACCCGCCAATAATATCTTGCAGTTCATCATTCTGATTCTCCATTTTTCAACTCCACCATATATGGCTAGCAATTTTAATCATGCTTTAAAGCAAAGTCAAGAAGTAAGCTTTGAATTTTATTTACACTTACATCTTCTTCATGATCACGAAAGTAACAATTTGCAGGAGTATAGTAAATGATATGCTTGCATTTTCGCATTGATGCTATTCTTTGTCTGTCTTAAGCAAGCCAATTAGAGGTAGGGTTAATTTTTATACCATCAATATATAGTGGTCTCTCGAAAAAAATCGGACACGACTGGTTTGTTTGATACGTTATGGTTGTTTGCCGAACGAAAATTTTTCGTATTATATGGAATGCACCTTTGAATAGGACAAGAAAGAAAATCTGACTTGTCAGCCTGGAAAACTAAGAATATAAAATAGAAAGGATTGGCGCCATCCGGGAGCTGTTACGAATTATCTATATACAGTAGAGTGTAAGAACCTAAGTATTTAACTCCACTCAAGTCATCTTTTACTTAAAAGCGTTGGTTGCATGGGTTTGGAGAGATGGTATGATCTTCCAGTGCTTTTGAATACATTGAGCCTCCTATGGAACTGAAAATGTCACGTGTAAATCTTCTGGCCCTCAATCCTCAAGAACTCGAGGAGTTGGTGCATAGCCTTGGTTGGCCGCGCTATCGAACTCATCAAATCTTGAAATGGCTCTATCAGCTTCATGTGCCAGATATTGATGCCATGACAAACGTGTCCAAGGCGGATCGCCTATGCTTGAAGCAAGTCGCCACCATTCAGCGGGAAACCGTGATCTCTCGTCAGATTGCCCGTGATGGCACAGGAAAATTTTTATGGCGCCTGGAAGATGGCCTGGCTGTTGAAACAGTGTTGATCCCGGAAGAGCGGCGACGGACATTGTGTGTGTCCTCTCAGGTGGGATGCTCGCTGGATTGCGGATTTTGTTTGACGGCACAGATGGGGATTAAACGGAACTTACGTGCTCATGAAATTGTCGGACAAGTCTTAAATGTGCAAGCCGATCTCCCCGAAGGAGAACATCTGACCTCTTTGGTCTTTATGGGGATGGGCGAACCGTTGATGAATTTTGATGCGGTGGCCGACGCCATTCAGCGAATCACAAACATGGAATGGGGATTCGGCTTTTCCCCTCGGCGAATTACCGTGTCAACAGCGGGATGGATTCCCCGGTTCCCGGATGTTCGCCGCCTAGGCGTGAATCTGGCAATTTCCTTAAATGGAACGACGAATGCACAGCGTGAACGTCTGATGCCTGCCGTGAATACGCGCTATGATCTGAAAGCATTATTGGTTGCATGCCGACAGTATCTGGAAGACTCTGACCGACCATTGACCTTTGAGTACGTCTTATTGGCAGGGGTCAACGATTCGGTGGAGGATGCGAACCGTTTGGCCACCTTGCTTCGGGGTCTGCGATGCAAGATCAATTTGATTCCCTTTAACGAGTTCCCTGGCAATTCCTTTCGACGGCCAACTCCCGATATCATTGATACGTTCCAACAGACTATTCGACGCCGCGGACTTGATGTATTTCTTCGAAAAAGCCGTGGAGATGATGTCTTGGGAGCCTGTGGCCAATTGGGCCGATCAGCGTCAGAGGTGCTAGGAACATTGCCAACTCATCCCAAAAGAGCCCTTCCAATTTATGCTGAGTCTTGAGCCAACCCTACAACACAAATATGACAGCCTCCAGAAAGTCCTGAAAGACCTGGGGTCCGTGATCGTGGCTTTTTCCGGCGGAGTAGATAGTACCGTAGTGTTGAAGGTGGCTGTTGACATTCTGGGAGAGTCAGCCAAAGCGGTCATTGCGGCTTCGCCCACCTTGCCAGCAAGTGAGTTGGAAGATGCGCATCGGCTGTGTCGAGCAATGGGCATCCCGCTACAAGTCGTGGAAACCGATCAGTTACAAATTGAAGCGTTTGTACAGAATGATGCCATGCGGTGCTTTCATTGCAAAACCGACCTCTATCAGTTGTTGTCAGGCATTCGAGAGTCCGTGGGCTTTCAGGCTATCGTTGATGGCACCAATATCGATGACATGGGTGAAGACCGACCAGGTATCCAAGCTGGAAAGCGATTAGGCGTGCGAAGCCCTTTATTGGAGGCGAAATATCACAAGTCCGACATTCGCCAATTAGCACAGGCGTTGGGTTTAGCCAATTGGAATAAACCGGCAGCGGCTTGCCTGTCATCTCGCATTACACGAGGCATTCCCATCACTCGAATCCACCTGTCTCGGGTTGAACAAGCTGAAACCGTCTTAGCCGATCTGGGGTTGATTCAAATACGAGTCCGCGTGCATGGAGATGCCGCACGCATTGAGGTGGGGACAACAGAAATTCCCATGGTCATGGAACGGGACAGGAGATTGGCAATCGTCTCAGCCTTTAAAAAAATCGGGTTTCAGACCGTCACCCTCGACTTAGAAGGCTACCGGCCAGGGGGAGGGAATTGAGAAGTGGAAAGTGAGAAGTGGGAATTGGAAAGTGGGAGGTGGGAGGTGGGAGGCAAGAAGGCCGAGAAAAAAGAGGCGTCATTCTGAGCTGCCAAGCATGTCATCAATGAGTGGACGATTTAAATCTTCACAGCCGGGACAAATGAGATCAAAGAAAGCCTCGTGATCTTCAACATAATTTTTCTCATCGACTATTTTTTCCTCATGGATGGACTCGTAACAGAAGGCACAGAGTATCATCCGCCCACGCATGACTGCCACGGTTTTTCGTCCCGAACTTCCAGTGGTCATGGCAACTATTTCCCTCCAATGATCAGTGAGAAACCAGAAAGGCCCATTAGGACCATCCCCGCTGTTGAGCTAACATGAAATCTTCCTGGTCCAAATCAATTTCACAGACCGGACATTCAATAGTCTCATCTGGAGATGGAACCGCCATGGGTGTCTCCTGTATCTGTCCTTGACAGACATGATAGAACTTTCCACGGGCATTCTCATCATCCATCACATCTGACTCATATTTGAGAATCATACTGTACTCCTTTGGTGTTTCTTGACTATTCAAGTTATAACAAACACAAGAATTCCTGTGCAATCTCTCGCCTCACACAATCAACCCTGGCTCATGACATTTCCTGCAATGCGGCATTCTCGTCTTTATGTGCGGGCCATACTCTTGTGCCTCAGTCTTTGGGGCAACCTGGTTATGCTGCCACCAGTATCCTGGGGGTTTTCTGGCAAACCGGCTATTTCCAATAGTGCCATAGACTTACAGTCTGTCGTCAATCACCGCTTTGCCAAACCCGTTTTCCTGACCCACAGCCCCGATCACACAAACCGCGTATTTGTGGTCGAACAAGATGGGCAGATTCTGATCATACAAGAGAACCATGTGCTTCCGACTCCATTTCTCAATCTCGCCGACAAACTTTCGACGGGGGGTGAACGCGGCCTATTGGGGTTGGCATTTCATCCTCATTTTTCTTCAAACGGCCGCATATTTATCAATTATACCCGAGCCGGAGACAGGGCAACGGTGATCGCCGAATATCGGATATCCTCAAATCCGAATCAGGCTACGCAGGATGAAACAATTTTGCTGATCATTCCCCAGCCGTATGGAAATCATAACGGCGGGATGCTGGCCTTTGGACCTGATCAATTTCTCTACATTGGCATGGGCGACGGGGGGGCTGGTGGCGATCCAGAAAATTACGCACAGAATCCAAACGAACTCCTTGGCAAGTTTCTCCGGATTGATGTGAATCAGAGACCACCCTATAGCATCCCACCGGATAATCCGCTCATGAAAGGACATGGCCGACCGGAAATATTTGCGTGGGGACTTCGCAATCCCTGGCGATTTTCGTTTGATCGAGAGACAGGTCAACTCTGGGCCGGGGATGTCGGACAACATGCCTGGGAAGAAATCAATGTGATCAAGAAGGGCAACAACTACGGATGGCGTCGAATGGAGGGCACGCACTGCTTCAATCCAAAAACCCGCTGCCGACAGAACCATGATTTCGTAGATCCTGTCACCGAATATGCGCACGAACAGGGTCGATGTTCTGTGACAGGAGGCTATGTCTATCGTGGCGCCACCATAACGACCTTGCTCGGCACCTATATTTTCGGCGATTTTTGTTCAGGAGAAATCTGGGGATACCGGGATGGCCACACGCGCCTCTTACGAGAAACCGACCTCCAGATTTCTTCGTTTGGGGAAGATCTGGAAGGAGAGCTTTATGTGATTGGATACGGAGGGAAAATATTTCAGATCGTGAAAAAAACAGTGGAGTAATCCTGAACGTTTCGACAAAAAACCGTTTAAAATTTCTGAACTTTTCGGAATAACTCGATTTCGTCCAGAACTTTCCCGACTCCATAGACAACAGATGTGAGAGGATCTTCAACTGAAATAATGGGAAGATTCGTTTCCTCTTGAAATCTGGTAGCCAGGCCAGGCAGCAACGACCCTCCCCCTGTCAGAACAACTCCCTTATCAATAATATCCCCGGCTAACTCCGGCGGAGTATCTTCCAACGCCCTGCGCAAAGCATTGACAATGGCATGGATGGGCTCTTCCAAGGCTTCCCGAATTTCCGAATCGTTCACCACCACCGTTCGGGGAATACCCGAAATCATGTCCCGGCCTTTGACCATCATGGTTTTCTCCTGCTCCATGGGATAGGCCGACCCCACTTCTATTTTCACCCGTTCGGCCATATGTTCTCCAATAAGCAAGTTGTAGCGGCGCTTGACATAGCTCATGATGGCATCATCCATCGAATCACCGGCCACCTTCACCGACTCGCTACAGACAATCCCGCCCAAAGAAATAACCGCAATATCCGTCGTCCCTCCTCCGATATCCACCACCATATTTCCCGAGGGCTCGGTGATGGGCAGTCCAGCACCAATCGCCGCAGCCACAGGCTCTTCAATGAGATAGACTTCCCGGGCACCGGCTTGGGTGGCGGATTCTCTGACTGCACGCTGCTCCACTTCAGTAATCCGGGAGGGAACACCAATAATACAGCGAGGCCGCACAAACGCTCGCCGGTTATGGGATTTGGTAATAAAATATTCCAACATCCGTTCGGTCATGGCAAAGTCAGCAATCACGCCCTCTTTAATAGGACGAATCGCCACAATATTTCCAGGTGTGCGACCCACCATGCGCTTCGCTTCCACGCCAACAGCCAACACAGTATTCGATTGTTTTTCAATGGCCACCACGGAAGGTTCATTTAAGGTAATTCCCTTTCCGCGAACATACACCAACGTGGTTGCCGTGCCTAAATCAATAGCGAGATCACTCGAAAACCATCCAAGCACATCACTTAACCCTGCCATGGAGCCCCCATTAAGGAAAAACGGTGAATCAGCAAATACCGATTACGTCTCGTGGATCATGCACTATCGACATATATCGGAGAACGACTTGCAAAAATAAAGGAATACAAGAAAAAAGTTCAAGAACTGTGCAGACACGAGAAGCCATAAGGCTCATCCATGAATCCAAGCTCTTTCAGACACATCTGGAACCGGGTTGTATTCGATCCCGATCACACATGCAGGACCCAAGGTGGGGGAGTACAACACAGACGGCCCCTCATAGGCCAGGCACAGGCTAGGCGATCATCCGGCCTATGTCAAGAGTGGAGAAGAATTGCGAAGAAGACGCCTCACCATCGAAAGAATGGGGGCATGAAGGAAGAAGTAGTAAAAAGGGAAAATGTAGAAGTGAAAAGTCAAGAGTGAGAAAGAAGAAGCGACTGGCAGTCTCTCTCTTGCTCACTTTTCCCTTTGTACTGTTCCCTTCTTCCGCCTACCAGCCGATTGCTTGCATACGGTCGACTGCTTCAGCTAATCGTTCCTTTGTCGTTGTCACCGTCATGCGGATGTAGCCCTCTCCCGGATCGCCGAAACCGTTTCCCGGCGTTGTGACAATACCGGCTTTTTCAATGAGATGCGCCGTAAAGGACGCAGAGGTAAACCCTTTTGGCACTTCGATCCAGACATAAAATGCGGCTTC
>SMVA01163353.1_pt1 | contig 18116 bp, 11 predicted proteins | sample 2456451 | NCBI WGS metagenome assembly SMVA01 (sample SAMN11095933, study PRJNA526329) | marine sediment metagenome | biome: Marine sediment; feature: Surficial sediment; material: Deep marine sediment; isolation source: Hadal surficial sediment | place: Pacific Ocean | collected 2014-05 | depth...
CCCATTCCGCCAACACTTGCCCAAAATTTTGAATTACTTAATTTGCGAAATGCACCAACCGGGTCTCGTTGTGTGGTTCTGCCAATTAGTATTTCGGCAATTAAAACGGGAAGACCAATTATTGCAATACATATTAAGTAAACAATTATAAAGGATGCGCCGCCGTTTTCCCCGGCGATGTAAGGAAATTTCCAGATGTTGCCCAGCCCGATTGCTGAACCTGCTGCTGCTAAAATGAAACCGGTTTTTGATCCCCAGTTTTCTCTTTTCTCTGCCATACTGCTCCGGTAGAATTTTATTAGAAGATATTGAAACTTTTAATTTTGAATAAGTTGATTTAGAATATGAGGACTTTGAACTTTAATTTCAAATGAAAAGAGGAAAAATATTAAATTAGTTTCGATACATATTTATTTCGGATGGTAATAAGATTTAAATATTTAACTAATATTAATATTATTTTATCATACTTAAAACTATTTTGATTTAGATGGCAAAGACTCTTAAATTAAGTTATAATCCATACACACTAAAACTAAAACATACTTTTACTGTTTCATCCTATTCAAGAAATGAAACACCGGTAGTTTTAACAGAGATCGAATACAACGGCAAAGTTGGTTACGGTGAAGCTTCGCTGCCCCAGTATCTTGGTGAAACCCAGGAAAGCGTGATGAATTTTTTATCTAAAATTGATTTTACTTCAATGAAATAATTTTTTGTATTATTAATTCATTGTCAATTTGAAATTTTATCAGGTATACACCTGAAGAAACGTAATTTCCGTTTTTATCTTGCCCGATCCATTTTATTACATATTCTCCTTGATATTGATATTCATTTGCCAAAACAATTAGGCTATTTCCCAAAATATCTATTATCTCTATTTTTACTTTAGCAGGTTTTATGAGTACGTATTTTAATTGAGTAATATTATTAAATGGATTTGGATAAATAGGATACATGACAAAACTTTTTTCCCTATGTGTATATTCTTCCTCTTCAACATTAGTAACCAAATCCCTTGCATTTACTCCTTCATTTGTTTCAGCATACAGTAAATTATCTTTGATTAATAACGTGTTGATAAAAAGTTCGTTCAAGCCTATATTTTGCCATGAACTTTCATTAATCTTTATATATACTCCTGAAGTATCCTCCCAAGCAAATGTGCAAATGTAGATGTAATCTTGATCCGAAAAATTTCCTTCAACATCCAGTACACCAACCAACCTAATAAAACCCTGTCCTATGTTTTGCCATATTATTCCACCATCAATTGTTCTGAATATTCCTACAGGATAATTAAATGACCATGAAGAAGTCACGTACATTTCATCAGAATTTCTTCCAAATTTCAAATTCTTAATAGCGCCGCCGTTTTCATATCCTGCAAACTCAAAATTAACTCCTCCGTCTGTGCTTCTGAATAATGTCCCGTTCATTGCTCTCCCAATATATAATAAAACTGGATTATATTTATCAAATTCTATTACAGCAACACCTATATCGAATAAAATTGTATCTGCGCTGGGTTTAAACCAATTGAGTCCCCCATTAGTAGTTTTATATAAATCACCTCCCATATGGCCCTGCGTACCACAATAAAGAATATTTGGGTTAATCGGATCAATCGCAATAGGATTAAGCCCAGTCTCCCAATTAACTTCAATCCCGCTCCCCGAACTAAACCAGTTATTTCCTCCATCGGTAGTTTTAATTATTCCAGGTCCTGTTGGAGAACTTAAACTTAAAGCAACATAAATTATATTGGGATTTTGATAATCAATTACAAAATCAGTCACGGAGATTAAAGTAGAAAGTGTATCCCACGAGCTGCCCGAATCGTTACTTACGAAGAATCCTCCCATTGAACTTGAACCAACGTTGGCGCTGCCCGCAAAAATTATTTGAGAATCTTTCGGATGGAGTTGAATTTTTCTAACATCCTCTCCATTTAAACCAATTAGCTGCCATTGTGGATATAGAAATGTTAAGTGAAATAAAAAGAAGAATAAGACGAAGAATATTTTTTTTATGTTAATGGGAAACATAATTATGTAACAAAATTATTTATTCAACCTATTAAATAATGTCGATTTAAAAAATATAGTCAGGGTAGATTTATTTACAACTATGGAACAAGTTAGGATAGTACACCGAGTATGTATTAAATTCATCTCGTTTTCTCCCCGAAAGGAAATTAATTTATTAAATAATTATTGCTATTATAATAGTAGATTGATTATATATTAATGTCAATCAAATAATTATTTGTCAATTGCTAAATTGCAACCAAATACCGTTTTCATATAGCCTGAAACCGCCTTTGAAACGGTTGTTAATTACACATTAAATAATTGATGAATAACTCACCTTACGCAATATAATATGTGAATTGCCACGACTTTTAAGTCGTGGCAGGAAGACACTACGAAAACCTGGCTTTAGCCCATATTGTTTTGTTTGGACTAAAGTCCAGAACCCAGAACATTGAGGTCTTTTTAATCCACGCCCTAAAGAGCGTGGCAAGTCAAAAACAGATTTTGCACAACATGAATTAATAAATATAATGTAATATCTTTTGGGGTATTAAAAATTAAGTTGGGCAGCTGCTACAAAAAATCTCAATCCATATAAAAAAAATATAAATAAACCCAATAAATGGCAGATAAAATAAAGTTAACTTACAAGCCCTATACACTAAAACTAAAACATACTTTTACTGTTTCATCTTTTTCAAGAAATGAAACACCGGTAGTTTTAACAGAGATTGAGTACGACGGCAAAGTTGGTTACGGTGAAGCTTCGCTGCCCCAGTACCTTGGTGAAACCCAGGAAAGCGTGATGGACTTTTTATCTAAAATTAATTTTAGACAATTTGAAGATCCTTTGGATAGCGAAAATATATTAAATTATGTTGATAATGTTGAAGAAGGAAATAACGCTGCTAAAGCATCTATTGATATTGCTTTGCACGATCTAATTGGAAAGCTTTTAAATGTTCCGTTGTATAAATATTTTGGACTAGTAAAACCTGAAAATTCATTTACATCCTATACAATTGGTATTGCTAACAACGAAACCATCAGAACAAAAATAGATGAAGCAAAAGATTTTAAATATCTTAAGATAAAACTTGGCACTAAGAATGATAAAGAAATAATTGAAACAATTCGATCGGTAACAAATAAACCATTGTATGTTGATGTGAACCAGGGTTGGAAGGATAAACAGAAAGCATTAGAAATGATTGAATGGTTGTTTGAGAAAAATGTAATATTAATTGAGCAGCCGCTGCCAAAAGAAAATATTGATGATATTGCCTGGCTGAATGAAAAAAGTCCCTTACCTATTATTGCCGACGAAGCGGTAAAGAGACTGTGTGATTTGGAAAAAGTGAAGGATTTGTATTCTGGAATCAATATTAAATTGATGAAATCAACCGGGTTAAGAGAAGCATTATTGATGATGAAGAAGGCAAAAGATTTAAACTTAAAAATATTGCTCGGATGCATGACAGAAACTTATTGTGCGGTAAGTGCCGCAGCACATCTTTCATCTCTTGCGGATTGGATTGATTTAGATGGTCCGCTTTTGATTTCTAATGATTTGTTCGATGGAATATCGTATATTAAGGGTGAGATTAAAATAAACAATTTACCGGGGATTGGATTGATAAAAAAATCCCGATTTATTGAATAAAAAACATACATTGTTTAAAAAAGCATATTGTAGTCGATTTATTATTGATAAAATAATTCTTATTTTTAAACAGTTGAATATAAAAATATTATGGAGTTGTTATGAGTAAATTATATGTTTCAAACAAAGATGAAACAGCCAGAATGTTTAAGAGCGATTTTTTAGAAGCATTTTCAAAAATTCATTGGACTGTTCCACTTTATATTTACGTTCCTGTAATTGGATATTTATTTTATTTAGCGATTTTTGATTATAAAATTCCTGTATTGGGAATTATTGGGTTAATTGCTGGGGGATTGTTTATCTGGACAATCACCGAATATTTATTGCATCGATTTATTTTTCACTTTCATACCGCAAGTGATTTTGGGAAACGTATAACTTTTATGTTTCACGGTGTTCATCACGATTATCCTAACGACACCAAAAGATTAGTTATGCCTCCTTCGGTTAGCATTCCTTTAGCTACAGGATTTTTCTTCCTCTTTAAAGTCTTAGTTGGCGATATTTTGGTAGCGCCTTTCTTTATTGGTTTTATTGCGGGGTATTTATTTTATGATATTTCACATTACGCTATTCACCACTTTAATATGCATAGTAAATTCTGGTTGGTCATAAAAAATCATCATATGCGTCATCATTATCAGAATCCTGAGCATGGATTCGGGGTTAGTTCACCACTTTGGGATATTATTTTTAGATCCGGATATGATTTGAAGAAAAATGATTAGATTATTTTATTCTTACATCTTCTCACTTAGTCATCTATAAAGTTGTTGCATTATGAATGTAACGACTTTATGATTGTTGAATTTGATTAAGACATTCTCTAAAGATTTCTAAAAATTTATCAAAGTCATTTTGGACGAAGCGAAACATCTCGATTTTTATCATAAAACAGACTTTTCACTTTCGACTTCCGGTAGGCAGATCATTCCGAGTGACAGTAATTGAATAATTCAGAAGTCTCCCTCTAATAATTCATGCATTTATTTGGATCATCATTTTGTTGTCTAAATTTGCTCTAAAAATTTTGTTTCAAAGCATCTCAAATCGTTTTATAAAATTAGAAATAACAGCCATTCAAATGCTTGAATACTAGGCACTTATCCTTAGAAGTAGAAACTGCTATTTCTTTAATAAAATACATTTTTTCCCCTAAAGCTTTAATCAAACTACCCAACTCGTGAACCTCAAAATATTCGATTATTAAGTATTGCTTAGAGTCATTACACTGTAGCAGAATAATACATTAAAATTGCATCTGTCTCTGTTTAGTCCAAAAAAAAATACCCCATTTAACTATTAAGCCACTATATGAATATTGTCAAACGGCATAATTTTTGGCTAAAAAAAGTAACATTTTAATACAATATGGCAAAAAAGATACAATTACTCCTTTCCGGGATACCATTAGTTGATCTGGCTTGGGGAGGACTATACAGGGGAGGTACGTATTTCCTAATTGGTCCCCGCAAATCCGGGCGAACTCTCTTAGCATTACAATTTGCTAAAGAAAGTGCTGAGCAGAAAGATATCTGTCTGTTCTTTACTAGTATGCGTCCAAAAGATCTGATGATTCATGCCGCATCAATAGATTTTGATTTACAGAAATACATGGATCAAAATTTAATTATTGTAGTTAGAGTCACTCCTCCTGTTGATTTAGAAGAAGTGGATGACGCGGATGAGTACCTGGCAGAATACATTAAAGACTTAGTTCCTGTGGTGAAACAGTATATGCCTGCTAAAATTGTTTTTGATGAGCTTAGTTCTTTTATAAGTTTTAAAAATATAAAGCTTTTAAAAAGCACATTTCTAAAAGCTGTTGAAAGCATAGAAGATGCGGGAATTACAAGTCTTTTTTCCTTGGGAGAACCTGCCAATCCTGCTTCTCACAGCATTGTTGATTTACTGTTGCTTAATTCAACCGGTGTCATAAATCTTCAAAAAAAATCAGATGTTGTAGATAAATATCATTCCGGAATTATGACTATAACACCAAATGTGGGACACACTGAAGGAAAATTTTCTTCCAACTATTTTATCGAACCCGACAAAGGAATTATTGTTGATTTCAAGCTCCCCAAAAAAGTTGAGCAAGCTTCTGAATATAATGAAGGAAATAGCAAGAATATGTATAAATCACTATCAGAAATCACGGATTCAGAAGAGGCTATTACAATTTCTAATGTTTATTCATTGGAAGATTTTGAGCTCCTCGTAAATAATCAAATTGCTTATTATAAAATAACCGGAAAAATATTTCAATTAGTGTCTTTACGCCTGGATGAACGTGCATTGCCGCGAAATATAATTACACTCAATCAACTAAGGAATGCAGTAAGATTATCAACAGATAAAAAAGATAAAATATGTACTATTGAGAATAATATACTAGTATTAATTAGCACTGAATCTAAAAATGCTGTGCCCGAATTGGTTACAAAGATCAAATCGAACCTGCCAAATAATAATCATAATATTGCTCAAACACTCACTCGCTTAATTTCAGTTTATTCTATTTCAGTTAGCGATGAATTTCAAAATAGTAAAGAGATGATTGCACGGATCCTCAATAATAAATCAGTAAGGATTGATAAATCACCTCTTTCTTAATTTAATTTCACATTATGAAACAGATTTTAATTCCAATAATAATTTTGGTAATTAAATTTTCAATTCTATCTCAACCAATAACTGAGAGACTTCATGATGAAGCGCTATTAAATATTCAGCAGGGAAGATACGGGGAGGCAATCAAATTATTGAATCGTTACATATCGGCAAACCCTCAAGTTCCGGAAGGTTTTAGTCGCAGAGGATTTTGCTATGAATCAAGGGCTCAATTTGAGATGGCAATTTATGATTACCGCTCTGCACTAAAGCTTGAACCTGATAATAAAGAATATAAATCAAATCTTAACCGTACTATAGAAGAATTTAATAAACAATTATACAATTATATCAAAGGTTACAAAAGAGAGATTGCTATTAATCCATCCGCCGGAATTAATTATCTTGAAATTGGAAGGAACTATAAAAGATTAGGTGAATGGCAGGAAGCAGAAAAATGGTATGATGAATTCCTTAGTAGGGAAGAACCCTCAGCCGACGAAGTATTACGCTATACCGAGATACTTGCAAAAATTAAACATATTAAAAAAGGCACTTCAATTCTTAAAAAGTATACTCAAAAGTATCCGGATGATCACCGTTTATGGTCAAGGTATGGTTACTTTACAATGTGGATGGGTAAGAAAAATATTTCTAAAAATGCTTTTAAAAAGACATTAGAACTACGACCATATTTTAAAGAAGCTATTAATGGTTACGATATGGTAAGAGGTAAAGGATATGTATATACTGTAAATGATACTACAACCAGATATAATTATGGGCTGCCGGTACGCCAAGAGTATAAGCCTTATCCTATTGATAAATATTACAAGAGACTAAAAAAAAATCCGAATGATTATATAACACGTTATTTATTAATAAATGAACTTGTAAAGAATAATCGATTTAATGAAGCGGATAAGCAATTAAATATTCTTTCTAAGACACAATCCGAGAATAAAAATTATCAAGATCTGCAAAATGAAGTGTTAGTAAAACAGGACCAATATTACGATAAAAAAATTCATTCACTTGAAGTAAAAGTATCATCAGACCCGCATAACAGAGATACAATTTATAAACTGGCAAAATATTATTCTCATCGTGAAGAACATTCAAAAGCCATTTTGCTTCTTGATGATTTTCTATCAACTCATCCTGATGATAATGAAATCAGGTATCAGAAGGTTCTTGTATTGTTAGATGTAAATGACTTAACAGCCGTGCGAGATGAAATGGAAATTCTATTAAACAGCGACCCATCAAATTATGACTATCAATTATTGTACGGACAAGTGTTGGTTTGGCTAAATGAGGAACTTGATGTTGCCTATAAATATCTTATCAATGTATTCAGTCATGACCCTAAAAATTTGCAAGCTTTAATAGCATTGGCAAGTTTAAATTTTCAGATAAATGATCTTGCAAGTGCACAAAACTATCTGAATTTGGGGTATCAACTGGAATTTTCAAATAAGGATCTTTTTCAAATAGAAAAATCAATCAAACTTCAAGCTAAAAGAAATGAAAAGGATAAAAATTATCGTATATTAGAACAAGCACGTGAGTTTGTACTCAATAAACATTGTAACGACGCAATCTTTTATTATAAACAGTATTTCAATAATCCATTGGCGGATCCTTATTTAAAACAAGAGTTAGCTCAAGCATATTTGTGCAAGGAAGATTATGAGGAAGCATTAAAAATTTATAATGAACTTTTATTAGAATACCCGGAAGATTTTAATTTAGCCAAGCAGCAGGCAAAAATCTATTATTGGAATAGTGATTCATTAGCATCATTATATGCATTTGAGAAATTAAACTCTTTAGAACAGGATGATGATGAAGTAAAATTATTTCTTGGTGATTCGTATATGCGAATGGGTGATTATAATAATGCCAGAATTATTTACGAAGAACTTCTTGCAGCCTCCCCTTCATCACAAATTTTACAATCAAGAATGAAATGGCTTGGTAATGCCGGTTTGGATGGTTATCCCAACTCTGCCTTTTCCACCCGCCTATCAATAGTACCTTCAGGTAATTATTTTAGGGACAATCTGGATTTTGCATATAATACGCAGGGCGTGCGCTTACAGTTAGGCGTAACAAGTTATTTATCATTTGCGATAAATGGATACTACGGTAGTGTTTCCTCTAAATCAACAACTTTAAGTCTAAATATTTTCCGTGTCGATGGCTATCTTAATTTAAGTAAAAACGTATCCGGCTATGTAGGAGCAGGTGTAACTAACTTTGTTGGGGGTGAAATCACCAAAATATTTGAGGCATCGATAATGACTGCAAAGAAGAATATATATAATTTTTCCGCGCAGTTTTTTTCTTCCGATGCAGTTCAATTACTTTACTCTCCTGACTTAGTTGATGTTCGACTTAATGCTAATTATACTTTGCTTACTGGTGAGTACATTATACATACAATCTTATTAAGAGCAGATTATGATTATATCTCGGTATCAGACAATAACGAAGGATACAAAGTTATTTTAAGAACAGGTAAAATCTTTAACAAGATATTTGGCGTAGGATATGAGTTTTATTTTTATGATTTTATTGATCAGACACTTCTTTACTGGTCTCCAAATAATTTTAAATCTCATAGTATTTGGGCTTACTGGGATTTGATAGCTGGAAATGAATTTGTTCTGAATTTGAAAGGCAAGGTTGGGATTATTCCTTCGGAAAACAATCTTATTGTAAGAGAATTTCAGGCTAACTTCATCGATAGATTCACAGAGAACTTTGTCTTACAATTAAGTTTCTCACTGAGTAGTTCAGTAAGAGATAATGAAGGCTACAACTCAATATCAATCGACCTAAGTATATTCTGGACTCTTTAATAACAATCAGATAGGAAGAAGAAAATGCTATTCAAATTATCTAATAAGCAATTAAAACTCCGGTTATTCTTAAGTGTTTTAGAATGATACATTGCTTTTTTCAATATCTAATTTTGTTTCATTAAAGCAAGATTAGTTGAACATTATTGATTGATTTCAAACATATTGATGGCATTATTGTTGAATTTCTATCAGGCCATTATAAGTTATGCAAATAAATGAAACTATATTCTGAAATAAAGAAAAGTGTAATTGAACTCTATTATATAAAAAGTTCTCGCACAACTGAATACAAAAAGAAGAAATTCATCCGAAAAATATTCGTAAGTGGAATTGCTTCGATATTTCTTTTGCTTCTGATTATCTATTCTTTGCCTAAAACTGTGCTGTCAGTATCAGCTCTTATAGAATATTCAATCATTGTTTCGCTGGTAATATTTTTGTTGATTCTATTAGTAAGATATTTTGCACTTCTGATCTTCTCTTATCTCTATCTAACTGAATATACTTTTAAGAATAACAAAAATTTCAGTCCGTTTGTTTCAATCATTATTCCAGTTTTTAATGAAGAGAAAATATTAGATATGACTATTAAGTCATTGTTAAAGTTAAATTATTCAGCCTATGAGATAATTATTATTAATGATGGATCAAATGATAATACCAGGGAAGTTGCAGAAAGATTAGTTGGATATAAAAATGGGAAATACAATAAAATAAAAATCTCATTAATTAATAAAGAGAATAATGGCAAATCAACTGCATTAAATGCCGGAATAAAAATTTCCAGGGGCGAATTCATTCTGTGTATGGATGGAGATTCACAGTTATCACCTGACAGTATAATAATGGCTGTAAGGCATTTCAGTAATCCTGAAATTGGCGCAGTTGCCGGTAATGTAAAAGTGCTTAACAGGGGAAATTTCCTCACAGATTTGCAAGCACTGGAATATGTTGAAGGATTGAACCTGGCAAGAAGTGCCCAGAGTTTTATGAAACTGGTTAATATTATCCCCGGGCCAATTGGGATTTTCAGAAAAACAGCAATTGAAAATGCAGGCTATTATGATAGCGATACTTTTGCCGAAGATGCTGATCTTACACTACGAATTCTTGCGGCGGGCTGGAAAATATATTATGAACCCAAGTCTATTTCGTACACAGAAGCGCCTGCAACATTGCAGCAACTACTAAAGCAAAGATACAGATGGACTCGAGGTATACTTCAATCAATTAGGAAGCATAAAAAATTATTAGTAAATCCGACAATCAATTTTGGTAATACTTTTATTTTATGGATGATGCTCTTTGAAGCATTAATTTGGCCCGTAATGAATTTAGCTGCTAATGCATTTTTTATTTTTGCTGCCCTTGCATTTGGTTTTACATCTTTAATTTTCTTTTGGTGGGCGGGCTTAGCTTTACTGGATTTAATGACTGCAATTTATTCTGTAGCTGCAGAAAAAGAAGAATTCAGATTGGTTGCATATGCTGTAATCTATAGAATGGTATTCATCTTAATTGTTGATGTATGTAAAGTAATGTCAACAGTTGAAGAATTTCTTGGAATTAAAATGCAGTGGGGGAAACTAGAAAGAGTAGGTTAAATTAAGCGTAAAAACTATTTCATAATTAATATTTGAGGGTAATCATGGAACTTATTCCAATTTTGTCTACAATTATACTTGTAGCAACTATAAGCACATTTATACTGGCGGTAGGTGCTTACATTTTATTTAAAATTCACGAAAGACAAGCTGATCAACATGCGAGTAAACACCTGGCAATTGAAAGAGCTGAGCTTTTAGAACCGGCGAATATTGGTAAGGATGAATTTCCCGGTGATGATATAAAAGAAACAGAGATCGTTGTAGAGCGTCAAATTCATCCCGTTGAAACAACTGTAAAACGTGAAGATGTCAATAGAAAACTTAAGCAAGATGTTAATTCAACAATTAAAAGAAAAGCTTTCGGAACTAAATACACAAAAATTAATTCCAAAGAAAAACTGAACAATTCAGATACCCGTGATATACGTTGGAAATAATTTCAGTAAAAAGAAGAAGGGTCAACCAGGGATTAATAGTTATCCTTGGTTTAACTATTGTTGTTTTATCAATATTGGTTTTCCTTTTTGTTCTCAGAGAAGTTTACGGTAAATTTTCTTCAAGTGACTTTATTCCGAATGAGAATGATCTAAAGAACGTATTATTTGGACGTGAGCCAAATGTTGCTATCTTATATTCTGATTACACTAAAAACATGTTACCAGATAACAATACATCGTTATGTGATAACATTGTTACTTGGGAAAAATTTCTTAATTACCACAATTATAAATTCGAATCGATATCCGATGAAAATATTGAAACAGGGAATCATTTTAAATATGATTTATTAATCCTTCCAAATATTTTATCATTAAGTGATCTTGAAATAATCCAGATAAAAAAGTTTTTGGATAAAGGGGGCAGCATATATGCAACCAATGGTACTGCTACATATTCCGAGGACGGTAAATGGAGAGGGTGGGACTTTTTTTCGGAAGTATTTGGTGTTAAATTTATTAAGCAAATTGGCAAAGAAGATTTAACAAAAATTCATACTTTAAGAGGTGGTATTCCTATCACCGCAGCTATACCTACAGGCTATCCTCTAAGTGTAGCCACCTGGGATAATCCTATAGCAGTGGAGGTCCTGGATCCGCGAACAAAGCAGATAAGTTTTTGGTATAATTATCGTCTTGAAGCGGGGTTAGTTCGGCAGCGCATTAGGAACAGTGCCGGTATGGTTTATGGTAAATACGGAAGAGGTCGTTTTATTTGGATGGGGTTTGAAATCAACTCAGTTATTGGTATTCGCGAAGATAATGTGTACTTCGAAAAATTATTTAATAACTCTATTAATTGGTTGTTAAAACAACCTGTAGCATTTATAAAAGATTGGCCATCAGGTTATAGTGCTGCAGCCATAATTGCCCCTAGTATAACTAACGATGTAAATAACATCAGAAATCTCTTCCCTATTCTCACCGAGGAAAAAATAGAAGCTACGTTTTTTTTAGAGCCAGACTTGGCTCAAAATAATGTGGATCTGGTAAAATATATGTCAAAATTTGGAGAGATCGCTTCTTTGGTTGATATTGGATATATAGCATCTGTTAACGATACAATTAATAAACTTAACAGATATGAGACCCAACTTGATAAATTATCACTTGCAAAAGAGGTCTTAAATAATATAACAGGAAAAACTGTTTCCGGGTTTTTACCTTATTATGGATTGATTGATGAAAATACAATAATGGCTGCAATTAATTCAGGCTACAATCATATATTATTAGATTCTCTTACGGATAGATCTGTTCCTAAAACAATTATCCGGGGCAAAAAAAGAATTTTATTGATCACTAAAACTGCAAGAGATGATTACGAGGTGATAAGAAATTTTGGCCTTACCCAGCCGGAGTTTCAATTCTATACTTACCAGGAAGATATAGATAGAGTTTTGTTTGAAGGTGGTTTGTTTATTTTTAAAATGCACTCAGACTATCAATGTAAATTAGAAAATATTAACGTAGTAAAAGATATAATTCTTGAATTAAAGGATAAGAATTTTTGGATAACCACTGCAGAGAACATCCAAAAGTGGTATCTGGCAAAGGACTACCTTGAAATAAAAACTGAACGGAGAGGAAAATCGAGGGTTGCTGTTACAATATCCAATCCTGGAATTGAAACAGCTACCGACATAGCTATATTTGTTGACCTTAATATTAAAGCTGAAAACATTTCAGTAGAAACTGAAGTTATCGGTACAAAAATAGCTACCTATATGCATCAAAGTGGTTCAGAGTTTATAAATCTTTACATCGATGATTTACAGCCTAATGAATCAAGAACATTTTATATTGATTTTGAACAGGTAGACTTTTCCAAAAAGTTAATTGCAAATATTTTGCCTGTGAAGTAACAATTAGCTAAATATTATTTTTAAATTATTAAAGGGCCGCCTTATGAAAATGCAATCGGAAAATGATAGTATTTAATACAGGCGGCATTGTAGTTACATATATGATTATAACAATAATTTAATATGATTTTAGTCATGAAGTGAATAATTTTGGAGTTGGAATAGTGGGAGTCTTATTCCCGCCAAATAAATTAACTGCATTTGCTAGGGCAGCAGTTTAATTAGTTAATCGTTGATGATTTACAGCTCTAATTAAAATGATATTTACAGTTGGAAAAAGAATGAAATTAATTTGAATTGAGATTTGCCTTAATTTTACTAAATGAATAAAATTATACAGAAAATATTAACATTGCTTCCTAACTCTGCCAGGGATCCCTTCTTTATCCTGAAAGGCAGTGGAGAAATTCTGCATACTAATATGCAAGGTTCTGAATTATTAAGTATTTCAGAATCCCCCGGTAATATTACAGATTATTTTCAGCCCGACACGAAGAAAAAATTTAATGAGCTGATGGATCAAGCAGTTGAAATGAATAATTTAATTACGATTGATCATTTTGAGTTGGAGCTTATTACCGGCAGTAGAATTAAAACTCAGTTGATCCTGAACATTTTTGAGGATAAGGATGATTTAATTGTTTTCTGTACAATTATTCCAAAACAATTTATCGTCGAGTTAAAAAAGAACAGCCGTATTAAAATTCAGGAAGCGGATTTTCAGAAAATAATTAAAAGTGAATCAACACTCGAATTATTAAATAAAGTTGAGTCATTGTTTCCGTTTACTTTTATTGGAAAGGAAATAATGCATAAAATGATTGATACGATTGATGAAGTATTTTGGATTACGGACAATGAAGGCAGATTCATTTTAGTTAATGATTATTTTGCTGAGGCTATGGGATTAAAACCATTTCAAATGGAAGGCAAATTAGCCGAAGATTTTATTCCGGGATATTTAAAAGAGCTGGACTCTTTAATTGAAAAATTTATTAAGGAAACTATAAGCAGCGTTGTTCTTGAAGGGATTAAGTTTAGGGAAATTGAAAATCTGAAGAATAGAGAAATAATACAAGTGCCTTTATTTGATGAAGAAAAAAATATTGAAGCAATTATTGGGATATCTCAACAAAAGCAATATGATGGTAAGGTGGGACAGAAAGAAGAATTATTTGATGTTCTCTATAAAATAATAGATTATTTTCCGAAACCGGTTGCATTTATTACTTCTGATGGAATTATTAAACATGCGAGTGAAGAATTTTGTAAATTATTCGAGAGAAAATCTGATGAATTTGATGGCCTGAATTTTGTCAATATTTTGCCTGGAAGTTTAGCCGAGAGTTTGCAAAGGTTTATAAATTCCTCAGATAATCAAAGGAATTTGCCTTTAAACAGGCATTTTGAAATTGAGAATAGAGACGAACCAGAATTTACTGTTAACTTAACCAAGTTTTATGGCAGCGAAAATCAGGCCGAAGGATTCTCAATATTAGTAGAAAAAATTGAGTATATAGATAGCCTTCAACAATTAATCAAAAGTAATGGAAGAATGTTTGAGTTTTTAATACAAAATAATCCCGAACCAATATATATCTACTACAAAGAAGATCTGAAATTTGTTGAGGTTAATCAGGCAGCTTTGGAATTATACAATTATACAAAGGATGAGTTTTTACAGATGGATCTTACCGATTTGTATAATCCGGAGGATATTCAATCATTACTTGGTTCATCTGCAGGGCAAGAAGATGGAACTAAATTCAGTAAACCACTAAGACAAAAAAGAAAGGATGGTTCTTCAGTATTTGTTGAGATAAGTAAAATCAAATTTAAGTTTAATGATAAAGATGCACATTTTAACATTATTAAAAATGTTACCGAAAAATTGGAGTTGGATAAGAAAAACCAGTTATTCAAAGCGGCGTTTGATAACACAGTTGATTTAATAATTACAACGGATGCTGATGGTATAATTAGTTTTGTAAACAACGTAACTGTTAACACTCTTGGTTCTTCTAAAGATGAATTAGAAAATTCGTCTTTAATTTCGTTGGCGGTAGATGAGGACAGATCGACAATAAACACTTCAATTTTCCAATCAAAAACAAAAGAACCTGTTTCATTAAAAGTGGGCTTAAAATCATCTGGCGGCGATAAAATTGATACGGAAATTTCTGCCACGCCAATTATAGATTTTGAAGGCAATATTGATTCGTTTGTTATTATAGGAAAAGTAATCCGTGATTCTTCCGTAGATAGGGAACCAATAGAAATAATAAAAGAAGTAATTGTGGAAAAACCCGTACAGTCTGATACAGGGGATTCCTTACAATTGGAATCTGTATTTCTTTCAGGAGTTTTTCACGAGATTCTGACCCCAATGAATGTTATCCTTGGATTTGCAGAAGAACTAACAGAAGGAAAAGAAAATTTAAATCAAGATCAGAAAGAAGCAATAGAAATAATAAATCAGAACCGTGGACAATTGCTCAGTACAATGAATGCCATTATTGAATTTTCAGAAATCCAAAAGAAAAGAGATGAATGGAATATTAGTGAGATAACAATAACTGAATTAGTTGATGGGCTTGATAAAGACATTTACCAAATAACCGGATCAAGGGATATTGAATTTGCATACGGAAAAATTTCCTCTTCACTAAAGTTTAAAACCGATAAGCTTAAATTCGATTGCCTTGTTAATAATTTAATTCGGCTGATTTGCCGTATTGGTAAAGAAAAAAAAATATATTTTTCTGCTTTCCCTATTGAAAATGAATATTTTATTATTATTATAACAGATAACTATGGCTCACCGTCAGATCATCTTGCCGATACTCTTAAAAAAATATTTGTTTATAATAATGATCCAAAAGAAATTGGAGTTTCAAAACTAGGAACACAGATCACCAAGTCTTTGCTGGAACTACTTCAGGGCAAATTTGTTTCGACTATTGATAGTATGGGTAAAATTGAATGCGGATTTAAGTTCCCTATAAATTTTGAATTGCCTTCAGGGGAAGCAGTTAAAAAACCGACCGAAGAAGTCATTGATAAAACAGAAAAGCCTAAGTCAACCCCATCATTTGAAAAAGTTACTTCGATAAGAAGTTCTGCCCCGATTGATCATGGAATTGAGATTGAAGAAGAAATAGAAATTCCGGAACCTATTGCGGCTAACATACAGAATGAAATTAAAGAGTCTTTAAAAAATGTAGCACCTCCGGAAGAATCGGATATAACCGAAACACCTCCTGCAGATTATAAAACACCACAAGAGGAAATTACAATTGATGATGAGGAAGAGATTAAAATCGAAGAGACTGAACCAAAGCAAATTCAATCATCTGAAGATAAATTAGTTCTTTCCAATTTATCCTGCCTCTATGTTGAAGATCAGATTGATTCACAGATTCTCTTCAAAGTACAAATGAAGGGATTAAAAGATATTAAATATGCAATAAGTTTAGAAGAAGCACTTCCCCTGCTTGAATCCGAACATTTTGATTTTATAGTTATGGATATTAATCTTCAGGGTGAATATAACGGGATAGATGCTTTAAAAATTATACACAATATGCAGAACTATAAAGATATTCCCATTGTTGCTGTTACGGCTTATGTACTCCCCGGTGATAAAGAAAAATTTATAGCTACAGGATTTAGTGATTTTATTTCTAAACCCATTTTCCGCGAAAAAATGATTGAGACCTTAGAAAATATTTTTCTCCAAAAAATATAACCCCTTTTAATTTTTACTTCATTCCTCTCACAGTTAAACAGTAGAGAGGATTCTTTTTGTACCAGCCTGGATTTTAGCTATTGACTAATTGCATTTACCTCATTATATTATACCATACAAATGTATGGTATTTATTATTATTCTAATATAATTCTTAATTATACATTCTTAACTTGCCTGATCGCAGGTAATTTCTGAATTCTATATTGTGACTCACTAACCGAAGGTGTGCTTATGTCAAAAGAATTAACGAAAATCCAAAGAAAAATTCTTGAGTATCTGATAGATCAAATAAAAGGTAAAGGAATACCTCCCACTTTAGCTGAGACTGCAAATCATTTTGGCTATAGAAACCGGGCAACAGTTCAACAGCATTTAAAAGCGATTGAAAAAAAAGGATATATAAAGAAAAATCCAAAACTCTCTCGTTGGATTGAGCTTACACTTGAAGATAAATTCTTTGTACCGCGCCCGGTTTTGGGCGAAGTAGCTGCAGGCAACCCGCTTACAATTTATCCCGATGCTATTGATACAATTGAACTACCAACAATTGTCCGGATGCCTAAAGATTCATTCCTGTTGCGTGTAAAAGGCGATAGCTTAAAGGATGCGTATATTTTTAGCGGAGATATTGTAATAGTTAATCCAAACCTGGAGCCGAAGAATGGGCAATTTGTAGTTGCCATTTTGGATGATGCAGCGGTAGTGAAAAGGTTTTATAAGCGGAGAAGTCAGATAGAACTTATATCAGAAAATCCTGAATATAAACCAATAATAATTGATAAAAAATATCCCTCATTTAATATTGTAGGAATTGTGGTTGGTGTTTACAGAAGTATGGAGAGGAAGAAAGTTGGATAGAACAAATAGCACACTGATAACATAGACCTGCCTGATAATAGGCGGGTTGATCTGATCGTCGAAGATCTGTGCTAATCTGCTTGATCAGGGATATATTGATAATTAAATCTTATTAAATAAAGATAGTTAACACACTTGTTAACTTTTTATTTTTACTTAGAGAATAAACTAATTAAGCAATTTAACAATTCAACAATAAAACAATTTACCAATTTAACCATGCCCAAATATTACATCGGAACAGCCGGATGGTCTTATAAGGATTGGGTGCCGTCATTCTATCCTAAAAATCAAACAGCAGGATTTGACTGGCTGCAATTTTACTCTCATTACTTCAACTGTGTTGA
>SMVA01213494.1_pt1 | contig 18114 bp, 17 predicted proteins | sample 2456451 | NCBI WGS metagenome assembly SMVA01 (sample SAMN11095933, study PRJNA526329) | marine sediment metagenome | biome: Marine sediment; feature: Surficial sediment; material: Deep marine sediment; isolation source: Hadal surficial sediment | place: Pacific Ocean | collected 2014-05 | depth...
GGCGTGAGCGTTCCGGATAGCGCGCGGACGGAGGCGGCGATCGATGTCATCGACCCCAACGGGCCCCGAATCATCGCGACGATTCCGCTGGGCTTCGCGGCGCCGTCATTCGAACCGGTGGCGATCGATGCGACCGGACAAATCGCTTGGATCGGTTCGGTCACTTCAAAAATACTCTATGCGATCGATCTTCGAGGATTGGATGATCCTCTTCTCTATCTCGGAAACGGCCCCCCGGTGATTCTCGATGGAATGACCGTTGGGTTTCCCGATGCGCGAATTTTCTCGGCGGACGACCCGCTCGTTCTACCCCCACGACTCGATCGCACACCGGGTCCATCGTGTAGCGGCTGGACCTACGTCACCACGAACGCAAGAGGAACCGAAGCCTTCGCAACCGACTATTGCGACGGAACACTCAGCCGAATCCGCTTCGACCTGTCCGGATCGTCGACGATTCCCTTCGGCCGCGAACGTTTCCAGGTGATCGGCCAGACGAGTCCCTTTGCGCCCACGCCCTCTCCGGGCGAAAGGAGTGCGCCCGGCTTCGTCTCCGTGCGGCCGGGAGTTCCGGCCATCGACTACGTTTCGCCCGATGTCTTCGTTCTGATCGGAGATCCGGGACTGCTATGTGGCATTCGAATCGAATCGCTCTAGCGGGCTCGATCGGCGGAGACAGCATCTCGCTGGATCAATCCACTCGCGTGAAAGCAGACGAGTCCAGCCGCCACGGCGACATTCAAGGATTCGAGTCGGCCCGCCATCGGAATGCAGACTCGATCGTCGAGCAGACTCCGAATCTCTTCGGACAACCCGAGCGACTCGCCACCGAGCACGTAGACGGCCCGATGGGACGGCTCGCGAGCAAAAAGGGATTGCTTCGCTTCGGCATCGAGCCCCACGCAGGTATATCCAGCGGCCTGGAGCGTCGCGAGTCCCGTCGTCAGCGACGCACACAAGAGGATCGGACACTCGAAGATCGACCCCGCGGCGGCGCGCACGACCAGACCGTTGATCCAAGGCTGTCCCGTCATCGGCCAGAGAAGCCCGTCGAGGCCCGCACCGACGACCGAACGAACGACCATTCCAACGTTCTGCGAATTCGTCACGCCGTCGAGTGCGAGGACGCGCGACGGCTTTCGCGCGGCTCGCCCCTTCGAGGCCTCGACGAATCCTTCGACTTCGATCACACGCAACAGGCGCACTCTTGCCGCGATTCCCTGGTCGTGGCGCTTTGCGCCGGTGATCCGGGTCAATTCCTCACGCGAGACGTCCTCGACCGGGATGTCCGCCGAAACGAGCCGATGACGCAACGCCCGCTGCTCGGCCGTTGGGCGCCCCCTCGCGAACTTCACCTCGTGAATCTGTGCTCCGTTGGATCGAAGCGCCTCCGCGACGGGATGACGACCGAAAACGGTGATTTCGATTTCGCCGCGACGCGCGTCTCTTCGAGTCATGCCCCGAGCATGAACGATCCCGAAGCGAGATTCACCCCTGGCCAATACTCTTGCTGGGAAGTTTCTTGCGAGCGACGAGTCTCAGACGCGCCAGGCGAAGCGAAGTCGGCCATCGAAACGTTCGGGGTTCATCCGCAGGCAGACGATGTCATTCAGGACCGGCGGAAAACGCGGTTCCAAATTCAAGATGGACTTCAGGACTTCCGCGAGATCGCGAGACAACTCACAGAGCGGTCGCATCGCCTCGTGAGATTCGTCCTCGTCCCAGAGCACGAGACAAAGATCGAAAGCCGGCGTCGGACCCAGCAGCCCGCGATAGACCACGCGATCGAGCACGTTGAATCGGCGAGGCTTCGTCAATTCGATCAGGTTCGACAGCGATCTCAAGAGGATCGGATAGGCACTTTCGGTCGCCGAGGATTGAGTGAACCCCAGGATCGGAAAAGGGCGTGACTCGCACGTCACCGCGGCAAAGTCGATCTGATCGGAACGATGGGATTCTCCGCCGTCCTCCTTGAATCCCACAGACGTCGCAAGACAGGTGAAGGAACATCGATCGCCCTGGACGAAGAGTTCGCGTGCCGGGTAGAAGAAGGCTTCGCCTCCGGCCTCTTCATCCGAAGCCAATTCGACGTGCGCCGCATGGGACTCCGTCTGTCGGACCTGCTCGACACTGCGAATGAGCTCGTCGATGACGAGTTCCGGGGACTGCAGGAGATCGACGCACTCGGTCATCTGGGCGTCCAGGGGCATCGCGCGCGTGCGCATCTCGAGCGCGCGCAAGGCAGTCGATTCGTGAGGGATTTCAGCGACGGACATCGGGCCTCGATTCTCGCAGGTCTGCCCAATGCATCGGTCATTCCCCAGCCCGAGCTAAGCCCCCTGTCGATTCGAGCGCTATTTGGCCCGATATGAGGCGGCCGGCGCTAACGAGGCGCGAGATCTCGCACCGCCTGACGCAGATCCTCCGTATGTAGAATCGCCAGCACGGGGGTTCCCACCCCCGCGGCGCGATAGCGCTCGATATGTTCGCGACACTCCTCCGGGGCGCCGTGGATGATGAGTTCGTCCACCACGGAGTCCGGAATCGCCTCCAGGGCGGCTCTGCGATCACCCGCCTTCCAGTGGGACCAGAGACCCGCCAACACTTCGGAGCGGCCGAGCCACTCGTGGAAGGCGGCGTAGACCGGAACCGTGAGATAGGCGGCGATGGCACGGCGCGCGATGGCGCGGGCCGTCCCCCGGTCCGCGATCGGAATCACGAAGAGTCGCGCCACGATCTCCTTCCCCTCGCCACCCGCATGCACATAAGGCACAACGGTCTCGACGTCCTCCGCCGAAAGCCAGTTCAAGATCGCGCCGTCCCCGACGCGCCCCGCCAGCTTCAACATCCCTTGCCGCAACGCGCCGACCAGAATCGGCGGCTGTTTGGCGAGCGGGGCCATCTGAAGTCGAAAGCCCTTCACCGTGAACGACTCATAGGTCTCGTCGACCTTTTCGCCGGCCAACGCCTTTCGCAGGAAATCCACGGTGTCGCGCACCCGCGCATAGGGTCGTTCGAAGGGAATCCCATTCCAGCGTTCGACGATGACATCGGACGAGGTTCCGACCCCCATCACGAATCGCCCCGGCGCGGCTTCCGCCAGGCTCGCGACGCTCATCGCGAGCAGGGCCGGACCGCGGGTGTAGGCGGGGATGATCGCGATGCCCAGACGCACCTCGGGTTCCCAAGCGGCGGCCATCGCCAACGGCGTGAAGCCGTCCTGGCCGCCCGCCTCCGACGACCAGAAATCGGTATAACCGAGATCGACCATCTCTCGAAACCACTCTCGATGTTCGGAAAGCGGAATACCCGCCATCGGGATCGTCATGCCGTATCGATTCATCGTTCAGTCCTTGTTCTTTTCCTTCGACTTGTTTTTCTTCGACTTCTTCTTCGACCCAGGCTTGGCACCTTGGGACGCGCTCTGCCGGGCCAGTTTCGCCCAGGTATCGCGCAGCGTCGCGGTTCGGTTCAGCACCAGCCGGCCCGGCCGACTGTCCGGGTCGACACAGTAGTATCCAACCCGCTCGAGTTGAAGTCGATCTCCCGCACTCGACTCCTCCAGCGCGGGCTCGAGTCGACATTCCGTCAGGATCTCGAGCGAATCCGGACTGAGACTGGCTTCGAGGCCCTCCGCCCCATTCGGATCGGGCTCTTCCTCACGAAAGAGCGGGCTGTATTGACGCAATTCGGCCGCGATCGAATGCTTCACCGAAACCCAATGCAGCGTCCCCTTCACCTTTCGTCCGTCAGGCGAATCTCCACCTCGCGTCGCAGGATCGTAGGTACAGCGCAACTCGACGACCTCGCCCGAGGCGTCCTTGATGACGTCCTTGCAGGTCACGAAATAGGCGTATCGAAGCCGGACCTCGCGTCCGGGCGCGAGGCGGAAGAATTTCTTCGGTGGATCTTCGAGGAAATCCTCGCGTTCGATATAGAGTTCACGCGAAAAGGGCACGCGACGCGTTCCGGCGCTCGGATCCTCCGGATTGTTCACCGCGTCCAGATATTCTTCCTCGCCTTCCGGATAGTTCTCGATCACGATTTTGAGGGGCCGCTGCACACCCATGCGTCGCGGCGCTTCCGAATTGAGAACCTGCCGCACATGAAATTCGAGGTTGGCGAGCTCGATCATTTTCTCTCGTTTGGCGACACCCGCGGCCGTGCAGAACTCCCGGATCGCCCGCGGCGGATAGCCGCGTCGACGCATGGCGGCGATCGTGGGCATGCGAGGGTCGTCCCAGCCGCGCACATGTCCTTCGTCGACGACTCGACGCAAAAGTCGTTTGCTCGTGACCGTATGACCGACGTTGAGTCGCGCGAACTCGATCTGCCGTGGCCGACTCGGCGTCTCGAGCTGATCGAGGATCCAGTCGTAAAGGGGCCGGTGATCCAGGAATTCGAGCGAGCACAACGAATGCGTGATGGATTCGAGCGCGTCGGAAAGGCAGTGCGCGAAGTCATACATCGGATAGATGCACCACGTGTCACCCGTCCGGTGGTGTGTCGATTTCTGGATGCGATAGAGAATCGGATCGCGCATCACCACGACCGCCGAACCCATATCGATCTTGGCGCGCAATACGCGCGTACCGTCTCCGAACTCGCCCGCCTTCATGCGGGCGAAGAGATCGAGATTCTCCTCGACGCTTCTTTCGCGCTGGGGACTCGGCGTCCCCGGCTCGGTCAGCGACCCCTGATTCGCACGGATCTCGTCGGCACTCTGGTCATCGACGAAGGCCTTGCCCAGCCCGATCAACTCGACCGCGAAATCATAGAGCGCCGGAAAATAATCGGACGTGAAGTAGCAATGGTCCTTCCAGTCGAAGCCGAGCCAGCGGACGTCGGCCTGGATTCCCTCCACATACTCCGCTTTCTCCGCCGACGGATTCGTGTCATCGAAGCGCAGATGACAGCGGCTGCCCGGATTCTCCGCGGCCACGCCGAAGTTCAGACAGATCGCCATGCCATGCCCGAGGTGGAGATAGCCATTGGGCTCGGGCGGAAAGCGAGTCACGATGCACGCGTGTTTTCCCGACGCGAGATCCTCGGCGATGATCGTCCGAATGAAATCGAGCCCCTCCGTTCTTGCTTCTCCCGACACGCTTCCCGACACGCTCGCTACCCCTCATCACAGGTCCATCATGCGCTTCCCGGGACCCGACCGGGCCAGGAGTCTCGCATGAGTCGGCGCATCGTCCAATGGCGATCCCCGCCTTCGCCTCGGAACCGACTCGTCGAAAGCGATCGCGTCGCAAAGTCGGCGGATCCCCCGCCAAAGTTCCGGCAGCCGGGCTGCTATGCTCGCGGACTCCAGCCAGGACAGCCAGGATCGAGCAAGCATGCGTTTTCTGAACAAGACCCAGATCGAGCGGATTCGAGAGCGTTTCGGGACACCCGTCTTCGTCTACGACCAGAATGAACTCGAGGCGGCGGCCGAGCAGGTTCGCAGTTTCCCGGCCCCCTGCCGGCTCGTCGGTCGATTCGCGATGAAGGCGTTGCCCAATGCGGCCGTGCTGCAAGTCTTCGACGCGATGGGATTGCATATCGACGCAAGCAGCGGATACGAAGCCGAGCGCGCCTTGCGAGCCGGAATCGCGCCCGACCATATTCAGCTGACGGCCCAGGAATTGCCACAGGACCTGAAAGGCCTCGTGCAGAGGGGCATCCTCTTCAATGCTTGCTCACTCCATCAGCTGCGACATTTTGGCCTGCTCTTTCCGGGCCACGAACTCTCGATCCGCGTCAATCCAGGCGCCGGCGGTGGGCACAACAATCGAACCAACACGGGAGGCCCGGCCTCCTCGTTCGGCATCTGGCACGAAAGCCTCGACGAGGCCTTTGCCGTCGCGCGTGAATTCGATCTGCAACTGACGGGCCTGCACACCCATATCGGTTCGGGCGGGGATCCGGAGGTCTGGAAACGCTGCGTGAGCCTGATCCTCCCAATTGCCGAACGTTTCCCCGATCTTCGCCGACTTTCGCTCGGCGGGGGTTTCAAGGTCGCGCGGATGGAGGGGGAGACGAGCGCCGATCTCGAAGAAATCGGCGCGGCGCTCCGACCGGCCTTGGCGGATTTCCTGACCGGCCGGGAGGCTGAAGACTTTCAATTCGAGATCGAGCCCGGAAGCTTTCTGGTTGCGAATGCCGGGGCCATCCTGTCCGAGATCGTCGACATCGTCGAGACCGGCCGCGACGGATACACCTTCCTCAAGATCGATTCTGGAATGACGGAGTTGCTCCGTCCCTCGATGTACGGAGCACAACACCCGCTCTTCGTCGTGCCCCACGGACATGAGCTTGGAGACGATCCGGTCGACTATGTCGACTATGTCGTCGCCGGGCATTGCTGCGAGACGGGGGATCTCCTCACCACCGCCTCCGGCGATCCCGAATCTCTCTCGCCGCGCCGGATGGTACGCGCCGAGATCGGCGACACCCTGCTCATCGAAGGCGCGGGCGCCTATGCGTCGGGGATGTCCGCGAAGAACTACAATTCTTTCCCCGAAGCCGCCGAAGTCATGATCGACAAGGCCGGTGAGCCGCGGCTGATCCGTCGGCGCCAATCCCTCGACCAGACACTACAGAACGAGGTCTGACTCGATCGTGCGCCGCCTAGCGACGCCGCTTCGGCTTCTGTCGAAAACCCTTCCGCCCGCCCATGCCCTGGGCGGCCCGCATCTGCGCCGGCGGATTTTCGAGCTGAAGACCGAACCAACCGACACCAAAGCGTTTCATCGCGAGCTTCTTGCCGTTCCGTAGACGGGAAAGATTCTCCTGAGTCGACTCGTTGCTCTTCTCGACCTTCTGGCATTCGAGCAATTTGTGGATGGCCGCCTCGCGGTCGCCCTGCTTCAGCAACATCCAGGCGTAGACGTGATAGGGCAAGATCTGCTTCTTGTTCGCCCGGATCGCGACGTCCAGAACTTCGCGGGCGGGGTCTTTGCGACCTCGACGCCACTCCAGGGCGGCGAACGCCATCCGCGCTTCGGTCGCGCGGATTCCCGACTTTTCGAGATGGATCGCCGCTCGCTCGTCGTCGCCCGAGGCGTAGGCGAGCAACCCGATCTGGGCGTGAATCTGCCCCTTCAAGAGAACCTGCCAACGCGACTGCGGCAACATCGCTTCGAGTTGACCGATCGCGAGTTGAGTCTGACCCGCCTGGACTTGCTTCTGGATCGCCATGAATTTAGGTTCGATCCGGCGCGCCATCCAGCGTGACAAGAGGACGAAGGAGAGCAACGAGACCAACACCGTCAGCACGATTCCCATCTGCCAGGTCTTCCAGAAGGCCAGCGCTGTCCAGATGCCGCCGCTTGTCGCGCCGATCAGAATCGCAATCAGAATCGTATACATCCGCTCGGTCGGTCCTCATGGGGTGGCGCAGCGAGGCGCGAGCGGCGCAGCGTAGCAGGCCGCGTACGGGTGGGCAGAGAGGCATCCCGCGCGCCTCCGAGCCAACGGAAACGCCGCCGCCCGGTGGGGGCGGCGGCGTACGACTCTGCCTCGAATTTTCGGCGCGAAGCCTAGAATTTGTATCCCAGGCCCAGCGAGGTACGCGTGGTCGTCTTGTTCACCACGCTATCGCCGGGTTCCGCGACATACTCGACCAGGAAACTCATCCGAAAGGACCAGGCGTCGACGAGTGGAATTCCAATGATTAACTCTGACTGGACGACGTACTCGGAGGGTTTGTTCGCAGGCATCTTGCCCGACCCCGTGTGGGTCCACTCGACACGCTCGTCGAAGAACAGGTTCTTGTACTCGAACCCAACAACGATGTCCGCATAGTTGCGGAAGTCGGTCTCCACACCCGGGTCCTTGGGGTCGAGCGGCGCGGCGGGGTCAGGACTCGTTCCGTTCCCGTCGTAGACTTCATAGCGATAACCAAGCCCAGCCGTGACATCCAGATGGCGCTTTGGCGGTTTCTCGCCCTGCCAGAATCGGTACCCCGGACCGGTATCGATCGCCACACGAATCCGACGATCCTGCGTGCTGTCCCGCGACAGCTCCGACCCGGACTCCCAGAAAAATCGTTCGTGGATGCGATGCCTCCAGCCGGCGAAGAGTCCCTGCGAATCCTGAATCGTACTACTCGACGAGGGGTTGTCGGAGCCATCGCGCGATTTCCCATAGACGCCGTTGAATCGCGCGGTCACCTTGTCGCTCTCATCCCAGATCCGCTCGACCCCAGCGTCGACCGAGCCCGCGAAGGTATCGACCGTTCCCGACTGTGCCGTAATCGAAAGCGCGAGTTCACCCGTCCAGGCGTCTCCCTCGTCTTCTGCAGACGAAATATTCGCCGACAGTAGAAAACCGACTGCGATCAAGAGGACCCAACGGGTCCGCCCGAACTCACGAATCCATCTCGTCATATTCCTTACCCCCTTAAGTCCCCTCGCAATCGACGTAAGGGGATTCTGCCGGGCCAAGCCTACGCAAGGCCTCGATGAAATTGAGCCTTGAAGCTCAGGAACTCCGGTTAGGAAGCCTTGTTCGGGAAATCGAGCACGTGGAGATCACGCTGCGGGAAGGGAATACTGCAGCCGCCCGCTTCCAATTCCTCTTTGAGCTTTCGCGTGAGATCCCAACGCAGCGCCCAATAGTCTTCCCTCTTGCACCAGGGTCGAACGACGAGATTGACCGAGGAGTCGGCCAACTCGGCGACCGCGACGGTGGGTGCCGGATCCGCGAGCGTCCGCTCGTCCGCCTGGAGCACACGCTCGATGATCGAAACGGCCGTGCCGATATTGTCCTCATAGCTGATGCCCATGATGAGGTCGATGCGACGCGTTGCATTGAAGGAGTAGTTCTTGACCGTATCGCCATAGACCTGAGCGTTCGGGATCGTGATCCGAACGTTGTCCGGCGTATTCATCAGCGTGCTGAAAATCGATATCTCAGCAACCGTGCCCGCCTGTCCGGCGACCTCGACGAAATCGCCGACGCGAATCGGACGAAAGATCAAAAGCATCACGCCCGCCGCGAAATTCGACAGCGTACCCTGAAGAGCGAGACCGACGGCCAGACCCGCGGCGCCGAAGACGGCGATCAAGGATGTCGTCTCGATCCCGAAGAGGTTGAGTACGGCGATCAATACGAACCCGAGCACGAGGTAGTAGATCATGCTCGCAAAGAACGGGATCAGGGAGGCGTCCGTCTTGGCCTTGGTGAGTCCCTTCGTCATGTTGGTGCGCGTCCAGCCCGCGACCATGCGGCCCACGATCAGGAGCGCGATCGCACCGATCACGCTGATCCCCCAATTCGACACGAGTCCGACGGCCGTGGCCATCGCGCTCTGCAACCCTTCGTTCATTGCGTTCGTATCCATTGCGCGCATCCTCCAACTGGGGGGCTGCCCGAGCGCCCGCCGTTTCTCTCCCACTCCAATGCGGGGGGGGGCGGAGAATACCCCTCCCCTTTCGAGGCGACAGCCTCAATATTCGCTGACTGCCAGTTCTTTCCGATCCACCCAAGGCCTTTGCTCAAGGGGGATGGATGTGAACCTGAATGGAGGCTTCGAACCCCAAACGCCGAATCCCGCGTGTCCACGCGGCCCCTAGAAGAGAATCGAGGGCAGCTGCTAGACTCCGACGGCCTCGAACTTAAGCGGATCAGCAAGGGCCCCATGAGCGATCAGAGCACAGAGCCTGTCGGATCGGATTCGAGTTCCGGGCCCGAGACCGTCGAGGTGGAGCACATCGCCATCGTTGCCGCGCAAACGCCCGCCGCCCAGGCGGCACTCGAGACCCTCCAGGCGATCTACCCCTCGAAGTCCCCCGCCGACGCCGACGTGATCGTGGCCTTGGGTGGCGACGGCTTCATGCTGCAAACGATCCATCGCTTCATCGCGAATGGAAAGCCGATCTACGGCATGAATCGCGGATCGATCGGGTTCATGATGAATCCCTTTGCCACCGAGGACCTGCTCGGCCAGATTCGCCGGGCGGAGGTGGCCCGACTCCATCCCCTGCGGATGGTCGCACACCTCGACAGTGGCGCGAAAATCGAACTCCACGCCATGAACGAAGTCTCGATGCTTCGCCAAACACGCCAGGCCGCGAAACTCCGCATTCATGTGGACGAGGTCACGCGGATGGAAGAGATGATCTGTGATGGCGTGCTCGTTTCGACGCCCGCCGGCAGCACGGCCTACAACCTCTCCGCCCACGGCCCCATCCTGCCTCTCGACGCCGGCATCCTGGCGCTCACGCCGATCAGCGTTTTCCGTCCCCGGCGCTGGCGAGGGGCGTTGATTCCGCGCACGGCGAAGGTGCGAATCGAAGTCCTCGAAGCCGAGAAGCGGCCCGTCAGCGCCGTGGCGGATTCGACCGAGGTCCGGGAGGTCCTCGAAGTCGAGATTTCGGAGGATCGCGAAATCGAAGTACAGGTTCTCTTCCAGGCCGGGCACAGCCTCTCCGAGCGCAACCTCGCCGAGCAGTTCAGCCTCTAGCCATGCGGCGAGCCGGCGACCGATGAGCGAGTTCCTTCTGCCTTTCTACCCCTGGCTCAAGGCGTTCCACGTGATCGCGATCATTTCATGGATGGCCGGGCTGCTCTATCTGCCGAGACTCTTCGTCAACCATTGCGACGCGGAAGCAAAGAGCGCGCTCTCCGAATCCTTCAAGGGAATGGAGGAGAGACTCGCGCGAATCATCATGCAACCTGCGATGATCGTGTCCGTGGCTTCGGGTGGGATGATGATCTCGATGCGCGGAACGCCGGGCTATCTCCCGGAGGCCGGATTCTGGCTGTGGCTCAAGCTCGCTTTCGTCGTGGCATTGCTCGGCGTGCATTGGGCGATGATGCGCTGGAAGAACGATTTCTTGCTGGATCGAAACGAGCGCCCGCAGCGCTTCTATCGAATCGCGAATGAGGTCCCGACGCTTTTGATGATCGGGATCGTTGTCTGCGTCGTCGTCAAACCTTTTTGAATGAGCCCTACGAGCGAGGACGAGAGGCGGCGAATGCGAATCATCGTGCTGGGCTCGGGGGCGGGCGGCGGTTTCCCGCAATGGAATTGCAATTGCCCAAATTGCGCCGGACTGCGCGCCGGAACGATCAAGGCCCGGCCCCGAACACAGTCCTCGCTCGCCGTATCCGACGGCGGCGTGGATTGGCTCCTGATCAATGCCTCTCCGGATCTCCGCGCCCAGCTGGAGCATTGCCCCCTCCTGCAACCCGCTCGAGCCGTACGGGACACAGCGATCGTGGCGGTCCTGGTCGTGGATGCCCAGATCGATCACTCGACCGGATTGATGACGCTTCGCGAACACACGAAACGACTCCCGGTCTATTGCACCCCGAGCGTGCATAGCGATCTCACGACGGGCTACCCGCTTCTGTCGGTGCTCGAATACTATTGCGGTGTCGAGTGGCGGCCGATCGACGCGATCGGCGGCGTTCCGATCGAGATCCCGGAGATTCCCGGCATCTCGCTCCTTCCGATCCCACTCCCGAGCGAAGCCCCGCCTTATTCGCCGCGTCGTCATCGACCCGCCGAGGACGACACGATCGGTCTTGTCTTGATCGACAAGGCGAGCGGCCGGCGATGCTTCTACGCGCCCGGCCTCGGCGAGTGGAACGATCGGGTCCTCGCGGAAGCCGAACGCGCCGACTGCCTCTTGATCGACGGAACCCTCTGGAACGACGAAGAGCTCGTCGATCGAGGCGCTGCCGAGAAGACCGGACGCGACATGGGTCATCTCGCCCAGACCGGCGCCGGAGGCATACTCGATCGGCTCGCTCCCCTGCGAGGCCGCAAGATCCTGATCCACATCAACAACACCAATCCGATCCTCGACGAGGACTCACCCGAACGGGCGCGTCTGGACGAGATCGGAATCGAAGTCGCCTATGACGGCATGGAGATCACGCTGGAATGACTCCCGATGAACAACCTCTCAGCCGGCAGGATTTCGAAGCGCGCTTGCGTGGGATGGAACGCGACTACCATATTCATCATCCCTTCCATGTTGCGATGAACGAGGGCGGCCTCGACCGCAAAGCGGTTCGGGGCTGGGTCGCGAATCGCTACTACTACCAGATCCAGATCCCCCTGAAGGACGCTGCGATTCTCTCGAATTGTCCGGATCGAGAGATTCGCCGCCAATGGATCCAGCGGATCCTCGACCACGACGGGCGGACGGGCGACGAAGGGGGCATCGAAGCATGGCTGCGCCTCGCCGAGGCGGTCGGTCTCCGCCGGGAGGAGGTCACGGATTTGCGCCACGTGCTCCCGGGAGTGCGTTTTGCGGTCGACGCCTATGTCCAATTCGCTCGCGATGCACCCTGGCAGGAAGCCGTCGCGTCCTCCCTGACCGAACTCTTTGCCCCGAAGATCCATCAGAAGCGCTTGGAGAACTGGCCGACGCTCTATCCTTGGATCGACGAGCGCGGCTACGAGTATTTCCGAAGGCGGCTCGGCGAGGCGAGGCGCGATGTCGAACACGGGCTGACCCTCACCCTCGATCATTTCACCACGCGGGTCGAGCAGGAGCGCGTCGTTTCGATCCTCCGATTCAAACTCGACATTCTCTGGTCGATGCTCGACGCGATGTGGATGGCCTATGTCGAGAACCGACCCCCGTTCGCCAGGGGCGACCCGACCGACGACACGACGCGTTAGTCGCGGCGGCCACTCCTCGGGCCCGGTAGGCCGCCGACCCATCGAATCTCGATCTTCGATTTTCGATCAGAGTTTCGCGATCACCCGATCGGCAAAGCCTTCCAGGGCCTTGACCTTGTCCGCGAGCGCCATCGTATCCGGGGCATAGGCATCGCGGAATCCCACGATCAGATCGGTCACACCCTTGTCCTCGAGGCGCTTCACGCCGTCGATCGTGAAGCCATCCATCGAAATCACATGGATCTCGAAGGGCTCCGTGTCGCGGCCGTATTCCCTTCGAAGCTCTTGAATACGGCCCATCAGACGGTCGAGTTCGGCGCCATCGCCACCCGCGTGCATCCAGCCGTCGCCGACGCGTGCCGCCCGGCGCAACGCCAGATCCGCATGCCCCCCGATGAGAAGCGGAATTCGCTGGCTCGGGGCGGGCGACATCTTGATCCGTTGGAGCTTGAAATGGTCGCCTTCGAAGCCGAAATACTCGCCCGTTTCGAGCCCGCGAAGGATCTCGATCATCTCGTCCATCCGCTTGCCGCGGCCCGCCCAGGACTGTTCACAGATCTCGAAATCCTCCGGCCAGGGCGACAGGCCGATCCCGAAACCGAAGCGATTCTTCGTCATGACCGCAAGCGACATGGCCTGTTTCGCCACGAGCACGGGTTGGCGGATCGGAAGCTTGACCACGAAGGTCGTGAAACGAAGCGTCTCCGTCACCGCCGCCAGGGTCGCGACGAGCACGAAGGGATCGATGAAGGGTCTCCCCTCCAGGAATTCCCGACCGCCGTCCGGCGTGTACGGATATTTGCTGTCCGAAACCTCGGGATAGCAAAGACTGTCAGGAATCGAGAAGGAGGTATACCCGCTTCGCTCCGCGGCCAGAGCGAGGGGAACGTAGTGATCGGGATCGCACATCGACTCGGCGAAACTGAAGCGCATGGGATTCTCCATTCACAATCGGCGATCCAGCTTAGCAGTCGCAATCGAGCGAAGGTTCGCTCTTTTACACCACTCGACTATGTTGTTGCCGCTGTGACGAACCGACGCGATCGAAGACCCGAGGCCCTGCCGCTTGATCCGGGCGTGCTGCGTGAGGGGACCGTCTGCGAATTCCAATCCGACCTGGCTGTGATCGCGCATGGCGGCAGCGTCGTGCAGCCCTGGCGCGATCGTTTTCTCGCCGCTCGATCGGCCGATCTCCACGCGGTCGATTCGGCCCTGGGTCTTGCAGACGAGAGCTTCAGCCAGGTCCTGGTCCATCTTCAGAAGAGCCGCGCGGCCACCTCCTGCGACTTGGCCCAGGCATGGCGTGTCCTGCGACCCGACGGCCAGTTGCTGCTGGCCGGCCCGAACACCCTCGGCATCGCTTCGGCGGTCAAGCGACTCGCCCGTGAACTCGATCAGACTCCGATCGTCGTCGCCAATCGGGCGCGAGCACGCGTGGCTCGCTTCAAGAAGGATCATGGCGTGGGTCCTCAGACCGAAGACACGCCGTCGTTCGTTGCAGGAATCGAGTCCATCCAGGGCGAGCGTTTCGAGTTTCTTGTCGAGACGCTGCCTGGCGTTTTCAGTGCCAAGAAGCTCGATGCGGGCAGTCAGTTCCTGCTCGACGCCCTACCGCAATTCATGGGCTACAAGCCGCCGAAACGAATCGTCGATCTCGGCTGTGGCACCGGCGTTCTCGGCATCGCCGCCGCGACGCTTTGGCCGGAAACGACGGTCCTGTTCGCGGACGCAGACGCGCGCGCGGTCGAGTGTGCCCGAAACAACATCGAACGCCTGGGGCTCAGCGATCGCTGCCGAGCCGTCTGGTGGGATGCGCACGAGACGCCGCCGGAAACCCGATTCGATCTCGCGCTCGTGAATCCGCCTTTCCATCGCGACGGAGCGGAGGTCGACCTGACGCCGGCCCTCGCGCTCTTCGACTCCCTGCGCCTCTGGCTCAAACCCGGCAGCCGAGCGCTGCTCGTCGCGAATCGAACCCTGCCCTATGAACGTCCTCTCGAAGAGATCGGGGAACTCGAAACGCTTCGCTCGGAACGCGGCTACAAATTATTCTCACTCAAGAGAAGCAAGCGTTCTTCTCGTTCGAGAGGACGCCACTCACCGGGGCCGAGATCCGGGGGCAAGTCTAGGGTCCCGACGCGATCACGATGAAGCGCGATCACTTCACCGCCCAACATTCGAATCATGCGTCGAACCTGATGCGTCCGCCCTTCTCGCAGAACGAGCGTCGCCTGCCCGGGGCGATCCAATTCGAGTCTTGCCGAGCGCGTCGGTCGGTCTTCGCCTTTCAATCGAAAGCCCGCCCGGCAACGAGCGACGGCGTCCGAGGCGAGTTCGCCCGTGTATTCGATGCGATACCGCTTCGGAATCTTGCGCGCGGGATGGGTCAGGCGATGGACGAAGTCGCCATCCACCGTGAGGATGACGAGCCCTGACGTGGCCCGATCGAGTCGCCCTGCGATCCGCAGGGATCGGCGACGAAGTGTTTCGGACAACAACTCGCGCAGGAGGGGGGCTTCCCGCTCGTCGTTGCTACACGAGAAACCGACGGGCTTGTGCAGCAGGAAGTCTCGAATGCCGGCGGGCGAGTCGACGTTCTGCCCGCCGAGCACGACGCTTTCCGATCCGATCCGGCGGGCCGCGTCACGGCAGATCTCGCCATCGACGTAGACCTCTCCACGCCGGATCAAACCTCTCGCTTCTCGACGCGAGGCGAGCCCGGCACGCGCGAGGTACGCGTCGAGACGCATCCCAATGGATTTCATCGACTTCGAGAACGCCATCGACGCCGAGTCTATCGGATGGCCCCCGCGGCATGCGTCCGATCGGGCGCTTTCGGCGCGGGGGACGGGCGACTACACTGCGCCGCCCATTTTCGAAGCGAGAGAGAGCATGGGCATTCGGGTGTGCAAATTTGGCGGAAGCAGTGTGGCCGACGCCGCGCAGCTCCGAAAAGTTCGCGCGATCGTCGAGAGCCATGACGACCGCCGGTTCGTGGTGCCCTCCGCGCCCGGCCGACGCGACGGCGGGAAAAAGGTCACGGATCTCCTCTACCTCGCGCATGAAACGGCCGCGCGGGGCCAGTCGATCGATTCGATCTTCGGCCCGATCGCCGAGCGCTATCGAGAGATCGTCGCCGATCTCGGGCTGAAACTTGATCTCGAACCGGAGCTCGCCTCGATCCACGATCGGATTCGCGACGGCGCGGGGGCCCACTATTCGGCGAGCCGCGGCGAATACCTGCTCGGGCTCGTCTTGGCGAAGCTGCTCGATCGCCCCTTCATCGATCCGATCGAAATGATCCGCTTCGACGAACACGGTCGTTTCCTGGCCGAAGAAACCCACTCGGCCGTCTCGGCGAGACTCTCCGACGAACGCACCGGTGTGATTCCGGGCTTCTATGGCGCGCTTCCCGACGGCTCGGTCCAGACCTTTTCGCGCGGCGGGAGTGATGTCACCGGGGCGATCATTGCCCGTGGCGTCGGCGCCGAGGTCTACGAAAATTGGACGGACGTATCGGGCCTGTTGATGGCGGATCCGCGGATCGTTGACGATCCACGCACGATCGAAGAATTGACCTACCGAGAGCTTCGGGAACTCGCCTATATGGGCGCGACCGTATTGCATGACGAAGCGATCTTCCCCGTCCGGGAAGCGGGGATTCCCGTCCAGATCCTCAACACCAACGATCCGAAGGGCGTCGGCACGAAGATTCGCCGAGCCGATGCCGAACGGCATCCAACCGGGCGCATCACTGGAATCGCAGGACGCAAGGATTTCACGATCATCGCGCTCGAGAAAACCTTGATGAACATCGAAATCGGATTCGGCCGACGCGTGCTGGGTGTGCTCGAACGCCGTTCGATCAACTGGGAACATATCCCGAGTGGAATCGACACCCTCTCGATCGTTCTCAAGAGCGATGCCGTGGAGGACCGAATCGATGCGCTGATCGAGGAGATCGAGGCGGAATGCCAGCCGGATTCGATCGAGGTCCATGATGAAATCGCCTTGATCGCGACGGTCGGTCGCGGAATGAGCCACGCACCCGGTACCGCCGCACAACTCTTCGGCGCCCTCGCCACGGCGGGCATCAACATCCGCATGATCGATCAGGGCTCGAGCGAGTTGAATATCATCGTCGGCGTCGAGAACGCCGATTTCGTTCGGACGGTCCAGGCGATCTACAACGAGTTCGTCCCACCGCGTTCGGATTGATTCCGCGGATCGGCCGGCGGACGGTCCCCGATGAAAGGGGCTACTGCGTCTGAAGGCGTTCGGCGAAAAAGGAAAGGATGCGGCCCAGCGCCTCGCGTGTTGGATGGCCCTCTTCATCGACGAGATCCTTGGTGACGACGCTATGCGATGTCGTCGGGATGCCCGAGGGATTGCCCTTCGAGGAGTCGATCTCGATCGCCTCGAAGCCTTCGCCCAATTCGTTGCGCAATCGCTCGAATCGTTCGGGCGGACACATCGGATCGTTGCTGAAGCGAAGTCCAAGGACCTTGCAGCCTCGATTCTTCACACGATCACGAAGGATCTCGAGGTCCTGATCCGAGACGTGCAACGCGCGTTTGCGTTCTGCGCCAAAGGGAAAGGGCAGCGAGGGCTGGCAAAGAACGGGCGCCATCAGCCACTCGTCGACCATCATGGCCAACCCGAAATTTCCGGTCAGGCACATGCCGATGCAGCCCACGCCCGGGCCGCCACACTCCTCGTGCGCCTTGCGCGCCAAGGCACGCAGCCAGATCGTGATCGGACTCGATCCACGCGAGGCCAGCACATGGAACTCTTTCGCGATACAGGCGCGCGCCATCGATTTGAGGACATAGGCGTTCGAGAAATCGCGTCCGGTCTCGCCGAAGAGTTCGGGCAGATACACCCGGTAGCCCTCGGCGACGAGTCGATCTGCGAACTCGATGACGGCCGGATAGAGGCCGGGGATCTCGTGCATGACCACGATGCCCGGGCCCGCACCCCGGATATAGAGGGGGCGGCAGACCGCGTCGTGTTCGAAGCTCGTCGATTCATATTCACGCAGAAGATCAGTTGCCATTGCGCCAGCATAGGAGATCGACGGAAGCCGGCGAAGGCGTTCTCGGGCGCCGCGCAAGAGGCCTGGCCATGCCTTCGTGCAAATTCACGCTTCTCCCCCTATCCTTGCGCGCATGCAGGGATATCGCAGCCGAATATCGACCGCCGGAAGGAATATGGCCGGCGCGCGCGCGCTTTGGCGCGCGACCGGGATGACCGACGCCGATTTCGGCAAACCGATCATCGCCATCGCGAATAGCTTCACCCAATTCGTACCCGGCCACGTCCATCTCCAGGACATGGGCCAGCGCGTCAAAAAGGTCATCGACGCCGCCGGGGGTTGGGGCGTCGAGTTCAACACGATCGCAGTCGACGACGGGATCGCGATGGGCCACGACGGAATGCTCTATTCCCTGCCCTCACGAGATCTGATCGCCGACAGCGTCGAGTAC
>SMVA01102307.1_pt1 | contig 18101 bp, 16 predicted proteins | sample 2456451 | NCBI WGS metagenome assembly SMVA01 (sample SAMN11095933, study PRJNA526329) | marine sediment metagenome | biome: Marine sediment; feature: Surficial sediment; material: Deep marine sediment; isolation source: Hadal surficial sediment | place: Pacific Ocean | collected 2014-05 | depth...
ACAAAGCGGCGTACCACCTCAACAATCGCCCCGTAAGACCCTGGAGTTCGAAACCCGGTGGAGCAGTGTGACGGCGGTGTTGCGTCGACCGGTTGAGCTCGCATGTGATATGACAATCAGACCTCGAAAGGGGCATAGTCACTCCGTTTCGGGCCGGAGAGTGTGCTGTCTGTTGTGAAGTCCGCAACGGCTGGGGCTGAGGCTGGCTATGGCGAGGCCATCGAGCACGAGCGCAGGCAGCCTGAGGGCTGCTGAACGCGAAAACAAAGGACTCATTGAATGAGTGATCCGGGCTCAGCTGAAGCGTCCGCTTGGCCGGTACTATTCGACGGGCTATCGGCGATCTCGGCGATGGTCATCCGCCAGCGTGGCTGTCTTCGGCGCATGGACGGCCCGCCAGGCGCTCTCTACGTGGCAAACTGAAGCGCTCTGGAAAGAGGATCGAGACTTAGCTCGTCGAATCATGCTTCAGGTTATCGAAGTGAAGGATGGGTTCGCACACGTGCGGAACCCATTCCACGGCGACGCCGAGTATCCCGAGGATGCGACCGACGAAGCTGCTCATTTTCAAGGTGTTGCGACGACCAATTGAATTCACCCAAGACCTCATGATCAGTGTGAAGAAACTCTACAACGACCTCGTATTCCAGGTGCATCGACACGTCGCCTCGCAACATCCGAGCAATCATGATTTCTTTGATTTTGGAGACAAAGAGGACAACGCGGAAATGAATCGAGTCATTTATCAGCGCTCTGGCTCGCACGTTCAACCCGATACCTTCGGCGACGAAGTTGGCGGAGCCCTCGAAGCCATCAGCGAGGTATGCCGGCCGAAACTCGAACGATTGAGGTCGTAGCGCAGTCTCTCTCAGTCTCGAAATCTTCAGCCGGGCTTACTGCGGGGCTTATTCTGGCCCGGAATCCGAAAACGGATGAGCCTTCTATCCGTGAAAGGATCCGACAAAATCCTTATAATTCCACGTGTTGTGAGCGTACCACGTCCTCTCTGCCCGACGGCCGAGACTTGTTACTTTGTCCTGCATGAGCATCGTGCATCTGGATACGGGCGGAGCAGACGCAGAACGGGTGAAGGCCTTGCGGCTGCGCGCAGCGGACACACTCGAGCGCGCGTACGGCTTCTTGGAGCAGCAGTCCGATTCGTGGGCTCGCCTGCGCGCCCAGGTGCTGTGCGGGGCCCGGCCCGGTTCCGAGCTGACGGATCGAATCGCCGGGACACAGGCCGCGGACGGCAGTCTGCCGCTCGGGACGCTGATTTCGGGCGGGGGTCTTGGTTTTCCGCCCACGGATCTCGAGGGCCTCGATTCGAATGGCGTCGCGATCGTCGGCACGCTCGAGGGTCTGCTCCTCGCGGCAGACGCCAAGCTGATTCACGCGGACTGGGTCGAGTCGGCGGCACGATCGCTCGAGGCGCGGCAATCGGACGACGGCGCCTTTCGGGTTCCGACCTGTGGGCAGGGCCGGGCGGCGGAGCAAGCGGACGTGTTCTGGACCGGAATGGTCGCTGGGATTCTAGGCCAGACGCCCGTCTCGAGGCCGAGTCTGCTCGACGCTGCGGGTAGGTTTCTGGGGCAACGATTCGATCCCGACGCGGTCGAAAACGACGGCTATACCGCGCTGCTCGCCTATTCACTTTTCTTCACGAACGTGGCCCACGAGCTTGCCGATGAGGCGCTGCAGTGGTGCGGCCGTGCTCTCGAAAAGGGATTTCGCAGTCGCCAGTTCGACGCGGTGGCCACGCTGCGCGTGCTGCTGACCTGTGACGCGCAGGCCCTGCCCGGTGCGACCTTCGACGTGACGGAGCTGCTGGAACGTCTACTCGAGGAGCAGGCCGGCGATGGCGGGTTCGCCGAACTGTCGGCGGGAGGTTCCCAAGCCCGGACGACGCAGACCTTCGATGCGATGCTCGCGATCGTCCGGCTTTGTTCGGGCCTCGACGCCTGACGATGTTGATTGCTCTGGTCTCAGCGGAGGGCGCCCAGGAAGCTGCGGATTCGAGCCGCATTCGCCCCGAGATCACTCTTGCCGTCTCGCGACTTCGAGCGCATGTCGACTCGCGAGCCCGGGCCGTCCGCCACGATCCGGACCGTGATGTCGTCGACGAACCGGAAGATCGTAGACACGTGCTGAGCGTCGAATACGCCCCTGCTTTCGCTGCGTGAGACGATCTCCCAGCCGAGTGATTCGGCGGTGGAGATGGCTCGCGCAAAGGTGACGTCGGGCGGGCTGGCAACGCGCAAGGGTTCCAGGTCTGGATACGAGACGCGAACGATCTCGACGAATTCGGCTGGGTAGCTCATGTCGCGACCGACGTAGTCCGGGACGATCTTCGCGGATTCGAATGCCGGCGGATTGTCGAGGTCGGTCGTGATGTCGTTGATTTGGGGCGCATCCCCGGCCCTCGAGGCGGCGCCGAGCACGACGATCAGCAAGCCGAGGCCGATCGCGAGTCCGCCCAGGGCCTTCATTCGTCCCTGCGGATCCCGCCCCCCGCGCGACTGGACGAGTCCGACGAGACTGACGATCACACTCGAGAGCCCTCCGAGCAGCGCGCCGGACACGAAGAGCATGAAGCCCGTGAGCGGGGCGAACAAGCCGAAATGGGCTCCCGCTGGGCCCAGCAGCGCCACGAAGCCCGCGACGAGGGAAAGAATCGGTGCGGCGGTCGCCATCAGAGTCTCCTTTGCGTTTCACCGAGCATATCACGATCGCCTCCGACGCTCGGCCGATCGGCCCCTTCAGCGACTCGAATGGCCCGAATGGTGCGCGGCCGAAACCACTCGCCGACGCGTTATCTTCCATCGTTCGTCGGGAAATGGTCGCTGTGGGCGGAACCGGAGTAGGGAGGAGTGGGAAGTGGCTGAGCTCGTACATCTGGAGAAGAAGGGAGCGGTCGCACTCGTGACTCTGGATCGGCCGGATGCGCTGAACGCGCTCAACGGGGCACTACTCGAGGCATTTGACGGGGCGATCGATGCCGTCGTCGAAGCTTCCGAGCTGAGAGCGCTCGTCGTGACGGGCGCCGGTCGGGCATTCGTTGCGGGTGCGGACATTACACAGATGCAGGCCATGACGCCGCTCGAAGCCGAGGCCTTTTCCGCCTCGGCCCATCGCATCTTCGCGCGACTCGAAGCGCTTCCGATCGCGACGATTGCCGCGGTCAACGGATTCGCATTGGGCGGCGGCTGTGAACTCGCTCTGGCCTGCGATTGGATCTACGCCTCGCTGAAGGCCCGCATTGGCCAGCCCGAGACGAAGCTTGGACTGATTCCCGGATTCGGCGGAACCAGTCGACTGGTCAGGCGCGTCGGGCTCGCATGGGCCAAGGAACTCATCCTGCTGGCCGAGCCCATTCATGCAGAGGAAGCGGCACGCATCGGGCTCGTGAATCGAGTCTATGCGCCGGAGGAACTCCTGCCCGCGGCGATGGCGGCAGGCGAGGCGATCGCCGCGCGCGGTCCGGTTGCATTGAGAATCGCAAAGCAGGTCATGCAGGACGGACAGGACGCCGATTTGCGCACGGCTCACTCGCTCGAACAGCGGGCCTTCGGACTCGTCTTCGCCTCAGATGATCGTGTCGAGGGCACCGCGGCCTTCGTCGAGAAAAGGGATCCCGTCTTCAAGGGTCGCTGACAGGGGGCGTAGAGCCGCGTCCATTCGATGCTAGTCGGTCTGATTCATGTAGGGGAGGGCGGCTGCCGTCGCTTCGATCGCGCTGCCCGCCTCGAGCAGTACGCGCGTCGCATCCCATGTGCCTTCGAGCAACTGGTGTCGGACGCCATCGGGGATGCCGGCCTGCATCTTGCCCGCACGGCTGGTCACGGTTCGTGCCTGGATGTCGACGCGAACCGTCTGGGTCGGATCGAGTTCGACCGAGTCCATCAGCTTCGCGAGGTCGACTTCGGAAAGCGTGACGCAGGGCAACCCCATGCTCGTGCAGTTGCCGGCAAAGATCTCGGCGAAGGAGCCCCCGACGAAGGCCTTGAATCCGAAGCGCATCAGCGCCTGGGGTGCATGTTCCCGCGAAGAGCCGCAACCGAAGTTCTGGCCGACGACGAGGATCTCGGCGCCCGAAAATCGTTCGTCGTCGAGGGGGTGTTTGCCCTTCGCCGCCTTGCGGGCGTCTTCGAAGGCGTGGCGACCCATGTCATCGAAGGTCACGACCTTCATGAAGCGCGCGGGAATGATCCGATCGGTATCGATGTCATCGCCGCGAACGACGTTGGCAGTGCCTTCGGCGAATTCGATTCGGACGAGGACGTCCTCAGAATTGCTCACTGTTTCTTCCCCTCGTGTCTGCGGAGTCGGGTTTCAGCCGATTTTGCGAACGTCGACGACCTCTCCGGCGATCGCGGCCGCGGCGACCATCGCGGGTGACATCAACAGCGTTCGGCCCGAAGGTGAGCCCTGACGGCCTTTGAAATTCCGGTTGCTCGATGAGGCGCAGACTTCGCGACCGCGCAATTTGTCCGGGTTCATCGCCAGACACATCGAGCATCCGGGCTCCCGCCACTGGAAGCCGGCTCTCCGGAAGATCTCATGCAGCCCCTCGGCTTCCGCTTGCTTCTTGACCTTGGCCGAGCCGGGCACGACGAGCGCGCGCACACCCTGCTTGACATGGCCCGTCTGGGCGATCCTGGCGGCCTCGCGAAGATCTGAGATTCGGCCGTTGGTACAGGAGCCGATGAACGCGACATCAATCGGTGTACCCGCGATCGAGGATCCGGCGATGAAGTCCATGTACTCGAGTGCTTCCTCGACGCCTGCGCGTTCCTCGTCGGAGACGCTATTGGGTGTCGGAATCGACTCCCCGACCCCGATATTATGTCCCGGATTGATGCCCCAGGTGATGCGGGGATCGATGGCGTCGCCGTCGATCTGGACGAGGTCGTCATAGTCTGCATCGGGATCGCTCGCCATCGAGAGCCAGCGAGCGGCTCTGGCAGGGAAATCCGCATCGTCGGGCGTATAGCGTCGACCGCGAAGGTACTCGACCGTCTTTTCGTCCGGGTTCACATAGCCACAGCGCGCGCCGCCCTCGATCGACATGTTGCAAACGGTCATCCGTTCTTCCATCGACATCGCGTCGATGACCGGACCTGCGTACTCGTATGCAAAGCCGACGCCGCCGTTCACGCCGAGCTTGCGAATGATCGCGAGGATCACGTCCTTGGCAAAAACGCCCGGCGAAAGCGTGCCCGTGACCTCGATGCGCCGGACTCTGAGGGGCGCGATCGCAATACATTGCGTCGCGAGCAGGTCGCGGACCTGGCTGGTGCCGATGCCGAAGGCAATCGAACCGAAGGCGCCGTGGGTGGAGGTATGGGAGTCACCACAGGCGATGGTCATGCCTGGCTCGGTCAGCCCCAGTTCCGGTCCGATCACGTGGACGATGCCCTGGGCGCCGCTTTCCGGGCCGAAGAACGCAATGCCGTGCTCGCGGCAATTCTGCTCCAGCTCGCTCATCATCGCCTCGGCGAGTTCATCGGCGAGGGGCCGCGACTGATCGTCGGTCGGGATGATGTGGTCGACCGTTGCAAAGGTTCGCTTCGGAAAGCGCACGGGCAGGCCGAGTTCACGCAACATCGCGAAAGCCTGGGGGCTCGTGACCTCGTGGATCAAATGGGTCCCGATCAAGAGCTGGCTCTGGCCCGAGGCCAGCTCGCAAACGCGATGTGCATCCCAGACTTTCTGGAAGAGACTCATGGGTCGGTCGGTCATGTCGCTCTCGTGATTTCGAGGTCGCGCTCGGCCGGGAACGGCATCGCCTCGCTGTGAACCGGATGGATAGCACGACCCGGCCGGTCCTCTACTCTCCGGTCCCAAAGCCCGTTCACCCGGCGGGGACCAGGAGAAGACGATTCGATGGAGTTGATGCACACCGCTCATGTGCCCGTGGGCAAGGGCCCCTTCCCGACGATTCTGGCGTTGCATGGTTTTGGTGCGACCGCCCACGACCTGCTCGGGATTGCACCCCTGGTTCAGCAGGGCGAGGTGCTCTTTCTCTGTCCCCAGGGTCCGATGGGGATCGAGCCCGCTCCCGGCCAGCGCGCTTATGGCTGGTTTCCGCTCTCGGGCGCGGGCGAGATCGAGCCTGCTGCGCTGGTGGGTGCCCGCGGCGTGCTCGAGGGTTTTCTCGAAGACGCCATGGACAGCTATCCGATCGACCCCGACCGCGTGGTCCTGATGGGCTTCAGCCAGGGGGGCGTGATGGCCTACGATCTGGCCCTCGGCCGACCCGAACGCTACGCCGCGCTGGTCGCACTCTCGAGTTGGCTTCCGGACGCGATCGTCGACGGCCTACCGGAGAATGACGCGCGCGCCTCGCTCGTGACGTTGCTCATCCACGGGACGAAGGATCCGATGATTTCGATCGACAACGCCCGGGAGGCTCGAGACAAGCTCCGGGGTCTCGGGATCGAGGCCGCCTGGGGCGAGTACGAAATGGGTCACGAGATCAATCAGGCTGCGTTGCGGGATCTGGTGGCCTGGCTGGCGCAGGGTCCCTTTGCGGAGCCCGGCGGGAGCGATGTCGGCACGTCGATCGCGTAGACTGGTAGGGTCTGAATGCATAGCGCGCGGAGAATCCGTCGGGGTGTAGCTCAGTGGTAGAGTCTGAACTTTGGGGGTTCAGTGTCGCCGGTTCGAGTCCGGCCACCCCGACCACTTTTCTCTCGAAGGAATGAAAGAGATGCGACCTATTCGACTCATACTCGTCGTGGGAATGTTGATGGCATTCACCGCTTGTTCGATGATCGCCCGGATGGTGATCAAACTCGGTGACGGCGACGCGAACTGGATCGTCGTCGACGGCGCGACCCGGGATGGGGCCACATTTACCTTCCCCGAAGTTCACATCGACGGAAACGGCTGGCTGGTCATGCATCCCTTCGAGGACGGCGAGGCCAACGGCAACGTCTACGTGGGCGCCACCTACCTGCGAGACGGAGACAATCGGGACGTAGAGGTCACGGTCGATTCCGAGCCCACGACAGGCGACATGTTCATCGTGATGCTCCACCGCGACGTCAACGAGAACCAGGAATTCGACTTTGTCTTCGTCGATTCGGTGAACGTGCTCGACAAGGCCGTTCTAGAGGGCCGTACGCTGATCGCCCACGAGATCTCTGCGCCCTAGCCGGCGCGGTGCGAGCCCGAAGCAATCGCTGATCGCGAGCTGTATTCATGTCGTCTTCGACCGAAACCTCCGCTCATCGCTCCGACGACGTGCGCAAGCGCCTGCTCGACCGGCCCTGGTATGGCTATGCCGGTCGCTTGCTGCCCGCTGCCTCGGAGGCCGGCCGCTGGATCGACATGGGCTGCGGTCGAGGCGAGTTTCTCGAGCTCGCCCGGCAGCACGGTCACACCGCCATGGGCTTGGATTTCTGGGCCAGCAACGCCCGGGCGGTGGCCGACGCAGGATGTCCGTCCCTCAGCGCGGACCTCAACATCGGCCTGCCGTTTCGCGACGGGGCTCTCGACGGGGCGACGCTGATCGAAGTCATCGAACACATCGTGCGGGCCGAAGGCCTGGTCGCCGAACTGGCCCGGGTGATTCGCCCCGGCGGCTGGCTGATCGTGACGACACCTAACGTCGTGCACTGGACCTACCGGATTCGCACGCTCACCGGTCATCCTCCCAAACAAGAGGGTTACCACTACCGCTTTTTCACGCGCAAGACGCTCGCAACGATCTTGGTCGATGCGGGCTTCGTGCCCCACGGCTACGCATCCTTCGGCAAGCAGGCTGCGTTGAGCAAGCTGGCTCGGCTGGCTGGCAAGGACTCGAAGTACAAAGTGCGCTATGTGGTGCCCCGTCCCTTCGAGAGTCTGCTGGCTCAGCATTTCGTCTGGCGTCTGCGTCGGTCCAGCCTCGATTTCGCAGGCGTGCCATACTGAGAGAGGCGATTTGCGGTCTGCGACGAGCAAGGAGAGAACTACGCGATGGCTACGGAACGTTGGGCGATTCACATGCACAAGGAGTATTTCAAGTTCTCCTGCGCCCATTTTTTGATCTTCCCCGATGGCTCGAAAGAACGGCTCCACGGTCATAACTACCATGTGGACGCCGAGATCGAAGGCCGACTCACCGATCGCGGACTCGTCATCGACTTCATCCTCGTGAAGCCGGTGATTCGAGATTTATGTGATTCGCTCGACGAACGTTGGCTTCTTCCGGGCGAGCATCCCGAACTCAAAATAGTCGCCCGAGACGACGGCCATACGGAAATCACCTATCGGGAATGCCGTTACACCGTTCCCTCCGATGAGATCGTCATTCTCCCGATGAATAACACCTCTGCAGAGAATCTCGCCAGTTGGATCGGCCGAGAACTCGTCAAGCGGATCAGCGAGGAATTCGGCCGAACTCAAATTCAAAAACTTCGCCTGAGCGTTTCCGAGACCCCCGGCCAGTGGGGCGTATACTGCTACTCCGACGACGACGCATAGCAGCGGGATCAACCCTTGGGTTTTCGGAAGGGATTCGGGTAGACGACCGCTTCCTTGAACGTCGTGTTCATTTCGTCGAATGCGTCGTCCAGATCCCAGACGCCGGGCGTCGTGACCTCTCGTTCGATCGCCGGGCTGTTGAAGAGGCCGATTCGACCGTTGCCGCACTGAATGATTCGACCGTTCATCCAGCTGCTTTGCTCGCTCGCGAGCCAAACCACGGGGGGGACTACGTTCCTGGTCGACATCTTCTCGTTGCTCGGGCTGTAGTCCATGACGCTGGACTTGCCTTCGAGGCTGGCGGTCATTCGCGTGTAGGCGACTGGCGCGATGCAGTTGCTGGTAACGCCATGACCGCGGAGCGCGCTTGCGCAACTATTGGAGAGACCGACGATGCCCATCTTCGCTGCAGCGTAATTCGGCTGTGCGGGTGCGCCGTAGATGCCCGATCCCGAGATGAAATGGATCAATCGGTACTCGCCGCCGCGGTTCTCACGCCAGTAGGCCGAAGCATGCCTGGACGTATTGAAAGAGCCCTTTAGATGCACGGCAATGACGGCGTCGAATTGTTTCTCTTCCATCTTGAAGATCATTCCATCGCGGATGATGCCGGCGACGTTGACGACGATGTCGAGCCTTCCAAAATTTTCGACGGCCTGGGCGATCAGCCCTTCGACCGCTTCGAAATCGGTGATGTCGCAGTTGTTCGCCACCGCCTTGCCGCCGGCCTCGAGAATCTCTCGAGTCACTTCCTCGGCGGGCGTGCCCTCGTTCTGATTGCCGTCCATGCTCGCGCCAAGGTCATTCACGACCACCGCCGCGCCTTCGGCCGCAAATGTCCTGGCCACTTCCGCACCGATTCCGCGTCCGGCCCCCGTAATGACCGCCACACGCCCATCGAGCTTGCCCATCTTCGGTCTCCTCCTTTCCATTCGTAGGGTTCTGGCCTTCGGTTCAGCGTCGGTCGAGCAGAAGGCTTGCCGAGACGTTCGCGATCGGCCCTTCGAGATCATGGATGATGGCACTGCTCTGGCCGATGCCATCCCCGGCTCGCCGGGTGATTCCTCGAATGCCGAGCCACTCGGAACGGGGTGCTCGAAGCACATGGATCGTGAGGTCGGGATTGATCGATGTGTATTTCGAGTAGTCCACGTCATTGCCGGTCCCGCTCGCGAAGTCGGCGAGTGTGGCGAGCCGCAGGATGGGTGCCGTGTCCTCGCCCTCGGTCAGTCGGCATCGCAGGCGAACCCAGACGGTTGAGGGTTCGCCGGATTTCGGGGGATCCTCTCGCGAAAAATCGATCGCGTTGATGAATCCCGGCGGAAATTCGAAGCCGTCTCTGGGTGGGAAGGGCGGGAGGTCGCCTTCTGGAGGCAGGCCGAGAATCGGGTCGAGCTTTTCGGTCGTTTCCAGGCTGGACATGGCCGGCTCGCATCGGACGCGGAGACCGGTGGCCCGAGCGACCTGGGTCTCCTTGTCGAAGAGGTTGGCCTCGACGCTCTGGATACGCCGCCCGGCTCGCAGGATGCGCGTTTCGATCCGCAATGGGCTCATCGGAACACCGCGAAACATTTCAACGGTGATCCGGGCCAATCGCATCGGAACAGGGGACGCAAACTGGTGCAATGCGCGCGTGAGCAGTCCGGAGACGGCGCCGCCGTGTTGATGTGATGGATTCCACGGTCCGCCCGCGAAACGGGTCGGGAGAAAATGCGTGATCGCGTCGTCTTCGCAGCCGTCGACGCCATCTACATCGTCTAGGCTGTCGATGATACGAAATAGGCCGTCTTCCGGCTGTGCCTGGGTCATGGTGGCGGGAGCGTAGGGCCTTTCAGAGCCTGGGGTCGACCCCGCGTTGGGCTAGACTGACCGATTCTGCGAAGGAGTTGCCGATTGGGTCAAATCATTCGTGAGCTGCTCGAACTGCAGGCACTGGAGGGGTGGCTCTCGCCCGAAGGTCTCGAGGCCCTGGCCGCGCGACTTCGGCTGCCGTTGCATCGACTCGAGAGTGTCTCCACCTTCTATCCGCATTTTCGGCGCGAGAAGCTCTTGGGAACCGAGATCCTCGTTTGTCGCGACTTGTCGTGCCGTCTCGCGGGTGCGGGCGACGCTGTCGGCACACTCCGCGCCTGGGCGGCAGAGCGAGAAGACGTCGTCGTTCGTGAGACGTCGTGTCTGGGACGATGCGATCGGGCACCGGCAGCGGCTGTGGATCACGACATCGTAGACGCCTCGGATCTCACGGCCGTCGCGAATTGTGTGGCCACGCCGAATCGGGAGCCTGTTCTTCGTCCGATCCGATCGTGGCCGACCGCGGATCCCTACCCCTCCGCGAGTACCCACCCTTCGGATGCGGATGCGGATGCGGATGCGTATCGCGTACTTCGCGAGACCCTGCGCGGCTCGGTCACGGCGCCGATCGAACGGCTCGAAGCGGCGGGGCTTCGGGGCATGGGCGGAGCGGGCTTTCCGACCGCCCGAAAATGGTCCCTGGTCGCGGCCGAATCGGCTTCTCCGAAGTATCTGATCTGCAATGCAGACGAGAGCGAGCCGGGAACCTTCAAGGATCGCGAATTGATTCACGATCTTCCGCATCTCCTGATCGAAGGTATGGCGATCGCCGCCTATTGTGTGGGCGCCGCACGCGGGACGGTTTTCATTCGCCACGAGTATGAGCCCGAGCGCCGCCGCCTCGCCGCGGAGATTGATCGTGCAAGGTCCCTTGGCGCGCTGGGCGTCCACATCTTCGGCAGCGAATTCTCGTTCGATGTCGAGATATTCATTTCGCCCGGCGGCTATATCCTCGGCGAGGAGACCGCGCTTCTGGAATGCATCGAAGACCGCCGCGGCGAGCCGCGTAACAAGCCACCCTTTCCGGGGAACAAAGGGCTCTACCAGCAACCGACACTCATCAACAACGTCGAGACCCTCGTGCACGCCGTTGGAATCGTGGAACATGGTGCCCAGTGGTGGCACGGGCTGGGTCGGGGAGATTTCTCGGGTCACAAGTTCATGTCCACCAGCGGTGACGTCGAGAACCCGGGTGTATCGCTCGTCCCCATCGGGACGACGCTCGCGGAACTGCTCGAACTTCACGGCGGTATGAAGGACGGCGAGGAACTGCTGGCCATCGCCCCGGGTGGCGCGTCGAGCAATTTCCTTGGTCCCGAGGCGCTGGAACTTCCGCTCGATTTCGACGCACTGGCGCGAGCGGGAACCATGCTCGGTTCGGGGGCGGCCATCTACGTCGCCGAAGGCCGCGACCTGCTCGATGTGGGCCTCTCGATCACACGCTTTTTTCGAAATGAATCCTGCGGAAAATGCGTGCCGTGTCGTGTCGGTTCCGAAAAAGCCGTCGCGCTGATCGAGAAGACGGGCGGCGTTTCCAAGGAAGACGAGGAGCTCCTTCGTTCGCTTCACGAAACGATGCAACAGACCAGCATCTGTGGACTTGGGCAGGTGGCGCTCGGACCTTTGCTTTCGATTCTGTCTCGATTTCCCGATCGGGTGTCCGGTGTGAGCGAGGCTGCCAATGTCGACTGAACTCGGCGGGTTTGCGCGGTGAGCCGGGCGGGGCGTCGGGCCGGGATCGTTCTGTGCGGAGGCCGCTCGTCCAGAATGGGCCGCGCGAAGGCCTGGCTACCTTGGTTCGGACGTTCGATGATCGAACACGTCGTCGACTGTCTGCTGCCGGCTGTCGATGAGGTCGTCGTGGTGACCTCTGCCGAGCTCGGTCTGCCCCGGCTTCCAGCGCGTGTCGTTTCCGATCCAGCGCCAGAGCGCGGGCCACTCGCCGCGATTCGAGAGGGCCTGGCAGCGGCGAAGGCAGAATACGCCTTCGTCACCAGCGTCGACGCGCCCCATCTCTCGACAAAATTCGTCCTGGAGATGTTCGCATTGGGCATGCCAGCCGCGCCGGTGGCGGACGATCGCGTTCAAGTGCTCTCCGCGATCTATCCCTGCGATGCGTGGAAGAAAGCCGATGAACTGCTCTTGCAGGGCGTCCGTCGACCTCTGACTCTACTCGAAGAGCTGGCCTACAAGCCGATCGAGTCGGCATCCGCAGGTCGATGTTCGGGATCATCGCCATGGGTCGGCTTCAATACGCCCGCCGAGTATCTCGCCGCGGTTCGGCTGCGCGATCCCGATGCGACCGCAGACGTCGAGCTTCTCGGTCGGGCCGCAAAGAAGACTCGAGTATCTCGTCATCGACTTCCTGTGGGTACATTGGGCGAGGTGCTGTCGCGGTTGCCGGATTCGCTTTCTTTGATCGATGAAGGTCGTGTAGCGAAGCCCCATCTCGTATCCCTGGGCGGTCGCGATCTCGTCCGTGATCTCGCAGTGCCTGTGGGGCCAGATGAGAACGTGTGCGTGATCGACGCACTCGCTGGAGGTTAGGCGTGAAAGGATTTCACGGCTGCTATTGGCGATTCGATCTGGAACGCGGAGAGGGCGAGCGAATTCCGATCGAAGAGTCGATATTGAAACAGACGCTCGGAGGAGTCGGACTGGGCGCCTGGCTACTTCATCGGGAAGCCCCGGTGGGTGTCGATCCCCTTGCACCCGAAGCCCCTCTCATCCTTTCGTTCTCGCCGCTCGTCGGTACGTCATTCACCACGTCGGCCAAGTTTGCGGTGATCGCGGAATCGCCGCTGACAGGCGGAATCTCCGACGCACTCTCGAGTAGTCATTTCGCGATCGCCGGAAAGAGCCTGGGTGTCGATGCCATCGTTCTCGTCGGCGCTTGTGCGGAGCCGTCGGAACTCGTCGATGGCCGACTCAGGCCGACCGAGAGCTGGGGCTGTTCGGCGCAGGAGACAGCGCGCAAGCTTGCGCCCTTCGGTCGCGTAGCCGCGATCGGCGTTGCGGGTGAGAGATTGGTTCGCTTCGCCAATCTGAGCGCCGACGGGCGTCATGCGGGCCGCGGGGGCCTTGGCGCAGTGATGGGGTCGAAGCGCCTGAAGGCGATCGCGGTTCGAGGTGAGATCGAGACGCCCATCGCCGATCCCGAGCGCGTCGAATTTCTTTCGAAACGCTTGCGAAGGCGTGCCGCCGGCGAATCGACTGCAAAATATCGCGAACTCGGAACGATCGGAAATCTGCTCAGCTTCGATCGCCTGGGCACGCTTCCAACCCGCAACTTTCAACAGAGCCATTTCGATCAGGCCGAGGCGCTGTCGGCGGAACGCTGGCATGCGACTCGACGCCACCAACGTGCTTCGTGTGCGAGCTGCACGATCGGCTGCGAACATCGGTTTGCATTCGGTTCGAGCGAGACGCGCGTCGAATACGAGAGCCTCTTCGCGCTCGGTCCGCTGTGCGCAATAGGCGATCCGGAGGTGGTCCTCGCGGCTGCGCATCGATGCGACGAGTTGGGGATCGACACGATTTCCGTGGGTGCGACGTTGGCCTTCGCAATGGAATGTGGCGAGCGGGGTTTGCTCGAGGGAGGGCCGGGCTTCGATGAACCGAACGCCTTGCTCGGTTGGCTCGACGACATTGCGCTGCGGCGTGGTCTCGGTGACCAGATGGCGGAAGGCTCCCTCCGACTGGCAAGATCGATTGGTCGAGATTCGATCGACTTCGCGCCGCAAGTGAAGGGGCTCGAATTGCCCGGTTACGAACCGCGCTCCCTGCAGACGCTTGCGCTCGGCTTCGCCGTGGGAACCCGGGGCGCGGATCACAACCGGAGCGGTGCTTACGAGGCGGATTTTTCGGGTGAGGTCGACCGTTTCTGCGGTGGCGTGAATTCCGCTGAGCGAGCGGTCGAGACAGAGGATCGCGCCGCGTTGATCGACTCCTTGATCCTCTGCAAGTTCGTGCGCGGCGCGCTCGACGATTTCTACTCCGATTGTGGCGAACTCTTGAGTGCGGTGACGGGGCAGGTCTTCGGAGAGGACGATTTGCGTTCCATTGCAAAGCGGGTGGTCCTGCTTCGCAAGGCGTTCAACGTTCGCGAGGGTTGGAAGCCCAGGGATGACACGCTACCCGAACGATTCCTCAGCGAGGCATTGTCTTCGGGGCCCGCGCGAGGCGCTCGCCTGCCGCGAGCTCGCCTTGCCGAGATGGTTCGCAGCTACAATCTCGCCCGCGGCTGGAACGACGATGGAACTCTGCCGAATTCGCTGATCGGAGAGGTCCTCGAAGAGTTGGGGTTGTCGGAGGATGGGATCGTGGGCGAGGTGAGGGGTGTAGACGGATGAAGCTGCGAATCGACGGCGTGGACATCGAAGCACGGCCGGGGCAGACGATCTTCGAAGCCGCACAGTCGGCCGGAATCGAGATTCCCGTGTTGTGTCATTCGCCGGGTCTCGATCCCGTAGGGGTCTGCCGAATCTGCGTGGTCGATGTGGGCGAGCGCGTGAAGGCGGCCGCCTGTGTACGCGAATGTCAGCCGGGTATGGAAGTCAGAACGGAGTCGAAAGAGCTGGATCGCCACCGCGCGATGCTGACCGAACTGCTCATGAGTGATCAGCCGACCCCGTCCGAGTCCGATCGGCGCGAAACGAGCCTCGGAGACAATGAACTTCTCGTTCATGCAAGGCGTTACGATGTCGATGGGTCGAGTTTTCCGTCGGCTCATTCCCGAGGCGAGGATGACAGCTCCAAAGTGATCCAGGTCGATCATCAGGCCTGTATTCTGTGTGATCGCTGTATCCGCGCATGTAACGATGTTCAGAACAACGAAGTCATCGGGCGGAGCGGAAAGGGATACGAAACGCGGATCGCCTTCGACCTGTCTGCGCCGATGGGCGAGAGCAGCTGTGTTTCATGCGGCGAATGTGCTGCGGCTTGTCCGACGGGCGCGCTGGTGGACAAGCCGATCGGGATTCCACTGCGACCTCGCTCCGAACTCGAGAGGGTCGACACCATCTGCCCCTACTGTGGGGTGGGTTGTACATTGACCTATCACGTCGACAAGAAACGCAACGCGATCGTCTTTGCCGAGGGCCGCGAGAGTCCCGCCAGTCGAGGTCGTCTCTGCGTCAAGGGTCGCTACGGATGGGATTATTCGGCACATGCTCAACGGCTCACGAAACCGCTGATTCGTCGCGAGGAGGCCTATCCGAAGGGCGCGCTCTCGAGGGACGTACGCGGTGAAAGCGACGGTCGCCGAAAGCCCGGTGGCATCGTCGATGATGAAGAGGTGTTGCCGGCCTTCCGCGAGGCAAGCTGGGAAGAGGCCCTCGACCTCGTGGCGACGAGGCTTGCGAAAATACGAGATACGGACGGGCCGAATGCATTGGCAGGTTTTGGCAGCGCCAAATGTTCCAACGAGGAAGCCTATCTGTTTCAGAAGCTGATCCGCGCCGGTCTAGGGACCAATAACGTGGATCATTGCACCCGCCTCTGCCACGCCTCGAGCGTGGCGGCGCTTCTGGAGTCGATCGGTAGCGGTGCTGTCACGACGACCTATGGGGATGTGGAAAATGCCGATGTGATCCTGATTGCGGGTTCGAATACGACCTCGAATCATCCGGTCGCGGCCACGTTCTTCAAACAGGCCCAGAAGCGAGGCATGAAGCTGATCGTGGTGGATCCTCGCCGCGAGATCATTGCGGACCGGGCAGACCATCACTGTCGGATCAAGCCGGGAACCGATGTTGCTTTCTACAACGCGATGATGCAGGTCATCATCGAAGAGGGGCTCATTGACGAAGAGTTCGTCGCTTCGAGGACTTCGAATTTCGATGCTCTGCGCGAAACCGTGGCAGAGTATCCGCCCGAACGCGCGTCGAAGATATGTGGTATCGAGCCAGATACGATTCGCGAAATCGCGAGGATCTTTGGGCACGCCGAGAACGCCATCATTTTCTGGGGCATGGGAATCTCGCAGCATGTGTACGGCACGAACAATGCACGTTGTCTAATCTCGCTCGCGCTGCTGACGGGAAATGTCGGAAAGGCAGGAGCAGGGCTGCACCCGCTGCGCGGCCAGAACAACGTGCAAGGAGCAAGCGACGCTGGGCTGATTCCGATGATGTATCCGGACTATCAACCAGTCGTGGATCCCGATGTGCGCGCGAAATTCGAAGCGGCCTGGGGTTGTTCGCTCTCACCCGATATCGGGCTGACGGTCGTCGAGATTACTCGTGCTGCCCTCGAAGGCCGCATTCGAGGGATGTACATCATGGGTGAGAACCCCTTTCTGTCTGATCCCAATGTGAACAAGGTCAGAAAGGCACTCGCCAATCTCGATTTTCTCGTGGTGCAGGACATCTTCCTGACCGAGACCGCTGAATTCGCCGATGTGATCTTGCCTGCGAGTTCCTATCTCGAGAAGCTGGGGACCTATACGAATACGGATCGGCGCGTGCAGCTTGGAAAGCCAGCGCTCGATCTTCCTGGTGAGGCGCGACTCGATTGGAAAATCCTTCAGGAAGTTTCGAATCGACTCGGCTATTCGATGAAATATGACTCGACCGAGGAGATCTTCGCGGAGTTCGCGAGCCTGACCTCGAGCTACGCGACACTGCGCCATGGCAATCTCGAGCCCTTCGGAAAACTGTGGCCGAATCCAGATCCAGAAAGGGAAGAGGGTCCGACCGTACTTTTCGAAGATCGTTTCCCTACCGCCGATGGCAGGGCGAAGCTCGTGCCCGCCGAGTGGACTGCAGCGCCCGAGTTGCCAGATGAAGACTATCCCTTCGTGCTGAACACGGGCCGATTGCTCGAACACTGGCATACTGGCGTCATGACACGACGGGCGCGCGCCCTCGATGCGATCGCACCGGAAGCGTTCGTTGGGATACATCCATTGGATGCGGCGGAGCTTGGGGTGCGGGATGGGGATCGGGTCGAGGTCGAGAGTCGGAGGGGTCGGATCCGTCTCGCGGTGCGGCTGACGACCAAAGAGATTCGCGGATCGATTTTCATCCCCTTTCATTTCCGGGAGGCAGCGGTGAACCTGCTTACGCTGGACGAGCTCGACCCGGATGCAAAGATTCCCGCGTTCAAATTCTGCGCGGTCAAAGTGACGCGCTGCGCTGATTGAATTCGTACCCAGAACCGTATTCGCATGTGAGCCTCGCAAGACATCGCGTGGATACCCGAGGAGAAGCTGCCGCCATGTCCCTCGCTACGCTCGACGAAGTTCTCCGCCTTCACGACAAGGATCGTCCCGACAAGATTGCGATGCGCGCGGGCGATCGAACCTGGACCTATGCGGAGCTCTACTCGGAATCGTCCCGGGTAGCGCAGGGTCTGCTTGCGGAAGGCGTTTCGCCCCAAGAGCGCGTCGCTTTTCTCGATCGCAATGTGCCCGAGTATTTCAGTCTGTTATTTGGGGCGGCGATGGTGAATGCGGTCACCCTGGCGGTGAACTGGCGCCTCGCGGCACCGGAGATGGAATACATCCTCAACCATGCGCAGGCGCGTGTACTGCTGATCGGCGCGGAGTTTTTGGGACACCTCGCGAAGATGGAGCTCGAGACCGTCGAGCGCGTCCTCGTCGTCGGAGAAGCGGGCGAGTTCACTCGCTATGACGATTGGGTTGCGAGCCATGAGCCAATCGATCCCGAGCTGGGCTGTGAGCCGCAGGAAACCTGCTATCAGCTCTATACATCGGGAACGACGGGACGGCCGAAGGGCGTCGAACTCACACACCGCAATCTCATGGCTGCGATGGAGGT
>SMVA01232137.1_pt1 | contig 18098 bp, 12 predicted proteins | sample 2456451 | NCBI WGS metagenome assembly SMVA01 (sample SAMN11095933, study PRJNA526329) | marine sediment metagenome | biome: Marine sediment; feature: Surficial sediment; material: Deep marine sediment; isolation source: Hadal surficial sediment | place: Pacific Ocean | collected 2014-05 | depth...
AAGACGATGATGACGCCAATAAACAACCAGCGAAATGAAGCATTTTGCAGAGCCAGGCGTGTTTCGGTGAAAACGCGGTTAACACTGAAAGGTTCAGGGTTCGCTGGTGCGGGTGGTAGATTTGGAATTTCTTTATGGGTACCGATACCCGATATCCAGATGGTCACGACCATGAGCACGCAAAGTAATAGCGCGAAAGGCGCGTAGGCTGCAGGGTTGAGCTGACCATTAACGAATTCGTCTGATTCAATAAAGAAAACCCTGAATGCCAATATGACGGCGACGAGTGAACCCAGGGTGCCGAAGGCCTGACGTACACCGACAATCACTGTGCGTTCTTCAAAATTCTCGGTGAGTTCAGCGCCAAGGGCAATATGCGGTACATGATAGAGGGTCATGGATGCCCTGGTGAGTACCGAGAAGACAACAAGCCAGGAGAACATTGCCATCTCACCGAGTTCCGGCGGGCTAAACAGTGCGTAAAAACAGAAAGCAAGCGGCAGGGCAGATACATACATGAAGGGGTGGCGCCTGCCGTATCGGGATTGCCAGTTATCTGAGAGTGAACCGGCTAAGGGATCAGTAATCGCATCAAAAATCAGGGCGATACCCAGTGCTAAACCGCACAGGGTACCGGAGACGCCCAGCACCTGGTTATAGTAAAACAGAATGAACAGGCCGAAGGAGACGTTGTTCAGTCCTTCGGCAAATTGGCCAATACCGTAGGAAAATTTAGTTGGTAAACTTATTTTGCGGTCACTGGACATCGATATTACTGTAACAGAAGTAGGTGGATTATCGTCCGGGATTTAAACTGACATCCTGGAATTGCAGTTCGTTGAGCGTGTAGTAGATACCCTTGAGGTCCATCAGTTCTTCGTGGCTGCCGAATTCTTTAACTTGCCCGTGTTTCAGTACCAGGATCTTGTCAGCTTCCTGAATTGTCTGTAGTCGGTGAGCAATCAGTATCGAAGTACGATTGACCATAATCTTTTGTAAGGCCGTTTGAATGAGCTGCTCGGTTTCGGTGTCGATACTTGCGGTTGCCTCATCCAGAATGAGAATCTCCGGATCGGCGGCAATGACCCTGGCAAATGCGAGAAGTTGCCTTTGTCCCTGGGACAGGTTCTGGCCGCGTTCAACTAAAAGGGTGTCGTATTTTTCCGGTAGCTGTTCGATGAACGAGTCGGCACTAACCAGGCGAGCTGCTTCGATAGCACGCTGCCGACTGATGTGAGGACTGCCGAGGATAATGTTGTCGAGAATCGAGCCGGAGAAAATATGAAAATCCTGCAGTACGACACCAATACGGCGCCTGACTTCACTGGAATTGATCTGATTCAAATCGATATCATCCAGGAATATTGTGCCATCTGGAAAGTCATAGAATCGGCCAAGTAATCTGATCAGGGTGCTTTTTCCGGACCCGGTAGGCCCTACCACGGCGAGTTTTTCGCCCGGTTTTATGGAAACAGAGACATTGCGAAGCACGGGTTGATCGGGGTCATATCCAAATGTCAGGTTTCGGAACTCGAGTTTGCCTTTGATCCGGTTTGGCAAGGTGACGGGCTCGGCTGGTTCACGAACCTGCTCGTGCCAGTCCAGCGCCTGGAATATACGCTCTGCACTGGCCATGGCGCGGAACAGGACATTGTATTGCTGGCCAAGTACTCGTATCGGTCGAATAAACATGTCTACAAACTGCGTGAATAAAATCATGCTGCCAAGTGAAATAGACTCCTGCAATACCGATCCGCCGCCGAACCACAAAATGACAGCCAGTGCCATGTTCACCATGTTGTCCATAAAGGCGCCGTAGCTGGTTTCAAGGTAGATGGCATTGATTTCATGCGTCTTGTTTGTCTGGTTTATATCGCTATAAACATCCAGGTTACGTTGTTCACGGTTACTTAGCTGGACCACCTGCATTCCGCTGAGGTTTTCCTGCAAATTCTGGTTGAGTTGCGATACAGAATTGCGGATTAACCGGTACACCTGGCGAGTCGCCTGCCTGAAGAAGTAGGTCACCACCGTAAAAACGGGAATCGCCACCAGTAATAGCAACGTGAGTTTTACGTCAATGGCCAACATGATGAACAAGGCAATAAAAAATGGCACAAACTCGCCGATAAGCATGCCCAGACCCATCAGCAGTTCGAACAGTGCCTGTACATCATTGGTGATTCGGGTCATGACCCTGCCGACCGCGACCTTATCGTAGAAAGAGGAAGGTCTGCATTCCATGTGCGCAAAAAGATCCTTGCGCATGTCGCGCAAGGAATAGAGTACGGTTTTGGCGAATGTCACACGGTGAAAGTGGTAGGACATATGGCAGGCAATGGTAAACAAGCCGTAGATAAAACAGGCGCAAATAATCGGCTCCCAGCCAGTTGCCCCGGCAATCCAGCTGGTCAGGCTATTCATGCCAAAGTCCGGCAACAGTGCGTCAGGATTACCCATGATGATGCTATCAATGACCACCCGGGTGATCACTACGGGCATTAACACGACCAGGAGAGAGGCAAAAACAACCAGGATAATGCTTATTATGGCGAGTTTCTGGTGCGGTTTCACCCAGCCAAGAATCCGACTGAGGTACTGCATATTTGCCGACTGACCATGAATATCGGCATCAAATATTGAGTGATCCAGTTTAACGTTGCTTGAGGAGGTCGCTGAATCTGTCATCTAGGCCCCCATACTTTCTAGTTGTCTGGTTAATCTGCCATTGCTGCTCTGCGCTTTTTCGAGCTCAGCATAGAACCCGCCCTTGTCCAGGAGTTCCCGGTGAGTGCCAGTTTCAATGATCCTGCCTTCCTCCAGAACGACAATTCGGTCTGCATGGCGCGCGGTGGAAACACGATGTGAAACGAGCAATGTGGTCAGCCCTTTTCTCACCGATTTTAAACCGGACAGGATGTGTTCCTCTGTTTCAGTATCAACGGCAGAAAAGCAATCGTCCAGTATCAGCAAGGGCGTCTTCCGAATCAGGCCCCGAGCGAGTGCGGTTCGTTGTTTTTGGCCGCCGGACAGGGTGACACCTCGCTCTCCAAGAATTGTCTCGAGCCCTTCTGGAAATTCTTCGATGGTTTCCCGCAGGGCAGCCGCTTCCGCAGATTGCCTGATCTCGTCCAGGTCCCTGTCAGGGTTGTCATAGGCAATATTGTCACCCAGGCTATCCGCGAACAGGAAGGGATCCTGGAGTACCAGGCACACATGCTCGCGCAGGAAGGCCAGCGGGAAGCCCTGAATGGGATGATCATCCAGCAGCAGTTCGCCCCTGCTCAGGTCAAGCAGGCGTACGAACAATCGGAGTAATGTTGATTTGCCAGAGCCAACCCTGCCAAGGATGGCGATAGTTTCTCCTGGAGAGACCTCAAGATTAATATCTTCCAGTGCGTATTTATTCTTGTCCTCGTATCGATAGTAAAGATGCCTGATTGAAATCCGGCCGGTCAGATTCGGAAAATCCTGCACAACCTGCTCCTGTATTTCAGGTTCGTAGTCCAGAATCTCAAATAATCGGGCCGTACCCGATGCACCCCGTTGCCATTGTGTCACCAGGGAACCTGCCTCCCGTACAGGCCAGAGCAACAAGGCAAGATAGGAGAAAAATGCTGCAAAGGTGCCGAGTGTAATTTCACCGCTGCTTACAAGCTGCCCGCCATATCCGATGATGATGAGCGTTGCCGTGGCCGCTAGTACCGGCATCAGGGCGCCCAGCAGGGAACTGGTCGTGAAAAGCGTTAGATTGTCTTCAGCGAACTGTCCATTCACAGTGGAAAATCGATTGATTTCTTCATGTTCCTGCGCCATGGCCTGCACAGTACGAATACCGTTAAGGTTTTCCTGCACAAATGTCGAGAGCGTGGAAAACCCCTCCTGTACCCGTTGAGATTGTGCATAGATTCGCTTCGAAAAAAGATAGGCAACCAGCGTGATGATCGGCATGGGTAGCAACACGGCGATGGCGAGCTTCGCGGATAACAGGAACATGAAGATCAGCCCGGCCGTCGCGGTAAACACGAGTACAATCGTCATCCTCGAGGTACCTGCGATGACTTGCCTGACCAGGGAAATATCGTTGATGGCACGGGCCATCAGATCGCCGATACTATAATTACTGAAAAATACCGGACCCTGACGCTGCAGATGGCTGTAGATTCGATTGCGTAAATCGAAAGCTGCATACATGCCTATTCTTCGAACGAGAATACGGCTGATGATCGTCACCAGCATCTGCCCAAGCACACATGCGACAATGGCCTTCGCCGGATAGGCAAGCGCGCTAAGCGCCGTTTCATAATCCAGCTGGTTCGCTGCAAGTTGTTGCCGTGCGACGATGAGGTTATCGATGCCCATCTTGACATACCAGGGAATCATGGCTTCGAAGAAACGGGCGATTCCGAGCCCGATCAATCCACAGACAAACGCCCAGGCATGTTCTCTTATATAAGGCAGCAGGCGGAGCAATACTTTCATGAATGGTTTACTTCAATAAATAACATCGTCACTCGCAGGCGAGTGAGGCTCAAAATGATCACTAATCAAGGCGAACGTTTATTATTGTGGCAGGCTCAATGTTGCATACAGGTCACGCACGGGCCGGGCCAGCAGGTGCGACAGTTGACATGATGGGTAGATCGATTTTTTGTTCAGCCATGGGAAGCGGCACATGATAACGGAATTGCTAAGGGATAGCTAGGGCTGGACCTTGTCCAATACCCCTGTCACATCCGAAAATTGGGTCCATTCGTCCAGCAATTCAGCGTAAACTGTTTTCATTTTTGGCTCAGGTTCAATCAGGTAGTTCTGCTTGACCATAACCTCAGCCGCTTCATTAATGTCTTTATAAAAACCCAGCGCCACCGCCAGGAACATGGCGGCACCCCGACCTTCAGACGATGCATCCGTAACCCCCAGGGGACGTTGCAAACTATCTGCAATAACCTGGGTCCAGGTATGTCCCTTGACACCACTGCCGGTTAAACCGATGGATCTGGGTTCGCCCACCCAGCCAATGACCTGGTTAACGATCCTGCACAATGCAAAACTTGACCCTTCTATCACGGCACGGAACATATCGTCCCGAGTATGGTTAACCTTAAGGCCATGAAATGCTGCAGAAGCACCGGGCCGCCTTTCCGGTGCCATTTGACCGGATAAGAATGGAAGAAATTTAACCCCATTGCTTCCCGGCGGGATGCGTGCGCTGGCGGCGTCCAATTGTGCAAATATTTCCTGGCGTTCGTTCTCTGCGATAGTAAACCAATTGTCTACAAACCAGTCGAGAGAGCGACCTGCCATCAGCGCATTGCCGCCGATGATATGCTTATTTTCAGGATAACCATAAAATCTGAGAGCGCCCGCCGGGTGACTCATGGAGATAGCCCGAACAACTGAATGGGTGCCCAGCGTGATGGCAAATTGATTTTCATTGATCGCGCCAGCGCCGGTATTGGCGCAGATACCGTCATGTGCCCCAACTGCCACTGGAAGGTTAGCCGGGCACTGAAGTGAATTTGCTGCCTCGATTGTCAGTTCACCGGCAATCGTCCAGGGTAGCTGGCTTGCGGGGAAAAGAGATGTTTCGAAGTGATATTCGCTCATAAACGCTTGCGGCCAATGGGCGGCATCGGGACCTGAGGCCGGGTCAGTGACAGTGGCACCCGTTAACCGGTACAACAGAAAATCCTTGGCATAGAGCAGATGTCGTGTCTGCTCTGCGAGTTCAGGGATATGCTGTTGCAGCCATTGATATTTTGCCATCAGGGTCGCAGCGTAGAGAGAAAGTGTGGTCGTGCCGCGGCTCTTGAGCAGCTGGCGCAGTTCCGCCGTGTGCCTGGCATCACTCCATGGTTGTACCAGAACATTACCTGACTCGTTCAGGAAAACACCGGCACCAGCCCGCCCGGATAGTGAGAAACCCTTGATTTTTCTGACATCCAGATCGTACGTCTGGAATAATTGCCTGAACCCCTGGATACAGTTCTGCCACCAATCATCTGCAGATTGCCAGCGCTTCTCACCTTCCTCGTATTCGGTGTTTCGAATAGCAACCTGCCCCAGCAGGGACCCCTGTAAATCGAATGCCGCGACTTTCAGCCGGGTCGTGCCGAGATCATAGGTAACAATCATGGAGTTTTCATGGCACAACACGAGAGATGCTCTCGGAGCATGCCGCTCGCGCGAGTTCGGTTACTGCGTTCCAGTCTCCCTCATTGATCAAGACATCGGGCGTAATCCAGGAACCCGAGACGCATACAACATTCGGTTGTTGCAGATACAACGAAAAGTTTTCCGCGTTTACCCCCCCTGATGGGCAGAAAGACACCTCCGGAATCGGCCCCGCCAGGGATTTCAGAAAATTGATGCCGCCAAGTATGTTAGCAGGGAAGAGTTTCTGGCAGGAGTAACCGGATTGCAGTAGATTTAACGACTCGCTTACTGTACCGGCGCCCGGAAGAAAGGGGACATCCCAGCGGACTGCTTCGTCCAGCAGGGCGCGAGTCGTTCCGGGGGAAACGGCAAAGTGAGCGCCTGCTTTAATCGCCGATTGAAATGCCTGTGGATCTTTAACGCTGCCAGCACCCACGGTCATATTCGGCAATTCCGGAGCGACCAATTCTATGGCGGGTAAAGCTAATTGACTGCGCAGGGTGATCTCGATGATATGAATTCCGCCTGCCATGAGCGCATCAGCCAGTGGCAAGATATGATCAAACGATGAAAAAGTGACCACAGGTATGACCGGATTGTGTTCTGCTATTTCCTTAAATGGCAACGAATGGTCCACCTTAAATAGACGCCAGGATGGCAACTGCCATAGTATAGTTCACATAGTATAGTTCACCAGCAGATGATGATTACCAACGAGCAGAAAGAAATTATTCAAGAGCAGGGCTATCTCGTCATTCCTGATGTTGTGCCAATCGCATTGTGCCAGAGGGTGATAGAGGCGATTCTTGATTATGCCGGAGTGAAACCGGATAACCGGGATACCTGGTACCAGGGTCGTTATGCCGGTCACGGCATCATCCCATTGCATCACCATCAGGCCCTATGGGATATCCGTCAACATCCGCAGGTTCACAAGGTATTTTCGCAGCTCTATGACGACGAAAAACTGTGGGTCAGTATGGATCGGGCTTCTTACAAACCCCCGGCGGCAGTGGAGACTAGAGGATGGAAACAGGCACCGGTACACTGGGATTGTGATCCCTGGCAGCCGCTTCAATATAGTTTACAAGGGCTCGTTTACCTGACCGATACCAGGGCAGACCAGGGCGCTTTTTCCTGCGTGCCATCGATCTTCAGAAATCTCGAATCCTGGTGTGAAGCGCACCAGGATGACGCCGATAGACGGCACCCACTGGTGCCTGATAATGAACTCATTGCGGTAGAAGGCAAGGCTGGCAGCCTGGTGGTTTTTAACAGATTGATGCCGCATACAGGGGCGCTCAACAGGTCCAGCAGGCATCGCTTCGTACAATATGTAACCATGCAGCCAGTGTCTAACGAGCAAGAACGGTTGCGACGAGTGACGGATTGGAAAGAGAAGATGCCGCCAGATTGGGCTATCAGCCAAAAAATCCCAGAGCAGGAAATACCCGAACCAGGTAAAGCAGCATTACTGACTGAACTGGGGGAAAAACTTGTAGGTGTGGAAACCTGGGTCTAGCGATTTATCCTTCAGGGAGTTAGCAATGGAAGTAAAACTTAGCGCAGATGATTTGTCTTTCCGGGAGGAAGTTCGAACATTTTTGAAAAATAACCTCGATACGTCCGTGAGCGACCTGGTGAAGTATGGTTACGGGGTACCAAAAGCTGTACAGGATGCCTGGACGCGGACGCTGAATGCACAAGGTTGGGCAGCACCCAACTGGCCTGTTGAAGTCGGCGGAACTGGTTGGTCCATGGTCAGGCGCCATGTGTTTGATGGGGAAATGAAAGCACACAACGCGCCGGAATTGCAGGGATTCGGATTCAGTATGGTCGGCCCTGCCATCATCAAATATGGAACAGAAGAACAAAAACAAACATACCTGCCAAAGATTCTTAATGCAGAAATGTCCTGGTGCCAGGGATATTCTGAGACCCAGGCCGGGTCGGATCTCGCCTCGGTAAGAACCAGGGCAATAGCAGACGGAGATGACTATGTCGTTAACGGTTCCAAAATCTGGACCTCTGCAGCGGAACATGCAGATCACATCTTTGCACTGGTGCGCACGGATCCTTCAGTAAAAAAACAGCTGGGTATCACCTTTTTGTTGATTGACATGCGGGTGCCTGGCATCACCGTAGAACCCCTCATTGCTTTCAACGGCAAGCGATTATGGAACCAGGTATTTTTCGATGATGTAAGAGTCCCAAGAACCAGTAAACTCGGCGAGGAAAATCAGGGGTGGACGGTGGCCAAGAACCTCCTGGGAAATGAGCGGTTACTGGTATCGCGTGTCGCTGAGAACCGTCGCATATTATCCCGAATCCTGGATGTCGTTAACAAAGAATCAGAAGCCGGGGTACAATCCAGTCACTACAATCGTGAATTAACCGAGTTGCAGATTCGTCTCGATGCGCTCGATTCCACAGCCCTGAGATTGCTCACGAAATTTGACGCAGGTGGCACGATAGGTGCTGAACCATCGATGTTGAAGTTAAAAGGAAGTCAGTTGGTCCAGGACATGGATCGCCTCTTATTCGACCTTATCGGATATTATGGATTACCTCTGGATTCCGGGATGCGGGGCGAAGGAGCCGTGCCGATAGGGCCAGCTTATGCCGACAGGGTTGCAAATGGCCTGTTCCATCATCGCGGTTATACGATTGCCGGTGGTTCCAGTGAAATCCAGCATAATATCATTGCGCAAGCCGTTCTGGGGCTCTAGTCGATACCTTCTACAGTGGCCCCGGATTGAGCGGATATACTCCGAATGCTTATAAGGAAACTTGCTTCTTATGCTTTTTTGGTATTAGCTTACTTGTGCTTGGATATCATTCTTTACAGAATCTGATACTGATATCGTCAGGTTAAGTTGGGTAGTATAATTTTAGATCATGGATAGAGTTTAGAATGCAAGGGGAACAGTTAGCAATCATCCTGACGCTGCTAATTCCAGTGCCAGTATCACTTTTTCTACTGGCTTATATAGGTCGAAGACGAGCGCCCATCGATCTTCCTCTTGCACTACTTATTGCGACGACAGGCATCTGGTCTTGTGGTTATGCAATGGAACTCTCTTTCGATAGTTTCTCCGCAAAAATTGCAGCCGAAAAATTTGAGTACCTGGGTCTGGTGATGGGCCCCACCGGGTGGTTTCTGCTGGGCATGCATCTTGAGGACAAGACGCCGAAATTAACCCGCAGGGCCTACATACTTTTATCGATAGTGCCAGCAATCACCCTGGGTCTAGTGTTCACTTCCGATTTCCACACCCTGTTCTGGGAAACCAAGGAACTGGTTGATTTTAAGGGATTCAGCCTATTCGATAATGGCTACGGCATGGGATTTATATTGCATGCCGCTTATTCGTACACATTACATCTAGTCGGTACAGGTCTTGTCTTCTCGGCAATGATCAGCTCCAGTAAATATTACCTGAGGCAAAGAATTGCGATTAGTGTTGCGGTGTTGTTACCCTGGATAACCAGCATGATTTATGTCTTCCGGCTCACCGATTACCGGATTGATTTTTCTCCATTTGTGCTGGCGATTAGTGCCCTGATTTTTGTCCTGGGTGTTTTTCGATACAAATTTGGTGATCTTATTCCCATTGCACGGGAACGTATCGTCCGAGAGATGGATGATGCTGTTCTGGTGTTAGATGAAAAGTTCAGAGTGGTTGACTTCAACAGTGCCCTCTCTGACTTGTTGTCTGAACAGCCAGTGGAAGTAGGTCAGGACGCAACTGTTTTGCTCTTCTCGCATCCCAAGTTACTACACTTCCTTGAACACCAGCAGGAAACCACGGATCTTATCTATACCGGTTTTCCCAACAGGGTGAGCAGGGTCAGTTCGGAGCTAATCGATAGGGGGCGGGAATCTCCGGCTCGACTTGTCATTCTTCGGGATTTATCAGCGGAAAATCGATCCCAGGATGCCTTGAGGCTCATCGTGGAGGGCACATCCCGGGATGTAGGCGAGGATTTTTATCGCTCCCTGACGCGGACCCTGGCGCTCGGTCTCAATACGAAATATGCAGTACTGGCCGCATATGACGAAGAGATCGAAGGTAGGATACAGATGCTTGCGCTGTGGGCGGGAACTGGATACGCCGAAAACAGATCTTATCCTCTGAAGGGGTCACCTGCGGAAATCATAGTGAAAGGTGGGTCACGTATTTTCCCTGATGGCGTGGCAGAGCAATTTCCCGAGGATGAAAACCTGTCCAGGCACAACATCGAATCCTATCACGGAGTGCCGCTCTACAGTCATGATGGCGAGCCCCTGGGACTGCTCGCGGTGATGGATGACAAACCGATGGTCGCCGAAGAAAAGAGAGAATCTTTGCTGGAAATATTTGCCCTGCGGGCGGGCACGGAAATTGAACGGCGTCGCAACGAACAGAGAATTGAAGCCAGCGAAGAAAGCTATCGGCGCATAGTTGAAACCACAAAAGATGGAGTCTGCCTGACGGACGGAGAGGGCATCGTTGAATTTGTGAATGAACCTATGGCCACCTTGCTTGGCCGTGACATGGACAAACTTGTTGGGAGCCGATTTGGTAAGAGTTTTACTGCGACGCAGGATCTCCCAAATGAGTTTGAGGTGCGAGAGAACTCTAATTTTGAATTTTCATTCACTAACTACCCGGGTGAAGTGAAGTTTGTCTCCGTCTCAAAAACTGTCATCAGGAGAACGGATGGTCATGCAACCGGTATCCTCCACATATTTTCTGATATTACCCGGATGCACCTGCTCGAAGATACCAATAGGGGACTTGAAGGGCAGCTTCGTCATGCACAGAAACTGGAGAGTTTGGGTGTGCTTGTCGGCGGTGTCGCCCATGATTTTAACAACTTGCTGATGCCGATTCTGGGTTACGTTGACCTTATCAAACAAAGAACGCTGGATGACCTGATTGTGACCGACTACCTGGATCGAATGCAGTTGGCAGGCGGGAAACTTGCCGATCTCTGCAATCAGATGCTGACTTATTCAGGGAAAGGACACTTTGTTGAAATAGTGATAAATATCAATGATCAAGTTCGTGAGATGCAAAATTTTGTTCGCGCCTCAATCCCCAGAAATCTGTCCGTTGATTATTTGACCGAGGACCAGGTGCCTGCAATCCGGGGTGATGTAAGTCAGGTGAATCAGGTGATGATGAATTTGCTAATCAACGCCAGCGAGGCAATGAGTGAAAAAGCCTCCGGCACGATCAGGGTGTCGACGGGGGAACAGTACCTGGATGGTAACGAACAGAGTTCGCTGCATTTTGGTGATTCACTAAGGGCAGGTAATTATGTGTATTTTGAAGTGCAGGATGAAGGCGTTGGAATGTCTGAAGAAGATCAGGCCCGATTGTTCGAACCCTTTTACACGACCGAATTAACAGGTCGGGGCCTTGGCATGGCGGTCGTTTACGGCATCGTCAGGGCACATCTTGGTGCTGTTGAGATCAAATCCGTAGTCGGCACCGGTACGACCATACGCGTGTATTTCCCTCCCACGGTGGATGCAATATCACCGGTTAACCTGGATGAATCGGGTACATCAGCGGGTCTGCTGCAGGTTGACGGTAAAATCCTGATTGTGGATGACGAGCCTTATGTTCGTGACCTGATGCACGGCATGATTGAGACAATGGGTCTGGAAGTCATTGAAGCAGAAGACGGCGCGGCGGGACTCGATGCTTTTCGCCTGAAAGAGACGGAGATAAAGTTGTGTGTTCTTGATTTGACCATGCCCGGCATAGGGGGTGCGGAGCTGCTGTCACGCATCAGGGAAATTTCTTCTGAAGTCCCCGTTATGCTGATCAGTGGTTATAGCCAGCAGGAAATTCGCAACCGGGGTCTGGAATCACCGAACGTCAACTTCCTGCAAAAGCCGTTCACTTTCAAGCAGTTTAAGTCTGCAATACGAGAGCAGCTAGGCATTTGATGGAAAAGCTCTTTCGGGAACAGTTTCTTTTGCGCGGAATAATATTTATCGTCTGTTTATTTCACGGCTCCGCAATCCTGGCAGCATCCCAAATCACCGAAATACAGCTTATTGATGTGCCCAAAGGTTCTGTTGGGCTGGGATTCGGCCGCAGATTCGGGCAAAGCCCTTATGTGGGTATCGATAATGTCTCCAGCCAGGAAAACGATAATTCGAGTGACCTGGTGCCCCTTTATTACTATGAGGGTAAATATCTCTTCGCCCACGGTACCACCGTGGGTGCGCATCTATTGGATAACAAGAAATTTAAGCTTGACCTGCTGGCTCGCTATCGTTTCGACCGTATAGAAGATAACGACGATCCATTTTTCGAAGGCATAGAGGAGCGAAGACAATCCGTGGATTCAGGACTATTTTTGGCCTGGAAAAACAACTGGGGTGAGTTATCCGCAACGGCAGTTCACGATGCGCTGGATCGACACGGAGGTGCTGAAGCTGACATTAGTTATCAATATCCGTGGCGGATTAACAAGTGGCTGGTGACGCCCTTCGTGAGTTTCATCTACCAGGACAGTACTTTAACCAACTACTACTACGGGGTGAGTCCTGAAGAGGCGCGCCCGGGCCGCCCTGAATATGAAACCACGAGCGCACAGTTTGTTCGTTTTGGCTTGCGCACAACTTACTACGTTAATAAGCGGATGATTCTATTTGCCAATGCCTCCTACGAAACGATCGACGATACTGTTGCCGACAGTCCGCTTGTAGATCGGGATTCCCTGACCTCAGCTTTCGTGGGTCTCGCTTTCCTGTTTGGTAACGCAACAAACCAACAGGAATTTAAGGGTGATAAAGCTCGCTTCGGCGAATGGTCCTGGCGAGTTAACTATGGTTACACGGCTCATAAGACTTTCACAAAGTTACACAATGGGGAATTCCAGAAACACGATGACGTCGATACGAATTTAGCCGGGCTGACCTTTGGCAAATTACTCAGGGACGCGAGAAAAGTTGATCTGTGGGGTAAATTCTCGTTCAATCGCCGCCTTGAAAACGGACTCCAGGATGACTTCTGGGAATATAATGCCTACGTGATGGCAATGGGCAGCGGATATTCTCCATGGACTGATCGTGAATTATTTCGCTGGGGATTCGGATTCGGTTTTTCCTATGCCGACAAGGTCCCGGCTGTAGAGGTCTTCAAACAAAAAGGCGACTCAACCGCACGCTTCCTGAACTACATGGAGGCGCAATTTGACTTGCCATTGCGTAATTTCTTCAAGGCAAAATCGGTTCAGAATTGTTATGCGGGTCTAACAATCGTGCATCGTTCAGGGATTTTTGGCTCTTCAGACATTCTGGGTAATGTCTCGGGTGGGTCAGACGTACTGACAGTACATCTGGAGTGTAAGCGATGATGGCAGAGCTAAAAAAAGTCGGGCTGCTCCTGATGCTGCTCTTAATGTCAGCAGTGCTGGGCGCCTGCAGCAGTAAGGTGATCAATAGAGAATCATTGGATGAATCAGACTATCTGGGTGCAGTTAATGCGACGATTTTCTTTCGGGCCGAAAAACGGCTGACAAAATACTTCGATGATGCCGTCGCTTATGCCATGTTTCCAAGAGTTTACAGAGCCGGGGCCGGGTATGGTGTCGCCTATGGCAGTGGTTGGGTTTTTCGTGATGGTAAAATCCCGATCGGTAAGATCTCGGTCTGGCAATTTAATGCCGGTCCCCTTGTCGGTGCGCAATACTATGAACAGATTCTGTTTTTTAAAACAGAACGCGCCTTGTCCCTGTTCCAGAAAGGCACCCTTGAATTTGGCGGACAAGCCAACGCGACGGTCCTTACGGCAGGCGCGTCTGCAACCCCCTCCTACAATGAAGATGTTGCGGTTTTTACCAATATCAGAGGCGGCCTAATGCTGGAAGGCAGCGTTGGCGGCCACCGATATAATTACCAGGCAATACAGTAGGACCGATCTATCGTCTTGTTGCCTGGCTGTGACAAGGATAAGCTTGCGGGCTCCTGATTCGGTGAGAACTCCCCGATGTACTGTGAAGTAAAAGCACTGGAAGATTCCGCGGAGTCAGAATTTAAACATCTGTATCGGCTGGCACTACCCTTGATGGGTGCGCAGCTTGCACAGATGGGAATGGGTGTCGTGGACACAGTAATGGCTGGTCGCCTCGGCGCGGTGGAACTGGCTGGCGTCGCACTCGGTGGTAGCGTGTTGTTTCCGGTGATGATGGTCATGATGGGCGTACTGCAATCGGTTTCACCGTCGGTGGCACAGCTCAATGGAGCGAACCGCAGGGAAGAAATTGGTGAAATAGTCAGGCAAGCATTATGGATGGCAATTTTTGCTGCAATGTTGATCGATTTCATTCTGCTCAATGCCAGGCCTTTCTACGAGACAATGCAGGTTGACGCAAGGGCTGTTGAAGTATCGATACCCTATCTCCGCTACGCCGCCTGGGGAATACCGGCAGTGATGGGCTATTTTGTACTACGGTTCATGGTTGAAGGTGTGGGATACACCAGACCCGCCATGATGATTGCTGTCTCCGCGTTGATTCTTAAAATCCCGCTGAACTATATTTTTATGTATGGAAAATTTGGCGCGCCCGAACTCGGTGGTGCCGGATGTGGTGTTTCGATCGCGATTGTGATGTGGTTTCAATTCATCATTATGATCATCGTCGCGACCCGGCGCCGATTTGATTTTGCCGGGTTAAAACACAGGTTCAGTTTTCCTCGGGCAGGTCCTGTTAAAGAATTGTTGGTCATTGGCCTGCCAATTGGCGCAACCCTGTTATTTGAGGTCGGACTTTTTTCGATGATAACGGTTCTGGCAGGTCGATTTGGAGCAGAAGTTGTCGCGGCTCACACAACAGCAATGAACATCGGCGGCATCACGTTTATGATTCCATTGGCTATTGGAATGGCGTGCACCATCCGGGTTGGATTTAACATCGGAATGGGCAGGGGTGATCTCGCCAGCCAAACAGCAAAGGTTGCGCTGGCGTCTACCCTGTTGATTGCGGTCTTTAGCATTTCCATGGTCGTCATCTTTCGCTACGAAATTGCCAGTCTGTATACAAATGATTCTGAAGTCTTATCCATGGCGGTTAAACTGCTCTTGTTTGTCGCCATTTTCCAGTTATTTGACCATAGCCAGGCCACTGCTATCGGTGCGCTGCGCGGATATAAAGACACCAGGTTCCCCATGGTGATCACGTTCGTATGTTATTGGCTGATCGGGTTACCTGTTGGTTGCCTACTTGGATTCGGGTGGATAGCCGAGCCCATGGGCGTGTTTGGTTTCTGGATCGGCCTAATCCTGTCTCTCGCCCTGGTTGCCTTGTTGGTCTGCCATCGTTTGCTGAAAGTGAGCAAGCGATTTTCCCATCAATCTGCCTGAAAATTTTGTCCCCAGTCGTGAATAATCTGGGCCACGCATGCGGTGATTTTCTTTGCCGTGGGGATGTGCAGGAATTCGTTTGGGCCATGGGCATTTGACAGGGGACCGAGAACGCCCGTAACAACAAACTGGGCAGAGGGAAGTTTGTTAGCTAAAAATTCCATGAATGGGATGCTTCCTCCACAACCCATTGCGATAGCTGGTTCACCAAAAAAAACCTGCGATGCATTATTCATGGATTTTTCAAGATGATCTACCGTTAAAGGAGCATGCCAGCCGGGATTGGGTGAGTCACAGGTAAAGGAAATTCTCGTTCCGTAAGGTGCTTGTGAGACAAGCAGAGACTGTAGTTTTTTTGAAGCGCTTGCTGCATCCGTTGTGGGTGGAAGGCGCAATGCAAGCTTTGCGGTCGTGAAGGGCCGCAGAACATTCCCGGCATTCTGCAAATCGGGAATGCCGTCCATACCGGTGACTTCGAGTGATGCGAGCCAGGTATTATTAAGTACGAGCTCTGTAGGATCACTCGAAACCGGGGAACTGCCATCGACAAAGGTGTACATTTTTCTGAAAGTGTCTTGCAGCACCTGGCCTGCCGCGATTGCCTCGCTGCGGCGGGCCTCGGGGATTTGCTCGTTCAGGAATGAAGGGGTAATCTCACCGGTGTTCTCATTTTCGATTCGTGAAATGATCTGGCGGGCGATTCTGAAGCTGGAAGCAACAATGCCGCCTGCCGCGCCCGAGTGTGCACCCTGGTCCAGAACTTCTACTTTCAATTCACCTGTAATCATTCCCCGGAGTGAGGTGGTGACCCACAACTGATCGTAGTTGCCGCAAGTTGAATCAAGTGCAATAACCAGGCCCGGTTCACCGATTTGTTCTTCAAGGGCAGCCATGTAATAAGGTAAGTCCGGGCTGCCGCTTTCTTCGGAGCATTCGATTAATACGATAATCCTGGGTAGTGGCAGCGCCTGTTCCTGAAGTGCCTTGATTGCGGAAATCGCAGAGTAAATCGCGTAACCATCATCCGCGCCGCCGCGACCATAAAGGCGATCATTTTTAATCACCGGATCCCAGGGACCAAGATCATCGAACCAGCCGTTGAATTCGGGCTGCTTGTCGAGATGCCCGTATATCAATACAGTTTCTTCAATCTCCCCGGGCAGGGTCATTAACAGGGTAGGTGTTCGCTCCTCCAGTTGATTTACTTCAAGTTGCAATCCCGGCACTTTCTGTTCTTCTATCCAGGATACAACATGATCGATTGCCTGCTGCATGAATCCATGTTCCTGCCAATCCGGATCGAACAGAGGAGATTTGTTGGGGATCTTTACGTACTCGGAAAGACTGGGCAGAATTTCCTCGTCCCAGAATAAAGTTGTCGTGGCGGATAACTGCTCTTGATTGATTTCGGTCACCTGATTTCCTGCATAAAAACTAAATGAATTCTAACCCGATTATTGGTTTGAGTCGTGGATACCTTCTGCAGATTGGTCTATATCCTGTTTTTCACCGAATGCGCCATAGAATTTTCTAGCCTCGGCGTGACCGGGCGTTTATCAACGGCCTGATAGTTGGCGGTTGATGAAATCTCTCATGGCTGAGATAAGATCATCCGTTGATGCAGAATCTCTATGACCGAAAGCATGAGGCATTCCCGGGTAGAAAAGTTGATCGACTTTTCCACCCGCATTCTGAAAACTCTTCATTAGTTCATGGGTCATTTCACGGGGAATATTGAGATCTTCGCCCGGTTCGACAATCAGCACCGGCGGCAGGTTTTCGATCGCCTCTCCGGACGTTAGAATTCGCTGAATACTCGCGTCTTTCATCTCGTCTTCATTCTTAAAATAGTTGTTGTGTGCCGTTACCAGCCTCTCCATACCTGCTTTCTTCGCATAGTGATATCGATAGTGTGGGTCGGAGACAGGCCAGAGTGCGATGACATATTTCACGGCGATATTCTCTAATCTATGCCTGGTAGATTCCTCCGTTATCGCACTATGCATGTCAGCGTTAGGTTTCAATCCTGCGAGCAAGGCCAGGTGTCCGCCGGAGGAACTACCAATCAAACCTAAGTTTTCTGTCTCGATGGTAAGCTTTTCTGAATTATTGATCAGGTAGTGTATGGCAGAAACCACATCCCGGCTGCCCAGCGGATGCTGGAATGCCGGTGCCTGCCTGAAATCAATGGCTAATACGTAGATTCCTGCAGATGCCAGTGCCTTGTTGTAATTTTGCCCTGACATACGATCATTAAAATTCCATGCGCCGCCATGCACGTCTATCAAGGAAGGCAAGATGCCATTTTTACGCGGGCGGTAACTATGCGCACGCAGTTCGATGTCATCCACCGTTAAATAGACAAAATCGTCTTCAATAACCTCATAAGTGCCAATATTGGACAGTAGTGTGTGTTCGGTTGCACCGGAACTTTGAATGGCCACGAGTAGGAAGCTCAATATGAAAAATTTATGAATTACACTTTAACTAACGCTCTGATCAATCAACTTGATCAATTAATCTGATCCATGCCAGACGTCAGTGCTGACTGTGCCTCGTTATAAGATACAC
>SMVA01158792.1_pt1 | contig 18093 bp, 15 predicted proteins | sample 2456451 | NCBI WGS metagenome assembly SMVA01 (sample SAMN11095933, study PRJNA526329) | marine sediment metagenome | biome: Marine sediment; feature: Surficial sediment; material: Deep marine sediment; isolation source: Hadal surficial sediment | place: Pacific Ocean | collected 2014-05 | depth...
CTACTGACCACCGCTCTTGCGGTGACCATCGCGTTAGTGGTTGCGTTAGTGGTAAGCCCGGGCGAAGGAGGCGTCGCGGCTGAAGCGGCGACTAGCTACGAAGCGCGGGAAGCCCCAAGCTTCAAAGACACCTTAATCAACATCGTTCCCACCAATCCGATCGCCGCAATGGCACAAGGCAAGATGTTGCAGATCATCGTGTTCGCTCTGTTGCTGGGAGTCGCTTTCAGTCGTGCTGGCGAACCCGGGGCGCGGCTTTACAGCTTCTTTAAAGATGTGAATGAAGTGCTCATGAAGCTGATCACGATGTTGATTCAGCTCGCGCCCTATGGCGTTTTCTGCTTGATGACCGAACTTTTTGCTACGGTGGCCTTTGCCGAGATATACAAGCTCATTGCCTACTTCCTGACTGTGGTCGCAGCCCTGTTGATACATGTGACGGTTGTGTATCCGCTGATCTTGACGATGGTTGCCCGGGTCAACGTATGGACGTTTTTCTCCAAGATGCGCGAACCGATGTTGGTGGCGTTCAGTACCTCCTCCAGTGGCGCAACGCTACCCGTGACTTTGCGCACCGTCGAACATCGCATAGGGGTCAGCAACGAGGTGGCTTCCTTCGCCGTACCGTTGGGTGCCACGATCAACATGGATGGCACCGCGATCATGCAGGGTGTCGCTACGGTGTTCATAGCTCAGTTCTATGGGATTGATCTTTCTGTCGTCGACTATCTGAACGTCATTCTCATCGCGACCCTTGCTTCGGTTGGCACGGCGGCCGTACCCGGTGTGGGCCTCATCATGTTGACCATGGTGCTTGGACAGGTAGGTTTACCGGTGGAAGGCATCATGCTGATCATCGGCGTCGATCGGTTGCTAGACATGATGCGTACGGCGGTTAATGTTGCCGGGGACGGCATGGTCGCAACCACCGTCGCACGCACCGAAGACCAACTGGACATGGCCGTGTTTGCTGACCCGGATGCCGGACGAGTCATCGAGGCTGGCACTTCGACAACTTAACTATCTGGCGAGTTCTGCGTCACGCCTGCTCGTTGTCGGCGCCAGCACTGCTGGCAAACAGTTGGTCCTGAACGAAAGTCAGCCCATGGACCGAGCGAAACTGTCCAGGTCGTCACGGGATTCGTTGATGAGTTCCGCAACACCCGAAAGAACCTCCCAGTTGAGGCCAAGGCCGGCTGCCATTGCCTCGTCAAGGGGGCTGGGCGGATGGTCATTCAATCCTTGTGCGCCAAGGGTTTTTCGGGCGAGTGACAACAGGTTTACGTACGTAGCGTTGTTACCCTGGTAATCGCCCACGTACTGAAAGCGGACAGCATCGGAAACTTCCTGTGGAAGCGCCCAGAGTTCTAACAAGGCGCTTGCAACCACCTCTCTGGGTAGCTGCAGAACTTGCTGGTCGATGAACGTATGAGGCAGATGACGGTTTGCTTCCTGTAGTGCGCAGATAGTTGTGTAATACGGCGGAAACACATGTCCTAACACGAGCGTGCCGAAGTTGGCTAGGAGGCCTGCGAGGTAACATAGTCCGATAACCGGGCGTTGGTTTGCGGGTATGTGCCGCGCGAGCGCCTCCATCGTGGCGGCGCAGAACACCGCATCTAACCAGAACGGAGGCAAACCACCGACGTGGGAACGCGGTAAGCGCAAGCTTTCGCCAATAGCGATACCCAAAGCCATGCTCATTGCGGTGTCGGCACCAAGAATTCGTACTACCGCATCTTCGATCGACTTGGCTTGCGGTTTGGCGTTATGAAAAGCGGAGTTTGCCCAGCCCATGATCCTCGCCGCGATGCTTGGATCGGTCTCGATGATCCCCGTCAGTTCCCTCAGGTCATAATACGGATCAGCCTGCAGGGTAATGATTCTTCGGGCGGTTTCAGGTAAAGGGGGAATTTGCAGCGTTTCATCAAGACGATTCTGAATTGTCAGCCCGGTAAAGCTGTTCACCGCATTGGTAACTACCGACACATCCTCTGCGCGGGAGGATGGGGTCGGTTCGCGGCTCAACGAAATCGTTAGGGCACCGGTGCGTGTTTCGTAGTAGCCATTAAGCAGGTCTGATCCCTTGGTTTGTAGATATGCCCCTGGCTCGGTGGTCGTCAGCGCCAGATCGTTTTGTCCGAGCAACGTCTCATCGACGACTACGGGTACATCGTAAAACCCAGGAACCGCTGATGTGGTTTCGGCAACGTCGTAGGGTTCGGCATGCAGTTCGGTCTTGGTGATCTGTTGCAGCGCCTCAACATCGAACAGCGCTTGTTCCGGCACAATAACCTGGACGCGATGGTTCCCGCGACTCATGAGTACCCCTCGTACCCTGGCCTCGACCGGGGGGCTGACGTAGGGTTTCAGGTCTTTCCATTGCAGGTTGTGCTGGGCGGATGCTTGCGCCATGGTTTCGAGCCTTATCGAGTCATTCAATAAGTGTAGTTCGAAAGCTTTGCTTAGACCGAAATGTGACCCGTATCGGCTGGCGCCCATGCTTCGAGGAGTCTTTGCACGGCGCCAGGATCTTCCTTGAGCATCCGGTCGCCGGTGGCGATCACCTGTGGCATCAGGTGGGCGTGTCTCGATAGATCCGCAATGCGGAATTGTTGCTCACCGGTTTGTCTGGTACCCAGAAGCTCGCCGGGGCCGCGAAGTTTTAGATCCTGCTCGGCAATAAAAAAACCGTCGCAGCTTTCACGAATTGTTTGCAACCTGCTCTTGGCGATTTCGGTGAGCGGTGATTTGTATAACAGAATACAGTGGGATGGTTTGCTTCCTCTACCTACGCGACCGCGTAGCTGATGAAGTTGAGCGAGTCCCATGCGTTCCGGATTCTCGATGACCATCAAGGTCGCATTCGGCACGTCCACGCCGACCTCGACAACGGTGGTTGCCACGAGAAGCTGGATTGACCCGCTGTTGAACTCGTTCATCGTCTGCGCCTTCTGGGCACTGGTCATGCGCCCGTGCAGAAGACCAACACGTATTTGCGGTAGTGATTTTCTCAAGTGTTGCTCGGTGGTCTCGGCCGCCGCCGCTTCGAGCTGTTCGGACTCTTCTATCAGCGGACACACCCAGTAGGCTTGCTGACCCGATGCGAGCACCTCGCCAACTCGACCGATCACTTCGTCGCGGCGCTTATCCGGCACCGTGCGGGTCTCGATTGGTTGGCGCCCCGTTGGCAACTCGTCGATGAGGGAAACGTCCATATCCGCGTACAACGCCATGGTCAACGTGCGCGGGATGGGCGTTGCGGTCATCACGAGCTGATGCGTGGCGCGCCCCTTGTTCTTGAGAGCCATGCGCTGGTGAACCCCGAATCGATGCTGTTCATCGACGATGACCAGCGCTAGATTTTTGAACACCACGGAGTTCTGAAACAACGCATGAGTACCGACGGCCACCAGCGCATCACCGGTCGCAATGGCGGCCTCGCAAGACTTACGTACTTTTGCGGGTTGCCGTCCGGTAAGGAGGACGACGTTTATCCCCAGCGGTTCGAGCCAGCTTGCGAAAGTAAGGTAGTGTTGCTCTGCAAGAATTTCCGTTGGCGCCATCAAAGCCGTTTGTTTTCCGTGCTCGGCCGCCCTGACGGCAGCAAATGCCGCCACCACGGTTTTACCCGAACCGACGTCACCCTGAAGTAGACGTAACATTGGCTGCTCGCGGGCTAGATCTTCGAGCACTTCCGTTGTTACTCGTCGTTGCGCACTTGTGAGTTTGAATCCCAAAGACTCGAGCAGTACCCGCCCGAGGTGTTGAGCTTGAGGAAGCGGTAAGGTGCGCTGGTGTGCCCGGTCAGACTGGCGGTGCCGCATGATCAGGTAGTAGGCAATGAGCTCGTCCAAGGCAATTTTCTCTCGGGCGGCTTCGATTTCCTCAATGGGGGTATCTGCGCGCGGCGCGTGTAAAAACAGCAGTGTCTGATAGGGAGTTCCGGTATTTTCAGGCCACGTCATGGCTTGTAACTGGAGGGTGAGACTACGAATGCGCGCCTGACCCAGACCTTTGGTCGTGTGATAGACGGGTGTGAGTTCCCCGTCTGTCTCCGGTGGAAGCTCGTGAAAGGTACGGTACTCGGGATGGGTCATTTCCAGACCACTGGCGCCAAACCGGGCTTCCCCGAAAGCCCGCACGTACATTCCCGGGCGCAGGCTTGTTTGTTGTTGTCTGGAAAAATGGAAAAAGCGTAGTCCGAGAAACCCGGAACCATCTTCGATCGTAACCAGCCAACTGCGGCGGCGTCCGTAGCTCACCTTGGAGTCGACGACTTGACCCATGATGAGGCATTCCTGTTGCGCCCTGACCTCGCGCAACGGCACTAACCGAGTCCGATCCTGATACCGCATCGGTAGATGGAACAGAAGATCGGTTGTGCGCAAGATGCCCAGACGGGCGAGTTTACCCTGCAGGCTCGGACCAACCCCTTTGAGAACTTCAATGGGCTGGTTGGGATCGGTAATCACCTCCTCAATCGAAGACCAGGATCGCTTCGACCTCAACCTGGGCCTGTTTCGGTAGTTCATTGACGCCGACAGCCGCTCGAGCGGGAAATGGAGAGGTAAAAAACTCTTCCATCACTTTGTTTATCGTTTGGAAGTTGCCCAGGTCGGTGAGATACACCGTTAGCTTGACGAAATTATCGAGCGAGCCCCCCGCTGCAGCGGCAACCGCGGTGAGATTTCGAAATACCTGTCGTGCCTGCTCGTCTATCCCGCCTTGGGCGAGCTCCATGGTGTCCGGGACTAACGGGATCTGTCCGGACAGGTAGAGGGTGTTTCCAACCCGTACTGCCTGGGAGTAAGTACCGATTGCCGCCGGAGCCCCATCGGTTGCGATGATCGTTTTGGACATTTCTCGATTTCCTGATTCTTACCCGGGCTTACCTGGTGGCTCGTCAGGCGGCGACGCGAGTAATTATCAATACGCTCGCGTTGACCCGCAAGCGGCGAATAATGCGTGCCAGGTGATTTCTGTCGCACACCGAGATCGTCACGATGAGGCTGGAGACCCGGGCGTTACGTTCTTGCACGTGGATGTTCTCCACACCGGCTTCGGCATCGTGAAGTGTCGCTGCAAGCTCCGCGATAATCCCTTTCTTGCGGTTGACCTCAATGCGCAACGTCGTGAGAAATTCTCCTTCGGTTGTCGCCCAGTGCGCTGGAATAATCCCCTTACCGTCGCGACGTCGCCGGATTTCGGTCATGTTGGGACAGGTTTCGATGTGCACGACAAAACCTTTCCCAGGTGTCATGTGTCCAACGATGAGATCACCCGGCACCGGCCCGCAGCATCGACCGTAGTTGATAACCAGACCTTCTCCGCCGTGAATTGCCACCGGCCCACTGGTTTCCACGGGTACCCCTTGGAAATCCGGGTTATCGGTTTCCAACAGGCGTTGTGCCACTACGTAGGATAAAAGATCACCGTTGCCGATAGCTTCGAGTACGTCGTTCAAGCGCCGTACGCCGAATTCCTTGAACACACGTCGTAAGCGACGAAAATCCAGATCGTTGATGCTCTTGTTGGCGCTTGCCAACGACCGATTCAGCAACCGACGGCCAAAAGCGACGGAGTCGACTTGCCGCTGGTCCTTCAGGGCGTGGCGGATTCCACTACGGGCTTTGCTGGAGACTACGAAGGTGAGCCAGTCGGGATTTGGTTTGGCGCCATCAGAAGTAATGATCTCGACACTCTGACCGCTCTGTAGTTGTTGAGAGAGCGGTGACAGGTTGCGATCAATTCGGCAAGCCACACAACGATCGCCGATATCGGTATGCACCGCGTAGGCAAAATCCACCGCGCAAGCGCCTCTCGGTAGCTCCAGAATGTTGCCGCGCGGGGTAAACACATACACCTCATCGGGGAACAGGTCGATTTTCAGACTCTCAACGAACTCGAGCGGATTTCCCGCGCGTTGCTGCAGATCCAACAGGTCTTTCACCCAGCGCCGGGCTCTATGCTGACTTTTGGGTGGGTCGCCCTGATCGGTCTTATACAACCAGTGACTCGCGATGCCGGCATCCGCGACCGTCGCCATGTCTCGAGTCCGAATTTGCACCTCGATCGGTACCCCGTGCATGCCGAAGAGGGTAGTGTGCAGCGACTGGTAACCATTCACCTTGGGGATGGCGATGTAGTCCTTGAAGCGGCCTGCCACCGGCTTGTAGAGGTTGTGCACCACGCCGAGTGCCCGATAGCAATCATCGTCGTGTTCGACGACGACACGAAAGCCGAACACATCCATGATCTCGGAGAACGGCTTGTGCTGGGACTTCATTTTTCGGTAGATGGAGTAAAGGTGTTTCTCCCGGCCGACCACGGCGGCGCTTATTCCCTCCTGAGCGAGTGCCGTGGCGATGGACTTGTTGAGTTCGTTCATCAAGGCACTGCGGTTTCCGCGTGCCTCCTTAACAGCCCGCCCGATGCGGTCAGCGCGCAAGGGGTAGAGCGCATGAAAGCCGAGATCCTCGAACTCGAGCTTCATCGTGTGGATGCCGAGCCTGTTGGCGATGGGTGCGTAAAACTCCAGTGTTTCCCGTGCGATGCGCCTGCGTTGCTCATTGGACATGACGCCGATAGTGCGCATGTTGTGCAATCGGTCGGCGAGTTTCACCATGATCACACGAAGATCCTTGGCCATGGCCATGGCCATCTTCTGGAAATTCTCGGCCTGGGCTTCTGCCTGGGAGCGGAAGATCTTTTCGAGTTTTGAAACGCCGTCGACGATTTCGGCCACCGTTTTGCCGAAACGCTTACCAAGCGCCTGTTTGGCGACTCCGGTGTCTTCGATAACGTCGTGTAACAACCCGGCAATCACCGTCTGGTGATCCATGCGCATCGAAGCCAGGATGTTAGCGACCGCCAATGGATGCGAAATGTAGGGATGGCCGGAAAGCCGGAATTGACCCTCGTGGGCAAACTCCGCGTAAACATAGGCTTTGTGAACTTGCTGAACCTGTTTTTCCGGCAGATAGCTTTCAAGAACCTTGGTAAGCGATTCTATGGTGACAGGCGCCGCTATTTCATCGCGCTGGGCCTGTTTGGCCAGCCGTTGCAGAAAATAGGAACCGGCGGAAGAATCAGACGGAAGCTCAGCTCCGGCCTGGGTCGAAGTTTTCGGCCTGGCGGTTTTCTCCATCTCCTATACCGAAGGACAGTTCCACCTCTTCATCCTCGGTGGCGGCATCCTTTGCGTCAAGCGTTTCATGGGAGACTAGACCTGCCGCAATTTCCCGCAAGGCGATGACCGTGGGCTTGTCGTTTTCCTCGGGAACCATGGGTTCGGCGCCGAAACGACGCATCTGTCGCGCCCGACGGGTGGCGAGCATAACCAGCTCAAAGCGATTCGCGACATGTTCCAAACAATCTTCAACGGTGATTCGAGCCATGGACTACCTTTGTTACGTGATCAGCTGACCTGAGGGCGACGTGGGAGGCGAGCGAGCGCGCGAGTGTACAGATCCCGTACAACTCATTCAACTTGATATTTGCGCCTGCCGTTCCCGTGCGGTGGTACACCTTCGTTCCAGCGCTTGCTCTTCGATGGGTCATTCCCGTTCTGCGCCTCGTTGGCTAGGAATCTTTTCTACCACGCAGACTCCCAGCACAAGTGGACGCTAGTGGGAATTGCGGTCCCCACTGCGGGTGCCCTGTCTCAGGTTGAAGGAGCACTAGTTTTCCGACAGGAGCTCAGCTAACAGCGTTTTCATCTCCCGGCGGGGTAGGCGTTTGCCGCACCTCGCCGCTACTACGATAGCAGCCATCTGGGAGAGTGCCTGATCGAAATCATCGTTGACCACGAGATTGGCGTAGTCATCGTAGTGGGACATTTCCTTCTTAGCCTCGTTCATGCGTCGGCTGATCACATCTGGATCGTCTTCTCCACGAGCCTTGAGCCGTGCCGCAAGCTCGGTGAGCGAGGGCGGCAGGATAAAGATGTCATAAGTATCGGGGAATTCGGCACGGATCATACGTGCGCCCTGCCAGTCGATCTCGAGCACGACATCGTGACCACGGGCGAGTTCCTCGGCAACTGCATGACGTGAGGTGCCATACCGATGGCCAAAAACTTCTGCATGCTCGAGGAAGGCTCCGTCGTCGACCATCGTGGCAAATGTCCTGGGATCGACGAAGTAGTAGTCGACCCCCTCACTTTCTTTTGGACGTTTGGCACGCGTCGTATGGGAAACGGAAACTACGAGGGTTTCATCCTGGGTAAGCAGTGCGCCGACCAGGCTTGTTTTTCCGGCTCCAGAGGGCGCGGAGACGATGATCAACCGGCCTTTCGTCATTCGACGTTCTGCACCTGTTCACGAATCTGCTCGATGATTACCTTGAGATCCACGGCTTTTTGCGAGGTTTCCGCCACCGCGGACTTAGACCCCAGGGTGTTGGCCTCGCGGTTCAGCTCCTGGGCAAGGAAGTCGAGGCGCCTACCCTGGGGACCTGAACTTGCAAGGTTGTTGCGTGCTTCGGCCACATGAATAATCAACCGATCGAGTTCTTCGGTCACATCGGCGCGTTGTGCCAGTAACACGACCTCCTGCTCCAGACGTTCGGCATCCAGCCGGGTTGCGAGTTCAGCTACCCGGGCCTTGAGCTTGCTCAGTAACTGCTCGCCGAGGGAAGAGACAAGTAGTTTGACGTCTTCGACGATCTGATCGATTTCGTCCAGACGTTTACCGATGGTTTCGCTGAGCCCGACCCCCTCCCGTTGCCGATGGGCAATCAGCTCTATGAGCGTCGTCTCGAAAAGATCGTGGATAGCGGAGATCGCCGCCTCGTTGTCATCAACACCCGCCGAGTCGCCGAGTATGCCTGGCCAACGCAGGAGCTCCATGGGGTTCGGCGGGCCAATCTCAGGGGCGTCCTGGCGAATTTGCTCGAGCGCGTTGAGAACCTGCAGCAACACGGGACGATTGAGGGTGACATTGTTCTCAAGAGACTGCGCCTCGAGACGAAGCGTGCAGTCCACCTTGCCCCGTTTTATTTGCTTGCGCAGGATTTCGCGCAGCGGGTGTTCGATAGCACGTAAAGTATCCGGAAGCCTGAATTGGACCTCGAGGAACCGATGGTTGACGGAGCGCAGTTCCCAGGTCAGCAGCAAGCCATCAGTTTCTGCTTGGCAACGGGCAAACGCGGTCATGCTGTGAATCATCGGGATTTGACGTGTCTGGTGAGCGCGGCATTCTACCTCAAATTCGTGCAGGCACTGGGGGGTCGACCGTATAATGGCGTACCGGTCGTCCTTTGCCTGGACCATCCATTGAACAAGCCGCAGCGATCGACGATCGTCACGCTTTTTCATGAATATCCGGGCGGGTGATAGTTAGTGGAGAAGTTGATGAGCCAGGCCAGACCCAGCGGACGTAATTCGGATCAGCTGAGAGACGTCGTTTTCACCCGCCGTTTCACCAAACATGCCGCGGGCTCGGTGTTGGTAGAGTTTGGCGACACCAAGGTGATATGTACGGCAAGCATCGATAACTCCGTACCGGGCTTCCTGCGCGGGCGGGGTGTTGGTTGGTTGACTGCAGAGTACGGCATGCTGCCGGGTGCTACCCATACCCGCAACGACCGGGAGGCCACACGCGGCAAACAAGGTGGCAGGACGCAGGAAATCCAACGGCTGATTGGGCGTGCGTTGCGAGCATCGGTGGATATGGAAGCGTTGGGGGAACGAACTATCCGCCTGGATTGTGACGTCATCCAGGCCGACGGAGGCACCCGCACGGCCGCTATTACCGGCGGCTCCCTCGCTCTTCATGACGCCATTGCCTCACTGGATGTTCAGGGTGTGTTCAGGGAGTTTGTGGCATCTGTATCCGTGGGTATCTGGCAGGGACAGCCAGTACTCGATCTGGATTACGCGGAAGACTCTACCGCAGGAACCGACATGAACGTCGTGTTGCTGGAATCCGGTGGATTCATCGAGTTGCAGGGCACCGCCGAAGGTGCGGCGTTCGGCGATGATGAGCTCATCGAAATGTTGCGTCTTGCCCGGCAAGGCACCGCGCAATTGCTAAAATTACAGAGAGCCGCATTGGAGAACTGATTTGCTGAACCAACGACAAAAACGCGCGTTGCTTGCGCTCATGATTGAGCGGAAAGTGTTGACGTTCGGTGAGTTCACGTTGAAATCGGGCCGCCGGAGCCCTTACTTCTTCAACCTGGGTTCCATTGACAGCGGTAGTGCCATGCAACGGCTCGGTGAAAGTTACGCGGATCACCTGGAAGGTTCGGGGCTTGAGTTCGATGTTGTGTTTGGGCCGGCTTACAAGGGCATTGGGATTGCGGTTGCGGCTGGGATCGCGCTCGCACACAGAGGTGAAGATGTGGGTATCGCGTTCAACCGCAAGGAAATCAAGACCCATGGGGAGGGCGGCCAGTTTGTCGGTGCTGCGGTTACCGGGCGTGTGTTGATCGTCGACGACGTTTTGACCGCCGGTACCGCCATCCGCGAAGCGGTACAGCTCATTAGCGGCGCGGGTGGAGAGATAATCGGGGTGGTGATTGCGCTCGACCGTCAGGAGCTCAATAAATCGGGCCGAACGGCAGTTGCCGATCTGGAAGATGAGCTTGGAGTACCGGTTACAAGCCTGCTATGCCTGCACGATGTGATCGAGTACCTTGACTTGACAGCCCCGGGAAACAAAGATCACGAGGCAACGCTTGCGAAGATTCTAAGTTACCAGCAGACCCATTGTGTTGGCCAGAATCATGAAGCCGCACGAGCCGAAAGTGCTCGTTAGCGTTTGAAGCAAAGAGAATTGTCATGCTTAGACGAGCAATAATTATAGTGATCGCCTTATGTTGTGCCACGCTTGCATTCCAAGCGGAGGCGGCCACCAGGTATTATCGGTATTTCAATTCGGAAGGCGTCGAGGAGATTTCCCACACCATTCCTGCCGAACGGGCGCCGCTCGGCTACGATGTGCTCGATGCCGACATGCGGCTGGTAGAAACTATCGCCCCTCAGCTCAGCCCGGAAGAGATCGTTATTAGAGACCGCCTGCGGCACGAGGAAGCGGTGTGCCTCGCGTCACAGAAGCGCGTTCGTGCTTTGTATGAGTCCGAAGATGACATAGCCCATGCGGAAAAGCAGGCCCTGAATTCTTTGGTCAATCGCATTACCAATGCCCAGGCCAATCTCGCTCAGCTTAGAAATCTGCGACGTGAGCTGGAAGACGAAGCAGCCCGTATGGATCGGGCGGGTAAATCACTCACGGGTATTGTGCTCGGCAATATTGGTCGTGCCAAAGCGCAGATCGACAATCTCGAAAGTGAGATTGCCCAGAAGAACGTCGAAAAAGAAGAGACCCGGCGCCAACACGCGATGGATCTCGAGGTGTTTCGGCGACCCGAATGTCTGGTTGCTACCGCCACACTGTCTGACGTAACCGCGAGCCGCCAGGGCCGACCCTAACGAAAGACGGCTCTCTCCAGAGCTGCCCATTGATCGTTCCATCCGGTGGTGGGGAGTGCCCGAAAGTCGCTGCGCACAAACTGATTGATCCGACCCTCCGCTGCCGACAGGAGTAGATTCGCACCTGCCGTGGTGCCGAGTTCGGGACCGGGTACGCGGGTCACCGCCCACTCACGCAGGATCAGTCTCAGCTGGGTTTCCAGCCGGTCGAAGAGCTGTCGAATGCGTTCTCTGAGCCGGTCGCTCTCACCCAGAAGAGCGTCTCCAACCAGCAGCCTTGCCAAGCCCGGGTTGCGTTCGGAAAACGACAGCACCAGCCACAGGAACTGTTTACAGCGAAGTTGTGCGGTGGGCTCTTCCACAATGAGCCGGCTGATGCGAGTGAACAGACTTTCTTCGACAAACTCGATGAGACCTTCGAGCATCTTTGCCTTACTCGGGAAGTGGCGATACAGGGCGGCTTCGGAGACGCCTACTTGGGCCGCGAGCGCGGCTGTAGTGATGCGTGATCCGGGTTTGTTTTCGAGCATGAACGCATAGGCTTGCAGGATCTGTTGGCGACGATTGTTAGCCATGAGTGATTTTGGTTCCGACCCCGGCGTCGGTGAAAAGCTCCAACAACAGGGCGTGACATACGGTGCCATCGATGATCTGCACGCTCGCTACACCGTTTTTCAGGGCCGAGAGCGCGCAGTTCGTTTTTGGCAGCATCCCGCCGGTGATGGTACCGGCTTCGATTAGCGAACGAACTTCGTTGCTTGTCAGGTTCGCGATGGTTACTCCTTCGCTGTCTAGAATCCCGGGGGTATCGGTGAGCAGGATGAGCTTTTCAGCGCCGATTGTCTCGGCCACTCGCCCAGCCACCAGATCCGCGTTGATGTTGTATGACTCGCCGTTTTCTCCAACGCCGATGGGGGCGATCACGGGGATGAAGTCCTCTTTCACTAAAGCACACAGTACCTCCACGTTCACTTCCGTCACATCGCCGACGTGGCCAATGTCGATGATCTCCGGAACATCCAGTTCTGGAGAAGCCTGGGTAAGGCTCAGTTTGCGAGCGCGGATGAGATTGCCGTCTTTCCCTGTGACGCCAACGGCTCGTCCACCGTTGGTGTTGATGACCGAGACGATATCCTGATTGACCAGCCCGCCGAGTACCATTTCAACGACGTCCATGGTTTGGGCATCGGTCACTCGCATGCCGTTGACGAATCGGGTGGAGATGTTGAGTCGGTCGAGCAGCTCCCCGATTTGAGGTCCACCACCGTGCACGATGATGGGGTTCAGCCCGACCAGTTTGAGGAGCACGATGTTCTGGGCAAACGTCTGCTTCAGCCTATCGTCGACCATGGCGTTACCACCGTATTTGATCACCAGCGTAGTGCCATGGAACTTCTGAATGTAGGGCAGCGCCTCGGTCAGGACACCAGCTATGTTGCGCGCTTCTGATTTTGAAATTGACATGGGGTTAGCGGAACTTGAGCGAAGGATCCACCTTCGCGAGCTGTGCCTGGAACAGATCCTGGATTCGGTCTAACGCACTCTGACCTTCGGCCTCGAATCTGAGTGATAATACCGGGCTGGTGTTCGACGGGCGCACGAGCCCCCAGCCGTCGGCATAGTCGACGCGTAATCCATCGATTGTGGTTAGCGTGCCATCTCCGAAATCGCACTCGGCGAGCTTCTCCATCACCCGGAATTTGTTTGCCTCGGAAGTCGGGATCTTAATTTCGGGCGTTGCGAAGGTAACGGGAAATTGGGCAAAAAGTTCGTCCGGGGTCTTGTTTTCAGAACCGATGATTTCAAGCAGCCGTGCTGCCGAGTAGAGTGCATCGTCGAAACCGTACCAGCGTTCGCCGAAGCAGATGTGCCCGCTGAATTCTCCAGCGAGTAGCGCGCCCGTTTCCTTCAATTTGGCTTTCATGTGCGAGTGGCCGGTTTTCCACATGATGGGTCGACCGCCGAGCTCGCTGATGAGGTTGTTGAGATGGCGGCTGCATTTGACGTCGTAGATGATATCCGCACCGGGGTTTCTGGCCACGATATCCTGGGCGAACAACATGAGGAGTTTATCCGGCCAGATAATCTCACCTTTGGCAGTGACCACTCCGAGGCGATCCCCATCGCCATCAAAGGCGAGTCCGAGCTGGGCTTTTTCCGCCTTGACGACGGTAATGAGATCTTGCAGATTTTTCTCCTCGGCTGGATCGGGATGATGATTGGGGAAATCGCCATCCACCTCGCAGTACAGGGGTACCACCTCGCAACCCAGGTCTTCGATCAATCGAGGGGCGATCAACCCTGCAACGCCGTTACCGCAGTCGATCACAACTTTGATCGGCTGCGCCATGGTGACGTCTTCCAGGACCCGGTCGATGTAGTGGTCTTTGAGGTCCATTGTCTCTATGTCGCCAGAACCCTCGGAAAGCCGGTTTTCTTTGATCCGCAATTTAAGTGCCTGAATACGCTCCTCGGCCAAAGTCACATCGGCAATCACCATCTTCAGGCCGTTGTACTCTGGCGGATTGTGACTCCCGGTGATCATGATTCCGGAGCCTGTGTCCAACGCGTAGGTCGCGAAATACAGCAGGGGGGTTGGAACCATACCGATGTCCAATACATCGACGCCGCCTTCGGTGAGGCCACGAGTCAGGGCACTGCTCAATGCTTCGCTTGAGTGACGCCCATCGCGCCCAACTGCGATGCGGGTCTGTTTGTATTCGCGTGCTTCGGCGGCATAGGCGCGCCCAATCCAGTAGACGACTTCTTCGGTGAGGTTCGTGGTAGTGATTCCGCGAATGTCATAGGCGCGAAAAATCTCATCCGCGAGTTCGAGATTCATTGGCCCAGCCTCGTCTTGTTCACTCACTTCGATGCCGAAATTTTCGCTGGCGTTTTCGGCAATGTTTACCTGGAGGAACGGACCGCTCCGTTTGGAACCCGAGCGCTCTTCATCGAGCAGCAGATCGACCGCATTGGTAAGCAGTTTGTCAGCGTCGCTTTCCTCACTCTCATCACCACCAAGACTCGTCAAAAGGCCGCCCGAGGTCGGGATCTTGCCATACTGGGCCATGGTCAGCGTTTTGCCTCCGGCAACGGCAACTCCCGCGGCGATCTGTTGAAACAGGGGTAGCCTGTAGGTGTCGAGCCGGGCCGTGCGCCCACGTATCAAGCGGCTGGCATAATCTATGAGGGTGGTGGAATCTTGCTGTAGTTTGCGAGACAACGACGAGAACGCGAGGCTGACTCCACCGATCAGCATGCCGAGCGCAACAGCCAGAGGCGCAAGCAACTGGGTCAAAGTGGAGAGATCGCCAATCGCGTTCTGGTTGGGCTCGAACACCAGTCGCCACCCCGACGTTTCCAGCGGTATGGTCAAAACAGAGCCGGAATTGCCGCCATTGCCCCACTCAAGCACCGTAACGGGTGCGGAGCCGTCGAATACCTGCTCGATGCTCAACCGACCCAACTGCGTGTCATATGAACGCAACGGGTCGAAAAAGTAGTCGCGTGACAATGCAACAAACAACACACCCACAACGACGCCCTGGTCTGTAATCGGTTTGGCGACGTAAACGAGATCGCGTTGATTGAGGGACATTTCAGGGCCAACGAACTCCTGAGTCTCGGCACGCTTAATGACATTCAACGCCGCGAAAGAGATGGGAACTTCTGCATTCAGATCAACCTGGGCGGTACCCTTGGGGATGATGTCGATGCGCCGGGCATAACCCATGAGGGCGGTGAGTTCTATATTGGCGGCACGAATCCTGTCTGCATCATAGCTAACCAGAGCGGCTAGGGTGCCTGGAGCGGTGCTCAACGAGGCCACCTGGCGTTTCAGGCCGATAATACGGGAATTGAAATAGCCGACGAGGCTCGCATGCTGGGCTTGGATTTGCTCGATTCTGTGGTCTTCGTTTGCACTTATGACAAATTGCCACCAGAGGAGGGCAAAGGTGCACAGAAGCCCGAACGCACCAACGCCGATCGCAAGAATGGCGTGAGACCAGACACCGTTGTTCGGTGTGCGTTCCGGTTTGCCTGTGGTTTTTTTTGCGTCGCTATCCTGCTCGTTGGTCTTGTCCACTAGAGCCGTTCCTTGCTTCGCTAGCGTGCCAAATCGCGGTGTATGTTAATTGCCTGGGAAGGGCCTGACCAGAGATCTTCGGTACTCATACGGCGGGTTGAGGGTTGGCGGTTGCCAACTGCTTGGTGAAAAGCAGCGTTACCTGTTCGATGATTCCTCGAGCGAGCGACGATTTGTTCTGTTTAGGAAAAACCAGTTCACCCTCCGCCCAAACCAGCGTCGCGGCATTATCGGCGCTATTGAATCCGATATCCGCATGAGAAACATCGTTGACGACGATGATGTCGAGACCCTTGCGAACTCGTTTTCTTCTTGCGTGTGCTAATACATTGTCAGTTTCCGCAGCGAAACCGACCACAAATGGTCTGTGTGCGGAGTTTGCAACGCTGGCAATAATGTCGGGGTTCTCCACCAGATTGAGTTCGAGCTTCTTGTTGGGGTGGGCTTCCTTCTTTATCTTCAACTCGGCCGGATGAGCCGGTCGATAATCGGCAACCGCGGCAACACCGATGAATATATCGCATCCGGGAAGTTCGGCAGTTACGGCCCTGTGCATCTGCTCGGCGCTATCTACGGAAATACAGCGCACGCCCCCGGGAACCGGTATAGAGACCGGACCACTGATTAATACGACGTCGGCACCTTCGGCAACAGCGGCCTCAGCCACGGCGAATCCCTGCCGCCCGGAGCTGTGGTTCGAGATATAGCGAACGGGGTCGATCGCCTCACGGGTGGGGCCTGCCGTGACGATCACCTTCCTCCCTTTGAGCGACTCCCCATCGCCACTGGGTTCATGAGTAGATATTTTTTCGGTTTCGAAGCTGCCAGTACGAAGAAGCTCGTTTTGCAGTATTTCGACCAGGTCTTCTGGCTCCAACATACGCCCGGGACCGACTTCGCCACAGGCCTGATCGCCGCTGCCGGGCCCGAGCATTTGGCAGCCGTCTTCTGCGAGTTGTCTTACGTTGCGTCGGGTAGCGGCGCTCTGCCACATGACATGATTCATCGCCGGGGCCAACAGCAACACTACATCGCTGGCAAGGCAAATGCTGCATAGCAGATCGTTGGCACGACCCTGAGCCAGGCGACTCAGAATATCGGCGGTAGCGGGTGCGATTAAGATGATATCCGCCCAGCGAGCAAGCTCTATGTGACCCATTGAGGCTTCCGCCTGCGGATCCCACAGATCGTCCCGTACCGGATTACCCGAAACCGCCTGCAGTGTTGTAGCCGTAACGAATCGGTGGGCATTCTTAGTCATGACAACTTGAACTTCTGCCTGAGCTTCGCGCATCAGGCGTACAAGACTCGGGGTCTTGTACGCGGCGATTCCGCCGCTAACGCCGAGTAATATTCTCTTGCCAGCCAGCTGAGTCATGTTGGGTCCGCTGATCGGTTGTCAGATCATGAATCGTAACGATACCACCACCGAAGAACAGCCACTATGTCACTGTTAAGGGAGTAGACCTGCGGAAATGCGAATATCTGAGTGGCCGGAGGGTGAGCGCCCGCGAGATAGGCTCCTCGAAACGGGTACCGACGCGCTCACGGACGCGGAGCTCATTGCGGTTTGTATCCGTACCGGAGGCAAACAGCGAAATGCATTGGGTCTGGCGCGAAGACTGTTGCAGGAGTTTGGCAGTGTCCAGGGGCTGCTGGATGCACCCGTGTCACGACTCCGGGCCTATCGGGACTTAGGTCCTGCCAAGATTGCAGGTCTAAAAGCAGTTTTGGGGCTCGCGGAGCGATATTCACGGGCGCTGCTCGTCAGCCGGGATGTTTTCACCGAGTCGGGCGCGGTGCTTGGCTATCTGCGCCATCAACTTGCGGGTATCGAGCGGGAGGTTTTTGCTTGCCTGTTTCTCGACACGCGGCACCGCTTGATCAGCTTCGAAAAGCTGTTTCTTGGCTCGGTAGACCGGGCGAACGTTTATCCTCGGGAGGTATTGAAGCGTGCGTTGGCTCACAATGCCGCCGCGGTGATTTTTGCTCACAATCGTTGTTCTGGTCTGAAAGCCCCATCATTAATGGATTCTATCTATCGTCGAGCCGTTGATACCCGCAAAAGTACCCGCTTTCGGGCTCGATTTGTGGCCGAGGCCACGAATCAAAGGCCACTAGCGAATTGAAGAGTCGTTGGGTCACAAGGCACGTATGGCGGCTTACGACTCCGAAGGAGCCGCTCCCAGTTCTCATGGAGTGGTGAGGACCTCTCAGACGTGATTGAGGGCACGTTCAATCCCGTAGTCGAACGTTCGTTTGGTTAGTTTGTAAACGCCCACTATCAAAATAGTCCATATGCCTTGGTCATTTTCGTCCCAATGACTGTATATCTGAGCAAGCTAACCGAGATGGACGACGAAGAAGAAAAACTGTTCCTTGAGCGATTGAATCAAAGGATCTGGGCTGCCCGTAGAGAAGGAACAGTAATCGGAGCAGGCCTATGTTTTAGGGGTCGGGTTTCTGGTGTATCTCATCATGGACGTAGCACACCCTGGGTGCCTACAGAGCAGTTTGTGCCCAAAAGGAATGGCTTACGAGGGGTGTGCTCTCAACAAACTTCGGC
>SMVA01134814.1_pt1 | contig 18075 bp, 16 predicted proteins | sample 2456451 | NCBI WGS metagenome assembly SMVA01 (sample SAMN11095933, study PRJNA526329) | marine sediment metagenome | biome: Marine sediment; feature: Surficial sediment; material: Deep marine sediment; isolation source: Hadal surficial sediment | place: Pacific Ocean | collected 2014-05 | depth...
TCCCCAATTTGCCTATGTTGATGGGAGTGGTAGTGAGGTCGGTGCAAATTGATCTTTAGTGCAATAAATGTCAGTTCGCAATCGCCAGTATGCGCCACTCAAAAGAATCAGGCGAACTGGGTCAGCGTTTCCGCGGAAACACGCGGGCCATCCTCCAGTTCCCCGGACATGGCGGGATCGGCACATTCATCGTCGGCGGATCGCTCGCTAACGCGGGCTTCCACGGCTTTTTCTTCTTCCATCGCCAGCTCGATTGCTTTTAAAACGAGGGCGCCCTTCTCCGCCGGCAAGTGTACCTGCAGTGTTATCGAACCATCATGTTCGTAGAAGACCTGCAGCGAGCGTTCATCGTGCTGCTTGTTGGCTTCTTCCAGATCCTGCAGACGTTTGGCACGCCGATATTTTCGCACCAGCGTTTCCACGTGATAGGCAGTGCCATGATGAGCAATCATCAATAGATAGTCCTCGTTGTCCGCCGTTGCCACGCGCGTCATGGCCCGGACCTTGGAGTAGCTGATCTCGCCCTTGGAAAAGGAGGCAGAGATCTTCGGCAACTCGCCAAGTGCATTTGCCACCCTGACCTTTCCCCCCCCTCATTCATCTAAGGCGCTATAATGCCGCCCCGCGACGGGCCACCGCCCGTCGTCGACTACTGCAAATTCCGGAGACAAACCATGACGGACAGCTTCGGCGCCCGTACAACGCTTGAGCTTGGCGGCAGCGATTACGAGATATTCAGGCTAGCCGCCGTAACAGACGGCCATGTTGATCGCCTGCCCTATTCGTTAAAGATCCTGCTCGAAAACCTGCTGCGTCACGAGGATGGGCGGGACGTAACGCGGGACGACATTCTGGCGCTGGCCAACTGGGATCCAAAGGCAGCACCAAGTACGGAGATTTCCTTTACACCGAGCCGCGTCATCCTGCAGGACTTTACGGGCGTTCCTGCGGTCGTCGATCTCGCGGCAATGCGCGATGCGGTGGTCAAACTCGGCGGCAGCGCCGACAGCATCAATCCACAGTCGCCGGCCGAGTTGGTCATCGACCATTCCGTGCAAATCGACAAGTACGGCACAGCCGATTCGCTGGACCTGAACAACCTGATCGAGTTTAAACGCAACAAGGAGCGATACTCCTTCCTGCGCTGGGGCCAGGGTGCATTCGAGAATTTCCGCGTGGTGCCGCCGAACACCGGCATCGTCCACCAGGTCAACCTGGAATACCTGGGACGCGTTGTATTCGATGTCGAGAAAGCCGGCCAGCGCCAGGCGTATCCGGATACGCTGGTTGGCACCGACTCGCACACCACAATGATCAATGGTCTCGGAATTCTCGGCTGGGGCGTCGGTGGCATTGAGGCCGAAGCAGCGATGCTGGGCCAGCCGATAACGATGCTCATCCCCAACGTCATCGGATTCAAATTATCGGGCACGCTCAAGGAAGGCACCACGGCGACCGACCTTGTCCTGACGGTGACGGAAATGCTGCGCAAGAAAGGCGTCGTCGGAAAATTCGTCGAGTTCTATGGTGACGGCCTGGATCATTTGCCGCTCGCCGACCGGGCAACGCTCAGCAACATGTCCCCGGAATTCGGCAGCACCTGTGCCATATTCCCGATTGACGACGAGACACTTCGCTACCTGAAATTGTCAGGTCGCGCGCCAGGGCATATCGAGCTGATCGAAGCCTATGCCAGGGAACAGGGCATGTGGCGCGAATCCGGTCAGGCAGATCCGCTGTATTCGGATACCGTTGAACTGGATATGGGCACGGTCGAGCCAAGCCTCGCGGGACCCAAACGACCGCAAGACAGGATTCCGCTGAGAATCGCGGACGAAATATATCGCGGGCATCTCGCGAAAACGATCGCTGACCGGAAATCGGGCGGCTCTGCAAAGATCCGGATTGATGGTGAAGAGGTCGTGCTCAAGGATGGCGACGTATTAATTGCTGCAATTACGAGTTGTACCAACACCTCGAATCCAGCGGTGATGATTGGCGCCGGTCTGCTGGCGAGAAACGCGCGCGCCAGGGGCCTGACAACCAAACCCTGGGTCAAGACCAGCCTTGCACCCGGATCGAAGGTGGTGACTGACTACCTGAAAAAATCAGCTCTGGATGATGACCTTGAGGCACTCGGATTTTATACGGTCGGCTATGGTTGTACCACTTGCATCGGAAATTCGGGGCCGCTGTTGCCGGAGATCGCCAAAGGCGTTGAGGACGGCAATCTTATTGGCTGCAGCGTACTGTCAGGCAATCGAAACTTCGAAGGGCGGATTCATCCCTTGGTTCAGATGAACTTCCTGGCCTCGCCACCATTGGTCGTGGCGTATGCGCTGGCAGGCTCAATGGAGGTAAACCTGTTTAACGATCCGCTTGGCGAAGACGGCGACGGCAATCCGGTATTCCTGAAGGATATCTGGCCCGATAGTAAGGAGATTCAGGAAGCGGTTGCGGGCAACATAAATTCAAGCATGTTCAAGTCGAGCTACGACGCCGTGTTCGATGGTGACGAAAACTGGAACAGCATCGATTCGCCAGAGGGCGAGATTTACTCATGGGACGCCGATTCCACCTATGTCCGGAATCCGCCCTATTTCGTCGACATGACGCTCGATACAAAACCGGTAAGCAACATCAGCGGTGCCCGGGTGCTGGTCTTGCTCGGCGATTCCGTTACCACGGATCACATCTCGCCGGCAGGCAGCATCGCGGCGGATAGCCCGGCTGCGGATTACCTGCGTTCGAAGGGTGTCGAGCCGGCCGATTTCAACTCCTATGGTTCACGTCGCGGCAACCATGAAGTCATGATGCGTGGCACGTTCGCTAACATTCGGCTGCGCAACCAGCTCGCGCCCGGCACCGAAGGTGGCTGGACCCGGCACCAGCCGAGCGATGAGCAAATGTCAATTTACGATGCAGCGTTGCAATATCAGTCCGCCGGCATCCCCCTCGTGGTGCTCGCCGGCAGCGAATATGGCACCGGATCTTCGCGCGACTGGGCGGCGAAGGGCGCGATGTTGCTCGGTGTCAAAGCGGTGATTGCCAAGAGCTACGAGCGCATCCACCGCTCCAACCTGATCGGCATGGGCGTATTGCCGTTGCAATTCATGGATGGCGAAGGCGCCGATACGCTGGGGCTTTCCGGCAAGGAAGTTTTCGACATCGAAGGTCATGCGGATGCAGCGGCGGCTACGGTCAACGTCACCGCCACGCCGGATGGTGCCGAGGCGATTCGTTTCAAGGCGAAAATCCGCATCGATACGCCAAAGGAGCGGGACTATTTCGAGCATGGCGGCATCCTGCACTACGTCCTGAGGCAACTGGCGACCGCCGCCTGAATGACGATTCCGGAAGGATTGCTGACTGCGCTGCGTGACTCGCAGCGGGTCTGCGTACTAACCGGCTCAGGCGTCTCTGCAGAAAGCGGCGTTCCCACCTTTCGTGAAGCCCAGACAGGTCTATGGGAACAATACGATCCGCACGAGCTGGCAACCCCGGAGGCGTTCGAGCGCGACCCGGCGCTGGTCTGGCGCTGGTACCGATGGCGGCGCGATATCGTTGCAGGCGTCGAGCCCAACCCGGGCCACCATGCGCTGGTCAGGCTTGCCAGTTTGGTACCGGCCCTGACCATCGTTACGCAAAATGTCGACGGCCTGCATCAGCGTGCAGGCAGCAGCAACGTCATCGAATTTCACGGCAATCTTTTCGAGGATCGTTGTTTCGTCGAAGGCTGCCTTGTTGATGATGCAGATATGTCGGTCGAAGTGCCGGTCTGTCCAGGTTGTGGTGGCATGCTTCGTCCCGGTGTGGTGTGGTTTGGCGAGTCGATCCCGGAATCTGCAACGCACGAAGCGGCATCTGCCGTGAGCGGCTGTGACCTGTTCTTTTCGATTGGCACCTCCGCGCTCGTCTGGCCCGCCGCGGGACTGGCCGACGCTGCCCGGCAACAGGGTGCCAGCGTGGTAGAAATCAACCTGGATGCAACGCCCCTGTCATCACACACCAGTTTTCGCCTGCAGGGAAAGTCCGGGGAAGTATTACCGGAACTGGTAGACTGTCTGGCCGTCAAATAACAACGTCCACATGATCTTCAAGCGCAAGAAATCTGGCAGCCCGTCTCTGAGCAAGCCCATGTGGCTGTATGTAAGCGGTTATTCGCTGGGCGTTATTTTGCTGCTGATGATCGGTGCGGCCTGGTACTGGTCACGCACGCCGGACGTTTTCTGGGTTAACGACAAACCCAATGGCGACAAAACCGTGATCGGCTATGCCTCGACGGACACGCTGATTCGCGTTGCAGAGACGCTGCTGGACAAACCCGGCGGCTACCTGACGAATGACATGACGCCGCCGAGCGTGTTCCTGGACAACATTCCAAACTGGGAACTCGGCGTATTGCAGCAGGTTCGTGATCTTGCGCGCGTCATTCGCAATGACTACAGCCGCAGTCAATCACAATCTCGCGAAGATCCGGACATCACCAATGCCGAACCAAAATTCTTTTTCGACAATGATTCCTGGATCCTGCCGCCCACCGAATCCGAATATCGCGACGCGATTCAGGGATTCAAAAAATATCGTGATCGACTTTCAGGAATTGGCGGCTCTGACGCACAGTTCTTCGCCCGCGCGGATAACTTGCGTGAATGGCTTGCACAAGTCGAGAAGCGGCTCGGCAGCCTGTCAAGGCGCCTCGGCGACAGTGTTGCCACCGACGTGATCAACACGGATCTGGCAGGCGATCGTGCCGCGGTGGCAAATACGACGCTCGGCGACCAGGTGCCGGTACGCACACCGTGGTTGCAGATCGATGACATATTTTTCGAGTCTCGCGGCGCCGCGTGGGCGTTGGTGCACTTCTTCCGTGCCGCAGAGTTCGATTTTGCGGACGTACTTGAGGACAAGAATGCCCGGGTAAGCGTGCGCCAGATCATTCGCGAACTCGAGGCCAGCCTGACACCGCTACACTCCCCGATAGTGATGAATGGCGGTGGCTACGGCCTGTTTGCGAATCACTCGCTGGTCATGGCGAACTATCTCGCTCGGGCCAATGCGGCGATCATCAACCTCAGGGAATTACTCGATCGAGGGTAATAATTAACATTAAGTTAATTATTAAAGACGTTGAATTTATTAATATAATCCAAGCCATCCTGGCACCTCTCGCCAGGATTCGCCGAGTGCACGATCACGCTGCCGGTACTCCGGCTCGAACCGCGCCACCCGCTTCCAGAAGCGCTTCGAATGGTTCATATGCCGGCCATGGCAGAGCTCATGAATCAGCAGGTAGCGCAACAGTTCCGGGACCAGGAACAACAGGCAGAGGTTGAGGCTGATGGTGCCGCTGGAACTGCGGCTGCCCCAGCAGCTGCGCTGCGCCCTGACATGCATCCTGGCGTATGGAGACTCCGTCAGCGCGGACAGGGCCTTGAGGCGCGGTGCAAACTCGCGTTTGGCAGTCGCTGCCAGCCAGCGCCGAATGGCAGCAACGCAGCGCCCGTCATCCCCCGTGTTCCCCGTCAAGGTCAGCACGCCGCCGGAGCAGCTGCAGCGCACCGAATTGGCGCTCGAGCGCCTGATATAGCGCACCCTCGTCACGGTCTCTATGGCAGGCAGGTGAATGAGATTGGGGAGCTCAAAGGTCTCCGGCGGATGATCCGCCGCGAATGATGCTCGTGCGCGCTCAATCCATTCCTGGTTCTCGCTGACAAAAGCTTGCACCTCGCGGGGCCTGGTCCGTCGTGGCACCACCACTTCGACGCGACCACGTGGATACACCTTGATGGACAGCCGTTTGGCCCTGCCGCTTTCGCGCACAGAAAAGCCCGACACCTGGTCGGGCTTCTCGGATTCCGTCGGAAACAGCAGTAATTGGGCGCCTGCGCTGTGCACAGCCGGAGTGTAACCCGAAGTGCTTGCGGCTGCTGAGTAGGCTATGGGCTGTTGCCGCTGAAGCGTATTGCGTCATCCATGCTCATTTTGCCGCTGACGCCGCCTACTTCCGCCGAGTCGCTGATGTAAAGCTCGACCTCGCGTTTCAGGACGATGACGCCAAGTACCCTGGAATTCCGGCCAATCGTCACCTTCGGCTTACGTTTTCCAATGTTCCAGCCGCCCGGCTTCTCGACGATCAGGTCGCCACGCAGCGTCGAGCCATCCTCAAGTGACACGTCGCCATTCACGGTTGACAGGTTGCCGCCGACTTCTGCTCCGGTGAGGGATATTTCGCCGTTCACATTGCTGACGTTGTGAGCGACTCTGGTGCCGCTAGCCAGGGATATATTGCCGTTTACCATCTCGATTTCGCCCGTAACGTTGACGTTTTCGCCAAGTCGAATCGAACCATTGACGCTGCTTACGTCCTCTGCGGACGAACCCGACGCAATGCGAATGGTGCCGTTCACCGTTTCCGCATCCTTCAGTGTCACGTCTTCTTCAACCCGGATCGAGCCATTCACGGTCTTAAGCGAGCCATCAATGACACTGCCCTTGCCGACAAAAATGCTGCCATTGACCGATGACTGCCCGCCGCTATTGCTGCCCGCATCAATCCTGATGTTCTTGTTCATGTCCAGGCCGTATGCAGGCGCAATCAGCAGCAACGCCGCCAGGCCGGCGCTGTACGAGGCTATTTTAATTCCATTCCGCATTATTGGGTCCTCAATATCGGGAATAATTCTAATCTGTACTGATTCGATACCGCTCGAACGCTTTTGGTTGCAATGCGAGCCTATGACCCACCCCGGGCACGGGTTACCCTTAGTCCATGCCTATCGCTCTCGAGGCCAAGAACCTCGTCAAACAATATTCCGGTGTCCTCGCGGTCGACGGTGTCTCCTTCAACGTTGAGGAAGGCATTTGCTTCGGCTTGCTGGGACCCAATGGCGCGGGCAAGACCACGACCGTGGAAATCATGGAGGGGGTCACGCCGGCGACGTCGGGCGAGGTTCACTATTACGGTAAGCCGGCGGGCAGCAAATTCCGCGAAGAAGCCGGCATTCAATTCCAGAGTACAGCGCTGCAGCAATTCATCACCGTCAAAGAGACCCTGGAGATGTTCCGGAATCTCTACGACAGGCAGGCAGACCTGGATCAGGTCATCGACGATTGTTCGTTGCGGGATTTGCTCGACCGGGACAATCGCAAGTTGTCCGGTGGCCAGTTACAGCGACTCTTGCTCGGCATCGCACTGGTGAATAACCCGCGTATTGTGTTCCTCGACGAGCCGACCACCGGGCTCGATCCACAAGCACGCCGTAATTTCTGGGATTTGATATCGCGTATTCGGTCAGGTGGTACCACCATCATCATGACCACACATTACATGGAAGAAGCACAATTTTTGTGCGACGAGATTGCGATTATGGATGCCGGCAAGATTATTACGCAGGGTTCACCGGAAACATTGCTTAAGGAACATTACAAGAATGTCATCATCGAACTACCAATCGATGAATTTGACGGCGATCTGGACGGCATCGAGCATCGGATGCTCGAGACACAGGGCATCATCGAAATCGAAACCGACGATGTCAGCGCAAGTCTGCAAGAGCTGGCAGCACGGACCAGCGGATTGAACGGCATGAAGATCCGGCAACCCAATCTCGAGGACCTGTTTCTCGACCTGACCGGACACTCGCTGCGTGCCTGAGAATTTTACGGGAGTGACAACGACGCCATGTTGAAGCGAATTTTTGCAATCTTCCGGGCTCGTAATCTCGAATTCGTCAGGGATCGCGGAACCATGGCCTGGAACTTCGTATTGCCGGTCATGTTGATGTTGGGCCTGTCTTTTATCTTCAGCGCAGACCGCCCGGTCTATACGGTAGGCGTGTTGCAGTCTGCATCCGGTATCGATGCCAGCGCGCACCCGTTTCTCGAAACACGATTTATCGATTTTGTGGTCATTGAAGACGAGGAGACGGGTTTCAGCAGAATTGCACGTCATCAACTCGATCTGCTGGTGCGATTCGAGGGACGAGCGCAGTACTGGATCAACCCGGACTCGCGCAAAGGATACTTTGCCGAGCTGGCGTTGCTGGAATCAGATAGCGCGCAGGAAATCAATATAGAAAAAGCACAAATCGAGGGAGATGCGATCCGTTACGTCGACTGGGTATTGCCCGGCATACTCGGCATGAACATGATGTTCAGTTCGCTGTTCGGCGTTGGTTATGTCGTGGTTCGCTACCGCAAGAACGGATTTCTCAAACGCCTGCGAGCCACGCCATTGCGCTCCGTTGAATTTGTCATTGCACAAGTTGTGTCCCGTTTGATGTTGATCGTGATGATTACGTCATTCCTGTTTCTGGGTACAAAGTTTTTTCTCGACACGCGGATGGATGGTAGCTACCTGACCTTGCTGACGATATTGGTCATTGGCGCGATTTCCCTGATTTCGCTGGGGCTGATGATATCTGCCCGCGTTACCAGCGAAGAACTGGCCGGCGGATTTCTAAACATAGTGACGTGGCCGATGATGATGCTTTCCGGGGTCTGGTTTTCGCTTGAGTCCGCGAACGAATGGGTTCAGCAACTGGCAAATATATTTCCGCTGACCCACGTTCTCGATGCCGCGCGCGCGGTCATGATCGATGGCGCTGGACTTGTCGACATTGCACCGCAGCTGACGATCCTGGTGATAATGAGCGCGCTGTTCCTGACCTTCGGGGCCCTGGCCTTTCGCTGGCACCCTGACTGAACTGTCCGTATGCCAATTGATCTGATTGATATCGGCGCGAACCTGACGCACCACAGTTTCGCTGACGATCGCGATGCCGTCATTCAGCGTGCGGGTGACGCCGGTGTCAATCGCATGGTCCTGACCGGCAGCAGCGCACAAGGCAGCCGCGATGCAGTCAATCTTGCCGAATCAAGACCGGGAAAGTTTTTCGCAACGGCCGGCGTACACCCGCATCACGCAAGTGACTACACGGATGACGTTCACAGCACGCTTGCAGAACTGGTCGCACATGATGCGGTCGTCGCAGTGGGTGAATGCGGGCTCGATTACTTCCGCAATTTCTCGCCGCAGGAAGCGCAGCGCGATGCATTTCGGCGTCAACTCGGGCTGGCGGCAGAGACGGGTCTGCCGGTTTTTTTGCACCAGCGCGATGCCCACGATGACTTTCTCAAAATCCTCGAGGAGGCAATGGGCAAGGTATCGCGAGCGGTTGCACACTGCTTCACCGGCGGCGTAGACGAATTAGGCGCCTACCTGGATCTGGGCTTGTACATCGGCATCACGGGATGGGTTTGCGATGAACGTCGCGGTGAGAACCTGAAAAAAATTGTCGGGGAAATCCCGCTAGACCGTTTGATGATTGAAACTGACGCGCCCTACCTGTTGCCGCGTACGTTGAATCCGAAACCGAAGACGCGGCGTAACGAGCCGATGTATTTGCGCGAGGTATTACGCGTCATTGCAGAGGCCAGCGGCAACACAGAGTCTCAAATAGCATCTGCGACCACCGCAAACGCCGAGCGATTTTTTGCGCTCTGACTACTTCGGCACGAGTGCGATTACTCGCGCTGGGCCGCCGGACCCTCCTTCGATTTTCATCGGCAATGCGATGATCGTTGCACCGGTCGCCGGTAATTGATCGAGGTTGGTCAGGTTCTCGAGATTAGCGACGCCCTGCGCGGCACCGATTCTGTGAACGATAAAGTCCTGTGACTTGCCGTAGTCGACGGATGCCGTGTCGACCCCCAGCATTGCGACCTTGCGTTCTTCGGTGAGAATCTTCGTCGCCTCTGCACCGAAGCCGGGAAACTGGAGTTGGCTGGCATCGCCGGGCGTGTCGTCGCCCAGGTAAGCCATCGCATCCGGCCAGTGATCACTCCAGTCCGTTCGCATCAATACGATAGTCCCTGCTGAAATCTCGCCGTGTTCTTTTTCGAATGCTGCAACGTCTTCAGCTGTAAGGCGATAATTGCGATCCGCCGCCGCCTTGTTGCTGACGTTTATAACGACAGCCTGCGCAAGCAGGCTTTCCAACGGGATTTTCTCTGTTGAAATGCCGCCTGCCGAAAAGTGCAGCGGCGCATCGATGTGCGTGCCACCATGTTCCGGCGTGCAGACCGAATACGCAGCGTAAAACCACCCGCCTTCTGAAATGCCATAGGCGAGCTGTTCCTTTTCGAACGCCGTTGGCGACGTCGGCCAGTACAATGTGTTCTCACCATAGCTATGGCTCAGATCCACGAGCCGGTAAGCGTCTGTCTCCAGCGCCAAAGCCGGCAACGACATGAGCAAAACCAATACGCTGAGGACTAATCGATTCGTCATTATGGCTCTCCAGCCGAAATTTATGCAGGTCGAAAAGACTTCAGAGTTGCGCGCGTTTGCGATTCGTGCGCCCTTTCACGGCTGTATCAGCCTGGTTATCAATTAAATCCCAGTGCGGCAGGAATGCCTCGATTTTCACTTTGGCGGTCGCCTGGTCCAATTCTTCAAACTCGTCCGTCAGTTCGTCAAGGGTAGTCACCAGGCCAGGAACGCCCTTGGCGAAGCTGGCGCCGTCAAGAAACACGATGCGGCCGGCAACTGGCACCTGGCGCACGATCTGACGCACTGCAGCGATGCGGTCATAAAGCGCCGGCTGCGGATTGGCAAAGGTAAAGCGCCGGTCTTTGGCGATGACTGTCCAGTCCTGCATTTTGTCGCTGCCGAAAACTGCGCCCTTGACGTCCTTGACATCGATGACCAGCAGACCCTGTGCTGTCAGCGCGAGGTGGTCGATATGAATTTCCCCTTCTTCGCCATCGGGAATAACGATGTGTTCAATCCGCTTGAATGCGATCTTGTCGAGAACATGTGCAAGTGACCTGTCACGACCTTTCCTGCCGCGGATCACGAGCCAGATCAGCAACAGTACGATGAGCAGCAGCGGCAACGCGTATTCAGCGGGAAAATTTGCAGGTAAAAGATCGTTCATCGTCCAGTAGGCCGGGGTGGTTGTCGCATTTATTTCGCTCGCATTGTAGTCAAGGTTTTGCCGAAAAACGCTGATCCAGCGCCGCCGTCATCGATTGAAGATCCGGCTCGATCTTCTCGTACTTTTGATCCCGGGAAAGGATGCTGGCCATTTCCTGCGGCAACGGTATCGCCTGACCGATGATCGGTTCCACGATTTGTTCGAACTTTGCGGGATGCGCTGTCGCGACCAGGATCCAGTCAGTAGCGCTACGTTGCTCGTCAGTCAACTGGCGCCAGGCATGCGTTGCCGTTGCCGTGTGTGGACAGGTGACAAGCCCGAATTCCGAAAAGTTTTGCCGTATTTCCTGCTCAATCTCATGGTCACTGACCGACACCGCACTGACGATGCCGTTCAATTCATCCGCCTCACCGAAAAGATAACGCAAACGTTCCATATTGCTTGGGTTTCCCACATCCATCGCAGAGGCATGCGTCTCTATGCTGTCGCGTGGCAGCCATTCTTCTCCCGCCAGGAAATCAGAAATTAGGCAGTTAGCATTAGTCGCCAGCACAATCTCACCAATTGGCAAGCCGAATAGACGGGCCATGCAACACGCCAGCGCATTTCCAAGATTTCCCGTCGGCACAACGAAACCCGGTTTTCGACCGGTCTCCCGGAAGTGCTGCAGACTCGCAGCGGCATAGTAGGTACTTTGCGGTAGCAGTCGTCCGATATTGATGCTGTTGGCGGAACTGAAACGATAACCCGTCAATGCCTTATCAGCCATTGCCGCTTTGGCCATTGCCTGGCAATCGTCGAAAGAACCCTGCACGGCCAGGGACAGGACATTGTCACCCCAGCAAGTCAGCTGATGTGCCTGCCGTTCTGACACCCTGCCATCAGGATACAGCACCACGACCCGCATGCCGGGTCGGTCATTAAATGCCGCAGCCACAGCGCCGCCGGTATCCCCGGAGGTTGCGACAAGAATGGTCAGCGGATTATCAGGCTCGCCTTCGAGGCGGCTCATGCAAGCGGCCAGAAAACCGGCGCCCACATCTTTGAACGCCGCGGTCGGACCGTGGTAGAGCTCCAGCAGTCCGGCACTGCCTTCCTGCACGGGCAGCGCTGTGACCGGCAATGGGAAACTGAAGGTCTCAGCGATAATTTCGTCGAGCGCGGACAGAAGTGTTGACGATTCGAAAAATGGCTGCAGGAGAATCTTTGCGACGTCACCAGTCGCGTGAGCGCCTGAGAATGCTTCGATACTGAATGCAGGCAGCTCATCAGGGAGGTACAGGCCGCCATCCCCGGCGATGCCCTGGATGAGCGCCTCGTCAAACGTAACCGTCTTTTCCCCACGCGTGCTTCGAAATTTCATGTTCAATCTTCCAGATACGCACCGTCAGCGGTCATCGCACTGATCCACGATTGACATTCGTAGCCCATGGCGCGACAAGCCTGCTCCATCGCGTCGGCCACATTTTGTGCTTCAGCATCGATGCAAAGCGCAAAAATACCGGGTCCGCTGCCGGACAGAGAACAACCCAATGCATTTGACTTCAATGCGGCTGCCTGAACGGCGTCGAAACAGGGCACGGCCGATTTGCGCTGTGGTTCAATGATCACATCCTTGAGACAACGCCGAATAAGATCCGGATTATTCTGCTCACAGCCGGCGATAAAGCCTGCGAGATAGGATTGCTGCTCGCGCCACAGCTCCAGGGAATAGGTGCGAGCAAGAACTTTTCTTTGTATCGCCGTGTCGACCTGCATCTCGGGATGTAGCAGAACGCTACTGATTCCCTCCGGCGTTGGCAAACAATACGCATCCGGCAGCAATAACTTCGGGCAATATACCAGGCCCCCAAGCAAACTCGGCGCAACGTTGTCGGCATGCAACGCGCCACTTGCGTATTTCTCTCCCTCGAGCGCGTATGGCAATAGTTCGAGTGGTTGCAGGGGTTGCTCCAGCAGTGCATTGACGGCCACAGTCGCGGCTACTGCAGATGCCGCAGAACTGCCCATACCCGATTGCAGCGGCACGCCTTTGAACACGCTCAGCTCCACGCCTGATGCATCGCCATGCGCTTTCCACAAAGCATTCGCCGCAATCGATGCCGTGTTGTGTTCGGGATCCATTGACAGGTCCGGGTGGATTTCTCCGTCGAGACCCCGAACTTCCTTGATCGTGACTCCACTCCTCTCGGTTATGCGCGCCGCAACACGGTCACCCGCGCCAGCGATCGCAAGGCCGAGTATGTCGTAACCCACACCGACGTTGCCGATGGACGCGGGGGCAAAGGCGGTAGCGGTATTGTTAGCCCTCATTGCAGCGCTCCATTGCCAAGAAAAGTGGCGAGCTTGAGAAGATCTCCAAAGACGCCGCCCGCAGTAACCTCGGGGCCTGCGCCAGGCCCCTGGATGACGAGTGGATTTGTGGCATATCGGTCCGTGATGAATTGCACGATGTTGTCTGTTGAACTGATGTTACTGAATGGAGCATCTACCGATATTTTTTCCAGCCCAACCGCTGCCTCTCCGTGCTCCGTGAGCCGTGCTACGTATCGCAATGTTTTTCCCTCATCTTTCGCTTCCTTGTAGAGTACGAGCATTTCATCGTCATACTTCGGGAGCTCGCGCAAAAATTTGTCGACTTCCAGGCCGCGTAAATCTTCTGCGATCAGGTTTTGCACGGGGAAATCACCGATCTCGATCGATTGACCGAGTTCACGCGCAAGAATCGTCAGTTTTCGCGCGACATCCATGCCCGACAGGTCATCGCGTGGATCAGGTTCCGTATAACCGCTGTCCTTTGCCTGGATCAGGATTTCCGAGAACGGAACACTGCCGTCATAGACGTTAAACAAATACGCGAGCGTGCCTGAGAGGATGCCCTGCAATGACCGGATGCGATCACCGGTATCGACGAGATCGCGGATCGTGCGAATGATCGGCAGCGCCGCACAGACCGTGGTCTCGTAAAGATAGTGCGCATTGCCCTCCTTCGCGCTCAATGCCAATGCCGCGTAATAGGATTGATCGCCACTGAACGCTTTCTTGTTCGGTGTAACGATGTGTATGCCACGTTGCAGCCAGCCCGTATAACGGTCGGCGATTGCCTGATCCGCGGTGCAATCGATGATGACTGCGTGCGGCAAATGATCGGCATGTACGTGACTTTCAAATGCATCGAGATCGCTAATGGTCTCGCTCGCATTCAAGTCTTTGCGCCAGTCACCAAGGTCAATCCGTCGATCAGCAAGAAGCATGTGATTTGAACGTGCGATTCCACGCACCCGCAAATCCAGATCGAAATCCTTGCGCAGCCGCTGCGTCTGCTGCTGCATCTGGTCAAGAAAGGTACCGCCAATCGTGCCACAGCCAATGACCCCTATCGAGAGCGTCTTGGCGGAGAGATAAAACCCGGAATGTACCGCGCGCAGTGCGCGGGTGACATCGTTTGTGTCAACCACAGCCGAGATGTTGCGTTCAGAGGAACCCTGTGCGATAGCACGAACATTGATGCCGGCACGGCCGAGATTGCCAAAAAATCGGGCAGCGATACCCGGCGTTCCTGCCATACCGTCGCCGACCACGGCAATGATGCTTTGGGCGTCTGTTGCCTCTACCCGTTGAATCTGGCCGCTCGCGAGTTCCGCGGCAAATGCCTCCACAATGACTTTCTTCGCACGCCCCACCACGTCTGCCGGCACCGCGATACAAATCGAATGCTCGGAACTTGCCTGGGAAATCAAGGTGACGGAAACATCGGCCTTCCTGAGCGCCGCAAACAGCCGGTCTGCCGTGCCGGGTACGCCGATCATGCCGGCCCCTTCCAGGTTGATCAGCGCCATGCCGCCGACGGCTGTTATCCCCTTGATGCGCTCGGCGGGCCTGGCGTCGGCGCTGATCCTGGTGCCAGGATGTTGCGGATCAAAGCTGTTGCGAATGATAATCGGAATATCGTTGTCGACAGCCGGTCCAAGTGTCTGCGGATGCAGGACTTTGGCGCCAAAATACGCCAGTTCCATGGCTTCATTGTAGGACAGCAGATCGATGATCTGCGCTTCCGGCACCTGCTTTGGATCGGCGCTCATGACGCCGTCTACGTCAGTCCAGATGCTGAGTTCGTCAGCGTTCGTCAACGCGGCGAATATGGCGGCCGAGAAGTCACTACCGTTGCGGCCAAGCGTCGTCTGCAGCTGGTCTTCGTCAGACGCAATGAATCCGGTAATCACGGCAATGCCGGAAAAGTCCTTGTCGATAATCCCAGCAAACGCTGCACGCGACGGTTTCCACAATACGGTCGGGCCGAGTTCACTGTGCCGGACTTGCACCACATCGCGCGCATCAATCCATGTACCTGCACGGTCAGCACCCAGTTTTTGTTCGAGATACGCAGCCAACAGTCGTGCTGACCAGATTTCGCCATAGCCCGCGACGATGTCACGGGTGCGCTGCGGTGCTGACTTCACAACGGCGATGGCTTGCAGAATATCCTCGATATCCTTTGCATCCTGCGCCCATTGCGCAAGCAACTGAACCAGCCCGTCGCCAGTGACGAGTTCTTTTGCGGTTGCCGAATAGCGCTGGCCAATCTCTTGCAAATCCGCGCCACAGGAGCTGTCATCGCGCTCCGCCAACAACGACAAATCGAGCAGATTGTCCGTCATGCCGCGCATCGCAGATACGACGACACCGATCTTGCCGTCCGGCATGCCGGCGATTATGTCGGCCACGCGCACAAAGCAATTCGCGTCGGCAAGGCTGCTGCCGCCGAACTTATGAATCTTCCAGTGCTTGCCCGACACGACTGAGTGGTATCGCCCGCGAAATAAAGCGGCTAATCATAGCGGCAGAATTAGGAAGAAGATATGGTGGGGGCACCAGGATTCGAACCTGGGACCAGCGGCTTAAAAGGCCGATGCTCTACCAACTGAGCTATACCCCCGGTGTGGGAAAATTGCCGGCGGCATCATACCGAACGGCCTCTAAAAGACAAGGATTCAGGGGTTGTTAGTGGCCCTCGCCGTCCATGCGGTTAAGTCGCTGTTCCGCAAGCCGTGCGGCAGTGGTGTCCGGATAGTCGGCCTGTACCCGCACCAGGGCGCCACGGGCTGCGTCCCAGCGTTGCAATCCATAGTTGCTGTAGCCAATTTTCAGCAGCGCATCGGGGACCTTGCGGGACCGCGGGAACCTGCTGATGACCCCCTGGAATTGTGCCAACGCATACTCGAACTGGTCGGTCACGTAATAAGACTCCGCCAGCCAGTACTGAGCGTTGTCGGCAAGCTGACTGTCCGGGAAGCTGACCAGGAACTGCTGAAAGGCCATGGCAGCCAGTTCGTAGCGCTGTTCTTTCAACAATTCGAACGCGGCCTGGTAGTTGTCACGATCTGAGCCGCCCGGTACCGGTAGCTGTCCCGGGGCCAGCGAACCACCGTCCATGACATTGACTGCAGCGTTTTGCAGGTTTAGCTCGAGGTTCTGCATACGATCGTCAAGATCTAGATACAGCTCCCGCTGCCGGCTGACCGTACCTTCCGCCTCATGCTCGAGCGATTCAGTCCGGCCCTGCAGTTCGGCTGCGTGCCGCTGCAGTTCGTCCACCTGCATCGTCAGCTCCACCAGACTGCCATTCGCAAGCACCCGCTCGATCGCGGCGAGCCGCCGGTCGAGTTCCTCAAGCTTGATCAACACCGGGTCGTCTTGCGGCGGAGTTAGCGTGCAAGCCGCCGCAAACAGCAGTGGGGCTGCTGTTGTCAGAATTGCCAGTAACGCCTTCGGTCTCGCCACGCTTTAACTCCGGTTTGTTGGTGTACGGATCTAGTTGGTGTACTTGATTTCGACGCGTCGATTCTGTTGGTAGGCATCTTCGTCGCTGCCAAACGCGGCCGGACGTTCTTCACCGAAGCTGACGGTCGAAATCTGATCGGTCGATGCGCCCTGGATCAAGAGCATGCGGCGTACCGACTGCGAACGTCGCTCGCCAAGCCCGATGTTGTATTCGCGCGAGCCACGTTCATCGGCATGACCCTCAAGACGCAGGGAAGTGCGGCTGTTGTTGGACAATCCCGATGCATGCCGCGCGAGAACGTCTGCATATTCCGCTCGCAACTCGGACTGGTCGAAGTCGAAATAAATAATCATCGTCATCGCAGCCTCGTCATCGTCAAAGAACTCGCCACCACCCATGCCGTCATCGTCCATCGGTGCCTGTTCTGACATGCTGTCATCACTGGGTGCGGCACTACTGAGCGTGTCGGGATCCGGCACCGTCGGTTGCGAACAGCCCGCCAGGACACCGGCCAGCAGGCCCAAAATTAATAGTTGTCTAATGCTCATTTCTTTTTCCTTTGACTATGCTCAAGCGGTGAGTAAATAATATGTTTAAATTTAAATACTTATTTCGTATATCTAATGTATTCTCTAATTACAAAACCGTTGCCCTAATAGCGCGGATACGGCGACCAGACCGGTTCCCGCACATCGCCTTGCCTGGAGGCAAGCCTTTGCCGCACCAGTCCATCGGCCGACACGGTCTCCAGAACTCCATTGCGCCCTTGCCGCGTTGCGTAAATCAACGAGTCACTGTTTGGTGCAAAACTCGGCGATTCGTCCTGCCGACCCCCTGATAGCACCAGCAGGTCGCGGCTGTCGAGGTCAAGCACCGCAATTCGGTAGTTTCCCCTGACCAGATGCACCAGTGCCAGTCGACTGCCGTCCGGAGAAAGTCGTGGCCGCGCATTATAACTGCCTTCGAAGGTTACGCGCACAGGTGAACCGCCATTTACGTCCATGCGGTAGATCTGGGGGCCACCGCTGCGATCCGAGGTAAAATAAATAGTGCGGCCATCCGGCGCCCAGGTGCCCTCGGTATCAATCGATCGATTCGTCGTCAGGCGGGTAACTTTCCGGGATGCGAGGTCCAGTATGTTGATATCGAGATTGCCGTCGATCCCGCCAAGGGTCAGCACCAGTTTTCGGCCGTCGGGGGAAAATGCCGGGGCACCGTTGATGCCGGCACGGCTGGATACCTTGATTCGATTGCCGGTACGCAAAGTCTGCACGTAGATTGTCGAGATATTGTTCTCGAATGACACGTAGGCAAGCCGGCGGCTGTCCGGCGACCAGGCCGGCGACATAA
>SMVA01064496.1_pt1 | contig 18073 bp, 16 predicted proteins | sample 2456451 | NCBI WGS metagenome assembly SMVA01 (sample SAMN11095933, study PRJNA526329) | marine sediment metagenome | biome: Marine sediment; feature: Surficial sediment; material: Deep marine sediment; isolation source: Hadal surficial sediment | place: Pacific Ocean | collected 2014-05 | depth...
CCTTGCCGGTTTTGGTAATGTTGAACACCTCGCGAATCTCGGCGTAACCCAGGAAATGTTCGCGCCGAGTCGGCGCCAACATGCCGGAGAGCACCGCCTTGATGTCGTCGACGATGTTGTAAATAATTGAATAGTAGTGGATATCCACGTTGTCGCGCTTGGCCATCTCGCGCGCCTGGGGATTGGCACGCACGTTGAAGCCGATGACCATGGCACCCGTCGCGCGCGCCAGCGTTATGTCGGATTGGTTGATGCCGCCAACGCCGGAGTGCAGCACCTGGACCTCGACCTCCTCGGTACCCAGCTTTCCTAGGCTGGAGGCGATGGCCTCGAGAGAGCCCTGCACGTCCGTCTTGATAACCACCGGAAGCTGACTGGCCTCGCCCTCTTGGATCCGGCTGAGCATCTGCTCGAGGGTTCCGCGGCCAGAGGCGGCGATACTCAAATCACGCTTCTTGTCTTGGCGGAAATCAGCAATCTCGCGGGCCCGGCCGTCGGTTTCGACCACGACCAGATCGTCACCGGCCATGGGCGTGCCGTTTAGCCCCAAGACCTCCACGGGCACCGAGGGGCCGGCCGACTCGACTGGGTCGCCACGTTCGTCGACCATGGCCCGCACCCGGCCCCATTCGCTGCCAGCCACGAAAACGTCGCCGACTCTCAGGGTGCCGCGCTGGATTAGTACGGTCGCGACCGAACCGCGGCCGCGCTCGAGCTTGGCCTCAATGATCGCGCCCTCGGCCGCACGCTCTGGGTTCGCCTTGAGTTCCAGAAGCTCGGCCTGCAGGAGAATCGCCTCCTCCAGCTTGTCGAGGTTGGTTTTCTCCTTGGCCGAAACCTCGATCGCCAAGATCTCGCCGCCCATCTCCTCGACCACCAATCCGTGCTGCAGCAGCTCTTTCCTGACCCGGTCGGGATCGGCGTCCGGCCGGTCGATCTTGTTGATCGCTACAATGATCGGAACCTCGGCGGCCTTGGCGTGATTGATGGCCTCGACGGTCTGTTCCATGATCCCGTCGTCGGCGGCGACCACCAAGACCACGATGTCGGTAACCGTGGCGCCGCGCAGCCGCATCTCGGTGAATGCGGCGTGGCCAGGGGTGTCGATGAAGGTGATCTGGTCGCCCGTAGAAAGACTGACCTGGTAGGCGCCGATGTGCTGAGTGATGCCGCCGGCCTCGTGTTCGGCCACATCGGTGGCGCGCAAGGCATCGAGCAGCGAGGTCTTGCCATGATCGACGTGGCCCATCACGGTCACCACCGGCGGGCGCGGCTGCAACGCGTCGTCGTCGTCGGCCGTCCCACCGATACCCAGCTCGACGTCGGCGGCGGAAACCCGCTTGGTATTGTGGCCGAACTCATTGACCACCAGCTCCGCGGTGTCGGCATCGATGACTTGGTTGATAGTCGCCATGACGTCCATCTTCATTAAAGCTTTGACCACCTCGGCGCCGCGCTCGGCCATGCGATTGGCAAGCTCCTGGACCGTGATGGTCTCGGGAATGATCACATCCCGGATGACCCGTTGCGGCGGTTGATGGGCCTGCTTGGCCGGCACCGCGCGCATCTTCTCACGCTGACGCCGCACCGAGGCGAGCGAACGCTGGCGGCCGTCGCGGCCTTCCAACGCCTGGGAAATGGTTAGCTTGCCGTGACGCCGGCGCTCCTCGCCGCCACGGCGCGGCGTGGCCGGCTTGGGCGGAATGGCGCCTTTGCGCTTGACCCGGCCGCCGAGGTTGTCACCGCCATCGGGCTTGGCGCGGCTGGAACGTTCCTCCGCGACATCCACGGCGAGAACTGCCGGATCCAGGACAGTAGGCGCCTCGGCAGGCGCCGCGGACTTGGCTTCCAACGCGGCCTTTGCCGCATCTTCTTCGGCATGCGCCTTGGCCGTGACTTCGTCTTCTTGGCGGCGCTTCTCGGCCTCGACCTCGGCGAGCGCACGCTCTTCCTCATCGTGGCGCGATTGCTCCAGCGCCTGGGCCCTGGTAGCGCGTTCGCCGGCGGTCAGGCTGCGGGCGCGCGTTTCGGTCTCGGCGGTCTCCGGGCGCGCGATTATCTCGCCCAGAGCCGCTTCGGCGACGCGGCGCGCCTCGGTAACCTCGGTCATGCGGCCGCCGGCACCCGCCTCGAATGTTCGCGAGCGCTTGACTTCCACGGTCACCACCTTGGACCGGCCGTGACTGAAGCTTTGGCGGACCTGGCCGGTCTCCACCGTCTTCTTCAGACTCAGCTTGCCGGGCCTTAGGCTCAGCGGCTTTTTCTGCTCTTTTTCTTCGCTCGTCGTCATCTTACCTCGCGGCAGCACCGGTAGGGCGCTCAGCCATCGTTCTCCCGCCGCAAATCGCCCCGCAATTCCGCCAAGCGTGCGGCCTCAATAGCGAGCCGCACCGCAAGGCCGCCCGGCGCGATCGCAGCATGCGCACGCGCGGCCCGGCCTAGCGCCCGGCCCAACTCCTCGGCAGTAAAAACCTCCACGACCTGCGGCGCCGGATCCTGGGACCGCGCCACCGCGCGCAGCTTGCGCCGCCCGCCATCCGCCGTGTCGACAGCCGCCAATAGCACCGAGACCCCTCCGGAGGCAAGCAGAGAGGTAACCCGCTGATAGCCGGAAACCGCTTGGCCGGCCCGTTTGGCGAGGCCGATCAGTTCGAGGCAGCGGCGGAGCAATAGCTCTTCGACGCGCCTGGGCAGGTCATCGGGCACCCGCAGCGGCGCTTTCGCCGCCTTGGCGAAGAGGTTGCGGGCGCAAGCCCGTTCCAAATGCGCGCGCCGAGGCGCCACCCAGAGCCCCCGGCCTGCCAGCCGCCCGGCCAGATCGGGCACGACGACCCCTTCGGGATCGGCGACGAAGCGGATCATCTCGGCCTTCGGCCGCAGTTCACCACTCGCGATACAGCGGCGAACCGAGGTCGAGACGCTCTTTTCGCGCGCGCCAGGGCGGGTGCCCGGGCGGGTCTCGGGGCGCCCCTGGGGGGGCGAGTCGGGATCGACCATCTGTACCGAAGCCGCCATCGCGGGCCTAGGCCTCCTTCGTCTCGCCGCCTTGGGCGGCGTCGCCGGCCTCGGCCGCAGCCGCCGCCATTTCGTCCTCGGCCGGGTTCGGCTCCGGCTCCGGCTCATCGTCAAACCAATGAGCGCGGGCCGCCATGATGATCGCATCGACCTCGGCGGCGGCGGGCGCCTGCTCGCCCAGAACCTCGATCAATTCGTCGCTCGCCAGATCGCCGAGATCGTCGAGCGTCTTGATGCCGTTCTCGCCGAGCGTCACCAGAAGCGCCGAGGCCAGGCCCTGAATCGCCGCGAGCTCGTCGCTAACACCGAGCTCGCGACGGTGCTCGTCGTTCTTGCGATCGACTTCTTCGAGGTGGGCGCGGGCGCGGGCGCGAAGCTCCTCCGCGACATCGTCGTCGAAGCCTTCGATCTGCGCCAGCTCTTCGATCGGCACGAAGGCGACTTGGTCGAGTGTCGAGAATCCCTCGGCGACCAGGAGATGGGCGAGCACGTCATCGACGTCGAGCGCTTCCATGAACCTCTGCGAACTGGTGCGCAACTCTTCCTGGCGGCGCCGCGACTCCTCCTCCTCGGTCATGATGTCGATGTCCCAGCCGGTCAGCATGGAGGCCAGACGCACGTTCTGGCCGCGGCGGCCGATGGCCAGCGAAAGCTGCTCGTCCGGAACCACCACCTCGATCCGGCCCTGCTCCTCGTCGAGCACCACCTTGCTCACCTCCGCCGGCGCCAAGGCGTTGACCACGAAGGTCGCCGGGTCCGGCGACCAGGGGATGATGTCGATCTTTTCGCCCTGCAGTTCGCTGACCACGGCCTGGACGCGGCTGCCGCGCATGCCGACGCAGGCGCCGACCGGATCGATCGAAGAATCATGGGAGATCACCGCGATCTTGGCGCGGCTGCCCGGATCCCGCGCGACCGCCTTGATCTCGATGATCGAATCGTAGATTTCCGGCACCTCTTGAGCGAACAGCATGGCCATGAACTGTGGATGGCTACGCGAGACGAAGATCTGTGGACCGCGCTGCTCCTCGCGCACATCGTAGATGTAGCCACGCACGCGGTCACCGGTGCGGAAGGATTCCCGCGGCAGGGATTCATCGCGCCGCATCATCGCCTCGGCCCGGCCCAGATCGATGGTGACGTTGCCGAACTCGTTGCGCTTGACAATACCGTTGACGATCTCGCCAGAGCGATCCTGGTATTCGCGATACTGGCGCTGGCGCTCGGCCTCGCGAACCTTCTGGACGATCACCTGCTTGGCGGTCTGTGCCGCGATGCGCCCCAATTCGATGGGTGGCAGCTCCTCGATGATGAACTCGCCCGCCGCAATGCCCGGCTGGTGGGCCTGGCCTTCGCTCACCGTGACCTGAGTGATCTCGTTCTCGACCTCGTCGGTCACCTCGCGGTAGCGCCGCAATCGGACTTCGCCGGTTTTGCGGTCGATCGCGGCGCGAATGTCATGTTCGTGGCCGTACTTGGCGCGGCCGGCTTTTGAGATGGCCTGCTCCATGGCTTCGAGCACTTCTTCCCGCTCGATGCTCTTTTCTCGGGCCACCGCATCGGCGACCTGCAGGAGTTCGGTTCTGGAAAGCGCTGTCGTATCCATCGCTCACTCTGTTCCTTCGCTTGCCACCGTCCGCGTACGTTCGGCGGCGGCTACCAAATCATCGGTCAACACCAGCTTCGCCTTGGCGATCGCCGTGCAGGGCAGCGCAACCTCACCCTCATCCGTCTCAATCCGCACCGTCTCGCCCTCAAGGGCCACCAGGCGGCCGATCCAGCGCCGCCGGCCTTCGTGCGGCGGGGAGGTTTCGAGCTTCACCTCGAAGCCGGCGAAGCGCTCGAAATCCGCTGAGCGAGTCAATGGCCGGTCGATACCTGGCGAGCTGACCTCGAGCTCATAGGCCGTTGCGATCGGGTCCTCGACATCGAGGATCGCCTCGATCGCGCGGCTGAGCGCAACGCAATCCTTAACCACCATGCCGGCGCCATCCTGGCGCTCGGCCATGATCTGCAGTCGCGGCCTCTGCTTTCCCGAAAGCAGCACCCGGACAATGTCATAGCCCATCGCCGCGACCGCCGGTGCGATCAGACGCTCCACTTCGGCTGCCGGGCCCTCGCTGGTCTTAACGAAAGCCGGCGCCAGCTTCTCGCAGGCCTCGGTCAATTGCCTCAGATTCCGTTCCGCGATCGTCCATAAAAAAAGGGGCCAAAGGCCCACCCCGACGGCGACCTGACACAGTCCCAACCTCCGCGACCGCGTCAACCTAAGGTCGGCGCAATTTAGCGCCGGACCGCCGTGCCTCGCAAGGCTTTTCTACCCGCCTGAACTCCGGGCCTTAAGCCCGATCCGGGCGCTCATTTGGTCTTTTCGAAGCCCCCCGCGGGCGGCGCCGAAACCGCAGATACGCCGGCCTGCGGCCCTGGTCGACGGCCTTGATCTCGTAGCGGGTCAGGGGCCAATCCTCGGGCCGTTCGCGCCAGTTCTGGGGTCCGCGGGCCAGCCATTCGAAATCCGGACTCCGGAGCAGGCGCTCCAGCATCCACCTCAAATAATCCATATCGTCGGTCGCCAGGCGCAGTTCAACGCCGTCCTTCATGACCTCGGCGAGCCGGGCCAGGGTCTGGTCCTGGACGATCCGGCGCTTGTGATGACGGGTCTTGGGCCAGGGATCGGGAAACAGGACATAGGCACGGTCCAGGCAGCAGCCGGGCAGCGCATCGAGCAGATCGCGGGCGTCGCCATGGTAGATTCGGACGTTGTCGAGGCCGCGGTCCTCGATCCGACGCAACAGCCCGGCCACCCCGTTGACGAAGTATTCCGCGCCCAAGAAGCCGATTTCGGGATGCCGTTCGGCCTGCCAGGCCAGGTGCTCGCCACCGCCGAAGCCTATTTCCAAGGCGAAGCCCGCGCGCGGATCGTCGAACAGGGTGTTGGGGTCTAGCTGGCCGCCGTCTGGGGTCAGGGGAATCGCGATATTCGGCAGCGTTTCTTTGAGCAGCGCCTTGAGGCCGGGCCGCAGCCGCCGGCCCTGGCGGCGCCCATAGAACGCGCGCCGGCCCGGTCCGGGCCGCAGAGCGTCTTCTGGTTCGGAATCGCGCGATGCCATGGTTTCCCAGACCCGGGGTCCCCCAGACCCGGAAAGCGCGCAGCGGGTCCGGCGTTGGCAGCGGGTCAGACGTTGAAGGCCGATTTCAGGGAATCGACCAGATCAAGCCGCTCCCAGGAAAAGCCGCCGTCCGCATCCGTCGCCCGGCCGAAGTGCCCGTAGGCAGCAGTGCGCGCGTAGATTGGCCTGCTCAGGCCGAGATGTTCGCGAATACCACGCGGACTCAAGTCCATAAGCTCCTGCAGGGTCGCCGAGAGGCGCTCCTCGTCGACTTGACCGGTGCCCTCGGAATCGACGTAAAGCGAAAGCGGCCTGGACACGCCGATGGCGTAGGAAAGCTGCAGGGTGCAACGCTCCGCGAGCCCGGCCGCGACCACGTTCTTGGCGAGATAGCGCGCCGCGTAAGCGGCCGAGCGGTCGACCTTGGTCGGGTCCTTGCCGGAAAAGGCGCCGCCACCGTGAGGCGCGGAGCCGCCATAGGTGTCGACGATAATCTTGCGCCCGGTCAGGCCACAGTCGCTGTCCGGGCCGCCGATCACGAAGCGGCCGGTCGGATTGACGTAGAAATCGGTCTCCTTACACATCCAGCCTTCGGGCAGCACGTTGACGACGTGCGGGCGGACGATTTCGCGCACTTGGTCCTGATCCAAGTCCGCGTTGTGCTGAGTCGAGACCACGATCGAGGTCGCCCGCCGCGGCACGCCATTCTCGTATTCTAGCGTCACTTGGCTCTTGGCATCAGGACCGAGGCCGGGCTCGGCGCCTGAATGGCGGGCCTCGGCCAGAGACCTCAGGATGTTGTGCGAAAGGTGGATCGGCGCGGGCATGAACTCGCCGGTTTCCGTGCAGGCATAGCCGAACATGATGCCCTGGTCGCCGGCGCCCTCGTCCTTGTTGCCCGTGGCGTCGACACCCCGGGCGATGTCCGCGGACTGCTCGTGGATATGGTTTTCCAGGCACAACCGTTCCCAATGGAATCCGTCCTGCTCGTATCCGATCTCCTTGACCGCATGGCGAACCACCTGCTCGACCAATTCGGGATTGACTTCCGAAGGGCCGCGCACCTCGCCGGCCAACACGACCCGATTGGTCGTCGCCATGGTCTCGACCGCGACCCGCGAATGGGGGTCGTGGGAGAGAAACGAGTCGACGATGGCATCCGAAATTCGATCACAGATCTTGTCGGGATGTCCCTCCGACACGGATTCGCTCGTAAAGAGGTAGTTGCCCTTGCGCAATTTTTCCCGTTCCTCAGTGAATACCTGCCGGAAATTGGCCCCGAGCATGCCAAATCCCTGGCCGAGCCGAAGTGTTCAAAACACGAAACGCGGGCGGCTAGGCCGACCGCGTTTCATGTTGTCGCCCGCGCAAAAAACGTCAAGCGAAATGTACTCCTGCGCCGTGTGGGCGATGTATCCGAAACCTGCTTAGGTGGCCTTTCCGGCGGCCGCGCCGAGTGCCTTGGTCAATTCGAACAGCCGTTTGCGAACGTGCGGATCGGTAATTTTATAATAGGCGCGCACCAGCTCCAACGTCTCGCGCTTGGCCATGGGATCGAGCTCGTAGCTCACCGGTTCCTCGGCCATGCCACGGGTTTGAGCCGGCGAGCTGGCCGCGACATCGCCGGGCATTTCGTCGAAAAAGAACTCGATCGGCACATCGAGGACCCGCGATAGGTCGAACAGCCGGCTCGAACCGATTCGGTTCGCCCCGCGTTCGTATTTCTGAACCTGCTGAAAGGTCAGGCCGATCGCATCCCCCAACTTTTCCTGACTCATTCCGAGCAGGGTGCGCCGCAGGCGCACCCGCGCGCCGACGTGGACATCGACTGGATTGGGCCGGCCCGTACCACGCCCGTATGTCTCCCGTATAACGCGCCCCATATTTAATTATCCTCGCTTTAGTTGTATCGTTTGCGGGTTGGATCAAACACACCACCGCATGCCGTTAATTGGATTGTCTTGGCTCCCCGAAGGGCAGCAGACTACGTTAGGAATCGTCGGGATATCAAGGCGGAAAACGCCAATATGACTATGAGAAATAGCCCTATGCGGTCACCATATCGCGCATACAGGGTGACACCATTGGCCGGCCGGGGCAGGTGGGAATCGAGGACTCCGGCTTGGTTCAAGCGGAGTTGGCCGAGCAATCTTCCATAAGAGTCCACCACCGCCGAGATCCCGGTGTTGGCGACCCGGACGAGCGGCAGACCCTCTTCGACGGCGCGAATCCGGGCGCTCGCGAAGTGCTGATAGGGACCCGAGGACGTCCCGAACCAGGCATCGTTGGTGATGTTGAGCAGCCACTGGGGCCGCGTGCCCTCGGCCACGACGCGGCCGGGGAAAATCGCCTCGTAGCAGATCAGCGGCGAAAATGGCGGCAGGCCTGGCAGATTGAGGGTTACCGGCCCCGGCCCCGCACTGAAGTCCTGCGAGCCCACGACCAACTTGCCCAAACCCAACCGGCCCAAGACCGCGCGCAGCGGCGTGTATTCGCCGAAGGGAACCAAGTGGTGTTTGTCGTAAGTACCGACCACAGCGCCGGCTTCGTCGAGACCGTGCAGACTGTTCCACAAGCGGCGGTTTGCGCCCGAGCTTTCCAGGCGCGGCGCCCCAGTGATAAGCAGGCCGCCCCGGGGCACGGCGCCGGCAAGCTGGGCACGCAGCTCCGGCTCGCCATCGAGTAGAAAGGGCACGGCGGTTTCGGCCCAGATCACATGGCTGACCGGCTGTTGTGCCGGGCCGCGGGAAAGCCGCATCTGGGTCTCGATGTGGCCGCGGCGCAGCTCGGGCAGCCATTTCGAGGCCTGATCGATGTTCGGCTGGACAAGGCGCAAAAGCACGCCGTCGACCGGATCGCTGCCGGGCGCCGGGGCCATAGCCAGGCGCAACGCGCCACCGCCCCAAACCAGTGCGGGCAGCACCAGCGCCAGCAGGGCGAAAGCGGTGCGGTTTCGCTTAGCCTTGGGCCCGGCGCCGGGTTCGGCCAGGACCGCGGGCGCGGCCGCCGCGAAAACGGTCATCGCCGAGAGACCCCAGACCCCGGTCAGCGCGGCAAGCTGCAGCATCGCGGGCGCGAAAGCCCACACATTGCCGATCAGGTTCCAGGGAAATCCAGTCAGCACCCAGGCGCGCAGCATCTCCGCCGCGAGCCAGGCCGCGGCCAACAGCATGACCCGTGCCGGCCCCCGCCAGCCGGACCCCGCCACCGCCGCCACGGCAAGTGCCGGAAACAGCGCGAGCCCGGCGCTCATACCTAACACCGCAAACGGCATGGCGACGCCGTATCGGGACGAGTCGACCAGGAATGCGATGCCGATCCAATACAGCCCGGTGAGCATGTGACCGAAACCAAAGCTCCAACCGAGCAGCGCCGCCTCACGGCGCCGCGCGGCACCATCGATCAGCCACAGCAATCCCGTAAAGGCAGGGATCAGGAGCGGTACCAGATGGAGTGGCGGCAAGGCGGCGCTCGCCAACACGCCACAGAGCGCCGCCACGCCGTGGCGCCGCCAGCCTCGTAGCCCCGCCAGGCCGGTGGCGAGCCGGACCGACCACCCGGGCCCTTTCGCCGGACCGGCGGACTCAGCCGTCACTTTCGATATCGGACAGCGCCGGGGCGGTTGGCAGGTTGCGCACCCGCAACCGTTTGACCCGGCGTGGATCGGCCTCCAGGATTTCGAAACTGACCCCGCTCGCTTCGTGCACGATGAGTTCGCCCCGGGTCGGAACCCGGTCCGCAAGATCCGAGACCAACCCGCCTAGAGTATCCAGGTCCTCTTCGCGCTCCTCATCGGAGAGGATCGGCCCCACCAATTCCTCAAACTCCACGATCGTGGCCCGGGCGTCGGCGATCAACGAGCCATCGGCGCGCCGGACCAGCTTCGGGCCCTCGGTCACGTCGTGCTCGTCCTCGATCTCGCCGACGATCTCCTCGACCAGGTCCTCGATCGTAATCAGCCCATCGATGCCACCGAATTCGTCGACGACCAAAGCCATATGGACCCGCCTCAGCCGCATCTCCATGAGCAGATCGAGCGCCCGCATCGAGGGCGCGACGAACAGCACGGTGCGCAGGATCTCGGCCAGATCGAAGGGTTGGTCGGAGGACGATTGTTTCAGCACGTCCTTGATGTGGACGATGCCCAGCACGTCGTCCAGATTTTCGCGGTAAACCGGCAGGCGCGAATGGGCGGCCGCGCTCATGATCACGATCAGCTCGTCGAGCCCGGTGTCGAAACTTATGGAGACGATGTCGGCGCGCGGCACCATGACGTCGTCGGCGCTCAGATGCCGAAGCGCGACGATGTTGCCGAGCAGCCACCGTTCATGGTCACCGATCGGGGTCGCCGCTTCCTGTTCGGGAACCGCCTCCTCGATCTCGCCGATGATCTCCTCGAGGGTCTCGCGCAGCTGGGAATCGCCGTTGCCGCGGCGAAACAGCTTGCGCAGCCATCGCCAAAAACCGCCGAGCGCCGAGATCTCCCCCCGGCCGCGGTTGACCGGCCTGCTGCTACCCGATGTCTGGCTCATCCGCGCATCCTAACTCACCACGGCCGCAGCGTAGGGATCGGCGGCGTAGGGATCGGCGACGCCCAGACGGCCGAGCGCCGCGATCTCGAGCCGTTCCATGACCCGCGCCTCGGTCTCGCTTTCATGATCCTGGCCAAGCAAATGCAATACGCCATGCACCACCAGATGGCAGAAATGGTCGGCCGGCCGCTTGCCCTGCTCCCGGGCCTCGCGGGCTAGGGTCTCGCGGGCGAGCAGGACGTCGCCGAGCAGCAACGGTCCCTCGCTCTCCCCGGGCATTTCAACCGCCCCGGGCGTTTCAGCCACGGCGAAGGCCAGCACGTTGGTCGGTTTGTCGATGTTCCGGTAATCCCGATTATGGCGCCGCAGCGTGGCATCGTCCGCCAACACCAGGCTGATCTCGGCGTCGCGCGCCGAAAATACATCCTTGGCCGCGCCCGAATCGGCCGCGGCGGCCAGGGCGGCTTCCGCTGCCCGGCGCGCCAGGTCCTCGACCGCCGGCACGGCCCGCGGCCAATCCGGGTCGAGCAGGGTGACCGCGACCGAAATCCGCGGGTTTTCGTTGCTACGACAGGGGTCTGGGTCGTCACTCATGATTTCAAAAGGGGCTTTTGGGGCGCCGCCGTGGCAGATCGCTCACGTGGGCGCTCCGGGTTCCTGCTCCGAGTCCTCGTTTCGGTCACGGGATTCGTAGGCGCGCACGATCCGGGTGACCAGCGAATGCCGCATCACGTCGACGTTGGTAAACTGCACCAGAGCGACCTGATCCATGGCGGGCAGCAGCTCGACCACGTCGCGCAGTCCGGAGGGCTGGCCCTTTGGAAGATCGACCTGGGAGGGATCGCCGGTCACCACCATGCGGCTATTCTCACCTAGGCGGGTTAAAAACATCTTCATCTGCACCGGCGTGGTGTTTTGGGCCTCATCCAGGATGACGAAGGAATTCCTCAGCGTGCGCCCGCGCATGAACGCGAGCGGCGCCACTTCGATTTCGTCGTTGGACAGGCGGCTCATCACCTGTTCGGCCGGCAGCATGTCGAAGAGCGCATCGTAGAGCGGCCGGAGGTAGGGGTCGACCTTTTCGCGCATATCGCCCGGCAGGAATCCCAGGCGCTCGCCTGCCTCGACCGCGGGACGAGACAAAATAATCCGTTCGACCCGGCCCTCCATCATGAGCGAGACCGCCATGGCCACCGCCAGATAGGTCTTGCCGGTACCCGCCGGACCGATCGCGAAAACCAGTTCGTGACTGCGCAGCGCCCGCATGTAAGTCGCTTGGGTGGGCGAGCGTGGCGACAGCCGCCGCTTGCGGGTCGTGATCGCGAGGTCATCGGCGTGGATATCGGCGACCGCGGCGCCGGCCGGCGCCTGGACTACCATGCGAACCGCGGCATCGACCTCGCCGTCGCTGACCTCCAGGCCCTTGCGCAAGCGTTCGTAGAGCCCGTTGAGCGCGAGTTCCGCGGCGCGTACCGCATCGGCCGGCCCGGTAATCGAAATCCGGTTGCCCCGCGCGGCCAAGCGCACGCCGAGCTGAGATTCAAGGCGGGTCAAATGTTGGTCGTGCTCGCCGTAGAGCGGGGGCAGCAGATTGTTGTCGTCGAACTGGAGCACCACGGGCTCATTAACCGTCGCCGCGCCGGATTTGGATGAGCCGCTCACGCCAACGCCTCCGCGGACACCGAAACCGCCGTCTCCTCGGCTCCCAGGCCCGCCTCGGCCAGCCACAGGCAAGCGGACAAGCTTTTCGCCCGCGCCGTTTCGATGCGCGCCGCCACGACCTGTCCCAAAAGGTGCGCGGGCGCGATCAGGTGGACCGCCTGCATGTAGGGGCTGCGGCCGGTCAACTGACCCGGCTTGCGGCCCCGGGCCTCGAGCAGTACCGGCAGGACGCGGCCGACTTGGGATTGGTTGAATGACACCTGCTGCGCCTCGAGCAGCGTCTGAAGCATTGCCAGGCGCTCCGCCTTGACCGGCTCGGGTACCTGCCCGTCCATGGCCGCCGCGGGCGTGCCGGGGCGCGCCGAGAACTTGAAGGAATAGGCCTGGGCGAATTCAATCTCGGTTACCAGGGCCAGGGTCTCGGCGAAGTCGCGGTCGGTCTCGCCGGGAAAGCCGACGATGAAATCCGAGGACAGCGCCAAATCCGGCCGGGCCGCGCGCAGGCGCGCCACTTGGTGCCGGTAGTCCGCGGCGCGGTGGCCCCGGTTCATGGCCTCGAGGATGCGGTCGGAGCCGGACTGCACCGGGAGGTGCAGGTAGGGCATCAGCTTGGGCACCTCCGCATGCGCGGCGATCAACTGATCGTCGAGATCGCGCGGATGGGAGGTGGTGTAGCGCAGCCGCGCCAGCCCTTCGATATCGGCCAGCCGCCGGATTAGCCGGCCGAGGCCCCAGCTCGCGTCACCCTCGCCGTCACCCTCGCCACCACCCTCTGCGCGGCCCATGGCGTCCCCCCCTGCGGCCCCCCCTGCGGCCCGGGGCGCCGCCCCGTGGTAGGCATTCACGTTCTGACCCAGCAGGGTGATCTCGCGCGCGCCGCCAGCCACCAGGCGTTCGGCTTCGGCGAGGATTTCGGCGGCCGGGCGCGAATGCTCGGCGCCACGGGTATAGGGGACCACGCAGAAGCTGCAAAACTTGTCGCAGCCCTCCTGGACCGAAAGGAAAGCCGAAACGCCCTGGGGCGCCGCCGCCTCGGGCAGATGGTCGAACTTGGACTCGACCGGAAATTCGATGTCGAGCACCGCGCCCTGCTCGCGCGCCGCACGGGCGATCATCTCCGGCAGGCGGTGGTAGGTCTGCGGGCCGAACACCAGATCGACCTGGGGCGCGCGGCGCAGGATCTCCGCGCCCTCGGCCTGCGCGACACAGCCGGCCACCGCAATGATCATGCGCGCCCCGGCCTCGGCGCGGGCCTGTTTGAGTGGGCGCAGCCGTCCGAGCTCGGAATAGACCTTCTCCGCGGCTTTCTCCCGAATATGACAGGTGTTGAGGATCACCATGTCGGCACCCTCGGGGTCCGCGACCGCAACGTAGCCGAGCGGCGCCAGCACATCGGCCATGCGCGCGGAATCATAGACGTTCATCTGGCAGCCGTAGGTCTTTACGTACAGCTTCTTGGCCAAGGCCGATTCACCCTTTCATTCCGGATCCACGGTCCGGATTGGACCGTGCGTCTTTCAAGCGATACGTGAAAAAGCGCATAAGTTCAAATATTTGATGTCGAAACTCTCGCCGTCCAGGAAATCGGCCGCATAAATCACCATGGCTAGGCTGCCGCCGCGCCGGGGCGCGGTGGCTGCTGAGGCCGGCCCGAAAGCGCGGCCGACATGCCGGCGGCCACCCGGCCCTGGCAGTAGTCGCTCAGCATCTTACGCGAGCCATAGGCCTCGATGGTTGCCGGCGGATGGAATTCGACCACCACCGTCGCCCAGCCGAGCCCCGCCACATGCCAGAGGTGGCCGCCCATTTTCATGTCGCCGTACCACGCAAACAACGGCCTCAGGTAGCGGCCCATGGGCACGCCGTCGAGCCGTGTATAGGCGATCGAGACCGGCTGGACCAACAACGGCATATCGTGCGGCCGGCGTTCCGCCACCGAGAACAGGGCGCTTTTGAAGGGTAGCACTTGATTGCCGTCGCCGCTGGTGCCCTCGGGAAACAGAATCAGGTCGTCGCCGTCCTCCAGACGCTGATTCAACGCGTCCCGGTGCCGGGCCGCCTTGAGACCGCGCCGCTCGATGAAAACCGAGCGCTGGAGCCGGGCGAGCCAACCGAACAAGGGCCAGCCCGCGACCTCCGACTTGGCGACGAAGCTACCCTTGATGAGAGATCCCAAAATCATGATGTCGAGGTAGGAGACGTGATTGCAGACATATAGCGTCGGGTGGGCGGTCGATCGCGGCCCGCGCACCTCGACCCGGAATCCGAGAATCTGGCAGCACTTACCGTGATACCAGATGGGCAATGTTCGCTTTAATTCCAAGTCGAACAACACGGCGAACACCTGTACCGGCATCAACAGCAGCGTAAGGCCGCCGTAAGCTAGAAGCCGAATGAGCGCTTTAAGTGGGGATCCGAATACCGCCGCTGCCATGGCGTTCAGTTTACGGCCTCGTTCTTGGCGGCGTCATCGCGCGTGTAGTGGCGGAAGTAACGGTCGGTGACCGACTGGGTCTTGACCACGACGCAGACATCGGTGGTTCTGAAGTCATGGTCGATCACGGCGCCCTCGCCGACGAATCCACCTAGACGCAGGTAGCCCTTGAGAAGCGGCGGCAACATTTTCAGCGCGGTGCGCGGCGAGATGTCCCGCAGCGGAATGACGTTCATAGCGACGTAGCGTTCGGGTAGGGCCCTGGCTCTAAGCGCGGGCGGCGCCAGGTGATGATGATAGAGATAGGATAACGGCACGGCCAAGGCCGCCGGCTCGGTCCCCGACAGGCTCGCGCAGCCAAACATCAAGCCGACGTCATGGGCCATAACGTAATCCGCGATACCGCGCCACAGAAGTTGCATGGTCGCGCCGTTGCGATGGTCCGCTTTGATACAGGATCGTCCGAGCTCCATCACCTCGCCCGGAAAGGCGAGCAGATTTGCGATATTGAATTCGCCGGCTGTGTAGAATCGGCCGCAACGCTTGGCGGCGTCGCGCCGCATCACCCGGTAAGTGCCAATGATCGCCTCCGGTCCCGCACCGCGCACATCGTCGAAAACCACCATGTGGTCGCAATAGTCGTCGAAGACGTCGAAGTCGCGTTTGGCCGCGGCCATTACTAAAGTCACCTTGGCCGACATCTCTTCGTAGAAGACTCGATACCGCAAAGCCTGGGCCGCCGCCACCTCCTCCTCGGTTTCGGCCAAACGAAGATGAAGGGCGTTCGACCTCACGTCGACCGGTCCGCTCGCCTTTGTTTCGACTAGGGTCATTGCGCAATGCTCCCGACGTAGGGAGAACAGGCCCTCTTGCCGTCGGGTCCGGAATTACCGATCACGGCTCATATCCTATCCCGATGCGCGCCCGGAGGCCGCGCCGTTTTTCGGACCGGCAGACCCCTGGCCGGACCCCTGGCCGGACCCCTGGCCGGACCCCTGGCCGGACCCGCGCGGCGCCTCGCCCTCGCCATCATCGGCCGATCGGATCCGCGTGGTGTCGCGCACGGCGAACAGCTCCAGCCTGTGACCGACCAGGCGGTAACCGAGCCGCGCCGCCGCTTCGCGTTGCAGGCGCTCGATCTCCTCGTCGCAAAACTCGATAACTTCGCCGGAATTCACGTCGATCAGGTGATCGTGATGCTCCTCCGGCGCCTCCTCGTAACGCGCGCGGCCGTCGCCGAAATCGTGGCGATCGAGAATGTTCGCCTCTTCGAACAGCTTTACGGTCCGGTATACGGTGGCGATCGAGATACGCGGGTCCACCTTGGTGGCCCGGGTGTAGACCTGCTCAACATCCGGATGGTCGCTCGATTCCGACAGGACCCGGGCGATGACGCGCCGCTGGTCGGTCATCTTCAGGCCCCTATCGATGCAGAGTCGTTCAAGCTGCGAGGTCATGTCTCCAGGATCTGGGAATGCTTTGACGTACCGAGTATAGCCGAAAAAGTCTCCCTCACCTAGTCCTGAGCAACGTCTATCCTCACCTCTAAAATGGCGCCAATTCTTATTTTTTGCGCCGCCCCCGCGTGCCCAACCCGATTTGCTTGGCCAGCTTGCTGCGCTGTTTGGCGTAATTGGGCGCCACCATCGGGTAATCCGCGGCCAAACCCCAACGCTCGCGGTATTCCTCCGGCGACATATTGTAAGCCGTCTTGAGATGCCGCTTGAGCATCTTCAGCTTTTTGCCGTCTTCCAGGCATACGATATGTTCCGGCGTGACCGACTTTTTGATCGGAACCACCGGAGTCGGACGCTCCGGCTCGCGGCCGCCGCCGGCGTTGACGCTGTTCAGCGAGTCATGCACTTCTCGAATTAGCTGCGGCAGATCAGCCACCGCGACCGAGTTGTTGGAAACATGGGCGGCCACAATATTTGTGGTCAACGCCAAGATTTCATTCGATTCGGCTTGCTCTGTCATTTCGTTTTTCGCCTAGTTTTGCGGTCTAGATCTTATATAAGTACTAATTTTCGAGAAAGCAACAGTAACGTTAGAAAAAAGCAAGACTTCGCTTGTGAAAATCGGAATAATCGACGCTCTCAGGCGTAAGAGACAAAGTTTTAGCGAAGACTCGGCGGTAAACGTCCTGGTCTTATTGTTGTTTTGATTCAACAACATTCCCGACCCGCCCCTCCATCAGAGCAAGTCTCGAGCAAAAACCAGGGCTGCCGCGGCTGTGCCGCCCGGCCGACGGTAAAATCGGGGTCGACGGCCGACCAGGGCGAAGCCCTCCGCCGAATAAAGGCTGCGCGCCGCAACATTGTCTTCCGCGACCTCGAGCAGTGTGCGCGCGGCGCCGGCCTCGCCGGCCCGCGCCATAGCCGCCCGCAGCAGAACGCGGGCCGCACCGTGCCGGCGCCAAGCCGTGGCGACGCCAAGCGACAGTATTTCGGATTTGTCCGCCAGGGCACGCGCCAGTAGAAACCCCGCGGGTTGGAGCTCGGTGTTTTCCGGCGACGCGGTCGATTCGGGCGCCGCCGCGGCAAGGTAGGCATAGCTGCCGGGCAGCGACAGAATACGCGTGATGGATGACGCGCTCCACACCGCGCCACCAAGACCGTCGGCAAAACATTGAAGATGCAGGCCCGCGATCACCCGGGCATCGAGCGAGCCGGCCTCGCGCAGGGCGAATCCGCAACGGCCGCCCGAGCTTAAACGACCGCCTGGGCTCACGGGCCGACCCTCTTCACGCAACCCCCCGTCCGGTCCCGGCTGGCCGTGCCAAGGTCACATCCGGCCCACGCAGATATATTGGCTCGGGCGGTGGCGCCCCGGCTTCGGGTAGCGGTTGGCCGGCGGCCAGCGCGGCGACCCATCCCGCGTCCGCCTGGCCTGGCGCAGCAGCCGCCATTACATCGCGGCCGGCTACTTCGAGCGCGCCGCGCGCCGCCTCGACCGCATCGCCGGCGAGCAACAGCGGCCCCGCCGGCAAAATGGCATCTAGATTCGCGGGCGCGATGGCCTGGGCCTCGGTCACCGGCGCGAGGCCCCCCTCCCCTGGGACTGCCCCGAAAGCCTGAACGTAGAGGTCGCTGCGCTTGGCGTCGATGACCACGGCCAGGCTACGCCCCCGCCGCTCGTCCTCGGGCACGGCGGCGGCAACCGCTTCGAAGTTGCTGACCCCGATCACCGGGCGGGCACATGCGAGCGCCAAGGCGCGCGCCGTCGCCAAGCCGATGCGCACGCCGGTGAAGCCACCGGGCCCGCGGGTAACCGCGATCGCATCGAGCGCCGGATAGGCGATTCCGGCCTCGGCCATGACC
>SMVA01026814.1_pt1 | contig 18072 bp, 15 predicted proteins | sample 2456451 | NCBI WGS metagenome assembly SMVA01 (sample SAMN11095933, study PRJNA526329) | marine sediment metagenome | biome: Marine sediment; feature: Surficial sediment; material: Deep marine sediment; isolation source: Hadal surficial sediment | place: Pacific Ocean | collected 2014-05 | depth...
AGGTGATTTCCAGGACTTCCGTTTTGGAATACCGCGACACTACCAAGAACATGAAGGAAATTGCTAACGAGTTGGGGGTCACCACCTTGATGGAGGGCGGTGTCCAGCGGGCCGGGGATCGGGTGAGGATCAATGTCCAGCTTATTGATGCCGCCACCGATGAACATATTTGGGCTGAAACATATGATATGCAAATTACAGTTGCCAATATCTTTGATGTCCAGTCAGAAATCGCGCGAAATATTACAACGGCGCTAAAGGCAACCTTTGACCCGGAGGCCGTTCGCGAATTGCCCACCGAAAGTCTGGAGGCTTATAAGGCATTTCTTAAAGGACGGTTGGCGCTTGAGACGACAAATTACAGCTTAGACTCGCTTCTGGCCGTGCGTGCTTATTTCGAAGCGGCGGTTACAATCGACCCTGATTTTGCCTTGGCCTGGGCAAATATCTCTATCGTTAATGACTACATATACTGGTTTGCTGATAAGTCAGATGAAATGCGCGCGGCAATTCTGGCTGCGGCTGAAAAGGCGCTTGAAATTGCGCCGGATCTTCCGGAAGCCCATTACGCCATGGGCCAATATTATTATCATGGCCTTCTGGATTATGACCGGGCACTGGCAGAACTGTCCCTGGCTGAAGAGGGAATGCGGGGGGTGGCAAATTTTTATGGAACCAGAGCTGCAATTTTACGGCGCAGTGGTAATATTGAGGCCGCAGCGGTCGATTTTGTGAAAGCGTCAGACCTTAATCCCAAAGATTTCCTGCTGCAAGTTGACGCCATTGCTACTTTGGAAGGTCTGCGTCGCTTCACCCAGGCGGACGCCCGCATTGACAATCTGCCCGATACACCAGAAAATAAAATTCAATATTCCTTTATAAAACCAATTTATTTATTTACGCGAAACGGCAACCCGGGCCCGGCGCTGAAAATATATGATAGCTTGGAAGATCAGGACTTTGGCGGCTTCTATGTTTCGCCCATTTTTTATTTTTTACTGCTTATGCAGGATGGTCGTTTTGAAGACGCCCTTGCATTGGCTGAGCGGGATATCTGGGGCCCTTGGCGTGGTTTCGAAACATACACACCTCTAGACATGCTTCGTGGTGCAGCCATATTTCCAACTGATCCGGCGGCCGCCCGCCCATTATTGGAAAGTGCCTTGACCGGTATTGAAGACCGTTTGGCGGTGTCACCAGAAAATCCAAATTTTATTGACATGAAAAGTAAAACCCTGGCTTTGCTAGGCCGCCATGACGAGGCGGTGGCTGCTGCCCGTCATGCCATGGAGATTGTGCCAATGGAACGTGATGCCTGGTCTGGATTAAGTTTTATTGGAAATTATGCCCAGATATTGGCAATGGCTGGGCGCTATGATGAAGCGATTGAGGTTCTGGATGGGTATCTACCTCTGCCCGGAGCCCTCAGCCTCAGGACTGTGATGGTTGGTATTCCAGAGACCGGTCTTGAAGACCATCCAGGGTTTACAGAATTGGTAGAAAAGCATGGCTGGGAACAAAAAGAGGCAACCCGCAATGAATAGCTTTTTCTCAGCACTGAAACGGCGGAACGTGGTGCGGGCATGCAAGATTTATATGATTAGGATACACTCGTAGGGTCCGCTAATGGCTAATAGCGGACATTGTCCTGTTGTTGATTGCATCTGACTATTCCGACTTCAACAATTTAAATAAAGGAGTCGGACAATGGAAGCCAACACTAATTCAAATTCACGATCGTTCCCATGGAACAAGGACAAGCTTGTCGGTCAGAAGCCGCCCCTCAAACTCAAGGAGGTTTGGGCGATCCGAATGCGCCTACAGCTGGCGAAGCGCCATCGCGATCTAGCCATGTTCAATCTGGCGATCGACAGCAAGCTTCGTGGCTGTGATCTGGTAAGCCTTACCGTCAATGACATCGCAACAGTGACGGGGGTGAAATCTCGCGCTGGTGTGAGGCAAAGGAAGACGGGCCGACCGGTGCAATTTGAGATCACAGAGCAAACGCGAGAAGCTTTGACCAGGTGGATTGAGAGGGCGACCCTTGGGCCCAACAACTATCTATTTCCCAGCAAGATCAAAGCTTCTCACCATATTACAACTCGGCAATATTCGAGATTGACCACGCGCTGGATTGGCTTGATCGGGCTCAATCCTGATGGATATGGAACCCATTCATTTCGCAGAACAAAGGCGTCGCTTATCTACAAGCGAACCGGTAATATTCGGGCAGTCCAGCTCCTTCTCGGCCACACGAAGCTGGAAAGCACAGTCCGATATTTGGGGATAGAAATTGATGATGCCTTGTCGATCGCAGAGGAAATGGACGTTTAGGCATTGCACAATGGACTAATCGGCGGACCCGCCTGTGGGTAACACAGAAAGAGTCCGCTATTAGCCATAAGCGGACATTGGCCAGGACCATTTGCCGTCTAGCCTAACCGCCCCTATTCGGGCAACGTCACGTTGAGCTCGATCGCCGCTAGCTGCTCAGGCGATTTGCCGATGCTCTCGAGGAATGGCAGCCAGCGCGGGTCGTCATGGATATTGGCGAACAACGGTTGGATTGCAATCTCAGACAGACCCCCGTCTTTGTAGAGTACGGCTTTGTCCAGCCACTCGAACGCCCGATCAGCTTCGCCGCGGTAGGCCAAAACATAGGCGATGTTGTAAGCCCATCCTGTTTCATATTTCTCGATCAAAACAGCAAGTGCCGCGTCAGAGGCAGTCGCCTGTCCCAGCGCGTGATAGGCCATCACCAGGCCGAGCAGGCGCAAAGCCTCGAAGGCCTCCTTTTGCATCGCCACTAGAGCCGCTTCAGGCTCGCCCTTTTGCAACAGCGCCGAACCGATACGGTGGTGTGCGCCAATAAAACCCGGACTCAGCGTCAGCGCAGTGCGGTAAGAAGCGATCGCCTCGTCCGGGCGTTCGGCATTAAGGTAATTAAAACCAAGGTTTCCGTGTCGGACAGGGCTCACAGGATTTCTTGCGACGGAGTATTTCGTCAGTGCAATGGCCTGGTCCAGTCGGCCAAGGGAGGCGAGGAAGCTGGCAGCGGTCCCGACGTCGGTGGGGTCTAGGGCGAGAGCCTTTTCGAAATGCTTTGCGGCTACCACAAAGTCGCGCTCATAAAGCTGCGCGATCCTGGCCAAAGTGCGATGGGGCTGCGCATCCGCCGGGTCGAGGGCTATGGCCTTGCTGGCCGCTTCGCGGGCAAGCCAGTAGCCTTCATCTAGGGGGCGCAGGGTTCGAGCCGTCTGGTTACTATACGTAATGGCTAGGCCAGCCCAGGCGGAGGCGTAATCAGGATCGATCGCCAACGCTTGTTTATACAGCGCAATGGATTTCTCATAGCCCTCTGCGGCGCCCTGGCGGCCCATATGGCGGGCCTGTAGGAGAAAAATATATGCTTCGGGGTTGGTAGTCTGAACCACGCGAGTATCGCCCGGCACCTCTACCCCGAGGACACCTGCGACATTGGCTTTAATTTCGTCCTGGACTTCGAAAATATCAGCCATTGTGATGTCAAAGGTCTCGGTCCACAAGGCAAAGCCATCCTCGGCATGAATTAATTGGGCGGTGATGCGCACCTGGTCGCCCACTTTCCTGACCGAACCCTCAAGGATATTTGCTACCCTGAGGGCTTTTGCAATCTCAATAATGGGAACGTTCTTACCCTTGAAGGAAAATGCCGATGTCCGCGCGGTTACCTTCAGGCCTTCCAGGTTGGCCAGGTCATAAAGGATATCTTCGGCAAACCCCTCTGAGAAATAGTCCTGTTCGGGATCGTTGGACCTGTTTACGAAGGCTAAAACTGCAATAGAGTTTTCAGGAATTGCAGCTACCTCTGGTTCCGATGGGCCCAACTGCCAAACCGCAACCCAAATGAGTGCCACGGCGGCCACCGCAGCCATGGCCATATGGATCATGGATTTTCGTTTTGTTTTGGCTTTTACCGCACGCTCATCATGGGTTCCACCCTCACCGGGCCAGCGGATGTCATAGGCATGAACTTTCTCGGGGATGTTCTTGACCTTCTGGCCACCGAGGTCGTCAAATTTCACCTTCAATTTCTTGTGGACCGCATCATAGACAGCTCCGGAGATGCAAATGCCCCCGGGAATCCCAAGGGTTTCCAGCCGGGCCGCAATATTAACCCCGTCGCCGAATATGTCGCCAGTATCATCAACGATGATATCGCCCAGATTGATACCGATGCGAAACTTGATCTTCAGGTCTTTCGGGGCATCTTTGGCCCGGCGGGCCATTTCTTCCTGCAATTCCATGGCAAACTTGACCGCGGATAAAACCGTTGGAAATTCCGCCAGGAAGCCGTCGCCGGTATGTTTGACAATGCGCGCCCTGTGCTTTTTGATTTTGGGTTCAATTACCTCGGAGCGGGCTGAGAAGAGCGCAGCGTAGGTGCCTTCCTCATCGGCATCCATCAATCGGGAATAGCCGAGAATATCGGCGGCCAAAATGGTCGCTAACCGGCGCTCCCGATCGTCCGGGTTTGTGTTCACTGAAATTGTCCCCCCGTATTCGTTATAGCAAAGTCATGCGAAAGACTTTGGGGGGATTGAGTTCTGAGAAAAAGTTATCCAAAGAGCCCCCTTGTCCAAAGAAGTTGTCATCAAACGGGAATTTGAGTTCTTTTGCAAACATTTTGTAAACTAGGTGCTGAATGGCGGCAGCAGAAGTAAAGGTCCGCTTTGGGTCATAAGCAGACATTGGGCAAAACCGTTTGCCGTATCGCCCAACCACCCAGGGAGGCGTAAATGTAATATCAAAAAAAAGATAATAATTGAAATTATAGCCTTGACTTTTTAACCTTTGTAATCCAAATCCCGCCAGTCCTGGCGCGATCGTTATTTTCTCAAATCTATAAGGAATATGTTATGAAATATCTTTTGCAAATAGTATTAACGCTAACCCTTCTTGCTGTCAGCGGATGTGGACAACAGGGGGATGTAGAGGCCGATCAAAACAACGAGGATGTAGAGGCCGATCAAAGCAACGAGGAGGAGCAGGATCGCGGAAGTTTGACCACCGATCCGGTTTTCACCGACCTGCTTCGTTCGGTTTCAGAAAACACGATAATTTCATCTCGTGATCCAAGCATCTCTATGCAGTTCAATTCTTCTTTGCGGTATCTTGGCGGGCAGAAATTTGTGCTGTACGGAGTAGCCGATGCAGAGCAGCACTTCTTTGTGGAGACAACGGCGGACAATAAAATAAAAAGTCTGTACTGGATACAGTTTGAAGCGTACCTGCCAGACAACTCACATCAATTTGACTATGAGGATTCCCCGGCCCGGCTGAAACTCAACGACTATGAGTTTTACCTGGATACCGGTGCTGTTCTTGTACCCGCAGATAGAGTAAGCAGTAGCAACGACGGCAGCGACCGCTCACTCGTCGCACAGTTTCTGGAAAGTAAAGGTTACGCCTATCCTAATGATTTTGTCTGGGCTCGGTTGGTTTATTTGCCTGATCCGTCAAGACGTAAGGAGCTAATGATGATCGTCATAGAAAACCTTGAGACACTTGGTTTGACTGCCCCGGATTTGTTCGAAGATGGTAAAGAGACCCAGGCCTGGCCCGAGGCAGAAAAGAATTTCCTGGAAAGAATTCGTAAAAACTTGACGCTGAATCCTCTTCAAAATTAGATTTTTCTTGGGATTGGCAAAGAAAATTCGGCTTCTGAGTATGGTTTTGAAGTCCGTTATTTCTTTTTCAGGAGTAGATTTCAAAACCTGCACCCCTCGGACAGAAATAGCTGCTTTGGGTCATAAGCAGACATTAGCGTTATTCTTGACTATCAGTCGGTCCGCACTGCGTTCGGACCGTTCCGTGCGATAGAGCTTTCCACCGCGTCGGGATTTTTACTGATATTGCTTGTGATTTTTTGCCCATACAAAATTTCCCCCCTCAAGTGTCTTGAGCAGGTCCCGGACGGGCTTTTGAGAAATCAAAATGTAGGTATTGTCAGAATATTCTTTTGCACGGTTGGATGTCATAATAATGCTCTGCACCAATCGCATCGCCACAAGGTCAGATAACACTTCAAGTTCGCTAGCTTCAAGCAAAAATTCCTGCACGTACCCCCGAATAATATTACGCGCAGCCATCTCAATATCGTTTTCCCCCAACAATGCATATGCAAGTGTGATGGCAAGTTCATTTATAAGGGTTCCAAACACCATATCCCCAAAATCAATGAGCCCCGTTATTTTCGCAGCCCCATCACTAGCGACCAACAGGTTTTGCTCATTAACGTCATTGTGTATGACAGATTTCCGCAAATATTGGAGCTTGGGCCGTGTATTCTTTTCGTAAATCTCATAAAATCGTTCAACGCGCGCACGAACATCATCATCGACAACATTCGGCAGATAGGCTTTGCATGCGATTACGTTATCAAGGTTCCATAAATCGGCTGGTCTATGGGCTGCGGGATGAGTATATCCCTGCATGGCCCTTGTGAAGCGCCCCAAGAAACGTCCCAGGTCGAGGTAGAGCTCTGGGCTCCTGGGAGCGACACTAAAAAGATTGCCCTCTAGAAAAGTGAGCAATCTGACGGCAAAGCCGTCTACGACTTTAAGGGTCTCACCACTTTTGGTCGGAACCACACGGGGCAAGCCAAGCTCAGGTGCTGCAGTTCTTAAATACTCAAGGACCTCTGTCTGCATATGCAAACCCTCAATAGCCCACCTTTTGTTGGCAATCTTAAGCACATAGTTTCCGCCTGACGTCTTGATGCAAGCATTTTGGTCTTCATAAGAAACAAGGGACGATATCTCTCCGTCAATGCCGTAGAGATCCACAGTAAGCTTAGCGATGGCTGCATTATCAAAATGAGGTACTTCGTCCGGCATGGTGTCTATCCTGTCAAGAATTTCACCCCTTTTAGAGCAGTGGGATCTATTCATTTCAATATCTTTTCTGGGGCGGGGTTTTGCAGAGAGTATTCAACAACTGATAATGCTGTTTCGGATTTTATGTCTGATTTCAAAAAGAGTCTGCTTTGGGTCAAAAGCAGACGCTTTTAGCCATAACAGGCTTTGCAAATAGTTTGTCTATACTTCCCGCTGAAACACATGAGGTCGAACACCCTAACGCTACCCCGGCCTGGGGAAATTCGTTCTGATAAGCGGGGTGGGGCCCCAGAAATGTTGGCAACGAAAGACTATTTCAAAGAAGTTTAAGGCAGGGTCTCCATGAAAACCCTGATGGCATTGCCACCCATGATAAGACGGATTTCCTCCCCACTGAACCCCTCATCCAATAGGGCCTGAGTAAGTTGGGAGAGGCCTGTGGCATCAAAAGGTGTGGTGACACTTCCCTCATAATCCGATCCCAGGGCGACATACTCCACACCTACCAAATCCGCCACATAGCGGATAGATTTTGCAATGGCCCCCGGGCTTACTTCACAAACCGCCTTCCGCCAGAAGCCAATTCCAATCACACCGCCCTATTTAGCAATTCCACGAATTATTTCATCTGAAAGGTTTCGGGCGTTATTGCAAACCCCTTTCCCTGTGTTCTGCGGCCCATCGTATTTCAGCTGCCTTTCTTGCAATCTCTCTACGGCGATAGGCAGACATTTTAGCGGCGCGGGCTTTACCACCGAGCCGACCTAATTCCTGGGCGGCTTTGCTTTTGCCACTTTTTTCAATATCTTCTTCGCTCTCGCCTGTGGCAATCTGAGCAACCTTTACGGCTGTACCAATTACATCGGCTGGACGTTTTTGACCTTTTGGGCCTTTTGGCATATTTATCTCCATGCTTTGCGCTAAGCATAACACAGATAAGGGAAAGATTTCTAGGGAATGTAAGGTGGACTTGTTTCAAAGTGAGACACTACCAAAACATTCATGCAACAGAAATTCACCTCAAGAAAAGGCTCAAATCTAATGTAAGTCTTTGATTTTATTTACAAAAGTGATGGTGCCCAGGGGCGGAATTGAACCACCGACACGAGGATTTTCAGTTAGCGTACCTTTTAGAAGTAACCATATGATTTAAAAGGATTTTCTTAGTTAGAAATTTCAATCTGTTGCAAATCTGTTGCGTTTAGTCAGAAAAAAGGGCTTTTTCGACACCCTGAGCCAACGCCCGATCACCCTCTAAATCGTCCCATAGGTGCCCATACAAATCAAAAGTTATCTTAATACTGGAATGCCCCATGATAACTGATAGCCTCTTTGGATCAGCACCCGACTTGATGTATTACCTTTACGGACAGTACGGCCGCCCCTCTTGCGGCGCCGCTAATTACCGACCCATCAGGACCATATTCAACTGTTGGCGGGATATAGCCCTGAGGTGGCGGTGGTGGATAAGCGGGATTAAAATTTGTCTGCGTGGTCGCCCAGGCTTTGCACTCGGCGGTATCTTTGGCCTGCTGTTCCGAGCTTTGACCTTGCGTCGGGAAATAAAATTGACTCTGTTGAGCGATTGCAGGCGCCCCAAACCCGATGCCAACCAGCGCTAAAAGACTGAATTGGATTCCTTTTCTCATTCCTTACCTCCTCGTTTCAAATTTGAATTCCTCTTTTTTTTCCCTGCTGGCTCCAGAAAAAAATAAAAAACCAGTCATTTATTTGTAGTAAAATAATAGGGAGCTTTCTTGACATTTCCCGATACGGTAAAAAATTATTGATAATTTTTTTTGAATTTAAAGTGGGAATTTTTTTCCTGTCGCAAAATGTCAAGAACCCGGCTTCTCCAACTGTTAGGGTTCAATCCAACTCTTTTGAGGAAATTATGAAAAACTGTATCAGGTTTTTTTTGATTCCACTTTTAATCTTGGGACCGGCTTGGTTGGCCCATACTCAGGTAGAGGATCAGGATGTCCAGAGTGCCATTGAGGGGCCTATATATGATTGGCCCCGGGAATTTTTTGGCCCGAACGGTGAAAAACTTGAAATCCACCAGCCGCAAATTATTGAGTGGGATAATTACCAGCGGATCGAAGCTATTTCAGCGGTGGCGTTTTATTTGACCGAAGAGGCAAGCCCGTCCCTCGGGGTCATAAAATTTTCCGCGCGGACGGATGCAGATCTTGATAACCAGGAAGTCCTGTTGGCCGGGTTTGAATTGCGAAGTTCTAAATTTTCCGATCTTGATGAAGCAACCTCACAAAAAATTTCAGCCGAAATTGAAAAAATCCTGGCGCATGAAAAGGCCGTTATTATTTCCATGGACCGGATCATTGCCGGCCTGCCCGCCAACCAGCCTAAAACCAGAAGCCTTGAAAGCCAGATTAACCTGGAAGCTCCGCCAATTTTTATCAGTGAAGACCTGGCGTATCTGGTGATGCTCGATGGCGAACCAATCCTGCAGCAAATAGAGGACAGCGACCTGACCTTTGCGGTAAATACCAATTGGGATTTGTTTTATAAAAAGGAAAATGAAACATTTTATATCCTGGTTGAAGATTTATGGCTGGAGACCCAGGATTTAAAAGGCGATTGGAAGGTTGCGGAAAATTTGCCTGAAGATTTTTCGGCCCTGCCCGACGATGACAACTGGGCAGCCGTCAGGGAGAACCTTGAAGGCGGCAAGCCTGAGGGCGATATTCCCTCCCTTTTTGTCAGTTATCAACCCGCCGAGCTTATTCTTTTTGAGGGCGAGCCCTTGCTGGAAAGCATCGAGGGAACCCAGCTGATGTGGGCCACCAACACCGACAGTGATATCCTGTTCTCGCTGGAGACCAACAATTATTATTTCCTGGTTTCCGGGCGCTGGTTCAGAACCCCGGATTTGAACAGCGGCAACTGGACTTTTGCCACCCCCGAAATGCCCGGGGATTTTGCCTTGATCCCCGCGGACCATCCCCGGGGCCGGGTCCGGGTTGCGGTCGCCGGAACCCCTGAAGCGGACGAAGCCATTTTACTCGCCGGGGTTCCGCAAAAGGCCAAAATCAAAAGAAGCGAAGCCAAAATTGATGTCACCTATTCGGGCGAGCCTGAGTTTGAGGCCATTGTCGGCACCGAGATGTCCTATGCGGTGAATACCGCCTCCAGTGTTATCAAGGTGAGAGACAACTACCTGGCGGTGGAAGACGGGGTCTGGTTTACCTCCAAAAGCCCGACCGGGCCCTGGGAGGTTTCGACCGAAGTTCCGGATGAGATTTATACCATCCCGGCGAATTCCCCGGTGCATAATACCACCTATGTTTATGTTTACAGCCACACCACTGAATATGTTTACACCGGCTACACTTCGGGATACTGGGGAGTTTATGTCGGCTTTGGGGCGGTCATGTACGGCGCCGGGTGGTACCATTCGCCCTATTATTATTACAATCCCTTCCGGCCTTATTACCCCTACTATTATGGCCATTGGGCCAGCTATGGCTACCGGTCCTACTACAACCCCCATACCGGAACCTATGGCCGGGGCGGGTTTGTTTACGGCCCCTATGGAGGCTATGGGGCCGGCGCGCGCTATAACCCGAGCACCGGCGCCTATGCCCGAGGCGCGGTGGCCTATGGCAATGGCTGGGCCGAAGGGTGGGCACAGGCCTATAATCCCTCCACCGGCCGCGGGGCGATGACGTATCAGGGCGCGAATTCCTATTCAAACTGGGGCACAAGCGCCGTCAGGGGCGACAACGGCTGGGTGCAAACCGCCCACTACCGGGATGCCGACCAGGGCGCTTTTGGCTACCGCACCTCGGAAGGGGGCGTCGGCGGGATTGCTTATAAGGATGGCAATGTTTATGCCGGCCGGGATGGCAATGTTTACCGTCGGGACGAAAGCGGCAACTGGCAAAAAAACGACGGCGGCAGCTGGAACAATGTTGACGTTCCCTCGCGGGATAGCATTGATGGTTCGCAAGCCCGGCAGAATGTGGAGAACAGAAACCTGGATCGAAATACGGTCCAGACCCGCCAGACCCCGGCCACTCGAGAGTCAGCGGGCGGCGGCATCCACAGACCCCGGCCAATCGGACCTCACCCGGCGGCGGTATCCAGAACACGGTCAGCCGCGATTCAACCGGCGGCGGTATTATGTCGAACCGGCAAAATAGCGGCAGCTGGACCAGGCCAAACAGTTCCAACACCAACCGGCAATTGAACCGAGATTCGATGTCCCGTAGTCAGGGAAACCGGCAAACCAGAAGCCGGCAAGACTGGAAAAAAACTGGCAAATACAAGGGCTATGGCCAGAACCGGCAGCGTACCCGCCAGCGCAGCGGCGGGCGTCGGCGGTAACAACTGAAACGGCGATTCAAAAGGTGGGGGCAGGATATGGCACGCGGTCAAAACTTAAGGTTTTTCCCGGCGATTTTTCTATTGTGCATGATCGCCCTGGTTTATATCCCCGGGGTGGCTTTGGCTCAAAACGCTGATGAGTCTAAACCGGAAAGGGCGGCCCAAAACGACACCGATATTCCAAAAGCGGTTGATGCCCTGGGCCGGACAACCCCGCGGGGAGCCGTCGCTGGTTTTCTGGCGGCCGCCGAGGCCAATGATTTTGACCGCGCCGCGCAATACCTGGACCTGCGAAATATTTCCGATGAAGCTGCAGATCTCAGCGGCCCGGAGCTGGCTAAACGTCTCGACATTGTGCTGCAGCGAAGCGAATGGGTTGATGTCGATGGCTTGAGCGATCACCCAGACGGGATGGCAGGTGATGATCTGCCAAGTTACCGGGAAATGCTGACGCGCCTCAAGCGCGGGGACAAGGAATTTGTGCTGCTATTGCAACACGTGCCTGGGGGCGAGGGCCAGTTTGTCTGGAAAGTCTCGAATGCGACCGTCTCAAAAATCCCCGAACTTTATTCTGTGTTCGGGTATGGCGCAGGGATCGAGACAATTGCTGAACTTATCCCCGAGGGGTCCCTTTTTGGGGTGAAGATGTTCAAATGGGTGATTATTCTTGGTGTCGGCCTTCTTTCCGCTCCAGTTTTATGGGGCATTGGCTGGGCATTGGGCCGAAAACTGCCCATTAAAAACCCGGGAGTTAGGGAGCGCATTACCAAGTTTCTGACCCGGCCGCTAATGTTGCTTTTTGTCGTGATATTCATGCGCTGGACTTTTGAATATCTCGGGCTTGGTGTAAGTGGTCAAAAGATAACCGCCAGCTGGACTATTATTACAATTGTCGCGGTCTGGGTTTTGATAGCTTCTATTAGCCTTTTCCGAGATATTTTTTCCCTGAAGCTGGCTGCCAAGGGCCGTCCTGATGTGGTGGTGCTGCTCAAGCCTCTTATGACCGCAATCAAGACCATCATTGTCATCCTCGCCTTCATGCTTTGGCTGGATAATATAGGCGTCAACATTACTACCCTTTTGGCCGGCCTCGGCGTCGGTGGTATAGCTATTGCACTTGCTCTGCAGCGGCCGGTGGAAGATTTCTTGGCAGCTCTCGGCCTGTTTACCCAGCAGCAAGTCAAGGTTGGTGATTTTTGCCGGTTTGGTGACCAGGTAGGCACCATTGAGGAAATTGGCCTTAGAACAACACGGCTAAGAACCCTTGCAAATACGGTGGTTTCCCTGCCCAATGCGCGGTTTGCCGCTGAATATATCGAAAATATTTCAACCCGGAAAAAGATCCTTTATAACCCGACAATCCGGATCGACTTTGAAGCTAATCGCAAGGTTTTGGAGGCGGTGCTGAAAAACATTCGCACCATGCTTGGCAAAAATGCCAACGTCGCCGAGGAAGGCTTAAGAGTACGGTACCGGAGAATCTCCCTCAATTCCCATGACATAGAGATTTTCGCTTACATTGAGAAAACAGAATGGACTGAATATCTTGAAATAACTGAAACCCTGAATTTGGAAGTTCTTGATGCAGTTGAAAAAGCAAATGCCAAATTGGCAGTCCCAATTCAAATGATAAAAATGGATTCTTCAAAGCTCAAATAACGTCATTCAGTAAAATGAATTCTATGGACTAATCATCAGCTTCCTGGCTTGGATTATTTTGTTCGGAAGCCACTTTTCCAAAACTTTCAATTATCCCGATTATTTTATCATTTTGCTGGTTTTGAGATTTTTTCATTTCTTCAACGTGGCCAACGAAGGTTTCATACAAGGCATGAGTTTCCTGTGCGCTCAGATAATTCCAATAAGAAATCACTGCTGACATGGTTAAACTTGATGCCGATACCACCACGGCGACAGTGGCGATTGTAAAACTTTTCCGTGAAGATTCTCTGGCTTCATTGCCGATTTGTATAATTGTATCATTCATGTTTCTGGCTAACTCAGTAACCTGAAGGAAAACTTGGTTTATTTCCTCGAAATATTCGATAAGGTCGTGCAAACGTTGGTTGGTTTCCTGAATAGGATCTACTTCGTGGGTTTTTCTTCCGCCTTTTTTCACAGCCAATTTTTTAGCCTTCTCAGCTATTGAGGATCGAAGGGCTTCTCCTTTTTCAGAAAGCTTTTTCATATCCTCTTTTAAAGTTGGACCTATGGACTTAACCCCAGAAATAGCCTTTTCAAGCTTTTCTGAAAGCGTGCGGTTTTCTTGTAGTAGTTTCTTGGTTTTTGCACTTGTTTTGTCGGAACGTTTGATTGATTTCCTCATTTTCTTTTCTCCCTTAGGTTTTTCAGCCGTTGCCTGAAAAGGTCAAAATTCCTGAATTTTCCAGCCGTTTTGGGTGTGTCAATTTTTATCCTTAGGTTTTTAATGGAGATGAAGGAAGAGAAATCCCATTTTTGGTTAAATAAAATTTTATTAAAATTTTCCTTTTGTCGTGAAATGTCAAGAAAGGTCTTTTTAAATTTATTACAAGTATCCGGTTGGTTTCTGATTTTTGATTGGGGCCAGTAGAAACCGGAGGGGAAAAATTATGAAGAACATTCTGTTTATAACTAGTCTGCTAATAGCTACTGGTGTGGCTTCGGTACAAGCCTCGGCCCAGACGAATGAGGAATACTTGGAGCAGGGCGCTGCGACTACTGAGAAAAACCACTTGAATGTCCCCTTCGTAAAGCCGGAGAATTGGAAAACCCCTTACACGACGCCTGGTAACTGGCCTATTTTCGAAAATCGTGGCCCGATCGACCGTTCACCAAAGGACAAGTCATCGAAGGTACTTGTCATGGGGACAGGCGACCCTACGCCGAATCCTTATCGATACGGCCCGGCTATGGCGGTCATCGTGAATGGGTATCCCTATTTTGTTGATGCTGGAGAAGGCTGGTGGAGAGCGTTGGCGCATGCCGTATTGACACAGGATGCCCTTGATCTTGCGTCAGTCTTTGCCTTGCCAAATCTGAAGTACATGTTCCTCACCCATCTGCATGAAGACCATACCGTGGGACTGCCTTCGTTTATCTCGAATCCCTACAAATTCATGGAAACTGGTGACAAGAAAGTGTACGGGCCGGAAGGTGTGGACGAGATGATTAGACATATCAACGCGGCCTGGAGCATCGACCGGCACGAAATGGCCCAGGGTTCCATCGGGCGGGGGCCTCACGGATCAACAGCCGTTGGTATTCCCGTCTGGCCGAATACCGGACTGGAAGGCCGGATAATCTTCGAGGATGAAAACGTAATTGTTGAAGCCTTTCCCTCGAAGCATGGGTTTCTTGAACATACATATGCTTACAGATTCACGACCAAGCCAGATGGCCGCGTAATCGCCTTCGGGGGAGACGGAATTTACTCGCAAGGGCTAGTTGCTGCCGCGAAGGATGCAGATATACTGTTCATTGAAGGTATCACCCGAAAGAACATCAGGTTCGCCACTTGGGGCGGTGACACGGAAGAAGAGAAGGTTAAGACGATAGGTGCCTACCACATGTTCCCTGATCGCTTGAAGAAGGTCTACGACGAGTCTGGAGTGAAAAGAATCGTGTTGGTTCACGTCCAGAATTACAGCGATCCTGAAAACTTCGATCGCCTTGGCGTTCTGCAAGAAATGATCGATGAAGGCATCGTGAATATCCTCCTTGCTCAGGATGGGGACTTATATTGAAATTTTGCTTTTATCAAAACCACCGATTGATAGGAAAATCTAGAGGTTGCTGAAGGACTGAAAATGCCAATTAAACCTTAGGGAGAGAACTATGAAAACTTTATCGAAAACAAATGTTTGGGCCACTGAATTGTTCGCTGGCGGCGCACGGAAATTATTTCTGGCATTCATTATTCTGGTTGTGCCGGCAATTTTTAGCCAGGCTTATGCCCAGGATCAAGATGAGAAGCCCAATATCCTAATCATTTGGGGTGATGATGTCGGTCAAAGCAATATCAGCGCCTATACCATGGGGTTGGTGGGCTACAGGACCCCCAATATCGATCGGATCGCAAATGAGGGGATGATTTTCACCGACTATTACGCCGAACAATCGTGTACCGCGGGAAGGTCTTCGTTCATAACCGGGCAAAGCGTTTATCGCACCGGGCTTTCAAAGGTTGGCTTGCCTGGCGCCAAGGAGGGAATGGACCCGAGAGACCCAACCATTGCCGGTTTGCTAAAGGCCTATGGCTATGTCACCGGCCAGTTCGGCAAAAACCATTTGGGTGATCAGGACGTACATTTGCCGACAAACAACGGGTTTGATGAATTTTTTGGCAACCTCTATCACCTCAATGCCGAAGAAGAGCCTGAGAACGAGGATTATCCTGACCCTAAAAAATATCCAAACTTCAAGGAACGGTTTGGCCCCCGCGGTGTGATTCATTCTTATTCTGATGGCCGCATCGAGGACACCGGCCCGCTGACTAAAAAACGCATGGAAACCGTGGATGATGAAAGTATCGCCCTGGCGCTTCGGTTTATTAGAGATGCGGTTGAGGATGGAACGCCATTTTTTGTTTGGTGGAATGGCACCCGGATGCATTTCCGGACCCATGTCAAGGCGGAACTTAGAGGTATTTCAGGGCAAGACGAATACGCTGATGGCATGGTCGAACATGACATGCATGTCGGACAGTTTCTGGCCCTGCTTGATGAGCTTGGTATTGCCGATAACACCATCGTCTTTTATTCCACAGACAATGGCCCCCACATGAACACCTGGCCCGATGCCGGCTGGTCGCCCTTCCACGGTGAAAAGAACACCAACTGGGAAGGCGGGTGGCGGGTGCCAGCAATGGTCCGTTGGCCCGGCAGAATTGAAGCAAGTTCAGTCTCCAATGATATCATGCACCACATGGACTGGCTGCCGACACTTCTGGCCGCTGCCGGAACAGACGACATTAAAGAGCGTTTACTGGAGGGCGGTGTCAAATCTATCGGCCGCGAATATAAGGTCCATCTCGATGGCTATAATTTCCTGCCCTACCTGACCGGACAAACGGACGAAAGTCCGCGCCGCGAGATATTTTACTTCTCCGACACCGGTGAGCTGACGGCGCTCCGGTATGACGATTGGAAGCTGATTTTCATGGAACAGGAAGAAGCAGAAACCCTGCGGGCCTGGATCGAGCCGTGGACGCCACTCCGCGTTCCGCTACTGTTTAATCTGCGCCGTGATCCTTATGAACGCGCTTACACGACTTCAAATACTTTCTACGACTGGATGATTGACCGGATTTTTCTGTTGGTTCCGGCCCAAGTTTATGTTGGCCAGTTCCTGCAAACATTCGTAGAGTTTCCTCCAAGGCAAAAACCAGCAACTTTCGGTATCGACCAGGTCTTGGAAAAACTTGAAGACTCGCATTGACGGACCAAAATTTTCGAGAACGGGGGAAGCACAATGCTTCCCCCTTTTTTTTCTAGGAGGAAATAAATGAAAAAGAATTTAATTACTTTGTGCTTCGTTCTGATTTTTACGGGCTGTATGCCTCGTGAAGCCGTGGATCCATTGCCGTCGTGGGGCGAGGGGCAAACCAAAGAAGCCATTATCCAGTTTGTAACCGAGGTAACCACGGAAGGCGGGACGGGGTTTGTGCCGGCGCCTGAGCGTATTGCGGTGTTTGATAACGACGGCACGCTGTGGGCCGAACAGCCCATGTATGTCCAGCTGGTGTTTGCCCTTGACCGGGTTAAGGCGCTGGCCCCCGAGCACCCGGAATGGAAGGATGAACAGCCATTTAAAGCGGTGCTGGAAGGTGATATGGAAACCCTTCTGGCGGGCGGGGAACACGCCCTGCTTAACCTCGTTATGGCTACCCACGCCGGTACCACCCAGAAAGAATTCGCACAAATCGTCAAGGACTGGCTGGCCACCGCAAGGCATCCGAAAACCGGTCGTCCCTACACCGAAATGGTTTACCAGCCGATGCTAGAGCTTCTTGCTTATCTTCGCGCCAATGGCTTTAAAACCTACATCGTCTCTGGCGGCGGCATTGAGTTTATGCGCCCCTGGACTGAAGCTGTTTATGGCATCCCGCCCGAACAGGTGGTCGGCAGCAGCATCAAGACCAAGTTTGAAATGCGTGGGAGCGAGCCCGTCCTGGTTCGCCTTCCAGAGCTCAATTTCCTTGATGACAAAGACGAAAAGCCGGTTGCCATCAACCAGCATATTGGGCGCCGCCCGATTGCCGCTTTTGGAAACTCAGACGGTGATTTGCAGATGCTTCAGTGGGTTGCAGCGGGAGATGGCCCGCGTTTTGCCCTTTACGTTCATCACACCGATGGGAACCGGGAATGGGCCTATGACCGTGATTCCAGCATTGGCCGCCTCGCCAAGGGTTTAGAAGCGGCTGCGGCTAACGGCTGGACCGTCGTTGATATGAAGGAAGACTGGAGGGTCATCTTCCCAGACAACTAGGAAGGATAAAATTATGAAAAAGACCCTATCAATTTTAATAGCAGGTGCTGCCTTGGCATTTTCGCCTTTAGTTGCCGGGGCTCAGGAGATTAAGGAGCAGTTTAACAATACCGGGGCAACGTTTTATAACTGGTGCAAGGATTATCCCGAAGGGGAAGGTATTCGATAAGGCGACTTCGCCTTTAAAAGAACAGTCAACATAACCCCAGAAAATGCCTGTTTCGAAGCTTTACTCTAATCAGGATAAATCTTGGAAATTTTGGCTCCCTCAAGTGTCAGGTTGTACATCAATCCCTTGGCACCAAAGACAAACCCGATTACCGGTTTATTAGCGGTCTTGGTATTAATATTACCAGAACCATCCAGTGTGACCAAA